>Ga0302131_1000580_pt1 | contig 21806 bp, 19 predicted proteins | sample CB9_20m_MG_FD_203105 | JGI IMG/M metagenome (GOLD analysis project Ga0302131, IMG submission 203105) | Marine microbial communities from Western Arctic Ocean, Canada - CB9_20m | ecosystem: Environmental > Aquatic > Marine > Oceanic | place: Canada: Western Arctic Ocean | collected 2017-09-19
AAAAAGTAATTTCTAGAAAATAAAAACGTTTTAATACTGCTAATAGGTTTTTATAGGAGCATAAAAATTATAAAATGAAAAAAATAATCTTAATCATGTGTTTGGCTTTCGGAATTAGTCAAATATCAAACGCACAAATAGCTTTTGGTTTAAAAGGTGGATTAAACTACAACTCTAATTCTATAAAAGAAACTAGTACGGATGTCTTTTCAGGAGCAAAAAGTAAAACGGGTTATCATGCCGGAATTTGGTTACGTTTAAAGGTACCTGCTCTAGGTTTGTATCTTAGACCTGAATTGGTGTTTACGAATTTAGAAAATGAAGTTTTTTATTCAGAAGCTGATAAAACAACAACACATAGCTTTAAAAAAATAGACATTCCTATTTTATTAGGAAAGAAAATATTTGGAATTGGTAACGTCTATATTGGTCCTTCTTTTCAATATATTTTGTCTTCAGATTTTAGCATTAAAGACATTGCTCAGGTAGATACTGATGGATTTACAATGGGACTTCAATTCGGTGGTGGAGTTGAGTTTGGTAAACTTGGTATTGATATCCGTTGGGAAAGAGCTTTTTCTAATATTGAATCTTCTTTTACAGGTAATTTAGGAAACGTAAATTATGATACAAGAATTAACCAAATTATTATTGGTTTATCTTATAGACTATAAGGTCCATATATTAACATAAAAAAATGCTCTTGAGAAATCAAGAGCATTTTTTTATGTTATAAAGATATAAAATAAATTATTTAATATCCGGATTTAAATAATCAGCTAATGTTGGGTTATTCGCATCGCTAAAATCATTAGCAGGGTTCCCATCGCCATTGGCGTCTTCATCCTTCGTTAATACGCCATCACCGTCATCGTCAGTATCGAAATAATTTGGACCTCCATCTAAGTCTGTATCATCATCTCTTGGATCTCCATTGCCATCTACGTCTTCGTTAATAGAAGCGATGCCATCATTATCATGATCTGTATCTTCTACTAAATCGAACAAATCAATATAGAAGAAAATAGATTCATTTGCTAAAATACCACCACTACCCAAGTTAGAATATGCTAATCCTGAAGGAATAAATAAAACTCCGTTACCTCCATTATCATATGTAATAGGTCCGTTATCGGTTACGTTATCTCCTCCTTTAAAATTTGTAAATCCATAAGTCCAACCCCTAATAACACCATTAAGTGTAAACCAAGTACCATTACTGGCATCAAAAGGAACACTGATACTATCTGTCTTTATAATTCTTTGACCAGAATATTTTACATAAACAGAATCCATCACTGTAGGAAATCCTTTATCTACAGCAGGACTTCCCACGTTGTTTACATAATAATATAGTGTATAATCGATATCGAGATCTGTAACACTCATGGATTGTAATTTAGTATCATCATAAAGCGCTGTCTCTCCTGTAACCAAAGTTTTAACTGAATCTACAGCAGTATCAAAATAATGATTTTTCAAAAACTTCACTAAAGTGTCATTGTCTATTAAGGCTTGGCCCTCATAATCAAAATTATCAACAAAGGTATTTGTGTTCGCATCACAGGCATACATGATTACTGTTAAAATAATCAAAGCCAGTACATTTTTTATTTTAGTCATTTAATCTTTAAATTTGTGCCTGCAATTTACCATTTTTATACCTTTGTAAAAAGACAAACTTTAACTTTTAACTTTTTTTATGAGAATTGATAAATATTTATGGTGTATTCGTGTTTTTAAAACGAGAACAATAGCAACCACGGCTTGCAAAAAAGGGCAAGTAAAGATGGAAAATAAGAACCTAAAACCATCTAAAGAAGTTTTTGGAGAGGAATTGATTTTAGTTAGAAAAAATCAAATTAATTATCAAATAAAAGTTTTAGATTTACCGGAAAGTAGAGTTGGCGCAAAATTAGTTGATCTTTATAGAAAAGATGTGACCCCAAAGGAAGAATTTGAAAAAAATGAGCTTTTAAAATATTCTAAAGATTATTACCGTAAAAAAGGTGCAGGAAGACCTACTAAAAAAGATCGAAGAGACATTGAAGGCTATCAAGAAGATTCAGAAGAAACAGAAGAAACCATATGACTACCGAAAGTAACATCATTTTAAATACGGTTCAAGTAAACCAAAAGATTAAAAGAATTGCCTATCAAATCTATGAAAGTAATAGCAATGAACAGGAAGTAATTATTGCTGGAATTATTGGTAATGGTTTTATTTTTGCTGAAAAATTAGTAACGGCTCTTAAAGAAATATCAACTTTAGAAGTAACTATTTGTAAAGTTGATATCAACAAAAAGAAACCTTTAGAACCCGTTTCAACTTCTTTAGAAGTAAAAGCCTATGAAAATAAGTCATTGGTTTTGGTTGATGATGTATTAAACTCTGGTACTACTTTAATTTATGGAGTAAAACACTTTTTAGAAGTTCCTTTAAAAAGGTTTAAAACGGCAGTTTTAGTGAATAGAAACCATAAAAAATACCCTGTAAAAGCAGATTTTAAAGGAATCTCTTTATCAACTTCAATTAAAGAACATATTCAGATTGATTTTATAGGAAATGAAACGAAAGCTTATTTAGTGTAATAATTTCTCTAATTCTGTAGCTAATTCCTTTTTTGTTTTATCATCAATTTTAATCTTGATTTTAGCTTGTTCATAAAAGGGAAGTCTTTCAAAAATATGTTTTGCAACAAATTCAGGAATTTTATCATCTTCTAAAGAAGCAATTAACGGTCTTTTACTTTTCTTTTTGATCAGTCTTTTAACCATTGTTGGAATACTACCTTGTAGATAAATAGAAACAGTATCTTTTTTATTGATTTCTTCCATGTTATTTCCATAACAAGGCGTCCCTCCTCCTAACGAAAGTACAAAATTACCGTCTTTCGATAGTATTTCTTTTACATATTTGTTCTCAATTCGTCTAAAATAAATTTCACCCTTCTTTTTAAAAACGTCTGAAATAGACATTTTTTCTTTTTCAATTATGTAATCATCTAAATCTATAAAGCTCAAAGACAACTTTTTAGAAAGTCTTTTTCCGATGCTCGATTTCCCTGAGGCCATGTACCCTAATAAAACTATTTTCATCTTTTTATCTTTTCAACAAATATCATAAAAAAAAATCAATTTTATATATCTAAATTCAATGATTGATAGTATATTTGCACTCGATTTAACAATCAAGACCTGGTAGCTCAGTTGGTAGAGCATCTCCCTTTTAAGGAGAGGGTCCTGGGTTCGAGCCCCAGCCCGGTCACAAAAAAAAAGTTAAGCTCATTGCTTAACTTTTTTGTTTTAGTTCTTTAAAGGCGCGTATGGCGGAATTGGTAGACGTGCAAGCTTGAGGGGTTTGTGTTCGCAAGAACGTGCTGGTTCGACTCCAGTTACGCGCACTTTTTTAGAATTTTAAGATTTATTCACAAAATATTAACTTTCCTATATAGTTTTATACTTAATTTTGTGTTCATGCAGAAAAACCTATTTATTGTGTGCTTGTTTTTAAGTATAAGCGCATTTTCTCAAAAAGACTCGATTCAATCTAAGACCTTAAAAGGTCAAATCATCCATGCTTTAAATAACCGTGTATTAAGTGCTGCACATGTTCTAAATTTAAACACGGTGCAAGGAACAATCACAGATGATAAAGGTTTTTTCGAACTACCAACAAGAACAAATGACACTATTTTAGTCTCTTATTTGGGATTTTCGTCTATTAAGCTAAAAATCACAAACGATTTATTAAAAGGAAACGAGCTAGAAATTGCACTTTATGAAAAACCTGAAGAAATTAAAGAAATTATTATAAAGTCAACCAAATTAATTGGTGTTTTAGAAGTTGATATTAAACAAGTACCTAAAGATCGCTTTACGAGAATACATATTAATGGCTTGCCACAGACCTATGAAGTTGGGAAACAAAAAAACAAGACGTACTCTTCTCCTATTGACGCTTTATTTCAGCCTGTAGATTTCTTATACAATCTTTTCGGCAAGAAACCGAAACAGCTAAAAAAGCTTCAAAAGTTAAAAAAGGAAGACAATTTACGTAAAATGTTAGCTGGTAAATTTGACAGAGAAGTGATGATGGAGTATCTAGATATGGATCGACAAGAATTAACAGATTTATTGACCGATTGCAGTTACTCCGAATACTTTATAAAAAAAGCATCTGATTTACAAATGATAGAAGCTGTACTCGATTGTTATGAAAACTATAAAGCACTTAAGAAAGGTAAAATTGAGCGCTATAAAATTCCTGTAAAAAATTAATTCTTGTAAAATTGAAAAGAGCCAAAAGCACTATGCATTTGACTCTAATCAACTATTAAAAACTAATTACTAACTAAAATACGGTTGTAATATATTTATAATTATATTTTCTTCTTGAATTCCAAGTTGCTCTTTTTGTTTGGAAAACAATTCCAGAATTGTGCTCTTTTCTATCGATACTATTTGTTTCTTTTGATTTCATTTTTATGAATTTTAATTACACTAATAAGACGCATATATCCTTGATAAGTTACAGTTAAATTACACTTTAACAGAACTTTAAGAAAAATAAAATTATGCTATCTATGGATAAAAAAGACAACTTTTTGATGGTTAATTTTTTAAGAAAAATAAAACAACATTAATTTCAATGAATGTATTAAATAAAGAAATTCTTTTACCAAACGGTGTAAAAATTATTAATAGAATTGCAAAATCTGCAATGAGTGAAAATTTATCGAACAAGGAAAACCAACCAACATCTACCCTTATTAATGTATATAAAAAATGGGCACTAAGCGGGGCCGGTTTATTAATTACAGGAAATATAATGATTGATTCTAACGCGGTTGGGGAACCTAGAAACGTAATTGTAGAAAACAGAGACAATTTCGAATTATTAAAAGAATGGGCGAATACCGTTAAAAATACAGAAACACATCTTTGGGCACAAATAAATCATCCAGGCAGACAAGCTATGGAGCAAATTAATAGTGTTTTAAAAGCCCCTTCTGCTGTTCCTTTAAAATATGGTGGAAGAAAAAAAGCATCCACTAAAATACCTCTAGCATTAGAAGAGGATGAAATTTTAAAGATTATCGCCTCTTTTGCTGAAACTTCCTTAATATTGAAGGAAACTGGCTTTACCGGTGTTCAAATACATGGCGCTCACGGCTATTTAGTCAGTCAATTTTTATCTCCAGATTCAAATATCAGAAAAGACAAATGGGGTGGAACACTCCAAAATAGGGCACGGTTTGTTGTCGAAGTGTACCGAGCAATTAGAAAAAAGGTGGGCCCTAATTTCCCTATCGGCATAAAGTTAAATTCAACTGATTTTCAAAAAGGAGGATTTTCTGAAGAAGAATCAATGCAGGTTGTTAAAATTCTTTCAAAAGAAGGGATCGATCTTATTGAAATTTCTGGCGGCACTTATGAAGTTCCAGCAATGATGGGTAAAAAAATGAAAAGTACTAAAAAAAGAGAAGCCTATTTTCTAGAATATATTAAAAAAGCTAGAAAAATCACAGAAACTCCTTTATTGTTAACTGGTGGATTTAGAACCAGCAAAATCATGGAAGCCGCGGTTGCCTCGAATGACGTAGATATCGTTGGAATTGCAAGGCCTTTTGCTGTTTTTCCTAATTTAGTAAATGATTTACTTGCGAAAAAACAATTTAATTTTGCCACAGATATTCAAAAAACAGGCGTTAAAGGAATTGATGGAAGCATGAATATTATTTGGTATGAAGCTCAAATAAAACGTTTAGGAATGGGGAAAACACCAAATCCGAAACTAAACCCATGGGGCGTATTTTTTAAATATGCACTTTTAATCATAGAACATAAAATACGCAGAAATTAACTTCTTTACAGCAAAATATAAAAAAGGAACCAATAAAAAAATCCAGCTAATAGCTGGATTTTTAATATCTAAAAAATTAAGACTCTTTATTGGTTTCCTAATATAATTGGCATTCCAGATTTACCTGAACCAATAACTATTACTTTACTATTTGGAGATTTGGAAAGTTCAATTGTTGCTTGAATCCCTTTTTCTTGTAATATTTTATCTGTTAAAGAAGCACTTAAAATTTGATTTGCAACCGCTTTCCCTTCTGCATCAATTTTCTGTCTTTGCGCTTCTTTTTGTGCTTTTGCAATTCTAAATTCGTATTCTAAAGATTCTTGTTCTTGTTTTAATTTTGTTTCAATTGCTGTTCTAATCGTTGTTGGCAATTTAACATCTTCTACTAAAACTCTTGTTACTAGTAAGTATTGATCTTTTAATACAATTTTAATTTCTTCTAAAATTTCTTGCTCAATTACATCTCTTTTACTTGAGTATAATTGCTCTGGAGTATAACGTCCAACGACACTTCTTGCTGCTGCATTAATTGCAGGATCTAACAATTCACGCTCATACTCTTGTCCTTTAGTTTTTATTAACAATCCTAAATTACTAAATTCAGGTTCATACCAAATTGTTCCATTTACTTTAACTTCTAATCCATTTACCGAAAGTACATTCATTTCGTCTGAAATAGATTGTTGACGTACTTTTCTTACGATCATTCTATTCCAAGGTGCTACAATATGAAAACCTTCTCCATATGTTTTATCAGTATTTATACCACTTCCTAAAGATTCGAAAATCACTCCTCCTTCTCCAGGTCCAATTGTTATAGTAGATTTTGAAAATAAAATGATCACTGCCACCACTATTACACCTATAAATATACCTCCTTTAGGGAAATTAAACTCCATCTGATTATTCGCCATTTTATTTGTTTTTAAATTTAATCAAAAATACGATATATGTTCCTTAAACGCAATCTATATAGTCATAATCTTCAGAAATTTCTATTTCTAATGTAATCGATTCGAAATGAAAATCATCCTGTACAACTTGCCGAATTTCTTCATTAACAAGAACTGCTTTTTGCCAAGAAAACCTTAATCTAAAAATAATAATCGCACTGTTAAAGAAGTATACTAGCAATTCATAGTATAAAAGAGAGAATCAAATATAACTTTAACTACTTTATTTTATCTTTTATTTTATCAATGAAAATAGTGCTTGAAGCTTCTTTTAAAAAAACAGGTAAAAAGATACAAAGCGATGAATTCAGATAAAATAAGAGTCCAAAATTGGGACATCCCAAAATTACATTACATTGCACTACTTGCAATTAATAGGACAACCTTAAACTTCGTTTAATAAATATATGTAAACGACTTTTTTATTAATCGGTGTTTTTTTAAGCTTTAAAGCTCCTGCACATTAACTAGGATAACCAAAAACATTTAGCAATAGAAACTTATGGGTTTATAAGTTTTGAAATTGCTTCTTTAATGATCTAAGTTAATCCTATCAAAAGAAACACCAGGTTCATAATAGCGTCTAATAAAATATATCTTTTAAAGCTCTATAAATATTTTTAAGTTGCTATTTTAGCTGCTATTTTTTGAAAGTGCCAAAATATTTTTAAACTTAAACTATCGCCTAATTTATGAATAGCGTCCAACATTATTGCCAACCTATTCGTCTAATAAGCAACAATAAAGGCTATAATTGTAAAAAATGAATTGTAAAAAAAACCTCTCTTATGTTTTCTGTATATAAATTACAATGATAAATCTGTCCAATAAAGTTTAATATGTAAACCTCAAAACATTACAAAATACTCAAAAAAAAATTAAATTTTCCCATTATATTTTCTAACAAACCACTCTATTGTGAATAAAGCAATTACAAAGAATAAAATCCATTTCCAATCAATTAAATTTTGCTGTCTAACTGATGCTTTTTGTATCGTATAATAAGACTCGTTTTTTAAAAGTTCATTTTTTAAAGCATCCATTTGATTTTTATAAAACAGCTTTCCTCCTGTTTTTGTCGCCAATTGTTGCAACTTTTTTACATTAGCGTTTGTAAACTGCTCCTCTATTTGATAATCCGTAATTTTAAAACGACCATATTTTTTAATTTCCTGATCTAAAACCTCAACGCTGAAAGAATAATTTCCAGAAGTTAAATTCTCTATTTCGACTTGATACGAATTGTTGATTATAGAAAATGGAATTTTGGTAACCTCATTTATTTCTTTGTTTGTTATTGACAATTCTAAAGCTGCTCTTGCATCGAACTGATAATTTTTATCTGTATAAAATGCTGATATATTTATCGTTGAATTTGCTGGGTAGCTATTTTCAGCGTTTACTTCTAAACGATCTCTCTTTTTGTTCGACGCTAAAAATTGCACCAAACTTCCTGTAAACTTGTCAAATTCTTCAAAAGAATTAGTGGTTAGAAAACTGGCAGCTCTCCATTTCCAAATTCCTTCTCCAAACAATACTGCCGATTTTTGATTATTCACATCAAAATTCACTAACAAAGGTTGCTTTGTTGGAACACCGTTTATATTTTGGTGTAGTAAAATTTGATGTTCTTTAGAAATTAAAACCTCTCCATATTTATCTTTTAAAGGCGGAAAATTATTAAAACCTATGTCTTCTTGTAAAAAAGTTAAAAACGAATCATTATAAATTGCACCATAATTTTCTGTTTGATTGATGGCCTTTTTTGTAAAACCTACTTGTTGTTTATTGATAAAATTCCAGTCGGAGTTTGAACCAGAAATGAGTAAATAATTAGCATTATCTTTCTTTAAATCAGCAAATACAGAATTAAACTTATTATTTGGTTGATACAATATAATTAACTGATAATCATCTAATTTGTTTTTAAATTCATCAATTAAAGAAACCGATACAGAGCGTTGTTTATTACTTTCTATTGATTTTTTTAAGGCACCAATATCTGGATGTAAAACAGCACTTAAAATTAGCACCTTTGTCTGCTCATCGATCACTTCCACAGCGAAGTTTTTAAGATTATTTTTAGTATTTTTCTCGTTTTCTATTTTTCTGATAGCAGCTCTGTAATAGTGTAAACCCTCTTTTGTAGAAGTTAAATTTGCAATAATCGTTGCTGATTTTTTATCCGAAGAAAAAGTAACCTTTTTTCTGAAAACAGTTTTTCCTTTAAGCGAAATTGAAAATTCTGAGTTGACAGTTTCATCTCCTTCGTAATTTAAAAGTACTTCAACTGGAAATTTATTTTGTATATAACTGTATTTATTTACGTTTAACTGTGCGATTTTTAGATCCACATATTTTGTGGTATCTCCGATTACGATTGGATAAACGGGTTGTTTAGAATTTAAAAATTCATACGCAGTGCCAATTGTTTGGTTTCCATCAGTAATTAAAATTATTGGTGCAATTTTTTCTTTGTTTACTTCATTAGCTCCAGTAATTGCTGCTGCAATATTTGTTTCATTTCCGATAAAAGAAAGGCTATCTAACACTTGTAAATCAGCACCAAAAGAGAATTCACTTAAAGTAAATTTATCCTTTAAACTAACATCATTATTGATATTTGAAACAATCGCATTGACATTTTTATCTTCTTTAAAAAACGGAATTGATTTTGAATTATCAACCAAAATAGCCAAAATTGGCTTTTCATTTTCAGTAACTACTTTTTCTATCAATGGGTTTATCAAAAGTAAAATCAATAAAAAAAAACTGAATGCTTTTAGAGCAAAGAGTAGCATCGTAACCTTTGGTTTATTCGTTACTTTATAATAATACTGAAAAAATGCTACTGAAAGACTCAGTAAAAAAGCGAATATGATATAAAAAATAGTGGCTGTCTGCAATGCTGTTTATTTATCTTGGAAAGATATAAATATCATTGGTAAAAGAAAAACCTGTAGCGTTAATTTGCTACAGGTTTTATGATTATTTATTCTTGAAAGACCACGAAGTTTGTATTTATTCAAAAATAACTATTTTTTTTTTATAAACACAAAAGAACGACTACCCAATTACGTTAACATTCCACCATCAACAGACAAGGTTTGCCCAGTAATATACGAACTCATATCAGAAGCTAAAAATACGCATGCGTTTGCAATATCCTCTGGCTTTCCTCCTCTTTTTAACGGAATAGAATCTCTCCAACTTTGCACAGTTGCTTCATCTAATTTATCTGTCATTTCCGTTTCAATAAACCCTGGTGCAATTACGTTACTTCTAACATTTCGCGAACCAAGTTCTAATGCTACAGATTTAGAAAAACCAACAATACCAGCTTTTGAAGCTGCATAATTTGTTTGACCTGCATTTCCCTTTAGACCAACCACAGAACTCATATTAATAATAGAACCGGATCTTTTTTTCATCATGGGTCTAATCACCGCCTTTGTCAAGTTAAAAACTGATTTTAAATTTACCTCAATTACTTTATCAAAATCAGCCTCAGATATACGCAATAACAAATTATCCTTTGTGATTCCTGCATTATTTACTAAAATATCGATGGCACCAAATTCTTTTAAGACTTCTTTTGCCAATTCTTGAGCCGCATCAAAATTTGCAGCATTTGATTGATATCCTTTTGCAGACACTCCAAAAGATTTTAACTCTTCTTCTAATGCATTTGCAGCATCTACAGAAGAACTATAGGTAAAGGCAACATTAGCGCCTTGTTTTGCGAATTCAAGTGCTATTCCACGTCCAATTCCTCTGGTTGCACCTGTAATTATTGCTGATTTATTTTCTAGTAATTTCATGATATTTGGTTGTTTTTTAAGGCGTCAAAGATACTAAAATAAAAAAACTCGTAAAGCACATTTACTTTACGAGTTTATTCTTTTAATTAGAATGTGATTTATTGTTTTACTTCTTTTTTATCCATATAATTGAATAAATAATCGACCTCTAATTCTTTTATTTTACCTAGCTTTTGAAGCGATTTTACATCTAAATCTTCCTTATTACCAATGACCATTACATTGTAAGATTCTCCTTTAATATTTTTATTAAAAAATCCTTTTAAATCTTCCATGGTCATGGCTTTAATCGTATTGTACATCGCCTCTCTATTGTCATTATCAATACCTAATTTCTGTAATCTTTCGTAAGACAAAAAAATATTAGATTTTGTAATTCTTTGTGCAGCTAATTTTTTTAATGTTGCTTCTTTGGCTGCTTTAAATTGTTTCTTAGCTTCTGGCATATCATTCATTAATTCCATCATGGCATCTACAGCTTGTTCTAATTTATTGGCTTGTGTACCTACATAAGCAATAACATAATTTGGATCGTCTTTTTTTCTTGCAGTACTATAAGCAGCATAAGCCGAATATGCTAAAGATTTAGACTCTCTAATTTCTTGAAAAACAATAGATGACAGTCCGCTTCCAAAATAGGTATTAAACAATGAAGTAGCCGCCATATTTTCTGGCTTAAACGGTTCTCCTTTCGCTAAAAACATTAACTCTGTTTGCACCATATCATAATTGGTAAAAAAAACATTGCCCCCAGTTTCTAATTCTTTGTATTCTTTTGCTGGTGGATATTCTTTTAACTCACCAAATATTTTGTGATGGGTGTTCAATGAAGCCACGGCACTATTTACATCTTTTCCATAATAAAAAACACGTTGCTTGTAATTCTTCATATCTTTAATGATACCAACTAATTCTTCTGGATTAATCGCTTTTAATTCATCAATTTGCATGATATCTCTTAATGGAGAATCTTCACCATATTTGCCATAATTCATTAATCCTCTTTGAAGAATATTTCCTTTCTGAGTTTTTCCGTCTTGACGACCTTTATAGATTTGTTCAACATATTTATTATATGCTTCTTGGTCTGCTTTCGCATTGTCCCAAAGGTGTTCTAACAATTCTAATCCTCTAGGTAAGTTTTCTTTTAAACCACTTAAACCAACATACGTTTTGTCAGTACCTGCATTTACATAATAAGAAACACCTAATTTATAAAATTCTTTCTTTATTTCTTCAGCAGAATAAGTAGCTGTGCCAAGATACTCCAGATAACCAGCGGCTAAAGATAATTTTTTATCATTATCACTTCCTAAATCAAAAATAATGTTCATATCGAACAAGTCATTTTTTTTATTTAAAATATACGAAACCTTAATATCATTGGCTGTTTTAGTCTCTTTAATAGCTACTTTATAGTCTACAAATTGAGGCTTTAACTCTTCAGATTCTATTTTATTAAATGTTTTTAAAAAATCAGATTCTTTACCTCTATTTAATTCTATTGGTGTAATTCCTGGATTTTCGACTTTCGTAATAGTGGTGTCTTCTCCTTTTATTTTATGCACTTCTACATAATTATCTCCATATACTTTGTTTGCAAAAGCAACCACTTCTTGTTTTGTAATGGTTTTCATTTGGTCTAACATTTTTAAACGACTTTTCCAATCCTGAAAACCAACAAAAGCATCTAAATATGCATATGCCGTAGAAGATGCATTTTCATATTCACGAACCTGTGATAAACGCAAATCATTTACAACAGCCTCCAATAACCAATCTTCAAACTCTCCTTTTTTAATCTTTTCAAGCTGTCCAAGTAATAACTCTCTGACCTCATCTAAGGTTTGATTTGCTTTTGGCATTCCATATAATAAGTGAAAACCATAATCATTATCAAAATTAGTAAATGACGACGCATTCTGTACTAATTGTTTTTGATTTAAATTTAGATCAATTAACCCGGCTTGAGAATTTGCCAACATATAATCGATTAAAGTTACCATTACTTCTTGCTCTGAACCTTTGCCTTCTGTCCTAAATGCAACATAAATAGATTCCGATGTAGGCCCGTAAACTTCTTTCTTTAAAGAGGTTGTTAGTGGCGCTTCTTTTGAAAATATTGGATGGTTAACGTCTTTACTTTCGTAGGTTCCAAAAGCATCATTTACTTTTTTAATGGTCTCCTCAAAATCAATATCTCCTGCTAGGATTATCGCCATATTATTTGGCACATAATAAGTTTCAAAATAATTATGTATTGCCTCCATAGAAGGATTTTTTAAATGCTCAGGTTTACCAATTGTAGACTGAGTTCCGTATGGGTGATTCGGGTACAATCCCTTTAGCACGGCAAAATATTGCTTTCTTCCATCGCTATCTTGACCTCTATTAAATTCTTCAAAAACGGCTTCAAGCTCTGTATGAAACAAACGTAAAACAAGCTTACTAAAGCGTTCGCTTTCTAAAGTTAACCATTTATCTAATTCATTTGCTGGAATCTTATTTACATACACTGTTTGTTCATTAGATGTAAATGCATTTGTTCCTTCTGCTCCTAAAGAACTCACCATTTTATCATATTCATTCGCTATAGAAATTTTAGATGCTTCTTGTGAAACTTTGTCTATTTCTTTATAAATGGTAACTTTTTTCTCAGGATCATTTTCAACTTTATGTGCTTCATATAAATCTGAAATATTTTTCAAGTATACCGCTTCCTTTGCAAAATCTTGCGTTCCTATTTTATCAGTTCCTTTAAAAACCATGTGCTCCAAATAGTGCGCCAAACCTGTGTTATCTGAAGGATCGTACTTAGAACCTGCTCTTACCGCAATAAGTGTTTGAATTTTAGGTTCTTCCTCATTTTTGCTTAAATACACTTTTAAGCCATTTTCTAAAGTATACAAGCGCAAACCTGTTGGATCGTTTTCTACAGTTTCATAGACAAATCCATTTGTATCTTTCTTTGAAGTAACTTCATAACTTTTTTCTTTATCAGTTTTACAACTTACTGCTGCAACTAATAAAAAGCTAATAAACAGCAATTTAATTTGGTTCATAATTATTAATTTTGGTTAATATAGAAAATCCCTCGAATTTACAAATTCAAGGGATTTTTTAAAATTTTATTTTAAAACTTTAACAATTATTTAATGTTATTCAGCTTATTTTAAAACGCTTGCAATCATTTCTCCAATTTTTGCTGGAGAACTTACTACGTGTATTCCATTTTCTGCTAAAATTTTCATTTTTGCTTGCGCAGTATCATCTGCTCCACCGACAATTGCTCCAGCATGTCCCATTGTTCTTCCAGCAGGCGCCGTTTGACCAGCAATAAAACCAACAACTGGCTTTCTATTCCCATCCGCTTTTATCCATTGTGCAGCTTCCGCCTCTAAATTTCCACCAATTTCACCAATCATTACAATTGCTTCCGTTTCATCATCATTCATTAATAACTCAACAGCTTCTTTTGTTGTTGTTCCAATAATGGGATCTCCTCCAATACCAATTGCAGTTGTAATTCCATAACCCTGTTTTACAACTTGGTCGGCAGCTTCATAGGTTAAAGTACCAGATTTAGAAACAATACCTACCTTCCCTTTTTTAAAGATAAAACCTGGCATAATACCAACTTTCGCCTCATCTGGAGTAATAACTCCTGGACAATTAGGACCAACTAATCTACAGTCTTTACCTTCAATATATGCTTTTACTTTTACCATGTCTGCAGTTGGGATTCCCTCAGTAATACAAATAATTACTTTAATTCCGGCATCCGCAGATTCCATAATTGCATCTGCAGCAAAAGCTGGTGGTACAAAAATAATGGAAGTGTCTGCAGCTACTTTTTCTACCGCTTCTGCAACTGTATTAAAAACAGGTTTCCCTATGTGTTCTTGACCACCTTTACCTGGTGTAACGCCACCTACAACATTGGTTCCGTAATCTATCATTTGACCAGCGTGAAAAGTACCTTCACTACCCGTAAAACCTTGTACAATAATTTTTGAATTTTTATTTACTAAAACACTCATGGTTTGTTATTTTAATTTGTTACGCGAAAATAGTTCTTTGTTCCCTTTTTAAAAAAGAAAATTGAACAATTATTAGAATTGAAATCTTTATAAGAAGTTAAAATTTGTTTATCTGTTTCTTCTCTCTTTTAAAAAACGTTTTATTTCTGCAATTTCTTTTAATTTCTCTCTTGATTCTGAAACTGGAGTACCAAAATAACTTTTGCCACCTGCAACCGATTTTGTAACACCAGTTTGACCTAAAATTACAGCTCCTTTTCCTATTGTAATTCCGCTATTTGTACCAACTTGTCCCCAAATAGTTACTTCATCTTCGACAATCACACAACCTGCAATTCCTGTTTGCGCAGCGATTAAGCATTTTTCGCCAATAACAGTATCATGGCCAACATGCACTTGGTTATCTATTTTAGTTCCTTTTTTAATAGTAGTATCTCCGGTAACTCCTTTATCAATAGTACAAGAAGCTCCTATATCCACATGATCCTCTAGAACAACTCTTCCTCCAGAAATTAATTTATCATATCCCTCTGGTCTCTTTTTGTAATAAAAAGCATCTGCACCTAAAACCGTATTTGCATGAATGGTAACATTGTTCCCAATAATGGTGTTATCGTAAATTGTAACATTTGGATGAATTACACACTTTTTGCCAATCTTTACATTATTTCCTATAAAAACATTAGGCTGTATTATTGTCTTTTGACCTATAATAGCACTATCCGAAATACTATTTTTTACTGCAATAAACGGATTAAAATGTATTGTTAGTTTATTAAAATCACGAAAAGGATCCTCAGAAATTAATAATGATTTCCCTTCTGGACAGTCTACTGTTTTGTTAATTAATATGGTGGTAGCTGCCGATTTTAAGGCTTTTTCATAATATTTTGGATGGTCTACAAAAACGATATCTCCTTTTTCTACAACATGTATCTCGTTGATCCCTTTTATAAGAGAAGAAGCGTCACCAACAAACTCACAATTTAAAATTTGAGCAATGTCTCGTAATGTTTGTGTTTTCTTAAAATCCAAGGTATTATTTCAATTTAAAGGTACTGTGAATTAATTTAAAAGTTTTTTTGTATTTGCTATATCTGTTCTTCATTGTCCAAGACATTAACATGTACATTTTCTTATCAGCTTCAACAAAGCTTACTAGATAAGCAATGTCTATGCCTTCTACCAAACCATTAAATTGATACATTTCTGAAGAAAGCTTTTTAATATTACTATCTATTTTTTTTATTTCTAGCGCCCCAATACTTTCTTTAAAACTTTTTAACTGGAAATCAGCATAATTTTCTAGCGGCGTTAAAGAATCATTGTAAATTTCTAACTCCTTAAAAGTATTGATAAATTCTTCTTTGCTTTCATCGATAATGACAATATATGTTTCTTTAAAAATATTTGCATATTGAAAAGAAGCATCCTCATGTAAAGATTTCATTTCTGTCATGTATTCCGGAACAGAAAGAGCGTATTCATTATTTACATTTATTTTTTTTAGATCTTCAATTTTAACTTGGTCTTTGCTTAAAGAATCCATGGATTCTATAATTTTTTTACATGAAATTATAGAAAAACAAATTGAAAATAGAAAAATTAAATATTTCTTCATAAAAATTTAATAGAAATTCTATTCTTTTATACGTTCTTGGTATGTTCCTTTTGTAGTTTCAACTTTAATTTTATCGCCTTCATTAATAAACAAAGGTACGTTTACAATTGCTCCACTTTCTACAGTTGCTGGTTTTGTTGCATTTGTTGCTGTATTGCCTTTTACACCAGGTTCTGCATGCGTTACTTCTAAGATTACACTCGCTGGCAAGTCCACAGACAATGGCATATCATCTTCTGAGTTAATAATAATGGTAACTACTTCTCCTTCTTTCATTAACTGCGGTGCATCTAAAGCAGCTTCTAATAATCTAATTTGACTATAATCTGCTTCATTCATAAAATGATAAAACTCACCATCATTATATAAATACTGAAATTTGTGGGTTTCAACTCTTACGTCATCAATCTTTCTTCCCGCAGGAAATGTATTATCTACGACTTTACCGTTTGTAACACTTTTTAACTTGGTTCTTACAAAAGCTGGTCCTTTACCTGGTTTTACGTGTAAAAATTCTACGACTTTATATATATCATTATTATGTTTAATGCACAATCCGTTTCTAATATCTGATGTTGTTGCCATTTAAGTTTTTGTTTGTTTACGAAGAACTATTTTAAATAAAATAGTTCTTAAATTAATTTACATTAAAATATCCTTTCATAATTCCTCTGTGCGAATCTTTTATGAATTGTATAATTTCATCACGTTCAGGGGTTGCTTCCATTTCTGCTTCTATTATATCTATTGCTTGTGTATAGTTATAATTTTTCTGGAATAGAATTCTAAATATATTTTGAATTTCTCTTATTTTTTCTGTTGAATACCCTCTTCTTCTCAATCCTACCGAGTTAATACCTACATAAGATAAGGGCTCTCTTGCCGCTTTTACATAAGGAGGAACATCTTTCCTAACCAAAGAACCACCAGTTACAAAAGCGTGTTTACCTACGGATGCAAATTGATGTACAGCAACCATACCTGCTAAAACTACATTATCACCAATTGTTACATGCCCTGCCAAAGTAGTATTGTTAGAGAAAATACAATTATTACCGACAAAACAATCGTGTGCAATATGACAATACGCCATAATTAAACAATTGTCTCCAACCGTCGTTTTCATTCTATCCTTGGTACCCCGATTAATTGTTACACACTCTCTTATGGTAACATTATCCCCAATTTCTACAGTTGTTTCTTCGTCTTCAAATTTTAAGTCTTGGGGAATTGCAGAAATTACTGAACCAGGAAAAATTCTACAATTTTTACCAATTCTAGCACCTTCCATAATTGTAACGTTAGATCCGATCCAAGTTCCGGATCCAATAACTACATTATTATGTATTGTTGTAAAAGGTTCGATAACGACATTTCTTGCAATTTTTGCTTGAGGGTGCACATAGGCTAATGGTTGATTCATAATTTATTTTTTTCTAGCAATTTGTGCCATTAATTCTGCTTCTGCAACTATTTTTCCATTTGCATAAGCGTACGCCTGCATATGACAAATTCCTCTTCTTATTGGTGTAATTAATTCTGCTTTAAAAATTAATGTATCACCCGGTAACACTTTTTGTTTAAATTTAACTTTGTCCATTTTCATGAAATATGTTAAATAATTTTGTGGATCCGGAACTGTGCTTAAAACTAAAATACCTCCACATTGTGCCATCGCTTCCACCTGCAAAACTCCAGGCATTACTGGTGATCCAGGGAAATGACCAATAAAAAAACCTTCATTCATAGTTACATTTTTCATACCAACAACATGCTTATCTGAAAGTTCTATGATTCTGTCTACCAACAAAAAAGGTGGTCTGTGAGGAAGAATATCCATAATTTGATGAATATCTAATAGAGGTGGTAAATTTAAATCATATTGCGGAACATTGTTTCTCTTCTCTGCTTTTATAATTTTTGCCAATTTTTTGGCAAACTGTGTATTTATTAAATGCCCAGGTTTATTCGCAATTACCTTTCCCTTAATACGAATTCCTGTTAACGCTAAATCACCAATAACATCTAATAATTTATGACGTGCAGCTTCATTTGCCCAATGCAAAGTTAAGTTATCTAAAATACCATTTGGTTTTACAGCAATATCATCTTTTTTAAAGGCTGTTTTTAATTTCTGCATTGTACTTTCTGATAATTCTTTATCAACGTATACAATTGCATTGTTTAAATCACCTCCCTTAATTAAATCATTTTCTAATAACATTTCAATTTCATGCAAAAAACTAAATGTTCTTGCATCTGCAATTTCTTTTTTAAAATCAGAAATTCGATCTAAAGTAGCATTTTGAGTTCCTAAGATTTTAGTACCAAAATCTACCATTGTTGTTATTTGATATTCATCAGCAGGCATTAAAATAATTTCACTTCCCGATAACTCGTCTTTATAAGAAATAATTTCTTTAACCACATATTCTTCAATATATGCTTCTTGCTCTTTAATTCCTGCTTTTTCTAAAGCTTCAACAAAATACTTCGATGATCCATCCATAATAGGCGGTTCCGAGGCATCTATTTCTATTAATAAATTATCGATATCTAAACCAACAGCTGCGGCTAAAACATGTTCTGAAGTTTGAATTTTTACGCCGTTTTTCTCAAGATTGGTTCCTCTCTGAGTTGTCACAACATATTCTGCCTTAGCTTCTATCGTTGGACAACCCTCTAAATCTACTCTACTAAAAGCAAAACCATGATTTATGGGAGCAGGTTTTAAGGTCATTGATACGATATTACCAGTGTGCAAACCGACTCCTGATAACGTAATTTCTGATTGTATTGTCTTTTGTTTTTTACTCATATTTATTGATTTTGAGCATTCAATTCTTTTTCAATTTTATCAACTGATGCTGCAATCTTTGGAAAGTTTCTAAAGTAAACGTAGGATTTACTGTACTCAGAATAGGGCATTGCTGGCGTACCTTGAACTTTTTCGCCATCTTTTAAATTTTTGGTAATTCCAGATTGACCTTGAATTTTTACATTATTACCAATTATTAAATGACCTGCAAAACCAACTTGACCCCCGATCATACAATTTTCTCCAATTTTGGTGGAACCCGCAATCCCTGTTTGAGCAGCAATAACTGTATTTTTGCCAATCTCTACGTTGTGCGCAATTTGTATTTGGTTGTCTAACTTTACACCCTGTCTTATAATTGTAGATCCTAAGGTGGCTCTATCTATGGTTGATCCAGAACCAATATCTACATAATCTTCAATAATTACATTTCCTATTTGAGGAATTGCTTTGAATTCGCCAGCTTCATTGGGCACAAAACCAAACCCATCAGAACCAATAATACATCCTGAGTGAATTTTACAGTAATTACCTATTAAGGTATCTGAATAAATTTTAACCCCAGGAAAAATAACACAATTATCACCTATAACGCAATTATCACCAATATAAGAATTGGGGTAAATTTTAACATTATCACCAATCTTTACGTTTTCCCCCAAGTAAGAGAAGGCTCCCAAATATTCATTAATACCAATTTTTGCGGAATCTGCTATAAAAACAGGGGATTCTCTGCCTGTTTTGCTGTTTTTTACTTCGTTGTAAAATGCTAGTATTTTAGAAAAAGACTGATAGGCATTTTCTACTTTAATTAAAGTTGTTGTAATTTCTTTTTCAGCCTTAAAAGCTCTATTAACAATAGCAATGGATGCATTTGTCGTATATAAAAACGGATTGTATTTAGGATTAGATAAAAAAGTTAAAGACCCTTTTTCACCTTCTTCTATTTTAGATAATTTAGAAACTTCCTCATCAGGATTACCAACGACTTCTCCTTCTAAAATATCTGCGATTTGTTGTGCTGTAAATTTCATTAAACGCAAAAGTATAAAAATTAAAGGTATTTGGCTAATCTCATTTTACTTTGGATAACAAATAAAGTGTTTTATCACAGGTTTTGTTAAGGCTTGTATATTGAATTGATCTGAAGCTTTAGCAATATCTTTTAATTTTCCTTTTTTATTTAGGATGAAAATTGGTTTGTCTGAATTGTAAGCTTGATTTTTAATTTCTTGCGAAAAAACAAAGTACTTCGTTTCTTCTTCAGATAAGTTTAATTTCTTTGAAAACTTAGTTATTTTTTTATTAATTTTAGAAATATCAAAAGCATCTTTCTGAATTTCGACACGTAATAATTTTCTATCAACAATCATTTGAGATAATAAAGAAAGTACTTTATCTTCATGACTTACCCATTCTTTTATAGCTGATAAAATATCATAATCATCTAATTTAGAAAACATTGCTAAGGTTTCATCGGTAAAATTATCTTGATCTATTTGATTGTATAAGAAGTATTTTAAAGAAGTACTTCCAAATAATTTCTCGCCTTTTCCTGCTAATTCCTTTGCTCTTATTAAAACATTTACTAACATATTTTCTGCCACCAAACCTGTTTTATGTAAATATACTTGCCAGTACATTAATCGTCTAGCAATCAGAAACTTTTCTACAGAATAAATACCCTTTTGTTCAATTACCAATTCATCATTTTTAACATTCATCATCACGATTAATCTGTCTGATGAAATATTGCCTTCTGTAACTCCAGTATAAAAACTATCTCTTTTTAAATAATCTAATCTATCAATATCTAACTGGCTAGAAATAAGTTTATATAAAAATTTACGGGGATAGTTTCCTTCAAATATTTTGATTGCTAAATTTAATTCCCCATCAAACTCATCATTCAACTTCTTCATAAATTTTAATGAAATCTCTTCATGAGAAACTCCATTTACGATACTATGTTCTAAAGCATGTGAAAATGCACCATGACCAATATCATGCAATAAAATGGCAATACATAAAGCATTTTCTTCTTCTTTTGTGATTTCGATTTGTTTAAAGCGTAAAACACTTACTGCTTTTTGCATTAAATGCAGACATCCTAAAGCATGATGAAAACGGGTGTGATTGGCCCCAGGATATACTAAGTTTGAAAATCCCATTTGAGAAATCCTCCTTAAACGCTGAAAATAAGGATGCTCTATGATGTCAAAAATTAAAGAGTTCGGAATTTGTACAAACCCATAAATAGGATCATTTAAAATTTTTAATTTATTTGGTATTTTTTTCTTCAAAAGATTCGTTTTATCAATCAATGGCAAAGTACGAACATTATTTTTTTTGGCAATATTTTATCATTTTAAAGCATTAACAAATATAACAAAACAGTACTTTTAACGTTAAATGTTAACATTTAAAAGCGAACTATGAGCAGCATACAAATTTTATGGGTTGATGATGAAATTGAACTACTAAAACCTCACATTCTTTTTTTAGAGCGTAAAAACTATAAAGTTACTACGTGCACAAATGGTGCTGATGCTATTGATTTAGTAGATGAAGAAAATTTTGATATTGTGTTTTTAGATGAAAATATGCCTGGTTTATCAGGTTTAGATACGCTTGCAGAAATTAAGCAAAAACAATCAAATTTGCCCGTTGTAATGATTACAAAG
>Ga0302131_1000592_pt1 | contig 21640 bp, 32 predicted proteins | sample CB9_20m_MG_FD_203105 | JGI IMG/M metagenome (GOLD analysis project Ga0302131, IMG submission 203105) | Marine microbial communities from Western Arctic Ocean, Canada - CB9_20m | ecosystem: Environmental > Aquatic > Marine > Oceanic | place: Canada: Western Arctic Ocean | collected 2017-09-19
CATATTCTTCATCCCCTATCTTGCAAGAGCCACGGTGGTCAGGCTGAGAGGGTTTGCTTTTATAAGTGTTGCGGAAAAGGGAACCGCTTAATTCTTTTTGTTCAAATGCCATGATGCAATCTCCAAAGTGGCCCCCGGAGGGGCCTTATTTTTATTAGGCGTCAGAGCGGCTGACGTCGGTGGTTCCAGCGGTGATAGCGGTGTACACTACCTCGGCCGCCTTAAAGACAGACTCAGACACAAATCCCAACTGCTTTACTGAGATATTGAAGAATTCGTCCCCTTGGTTGTTGGTCGATTCGGCTGACGCTACAGTGTAGGCCCGTTCAAATCTATCGCCACCCGCCATGCGAATCATGGTGTTTAACTGGCGACTAACCTTCATCTTAGAGCGGGACATAGAAATCACAGCCTCTTCGATTTTTGGGGTGTCGGATTCATGGTCATCCACTAGGAGGCCAAAATGCTGCCCGGTGTCCGAAATCTTATGGTGCTCCGGGTTGAGGTCTTGAGATTCCATCGCAGCCATAGCTTCTAGCTCAGAGGTAAACGCACCACAAAAGCCTCCACCTTGGTTGCGATCTTTCCAAATCACATACTCTTTTCGGAAGTAAACCGGGACAAACACAAAACTAGAGCCATAGAGCTGCTTGGTGACGGTATTAAAAAGCATACCTTCCTCGGCTCCTTCAATGTACTCTGCGTTGGACTTCTTGCGCTGGGGGCTAAGAGCCTGTAGGACATCTACACGGGGGATCGTGATATCATCGATGCCTACTCCTTCCGAACCTCGGGCTCCGCTTCCGTCCATGAATGATGGACGTGCTACTTCAGTGCTGGTCGTTTTAAGTTGCTTGGACATTCTTAGTACTCCGTTCTATTTTGATTTAGTAATAGCTACATAGCTATAAGGTAGAAACGAAAAGATTTCTTCCGGGAGATCTTCGCCCTCGCGAAATTGCTCCTTTAGAAACGCTTTAAGTGTTGATGAATGAACAAAATCTTTGATTAAGTCACCAAATCCATTGTCCTTCATCCATTGGTATGCCCCATCTTGTTGACCACCTCTAATTGAGGCGTATGCATCAGTTCTGATGGAAACTGTACCAATATTCGGCAACCGGGTGGACTCCATCCCGGCCGCTTCCATGGCTTCCGGGAGTTGGACCTTCCGGAGGTCATCGAATTCTTTTTGCAGCTCGGCCGCCACTGCTTTGGCTTGATCAAGCTTGGCCCTAACGTTAACCATTTCTTCGGCTAGTTGTTTAATGCTCATGTTCTCTTCCTCTTACAGTGCAAACAATTCATAGTCGTTGTTGCGGCGACTCCACTTCAAAATATGATTGGGAACATTGTCATTGTACTTAATGATGCTTCCAATGGCCATTCCAGAAATAACGTTTGGGATAGCGGACCCGGTTAAGGCGATGTAGTCTATTCCCGGGCGGTAAGAGCGCATACCACGCAAGATTTCAACAAGTATTGCTGCATTGTACCCTCGGCCTGAGGGCTCTGGGCGATATTCGGTCTGGGTGAGGAAAATGACCTCGCCATACTTGGTTAAGGATGAAAAATCCCATTTGGGGTCAAACTGCGTCACGAAGACTTGGGGGCTATTTTCTGTCATTACTATTCCTCTTTCTCGGTAGGGGGGTATTATACCACGGGGGGGTATATGCGTCAATACGTAGTTTGGGCATCGATGATAGAACTTTCCACATAATCAGCCACGGATTTTTTGCTTTTGATTGCTGCTATGATATCCCGGTCTATTTGGTGGTCCATCATTATGTCTATATAGGTAACGGACTTGGTTTGGCCCTTGCGATGCGCCCGGTCTTCAGACTGGAGTCGGTCTTCCAGTGAAAAGCTGTTGCTAAAATACACCACATAAGAGGCGGCAGTTAGGGTCAGCCCAATCCCCCCCATTGTGGGGTTAGACAGGAAAAACCTTCTTGGGGATTCTGGGTCTTGGAACTCATTAATCATGTTCTGCCTTTCCTTGGTGCTAGAACCTGCGGAATACCAAGCAACCGATTCCCCAAAGGCAGAATTAAGGTATTCAGCTATCATTCTTTGCTCCGGGACAAATCTAGCCCAGATTATAACCTTTGCTTGGACGTCCAAGTCCCCAATGAGGTCACACATGGAATCTAATTTGGGGTTCGGGCCGGGAATAGGTACAATTCCGTGGGTTCCATCGTCTTCATCATAAGGGAACATACCCCCTACGATTTGCTGGTATCTAATCATTCGTTCCAGTATGGTTTCCACTTCTAGGTTGAGGTCTCCCATGCTAGAGCCCATGACATATTTATCGCCCACCTCTTTGAGTATCCGGGCCTGTTCTTTGCTCGGCTTTACTGTAATAGACTCATACACCTTGGGAGGCAAATCTAACACATCGTCTTTTTTCACAATGTAAGTGTGGGGAGCCACTAAATCCATGACCTCGTTTATATTTTTATAGCCCACTATCTTTCGAGCTTCAAACCCGCCCATTGTGCAATACCTGTTTTGGAACCCGAAGTACGATTTTTGCCCTATGATGCCTTTGTCTAGGAAAGCAAACTGGGCATACAAGTCCTGCATTCCTTGAGTTATGGGGGTCCCTGTCAATATCGCTTTAGCTTTACAGGCTTCGCCAAGCTTGATACATCTTTTAGTCCGGGTGGCGGAATGGGTTTTGATTCGGCTGGATTCGTCAATAACCATGCTGGTTTTATGATTCACCACAAAATCTATGGCACTGCTATATGCTCTCCCGGCGGATAGTGCCTCAACTCCCACCACCAGCACTTTTAGGCCGACAGCTTCATCCATCCATTTATCGCATTTGGAAGTTCCCCCGGACTCTAACACATGAACCGAATGCTCAATGGGGCAATGAGCTTCCATCTCTCCTATCCACACAGGCTTTACCGAAGTAGGGCACACCACTAGCAAGGCTTGGATGTCTTTGTTCATATACATGGCGGCAGCCCAATTTATCACTGTAAAAGTCTTGCCAGTGCCCATTTCCATGAACAGGGCGAAGTTCTTTTCACCCCACATCTTGGCCAAAGCAGTACTTTGGTGCTCCATTGGTTTGTTCTTGAATTTATACCAGACAGGGAACGGCACTCTGTCTGGGGTTTGGCTCAAGATCTCCCTCAGTCTGTCGGCAGCACCCGGGCAGACTTCTCTGGTGGCGTAATTTTTGAGCACATACTTTGCCGTCATTTTGGTCAGAGGCAACTGCCAAACCCGGGAAGAGCTGTCCCACTTTCGGACAGGGGCTTCCTTAGCTCGGTGATCAAAAAATTCGCATTTCACTTCAATGTTTTGTTTCGTAAGTGTCACTTGAGCACTCATTTTCTACCTCCCGTATTAGCTGAGCCCACATCTGCTCTTTTCTAGTAATGGAATCGTTCAAGTCTTGGATATCAGACTTAATCTTCGTTTCCGGGTCCAATTGCTTGATTTTCATGAGGCTTTGCCATGGGCCATATCCGTTTACCCAACTATCAGTGTCGTCCATCAACTCCATCTTGCGATAAAGAACAGTCATATTGCGCAAATGGGCAATCTCCGTGTCAAGACAAAGCGAAATATGTCTCATTCGCTCGGACTCTACAAACAATTTTTTAGTGCTCATTAGAATATTCCTTTGGTAGAGTCGGGGGTGTTGTTAAAGACTTCCATTAAGAGAATTTTGCGTTTGTCCTCAATTTCCTTGTAGAGCCCCTGCTGGGCTACTATATTAGCAGTGGCAGTCTGGGACCTATCCAACATCTTACCACAGTCTTTATATGTTGCCGCCAATGCTCTCAATTTTATGAGCTTTGAGATTTCATCTTCGGACCAAGGTCTGGATTCCCGGGCCCAAGATTTGACTTTCGCCTCATTGCCTTTGCCAGACGCAAAATGAAAAGGTATGGTGGGCTTAAATACTATTCCAGTGCTCATTTCGTAACTCCTATCTATAAAATATGTGGTCATCAACCCTGAGGACCACTTCCATGGTGTCTGCCCAATACGGGTGGACATAAGTTGCGTGATAATGGGTGGCCCCTTCGCTGATGTCTGTAACAAGACCAGCCAGAATGTTCTGGGCCAAAATCGTAGATTCTAATAGGGCTCGTTCATCATGTGGCGTGTCCGACAGCCCATCGCAAAACCAGCTATATTGGCACTGGTGGCGAATTGGATTCACCGGGTCCCAAGACGAATATTTGGCTTGGTGCACGACTTCACACACGGTGTCAGGGTATCGTTCATCAGCCACCCGGTTGAGAGTACTAAATCCAACGGCCAACTGACCAGCCAGATTTTCGCCCCGGGCTTCGTGGTAAATGTTCATGGCCAAACATAGGACCGTAAATGTTATCATAATTTTTCTCTTTATCTGGGGGCAGGATTCCCTGCCCTATTTCTATTGTACCACGGCAAAGGGCTTAGGTCAAGGTGGAGTTTAAAAATCCAATTCTTCCACTGTGATTCCAAGCTTCTTTGCCAATTTGACATCTTCTATTCTGCGCTCAATGAACCTGCGCCTTTTGGTGGCCTCAATTTGGTTCTTTGTGTGGGTCCTTCTAATGCGGGACGCTTGGCCAGATGTAACCCAAAATAAAGGTGGCAATTCCATATTCAATCTCCCTCTACCATAGGTGGCTTCCAAAACAACCTGTCTCCGGCCCAAATGTCACCAATCGTAGGTGGTTTTGGCAAGTGCATCCAGTGTGAAACTGGCTTTTTACCATTGGCGGCGTCCCGTACCATTTCGTTGTCCACCCAGTCAGTGCCGATCTTGCCATTGTGGTGGGTGATCACCGTAAGCATACTCTCGGGCTTTTCCTTGGCCCATTCCTTCCATTTATTCATTTCCCACCTCCACGTATATCCCCTCCTGCATGAATTTAGCGATAGCCTCTTCTGTGTGGCCCAGATTCAATAGTCTGCTCCGGGTGGTCACATTCTGAGACATAACATGAATTAGAGCGTCTGCCAGATTTTTATCCAGCAGCAGCTCCTCGGATTGCATTCGTTCTTTCATAGTCATACTACAGGTCCTCCCCATATTTTAGCTGGTGGTGCTTCCATAATTATCTTCTTCAATTCGTGCGCAGATTTCCCGGTCATACGTGATAGCTCCGCAATAGTAAGGTCCGGGTTGTGCTCAAATAGGTCAACGATCTTCTCGTCATTCATGCTATTTCCTTAAGATGGTTATAAATTCATAAATGGAGCCCACTAATGCGCCAAGCACTAAAATGGCGGGAATCCCAAAGACTAGTGGCCACGTATGTGGCAAAAACTGCACTCCAAAAAGCATGATGGGTTCCATATTAATCCTCCTTCTCGTTAATAATGTAGGCCTCTAGAGCGTCATCACCCATCAATGACACAAAAGCTGCAAGTAACTGTTGGTTGGCATACTCTTTTGCATCGTCATTGCCGACCATCATCATAGCAATGATGTTATCTTTTTGCTCGTCGTCCAACTCTTCACATAAGTCATGCAATGAGAATCCAGCACCACTGCCTGTGCTGGTGATTTCGTAAAACAAATCACTACGCTTGTCCGCTAGGTCAGTCTCAAAAATGCTGATGCTGGCTGGTGGACTTTTATGGTTATTCGCGCCTCGTAACATAATATTCTCCCGGGGACCGAAGTCCAAGTTAAGGCTTACACTAACGTCATAACGAGCCTCATCAGCGTTGATTTCATCTTCGGTCCATGGAATGTTTTCAATATCGTCCCAAGTTGACGATATTTTATCCATGATAACCTGAGCATCTTTCTCAAAGCTGGAATCGAAAGGACTAAGTTCGCGCTCGGCCCACTCTAAGGCATTCAATTCTAGGCGCAGTTGCTTGCTTAATTCACAATTGGTCATGTGATTCTCCCGGGGGCCGAAGCCCCCCATTATTATTATTAAAGAGCGGAACTTGCCAAATGAGCTTGGAGAGCGGCCATTGTGATGTCGCCAGACTTAACTCGTGAGCGGATTCGATTGCCAGCATTCATGCGGATTGAACCGGGATTAAGGTGTGAATACTTGGCCCAATGAAATAGTGCGGTTGAAGGCATACCCAAAACCGCCCAATCAGCCAGAATGCATACCTGATTTGGAGTCATTCCAGCTAAAAATAATGAAAGGTCATCGCCAGTATTCGATGATAAGCGACCAGTGTAGGCAACTGTGGGCTCGTAACGGGCCCGGGCTCTCTTAAGCTTCTCGGCCATACGCTTGGGGTCAACGCCGTCCTCTTCGTCTTCCTCGTCTGCTTCGCCGTCATTGAACGTCTCAGAATCAAAATCCTCAAAAGCGATTTCAGCATTTGTCCTAGCTCCTGAGGTATCAGCAGGACCATCTTCGTCTTCGTCTTCTGCGTCAACCCCATTAAAGGCGTTAAGGGCGCGGAGAGCTGCAAGATCATTAAGGCCCGAAGTGTAGGCCTCTAACGAATTGGCCTCATTTAAAATGGCTTGGGCTTCATAATCATCGGCACGTGCGTCATCATAACCGTAGTCTTTCATGAATACCTCAAGGCGAGACATTGCTGAAGCGATGGTGCGAACTCGTGAACCTAGAACCTCTTGGATATCTTGGTCAGAAACATCTTCAATCCAATCCCGTAACGCGTCGCCAGCTGTAAATGTAACTGCTAGAGTGCGGATTTCAGCGATTAATTCAGTACGTAACTTCATGGTAATTCCTCTTTATCGTAATTGGGGGAGCAAATCTCGCCCCATATACTATTATACCACGTGGTGGGGTGTGATGCAAATGCTCTTTTAAGTTGTGTATTGGAGTCGAACCGTGACCGAAAATATATGTCTCAGTCACGCTGTGACTTAAAGTGGTCCAATCAGTTCAACCTCGGAAAGGGAAAGTGGGACCAGCTACAAACCCCGAAAGACGCGGGGCGGTCCCCCAGACACTACTGGTCCATATTTTTTCTTTTTTTTTAAAAATATACCCCCCCCCCCCCCCAGAATCGCGGCTTTTTTTCGGCGTCGATATTCGCCATGAGTGTCTGCCCGGCCCGGGAGGGGTCTCCCTTGGCCACAAGCCCCGTCCTCCGCGCATTGTGGCTGGTCCACTGTACTCGCCCGGAAGTAGGACCCCCTTTATTTTGAATCATGTGTTGCATTCTGAATCGTGTGTTGCTTGTGCCCATGTGTTGCCATATGTTATAATGTGCTGAGGAACGATTGGTGGAAAATGACGGCCCTAACTGAATATGACCTTAAGTCTCAAGCAGCATTAAAGGCTAGAGAGCTTAGGTTGGAGAGAGAACTTTTAAACACCCCTGTTGCTTTAGCCCAACGGGTGCATTGTGCGCTCATAAAAGATTTGAGAATGAATGCGCCTTGGCTTCTACCCCTTGTCATAAAAAGGTAAACCATTGGACCCAGAACTCGTAAAACGTAATCAAGAAAATGGCTGGGATGACTTAACTCCCTCTCAAAAAGCCTTTGCATATTCTTTCTTGGTAACGTACGACCACAGACAGGCAGCCGTTGAAGCTGGGGAACTAGCCTCTAACGGCATCAAAATGCTCCGACACCCCCTAACGGCTGCCTTCATAAACTCAGAACAGCAACACCAAGCCACGGTTGGATACATAACTAAAGAATATGTTATGGTTCAATACATGAATCTTATGCCCATGTTGATGGGCGAAGTTGCCGTCCCTCTGGGCGCAGATAAAGAAGGGAACCAAGTTCAAGCCCGGAAGTTTGACGCCGCAAATATGAAAGGGGTTCTGACCGAGATGTCCAAGTTTATAGAGGATTATCTCCCGGAACAGGACACCCCCGTCAATAAAATCACATTCCACGTGGTTGAGGCCAAAGACAGTGAATCTTGATTTCACAGTTACACATCCTCAACTCGATTTCCACAACCTGTCGTGCAAGTACCCGGCTTTCATAGGTGGGTTTGGCTCCGGTAAAACCGAGGTTCTGGCCCAACGCGCCATTGCTGATAAACTCATGTGTCCCAAGGGCCCGGTGGCGTGTTATGAGCCCACCTATGACTTGGTTAGACTTATCCTAGCTCCCCGGCTTGAGGAGAAATTGGACGAATATAAGATACAGTATGTTTACAACAAATCTGAAAACATAATCTATACCAAAAAGTATGGCATCTTCATTTTGCGCACTTTGGACAACCCGGCGCGAATAGTTGGTTATGAATCCTTCAGAAGCCACGTGGACGAAATAGACACCCTCAGGCACAAACACGCTGAAGCGGTTTGGCAGAAAATCATAGCCAGAAATCGTTTTAAAGCCGAGGGTCTCCCCAACCAAGTATCGGCCTATACCACCCCGGAAGGGTTTAATTTTGCCTATGATCGATGGGAAAAGAACCCCGGGCCCGACTATAAATATATCAGAGTATCCACCCGGGCGAACCCATTTTTGCCTGATGATTACATTCAAGGGCTGAAAGACAGTTACCCCGCCAACTTGGTTGAGGCATACATTGAAGGGAAATTCGTCAACCTGACCACGGGTTCTGTGTATGATTCCTTTGACCGGGACGAACACAACACTGACGCAGAGTGGGATAGGCTGGCTTCTGAACCTGTCCACATCGGAATGGACTTCAACGTAGGCAATATGTCGGCGGTTATTCATGTTATCAGAAAAGGTCAAGCTTTGGCCGTAGACGAAATAACTGGGGTCCTAGACACCCCCGCCATGATCAGAACCATTAAAGAGAGGTATGCTGGCTCCTCTATCGTCATCTACCCTGATGCCAGTGGCAATAGTCGGAAGTCTAATAACGCCAGCGAATCCGACATATCTCTATTGAAGCAAGCAAATTTTAAGGTAGATGCTCCAAAATCCAACCCCTTTGTCAGAGACAGAGTGATTTCGATGAATAGTGCGTTTGTCACAGGCAAGTATATGGTCAATGTTGAGAAGTGTCCTGAGTACTCGTTATGCCTAGAACAGCAAACATACACTGACAACGGCGACCCGGACAAAAGCTCTGGTCATGACCACCTACCAGATTCTGGCGGGTACTTCATACACAGGCGATATCCTGTGGTAAATAGAAAACCTCAAATAGCGAAGGTAGTGGGAATTTAATATGGGCATAGAAAGCAAGCACCCCCGGTACGATGAAAAGATAGACCAGTGGTCAAGATGTCGTGACACTTTTGACGGAGAAGATGCCGTAAAGGAAAAGAGAACTGAATATCTGCCCAAACTATCTTCGCAAAGTGACGCCTCATACGCAGCGTATATGAAGAGAGCCAGCTTTTACAACACTGTGAAGAGGACCATACACGGTTTGGCTGGGGCGGTGATGCGAATTGACCCGGTAGTAGAAGGTGCTCCAGACGAATGGATGGATGACGTCACAACCACCGGGATGAATCTCAACGAATTTATCTATTATATGCTGACAGAGCAATTGCTTTGCGGTAGGCAGGGGGTTCTGGTTGAGCACAACGGCTCTAGGCCCTACCTTGTCGGCTACCCAACAGAGCAAATCACCAACTGGATGGATGACACCATTGTGTTGATGGAACAGTATCGCAAAATGGATGTCAACGACAAATACAACTCAAGGTACGAAACCCAGTACAGGGAAATCCTCTTAGAGGAAGGTAGATATTTGGTTCGCATTTGGCGCAAAACCAAAGGCGAATGGAAAATATACGAAGAGGTTGCCCCAAGTAAAAGAGGTGCTGCTCTCGATTCCATACCCTTCGTTTCCCTAACGGTGGACGGTTTTAATCTGAACCCCAAGGCTCCACCTCTATTAAACCTAGCAGACGTGAACCTATCCCATTATCGCACATCGGCAGACCTAGAACATGGGCGACATTTCACTGCTCTACCAACCCCTTATGTTACCGGGGTAGACGTTGATTCTGAGTTATCTATTGGAGCAGAGTCAGCTTGGGTCCTCCCGGATTCGGCTTCAAGAGCAGGTTATCTAGAATTCAGTGGCAGTGGTTTAGCAGCTTTAGACACAGCAATGGAACAGAAACGGTCAATGATGGCCTCATTGGGCGCACAGCTCTTGGAAGGACAGAAAAATGGGGTTGAAGCCACCGAAACCGTTAAGCTTCGCCAAAACTCTGAAGCTTCAGTATTAATGCGAACCGTGAAATCCGTTGAAGAGGCTTTGAGCAAATCCTTAAACATGATGTCAGAGTGGGAAGGGGGACCCGAAATCACAGTTTCTCTCAATACTGATTTTGCGGATAGTGTGATAGGTTCCCAAGATATGGTCGCACTAATGGGCCTATGGCAGTCTGGGGCAATCAGCCATGAGTCTTTGTTGTGGAACATGAAACGGGGTGAAGTTATTCCTCCCGATGTTACTATTGAAGAAGAGCGTGACCGCATAGATGTCCAAATAGGCGCAATGGATGATTTGGAATCGGAAGCACCTACTGAGGTTTAGAAATGGCAACGGTCAACGATAAAGTATTGGACGCCATAACGGGCCATTCAGTTGATCTGGTTCGCTTAGAGGCGTCTTTAAAATCAGAGGTGATTAAACAACTGAAGATTCTAGAAAAAAGCCTTGTCAAGACTTTAGCAAATTCAAGTCTGGAGGTTAATTCAATCCCCCTTCAGCGAAAGCGCATGAAAGTTCTATTGGCCCAGACCAAAAAGACTATCTCTGAATCTTATGCTTTGATTGATGCCAAGGAAGCAACCAATTTGTCTAGCGTGGCTGGGGTTGCAGAGTCCCAAGCGGTGTCCGCTATAAATGGGTCTATTAAAGCAAAGGTTTTGAGCGTAGGTATGTCTGACCAGATGTTGGGGTCTATAGCTTCTAATACCCTCATTCAAGGGGCCCCCAGCCGAGAATGGTGGACGGGCCAAGCTGACTCTCTACAGAGCGGATTTAAAAATATCATACGGCAGTCCATGTTGTCAGGTGAAAGCACAAGCCAAATCATAACCAGAGTGAGGGGAACCAAGTCCCTCAGGTATAAAGACGGCTTAATGCAGACGGCCAGAAATAAAGCGGAGGCCCTTGTTAGGACTTCAGTTCAAGTGGTGGCCAACGAAGCTAGAATGGCAACATATGAAAGCAACCGGGACGTTGTGAAGTACATTGAGTGGGTGTCCACCCTAGACTCCCGGACCAGCTTGACTTGTCAATCACTAGACGGCAAAAAGTGGACCGTGGGAGCTTTTAAACCCGTACGCCCAAACACAAAGACATTCCCGGGGCCCACGGCCCATTGGAATTGCCGCTCTACTCAAGTCCCGGTCCTTAAATCTTGGGAAGAGCTGGGTTCTAAGCGGAAGTTTGATGAAATACCTGAGTCCACCCGGTCTAGTATGGACGGACAGGTTAGCTCCAAAATGGGCTATGAGGCTTGGCTCAACACCAAGGGCGTGGAATTTCAAAAAGAGGTACTTGGGGCAGGTAAGTTTGAGTTATGGAAAAAGGGAAAGATGGGATTCAAAGATTTAGTAGATCAGAATTCCAACCCCATTTCCCTATCTACTTTAAAATTGAAGTATGCGGACACCCCCAAGCCAGCCAAACCTGCCAAGGTCGAGATTTTGAATTTGGACGGAACAGAGGGAGTAGATGACCACTCTCGTTTAGTGCGAGAAGTCACGGGCCAAAAGCCGCTCAGAACCGATGAAGTCCCTGTAGATGTTTTTACTTCCGTCAATTCATATACGTCAATAGCATTCGAATCCATCAACAGACACTTAAGACGCAAAGCGAATGAAAATTCCCCACTTAGTGCCATTGGAATTAAAAATCTTGAACTTCATATTGGTAACATAGACGATTTCATAGATTCTGTGCCTTTAACCACAGTCCCCTTTAAAGCTTACAGAGCAAGAAACACAGACTTGAAACACAAAGTGGGCGATATTGTAACTGACGATGCTTACGGGTCTACAACTACTAGAAAAGCCAATATAGGATTTGGCAACGTCTCGTACAACATCACAATTCCCACCGGGTCCAAAGTGGGCCCCGTAGCTGGGATGTCTTCTTTTGCGAGTGAAGCGGAAATATTGCTCCCCCGTGGGTATAGGCTTATGATAACCAAAATAGACAAACAGGGCGGCGTGATCAAATATGACGCCACTCTCGTGTTAGACGATATTTAAAAGCCCCAGTGGGGCACAACTAAAGAACCGGAGGTTCAAAATGGCTTTACAAGCTACAGTGCAGGAACTAGATAACGTGCCTGAGGCACTAAGATCAGAGTATGTCGAGAAGGACGGGTCCTACCACTTAAATGTGGAAGGTATGGTAGATAAATCTAAGTTAGACGATTTTCGCACCAATAATGTCAAGTTGCTCAAAGACATAGAGACCCTTCAAGGCAAATTCAAAAATGTGGACTTGGACCAATATGAGGTTCTACTTAAAGCCCACAATGATAACGGCGACAAGAAGTTGATTGACGCAGGTAAAATAGACGAGTTGCTGGAAGAGCGCACCAAGAGAATGCGCGAAGTCCACAACGAAGAAATAGGCAAAGTTCAATCTGAAAATGACATTCATAAAAGGCAGCTTGAGGGCCTCATGATTGACGCATCGGTTCGTGATAGCGCAACCCAACAGGGTGTAGCGGCCACTGCAATGGATGACGTTATCTTAAGGGCCAAGTCTGTGTTCCAATTGAAGGACGGTAAAGCTACCCCCTTTGATACAGAAGGTGGCGTGATTTACGGCTCCGGTTCCTCGGAACCCATGACTGTGAGTCAATGGGTCAAAGGTCTTACTGGCTCAGCCCCCCATTTATTTACTCCTTCTAGCGGCGCGGGAGGCAACCACGACAACCGTGGTGGCAAAGACGGCTCCACTGTTACTAGGACTGATTTTGATCAAATGGATCAGTATTCCCGGTCACAATTCGCTAAAAAAGGAGGAAAAGTAGTTGACTAACCATACTTTTTTATGGTATAATGTTTTTAACAGTAGCGGAGTTACTGACCCTTTATGGATTCCGGCGGAATCTAGATATTATAATTTGAGGGCGCTACTGTCCTCGAAACTTAACTTTTGAGGAATTACCAATGGCTAACGTCTTAACAGATCTAGCAGCCGACATCTACAAAGCAGCCGACACAGTTGGCCGTGAGTTAGTTGGCTTTATCCCAGCTTCAACCATTAACGCAGACAGTTCAGAGCGAGTCGCCAAAAATGGTGTTATTCGTGCTGCTTACACTCGTTCAGCTACAGCTGCTGACATTTCAGAGTCGATGACTATTCCGGAAGGAACTGACCAGACTATCGACAACAAAACCATGACAATTAGCAAAGCTCGTTCTGTCCAAATCCCATGGACTGGCGAAGATATGCGTCATGTAAACAACGGCGCAGGATATGAGACCATTTATGGTGATCAGTTATCTCAAGCCATGCGTACTTTAACAAACGAAATTGAGTCTGATTTATCGACTGCCGCATATCAAGGTGCATCTCGCGCTATTGGTACAGCAGGAACGACTCCTTTTGCCACCAACTTTGACACTGTAGCTACAGCTCGTCAGATCATCGTTGATAACGGTGGTGTAACTAACGATGGGCGTCTTGCTCTTGTGATGAATAGCTCAGCCGGGACCAAAATGCGGAACCTAGCTAGCTTGAACCAAGTCAATACATCTGGCGGCTCCGAGCTTTTGCGCCAAGGCGTTTTACTTGATCTTCAAGGCGTGTCAATGCGTGAATCTGCCCAAGTTAAGGCTCACACAAAAGGCACTGGCGCTAACTATGTTGTCAACAACGCAGCTACTGAGATTATAGGCCAAACAGTTATCACTGTTGATGGTGGCACTGGCACTGTTTTAGCAGGTGATTGCGTGACCTTTAATGGCGATGCCAACATCTACGTAGTCCAAACTGCTCTAGCTGGAGGTGATCTAGTTCTTAATGCACCGGGCCTTATCGCGGCGGCGGCCAATGATGCAGCCATGACAGTTGGAAACGACTTTACGGCTAACGTCATGTTCCATCAGTCAGCACTTGAGATAGCTATGCGTGCTCCCGCAATCCCCGGCGGCGAAGACGCAGCTGTTGATGCTATGCTGGTCCAAGACCCACACTCTGGTCTCGTTTTTGAGATTCGCGTTTACAAAGGTTATCGCAAGCAGATGATCGAAGTGGCCGCTACTTGGGGCGTGAAAGCTTGGAAATCTGAAAATATTGCTGTTCTCCTAGGGTAAGTCCCTTTAGGCGGGGTTAACCCCCCGCCTTTTTTTAATCATACGGGAGTTGAATACATGGCAGAAATTAAGAAAACCGCCCCCAAAAAGGTGAAGCACGTAAAAATGACACGTGACGGCAGAGATGCTAGTGTACATCCAGACGAAGTTGCCAATTATAAAAAAGGCAACTGGGTAGAGAGCAAGTAAAATGGCCATAGACGCTACGATAGCTGGCACAAGTTCAGATAGCTACATCACGGTTGCTACTGCTGATGCCTATCACGCCACCCATTTATATGTTACCACATGGACGGCGGCCACTACTGACAACAAAGAGCGCAGTCTAAAAATGGCTACTCGTTTGTTAGATGAAAGGATTACTTGGACAGGTACTAAGAACACAGACGCACAGGCCCTACGGTGGCCACGGGCTTCTGTGACGGACAACGACTTATACTCGGTATCGGTAGATATTATCCCGGAACCAATCCAAAATGCTACGGCAGAATTTGCCCGGCATCTTTTGGTGTCTGACCTAACGGCCCAGCCCGAGGGAAAGGGAATTGAGAGTGTTGATGCTGGGTCAGTGTCTATTAAATTCAGCAAAACAGATACAGCAGATGTCCTCCCGGTAATCGTTCAAGAAATGTTGAGGGGTTGGGGCACTATTCATTCCAGAGCCAAATTCGGTTCAGTAACGGTGGTTAGAACCTAATGGGCCTAAGACAAACAATTGCGTCAGCCGTATCAACTGCCATATCCGCAACTGGGGACATAGCAGAAACGGTTATATACACCGTAAAAACACCCACGGTCTATAACGCAAGTTCTGGAGTTTTAAGATCAAACCCGGAAACAACATACACCATCAAGGCTATCATCGCTCCTTTCGGGGCGGCGGGTATGAGTGATAAAACTAGGATTGAGCCGGAGCATACTGGCTCCCTATCCGCTCTATTTGCTAGTTCAGCGCTGTCTATTGTTCCTGATAGTTCTGACACCATAACCAGAGGCTCTATTATCTATAAGATCAAGCAGATAACATTTGACCCTGCAGGTGCTTCATACAGGCTTATCTTGGAGCGCATGGGATGACCTTTTCATTGGACTTAAAAAAGTTTGCTGAAGAGTCTGGACTTGAATTAGAGCTTGTCACCCGGAAAATATCCCTTGATGCGTATTCCAGAGTTACGGTTAAGACTCCCGTTGACACCGGGAGAGCTAGGGCTAATTGGAACATTGGTGCTGGGTCCCCGGATTTGAGCACAACTACTGACACATCATCTGAATTGCCCAATGTGAAAAAGGGTGACGGCGAGAGAGCTATTTACATCACCAACAATCTGGATTACATCAGCGAATTGGAAGACGGAAGCAGTAAGCAGTCGCCCAACGGCATGGTGGCTGTTACTATGTTGGAATTAGAAGCGGGAATTAAAAATGTCCTTCGCTAATGAGAGATCAAGTATTGAAGCTAGGCTCAGTGCCAACTGGACAACTACTGCCGTTAATTACTCAAACGTGGATTTTGATGCCCCGAATAATTCACCTTGGGTCCGTCTTTCCATTTTGAATGGGCAGTCTGATTATAGGGCCATTAACTCCAAGAAAATTCATTTGGGATTAATATCTATTCAAGTGTTTACCCCGGTTAACACTGGAACTGCATCCATCAGGGAATATGCTGACACCCTAGCCTCTATCTTTGATGACCAGTCGTTTGATGATGTTGTCTGCGGCGTGGCTTCAATTGCCAGCGTTGGGTCTTCTGACGTTTGGTATCAGGTAAATATCACCATTCCGTATCGGAGGGATGCATAATGAGCACTACACTTTATCCGCCAAAGGGAGGTGAGCCTGTATTAGCTCACGACTCTAAAGTGGAATACATGAAGTTAAAGGGATGGTTAGAAACTGCCCCACAAACTGGCAAATCAGCCAAAACCACCCCAACCCCAAAACAGAAGGTAATTGAAAATGGCGAATCATAAAGGCAGTGAAGGCGTAGTTAAAATCGGGACTGACACTATAGCAGAGGTTAAGGACTGGTCGCTTGACGAGACCGCCGATACAACTGAGGACACCACCATGGGCGATTCTGCCCGGACCAGAAAATCAACTTTAACATCAGCATCAGGCTCAGTAAATTGCTTCTGGGACGAGACCGATACTGCTGGTCAAGTTGCAATGACTGCAGGTGCTGAGGTCGCATTAAAGCTGTACCCAGAAGGAGCTACTACGGGGGATACCCTATACTCAGTTACGGCGATTATAACTAGCGTTTCCAGAAGTGCTACTTTTGACGGCATGGTTGAAGCTAGTTTTGGCTTTGAGTCTAATGGCGCAGTTGTGGCCTCTGTCGTATCATGAGCATACTCGATAAAGCGACTGCTCATTTTGACGGAATGGGTATTCGCCAAATCGAGATTTCAGAATGGGATACAGTGATTCACTGTTCCCCGTTCACCATGAACGAGAAGCGTAAGCTCTTGAAAGTGGCAAAAAATGACGATTTGGAGTTCCTAGTTAGAGCTTTGATCATGAAAGCCAAAGACGCACAAGGCGAATCATTGTTTGACTTGTCCGACAAAGTAACTTTAATGAACAATGTGGACCCGGACGTAATCACCCGTGTGGTTACAGAGATTACCGCCTCAGCCAGTGTTGAGGAGATGGAGGGAAACTAGCAGCCGACCCTGAGCTCATGGGATTGTATACCTTGGGTGATCGGCTGAAGATGCCCATACATAAACTGGTGGAGATGCCAGTAGAAGAATTCAACGGCTGGGTGGCCTACTACAGGAACAAAGAAAATGGCGATAAATAGGCTGGCAGTTTTAGGCATCGTAGTAGACCCTAGCAGGGCGATTGCTGGTGCACGCCGGGCTAACATGGCTATTCAAGGAGTGGGCAGAGCAGCCGCTAACGTTAAAAACAGAATTTTTAGCCTCCAAGGTGCTTTGGTGGCACTGGGCGGGGGTTTGATAGCTAGAAGCTTTCTCCAGACTTCTTCTTCTTTAGAAAATCTCAGGATACAGCTTAAGACCGTTACTGGTTCGGCCAACGAAGCTGATAAGGCTTTCACTAGGCTGGTGGATTTTACAACCCGGACCCCATATGAGATAGATCAAGTAGTTTCGGCTTTCACTAAGCTTAAAGCTTTTGGTTTGGACCCAAGCGAAGAGGCTATGACAGCTTTCGGCAACACGGCCGCAGCCATGGGCAAAGATCTTAACCAGATGATAGAGGCAGTTGCTGATGCCGCTACTGGCGAATTTGAGCGATTGAAAGAGTTTGGCATAAAAGCCAAGCAGCAGGGTAACGAAGTATCGCTTACCTTCCAAGGCGTGACCACCACCATTGCTAAAAATTCAGCAGCCATTCAAGGCTATCTGATGGATATTGGCAACAACCAATTTGGCGGGGCTATGGCCGACCAAATGGACACCATGGACGGAGCCCTATCCAACTTCAAGGGAAGCTGGACTCTATTCCAAGATGAACTAATGAATAATGGCCCGTTCCAGCTAGCAAAAGGTTTATTGAACGAGTTATCTCTAGCTTTATTTGGGGATTCCAAGTCAGTGGCCAGCAACGCCAAAGCTGCGGGTGAAGCCATAACTATGTTCGTTAAAAATTCTGCTCTAGGAACGGCGCGTTTCATTGACTCTATCTCCGGGGGCCTAGATATCATCGGGAAGCAGATTTCATCTATGTGGGATACGTACCGCTCATTGCCTGCTTTCGCCCAACAAGTGGGCATCGTAGGAGCTTTCCTTGGTGGTCCTAAAATTAGGTTGGCTATTCTGGCGATTGTTGGGGGGTTAACAACAATTAGAAGGTTGTTGGGCGGTAAAGACCAAGATCTTGATGGACTAACCAGCCAGATAAAGGATATGGAATTCCTTGTCGACTCAATGCAGAGAAACGCTGTTAACCCACTTGTTGTCACAGACCCTAAAGAACTAAGGAAAGCCGAAGCGCAGTTACAATTACTGGAGGCCACAAGAGATTTAGTGCTGGCGAATCAAGGGCTGTCAGGAACTGGCCCTAAAGCAGTCACAGCCGCAAAGCAACAACTTCAACCTACTCAAGAATTTGAGGCATTAGGTTTCGGGGGCGACTCGGGGTCGGCTGTTAGATCAGTAGAACAATTATTTGCCAGAATAGATCAAGTTGCCATAGGTAAAGAAAATGAAAGGGTAGCTAGAGAAACGGCTAACGAATTTTCAATGGCTGGAACCAGAGTGGAGTCTTTTTCCGGAAGCATGGGCGAAATTTCGGCTCTCCACAGGAAAAATCAAGATGAAATGAACCGGGTCACGTCCGTTTTTGAGGAGCGTAATGCACAACTGCATGAAGCTGCCATGGCCAGAAAAGGTGAAGCTTTTAACATTTTCAAAGAGAAATTTAAATCAGGCTGGGTGGAAATGGAAGAGTCAGCCGTTCCTTTCATAGATAGAATGGCCGATAGGCTATTGAACATATTTGGTCCCGGGGGCACTCTGGCTTCTGGAATAGGGGACGCAACTGCCAATATGCTTATCTTTGGTAAAAGTGGAGCAGATGCGATGAAAGCCTTAGGTAGAACCATTATCCATGAAGTAATATCTAGTTTGGTTTCTTTGGGTGTGCAAAGCGCGATAAATTGGGCAAAAGACAAATTCTTTGCGGCGTCTAATGTTGCTACAGCATATGCGTCAGGGACTGCCATTGCCGCAGCCTATGCCCCAGCCGCAGCCGCAGTGTCATTAGCTACGTTCGGGGCCAACGCAATACCAGCTAATGCTGGCATGGCTTCAGCATACGCATTGGCTAAGGGATTATCGGTAACTGGTGCTCGTGAAAGAGGTGGCCCGGTTGAGAGATCAGGTACATATCTGGTCGGTGAGAGAGGCCCAGAATTATTCACACCCAACCAGTCGGGTCAAATCACGTCCAATAAAAATATGGGAACAGGCAACACAGCAAACGTTACGTTCAACATAAACGCTATTGACACATCAGACGCTACTAGACTTATAGTATCCCAACGTGGTACAATAGTAGGTGTTATAAATCAAGCATTGAATGAGCGTGGAAGGGCTGCCTTAGTATGACATACCCAGTATCCCCCAAGTTTGCGTCTGTAGCTATTAGAAGCAACGACCCCACTTTATATTCTCAGTCAGTGAATGGCCGGATACAAACCCGGAAAGTTGCGGGTCAACAATGGGAATTTAGCGCGTCTTACCCACCCCTAACCAGAACAGAATTTCAGCCAGTGAGTGCCTATATCGACTCACTGAGAGGGCAGCATACGGTCTTTACTGTTGTGCCCACTGAAGTAGCCAGCACCAGCGCAACCGGGGTTAGTGGGACAATCACTTGTACTGCTGCTGCTCTTGGTGCGGTTTCAGTTCCATCATCGGGCCTCACCGGAACCTTAAAGGCTGGTGATTTCATAAAGTTCTCTGGTCACACCAAAGTCTATAAGCTTACGGCAGATAGAGCTGGCAACGGCAATTTAAGTATCGTTCCCCCTCTAACCACGGCCGTCACAACGGACACTGTTACCTATAACGACGTTCCTTTCACCGTCAGACTGAAAAATGACGTCCAAGAGTATGCAATTGGGGTAGATATGCTCCATAAATTTGAAGTCGATTTCGTTGAGGCCCTATCATGAGCCGTGGCGTACATTCTGATGTCATAACCGAGCTAGCTAAGGATTCATTCCAAATGGCGCACTTGGTTAAAATAGACTTTGAGACTCCGGTATACCTAACTGAAAGCCCAATTAGTATTACTTATTCTGGCAATGCTTACGTTCCCAGCAGCCACCTCCAAGGCATTTCCTCTGTGAGTGAAACATCAGAGGTCCAAGTAGGGTCAATGAGTATCACCCTCTCCGGTGTCAGCCAAGAGTATATTGCTATTTTGTTGGGGCAAACATACATAGACAGGCAGATAACCATAAACCGGGTAGTTCTGAATGCTGCCCACGGGATCATAGGCAACCCGATTTTGATGTATGATGGTAGAATTGAAGGATTTACCATAAGTGACAATAACAAAACTAGCACTATTGTTCTGACGGCCGCCTCCCACTGGTCCGATTTCGCCAAAAAGTCTGGTAGAAGAACTAACCACAATAGCCAGCAAATGCATTTTGATGGTGATAAGGGTTTTGAATTTGCCCCGGATTCTATTCGTGATATCAAGTGGGGTCGCGCATAATGGGGATTTTAAGCGGAATTATTAATGCTATTGGCGATTTAGGCCAAGCAATAATAGACATAACAGTTGACGCGATTAGCGACATAATCGGTTGGTTCATAGACATTCCCAATATGGATGATCTTGAAAACCAATATAAAGGTGTGTTGGTCAACAAACAAAGCAACATAGCCGCAAGGCCCGTAGTTTATGGGCAAAGAAAAGTAGGTGGTACTCGCGTGTTTATGGCGACAAGCGGAGATGACAACACTTACCTTTATATCGTCCTAGATTTATGTGAGGGTGAGGTCCACAGTATCGGTGACATTTACATTAACGACATTATCAGCACTGACAGCAAATTCTCAGGATTGTTATCTATTACTAAGTATGTGGGTACTGACAGCCAGACAGCCGATTCCACTTTCGTGGCCGCTAATATAGGTTGGACTAACGACCATAGACTGAGAGGGGTTGCATATCTAGCAGTTAGGCTAAAGTGGGACCAAGAGACATTTAGTGGCATCCCAACTATTCATGCCGTAGTACAGGGTAGAAAAGTCTATGACACCCGCACAAGCGCAACGGCAACAACTGCGTTGAGCAGCAATCCAGCCCTATGTTTGAGAGACTACCTCACCAATACTAGATACGGCAAAGGCTTGGCGACTTCATTTATTGACGACACTCTATTCAGCGCGGCGGCCAATAAGTGTGACGCCCTAGTTACATCTTACTCCGGTTCGGGCACACAAAAGATTTTCGAATGTAATGCTGTAGTAAATACTGAAAACACCCTTTTGGCTAATACTAAAAGTCTGCTATCTAGTATGAGAGGGTTGATGCTCTATCGCCAAGGCTTGTATGGCTTAATAGTGGAAGACCAAGGAAATTCTACGTTCAGCTTCAATGAATCTCACATTATAGGTGGGCTCAGCATAAAGAGCGAGAGCAAGAAGACTAAATTCAATCGAATTATTGCTACTTTCCCAAATCCTGATGCTAATTGGCAAATGGACCAGATAGAGTACCCGGTGGCTGGCAGTTCAGAGGAGTCCGGGTATCTCACAGAGGACGGCGGGGTTGAGCTAGTTAAGCAAATGGACCTCCCCTCTACTACCAATATCTACACAGCAAAAGACATGGCTGAAATGGCCTTGAAGAGGTCACGTAATGCGCTGGTAACTTCGTTTAAATCAACAAGCGAAGCCCTAAACGTTTCAATAGGTGATATTGTAGATGTAACTCATAGTACACCATCATGGGCAGCAAAGACTTTTAGGGTCT
>Ga0302131_1000593_pt1 | contig 21639 bp, 16 predicted proteins | sample CB9_20m_MG_FD_203105 | JGI IMG/M metagenome (GOLD analysis project Ga0302131, IMG submission 203105) | Marine microbial communities from Western Arctic Ocean, Canada - CB9_20m | ecosystem: Environmental > Aquatic > Marine > Oceanic | place: Canada: Western Arctic Ocean | collected 2017-09-19
TCCCGTGGTATTGGAAGTGTGTAAAGAGCAATGTTCCGAAGAGGCGGTGGAATGGCCGCCGCCCTTTTATGGAGGTGATGGGCGAGGAGGATGCTCAAATGCTTCTCGAGGAGGGTCGTGGTGGCGGGCAATAACCTTTATAATTTAACTAAAAAGAGGAAGTTTTAGGATAGTGTGTAGATAAATTACGAATATATTAGAGTTTGTTTATCTTTCTCTATTTTAAATATGAAAGAGTTAGATAATTCACTTTTTCTGTCTATTGTAATTTCCTCTCTTTCAGAAAGCGCGCGTCGTCTATCAACAAATACACCCGTTGTGGACGAAAATATATGGTTCAGAAATATGAAGAAATCCGGTAATAAAATAACAGTTTCGCCTAATAAATTGGCGAAGTTATCCACCTATTTTAAGAAAAATGGTGTATTTACTTATGGGAAAGTCTTGCGTTTTATAATTTGTATGGGACTGCAATTAACCGCATTAACTAAGAATAATTGTGGATTTATTCATATTACTATGGATGACATTGTAGTTATCGACGACGACTGGTTCTTAATAACAAATTTTGATAATATTAGTTTATTAACTAAAGACGGGAAAATAAATATTACGACACCCTTTTCTGCGAACAAATTTACCGCACCGGAGCTTAGGGATATTAAAACGCTACCCATCGACGTAGAGCAAACTTGTTCCTATTATAGCATAGCAATAATATGTTTGAGCTTATTTGGGTTTGAATATAATAAAGAGAATATGGATAAACTATATCCTTCTCCGGTTTATTTTTTCATAGAAAGATGTTTATACGAAGAACCGGAGAAAAGAGCGTTTCTTCTTATTTAACCAAATAATGGTTGGGTTAATTGTACGAGATAGTTTAATATATTTAATATATATAATGTCGATTGTTGTATTGAAACGCAAATCTATAAGATATCAGGCGAAAATCTCTGGAAAAGGGTCCAAGGGATTCTCCATAAATGGTGGGCTCCGCAACCAAGGTTGGGTAGGGCAAACTACACTGGGAAGACATTTGAGCAAAACACCGTTTCGAGGGAATCTCCCAATGGGTCACGGCGGGAAATTCGGAAAGTATGATGTTCGCGTTTTAAGCGGGAGTAATTGTTGCACGAACGACCCCAATATTATAAAACGGTCGACTATGAATACCAGCCCTTACATATTAGCTAGCGTAGAACACCCTACATCGGTGTTCATACCAAATTGCACAAAAGGTTGCTTTAAGAATACGGATAAGTCATTTATAGATTTCACGCCATTTATACACTCTCAGGGGAATTATATTAAGCATAAACGTAATGTTCTCGCCGAAGAATTATGCTGTCTCCCGCCTAAGAGTGAAGCAGATAAATCTAAAATTTGCCAGTGCCCAGATGTAACTAAGGATGTAAATATACAATCATCTAATGAATATACGGAACGAGGGGTATTTCTAAAAAATGCGTTTCCCGAACATATTCACCATCTCCACGAAACTACCAAGTCTTGCGCTTCTCGTTAAAATTAGACAGAAAATGTTCTATTTGTGATTTTTGCGCCGTTTGGATTCAAAAAGTTTTATTTTTCTTTTTTTTGTTTTTATATGTTTTTTATAGCTTTTTCGCTTTCCTTTCTTTTTTGGACCAGAGGCCAACCCATATAAATCTTGTTCCCAATTTATAAAATTTCCGTACTGGTCCACCTTATATATTAAATGTATCGGTGATGGCGTTTCTTCTTGGTGGCCGTTGTTGAATAAAATATTTATTTTAATAGATAAATGATTCATCTTTACATATGGTTCTCCTTGTCCATCTGAACCGTGTAAATCTCCTTCTATAATAATATCTACGTTGGTAATATCTACTATATTTAAACCTCGTGATGGTATCCAATTATGATATACCCAATATGCTATTAAAACTGCATCACCGTGGTATATATCTCCATGAACTTGTCGTCTTATGATTCTATATGGTTTCATAATTACAACATTAACAAATCCAATTTCATCCATTTATATAAATAAATAATAAAAAATAAAATCTTTTATCGAATTTCCGATACAGTCGCCAAAGGGTACAACTATTTTTTACGAACTACTTTCACGCATCCATATAGTTTATATCCGTGTATTAATATATCTGCGACCTGCACTAGCGTGGGTGGTTATCGCGTGAGATGCTGGTGAATCTATTATATTATACCCTCCGTCAGTAGTATGAACGATTCGCTTTACATTCAACAATTTCAATACACGCATACAATCCATACACGGAGCAGACTCCTTTAATTTGTATTTATCGTCCGTTCTCGCGACATAAAGAACCGTCTTACTAAATAACTTTTTTATCTTAGGCAACTTTTATCGAATTTTCAAAATATCCGTGACTCTTGTCTACCTGATGAAACGCTTGGCGAATCGCCGCCATCTCTGCGTGACACGTGCAACTATCTCTGACGAGTCCATCTCGGGTAGTACTCCTATAGTGATTGTAGCCGCGTCCAATAATATGTCCCTTTACAACAGCGACCGCACCGTGGCGCATATTGCACGGAGACTTCAGAGCTTCATCTTGAGCAAACTGCATAAAATCCTGGTCCTGCTTTGTAACGTAGTCCATATATATATATTATATACTGTCATTTACTTACATCAATTTTATTATTATAAAAATTGATGTAAACACAAAACGTTGTTTATATTATTATGGAAACTGCTTCTACGAATAACGGCGTATACTCGCAGAGACACGCCCCCGATGCAAATGCTTGGACCTCAATTGGAACCAAATTAGCAGGATGTACTAGTGCCTATCGTCCTTTCAACGCATACACTATAGTCTCTATTACAAAGAAACCTGTTCGCGCATATTATCGTTTAAAAATATTTATTAGTGAGGTTGTCGGAGGAGATGATATTTCCAAGATTGACCCAAAGTATCGTAAGGAGGAGCAAGACCATTATAATTATGTATTATCTGATAACATCAACAAATCCCTACCGTTTACCGAAAACGGTTGGAAACGAGAGAGACTCGTGCAATTATATAAAAAGTCTCTTTCTGACCACAACGAAGACGTAACTAAATATAAAAAAGGAGAAAAAGTATACTTTGACGCGGGTTTTGACTTGTTTTATCCGGCATATGCCGCATTTGAAAGATTCGGCGACGGTTCAAAAAAACTAGATCATTGCGTGAAGTGCAGTATGGAGAAGGTAGATACGGATAAGGACGGAAATGAGACGACGAATCCCGTTGGGTATTATTTGTTTCCACGTTCTAGCACGGGCACGAAAACTCCACTTTCGTTGTCTAATTCTGTTGGAATAATCGACTCTGGTTATAGGGGGAATATTATTTCCGCGTTTTATTGTTCCCGCACCACCGACAAATATGTTACCACGATGTTCCAGAGACTCGTGCAGATTTGTCCGCCAGATATTAGTTATCCGGTAGAGGTTGTATTGGTAGACTGCGAGGAGGACCTGGGAGGAGGAGGGAATCGCGGTAGCGGTGGATTCGGCTCTACTGGTTCGTAAACATAGATGTGACGCTGTCGCAAAATGATTTATCGTTTGTGTTGTTTTCTTCGCTATTCGAGGCAATAAGACTCGTTGTGGGAGTTTCTTCAACTATTATTGTGACTGGTGCTATTATGTCTTCTAATGGAGGAGACAAGGTCTTTGGCGGGATGGGGATAGGGAGCGACGGAATATATTTTTTCATTACAGGGGGGTCTAGACTATATACGGGATATTTATACGGTTCTAATGTTCTTTCGCTTATATATGTATTTATTCGGTTTTGTAGATAAAAAATGAGATTATTTCTTGCATTTTCATCTTTGGATTCCCGAGCACATTGTTTACATAAATATAATGTATGCGCTTTATCATTATGAATATAATCCAGGCAATTCGCGGTTTTTACTCCGCAATTAAAACAACCGTGTATCCATCCGTCTTTTGGAACTTTTGATGAGGCGCAAATATCCATTCTTATATAACCCCCATTATAGAGATGTTTCTAAGTTTTTAATGTATTTTCATATAATATTTCTAGTTCTAGAGAGAAACTCCAGTCCATATGATTTAAATCGATTACATCACCGAATTTATCCAGAAGTTTAATTTCTATTTTATTAATATTCACCGGGCCATTATATCTCCTTATTTTGATAAGAGGGTTTTTATCGTTTTCATCTATGGTAAACGACAGCTTTCCGTTTCGTAGGGGGATTTTCGCAATAATATTTTCATTAATCGACATATTGTCGAAACATACTATGTTCGTCTCGTTATAATTATACTGGTAGTCATTTACTGCTAAAAAAACGTATCTGTCACCACCACCGTCGAAGAGACCTTCGGAAAAAATAGTATCATCTATTTTTAAATATCTCGCCAACCGAAATCCCATAATCCAACCAGTTGTTTCTAATATATTATCTACGCCTTCGTCGGTGAAGTGAAGGGAAAATACGAATGTTTCGGGGGCGCTCTCCATAATCTCGAATTGGCTCTTATTTGTGAGGGGGTGAATTGAATACTTTAAAAATTTCAGGGGGGTTTCTGTGTCGGAGCTGTTCAGATAGCGCGAATTAATAAAGTTTACAAACGTTTCTGTATCATAGTTGCCGTCGGGTATAATAAGAGTAAATACGCTACACTTGTCGCATATGGTTATCTCGATTTTAAAACTATTGTTTTTCTTTATATGCGAGAAGAGGAACCACGAGTTGGGGAGTTCAATAGATGCAAGTTTCATAGATAATAAATTATTAATGGGTGGGATGCAATATCTGTAATCACAGGGGTTTGATTTATAATAATTCTCTCTAAAACAACTATTTATATGGAGATTAGTTAGTTGAGTATCTCTTCTGATTGCGTTTATGTCTCCTGGGGCTATCCTGTTTTCATATGTGTTCGTAATGGGCGGAAGCGGATTAGGGTTTGTTGGGTGATGATTTTCGACATTATATACGATGTTTTGCTTATTTTCCGCGTCGATTATATTTCCTTTCAGATGGTGGTTCGTCTTTACTATATTGTGGACTATATCCAATACATTGTTATATTTGTCAAAATCCGGGACTAATTTTACCGCGTTTATGAACTCGCTATCGTCCTTAGCGGTATATACATATTCGGGCGTGGTTAATTTAATATAATCTCGATATTTCTGCACACACTGAATCATTGAATAACATTTTTGAAACAAAGTGGATATTGTCGGGTCTACATTATTTTTGACCTTTAATAGTGTTTTTTTTGCGTCGATTATTTCGTCATCGCATATATTATTCGAGATTTTGAATAAATTTAAAATATCTTTGAAACTATAATTTTGAAAATTTAATTCGGTGTTTTCATTTTCCATATGATATATTTTTACATAATTATATTAGAAATATATCGTTTGATTACTGTGTTTTATGGGCGTGATAAACGAATTCTTCCAATGTGATGTAAAAATTCCGATATCTGTCTTTCTCAAACCAGCACGCTAATCCGAATTGTGGCGTAAAATCAATTTTAAATGGCCATACTACGTCCACTATGGTTGTTTCACGTTTGGATGTTTCACGTTTGGGTGTTTCACGTTTGGATGTTTCACGTTTGGATGTTTCACGTTTAAATCGCGTCATTATATTTACAATTGGACTTTTCTCTAGCCAAATGTCTTGTTGGGGCATTCCTGTTTTTTCATCAATGAGAAATCCCCCCGTATTTAATTTGTTGAATAAATCATCCAACGTAAAAGTATATGGGTGTTTACATATATCATCACAATCAAATAGGGTTTTTATATTATTTTTATTCATTTGTTTTGTGAAAGCTATTTTATCGTGTATATCAACGATATTGTAATCTTTTTTCAGAACATTAAATAAGTTATATATCTTTAGATTTTCATTTTTTTGGGATATAAGCCTGTTTTGATTTAAGATATATTCTTTTAAATTTAAATCTGTTAGCATCTTTGTGTTAGGCGTAAATTGTTTATTATCATAAAAAAATAGGTTGTGGAAATCTAAGTAGGATATGGATACAGGTTCAAGAATATGCTTTATATTTGATGGGGGGGTGGAGTGCGTATCTTCGGGATAAGGAATATCTATATTTATTTCATCGAGCTTCGGTGTAGTTAGGTCTTCGTTAAACATAATATAATATAATATAATATAATTTATTTTACTAAAAAATTTATTATATTATATGGTGTCGTTTAATTACTCACAAACCTCAAAACGAAGTCTATGGAGTAGATTCGGAGGAATCATTCGGAAGTTGCATCCTAATTTCCTGCCGCATCCAGGCTGTCAACCAGGTTATCGTCAAAGATGGTTTTTATTTGCTTCAATGATGTCATTAGCTTTATAGCTTGGTCGCGCGGAATGCTTTTTCTCTGTCTGTCGTCTGACATTCTGATAGAGGGAAACGACCAGCCGTATGGTTCACCCATAATTTCTTCAGCGCCCCTGCTTTGCCGGGCCCACCCGAATCCCCCGGTACCGGACGATGCGGGTGTTAAATCTACTTTGAATCTCCATACAATATCTAGTGCTACCCCTTTGCTGGGGATTTTTGGATTGACGAAATCTGTAACGCCGCTAGCGTCGCCCTGGGTTGCTGCTTCGCTTGCGGCGTCTGAGGCGGCGTCGCGTACCGCCTTTGATTTAGCGGCGTTCAATAATGGAACTTTACCGTTTAAGCGAGTTGTTATGTTCACTATCGCGGATGCCTTCCAATATTTAACCGCCCAGCCTGGGGATTCGCCCTCTTTGTATAAAATATATTGGCCACCCGCCCCGGCAATCCCATCGACGTAAATACCTGAGATAAGAATTGTGCCACCGCCGATGAAGTCTTCGTTATCGCACGTTTTGACGTTGTCTTGGGCCTGCACCTCCTCTACATAAAATTCTCCGATTGGGTTGCACTCGCTGCTGCAATCGGTGATCGTTAAACAGACACTCGACGGTCCGGTACAGGGGGTAGTAGATGCGGACGGAGGGACCCAAACAAACTTGTCTGAAGTAAGGGCGATGGGACCCCCGAGCGAGCCTCCGGTGAAGTAGTTCTGGGAAAGTTGTGGGGGGCAGTCCAAGTCTGCTGCAGCTGGAGGCTCAGGCATATTTGTATCCTCCGAAATCATTATACTGTGTTCGTCGTTCGCTTCCAACGCACAGAACATATCATCCAATGAAAGAGAGCATTCTACGGGGCATACGTGAGTAAGATCAGTTAATTTTTTAATCTTACTGACACTTTTCGTAAATTTTATTTTAGAGCAGGTGTCCCAGCAGCCGGCAAGGGTCTCGGACTTATCCATGTATAAAACTTTCATTTGTTCATATAAATTTAATGGATTGACGGCGGCGGCGTTATCCAAAACGCACTCGCTACCTTCGTTTGTGATGTGTCTGTCATTATTTACTACATATTGATTGAAAAGTGCGCTCTGGTTGACCAACGTTTCATTTGGCTTAAACACACTATTTTTAAAAAATAGTTGCTGGAAAGCAACGTAAGGTATTGGGACGCAATTTAAATAAAGTGTCTTGCAGACGGTGGATTGGACACCCTCGTGGGCTACCTGTGACATAAGTGCTACATCTACGCAAGTAGAGGTCGCTACTGATGAACAAAGTGCTTCGCATTCTCCGTTTGAGTTTACCATTTATAACATATAAATACAAAATTAATTTTAACAGAAAAATAATTTTGTATGTGATTTACTTAACAGCCACCACCGCAAGAGCCGCCGTATTGGGTGCCGGTGGCGCCCGAGTTGCATCCGGCAGCCGTCTCTTTCTTGTAAAGAGGGCATTTGATAAGGTGCTCACAGACACCCGCCTTCGCACCGTCACAAGTGCAGCACTGCTGCTCCCACGCCCAGCCAGGGTTGCCCGGGCCAGGGAGGAATTCGCGCTGGTCGGCAACCTTAGTGAGAACGCCGAGCTCGGGGTCGAATAGAGGAGATCCGCAGCAGTTGGCGACTTGGTCGCCAACGTAGACAAGCTTCCACTTGGCGCTGTCATACTCGGTCTGGTAGCGATCGCCGGGGCACCAATCGGTGCAAGTCCACGGGGCGCGAATCTTGCAAAGAGGGAATTCGCAGTTGTTGACCTCCACCATATCCATCGACGCATCGCCGCAAGAACCATCTAGGCTACGGTTCCCATCCGCGGTCTTGGGGATTTTGCCGCTGTGTTTCAGGAACTCGTCCACACAAAGCACGTCTACCGAGGGGCAGGACGCGCGGAACTCCGCGAGGTCAAGGTTGGTCGACTTAAGCGCGTTCGCAGTAAGGTTGTATAAATCGCCGTTCACTTGGCTGTCTTTGCCGGCGCCGTCTGCGAGCGAAATTGTATGGTTGTTCAACGCGTTCGCCCAGCAAGTTTTAGGTGTCGCGCCAGCGTATGCTACATTTACCGACCCGTGAATGGACGTTGTGCCTTCGCCGGCGTGCTCGGTGCCAGTGGTTAGGGAGCCCGACCCGTCCACCGACTTCCGCCACACCCAGAAGTTTCCGACACCGCCGGCCGCGCCCGCGTCAGAACTATTAGGACCCTTATCTAGAGTCATATCATAAGGTGCTTTATCGTCCACCAAGACAATGGTAGCATCGCGGCGGATGGCGGCGACAGCGGCGAGAAGCTGCGCGCGAGGTATGCGAGGAGCAGAGCCGTTGATTATTGTGTTGTCATTCTCGTCTGCGGTGTTCATGGAGCCGTCCTCGGAGTAGCGCTGCCCGCTGCACGCTGCCCGAACGAAAATATCAATGAGTGCATCGTCGCTTAATGAAGGATTACTCTTGAGTTCCGCGTAGGCAACAAATGTGCCACTTTGGAGTGCGTGCATAAGGTCAATGCTGGGGATGCTGCTGTTGGTTGAACCAGCCCAGCCATCAGGGTAGCTCGCCACGTAAAGGCCATCGACGCAATCGTTAACAAGTTCCTGAAGGTTGGTTACGCAATTCTGCGCCTTACCTTCACACGGGTCAGTCGACTTAGCGTCGTCATTTCCGTAGGGAACAATGCCGAATCCGCGGCCAGCAGGCTCTCTGAGGCAAGCGCGGAGGTCAAGGCGGAAAGGCCAAGACACGTTGAAATCCGGCACGCCACCCTCTTCGCCGCCGCCGGTGTTGGCACTTACGAACTTGGTGGTGACAACGGCAATCACGCGCTTCTCCTGGGCGCGGAGAGTAGGCATACCGGTGTTGGGATTGATGTCAATGTCGTGTGCAGCAAGCGAGTTAAAGAACTCGTCTAAAGACATCGAGCACTTGACGTTGCAAACGCCGACATCGAAGAGGCTTTTGACGCTCGCTACCTTCTTCTCGAACTCCACGCGAGAGCAAACATCCCAGCACGCAGGAGATTCTTCTAAATGTTCCTCGTAGTGCTGCATTAACTCCTCCATTAATACATAGCTCTTCTGTTTGCCACCGGCGTCAGAAATAACTTTGTTGCTGTTGTCTAAGATTGCACTGAACGGATGAACGGTGCTGAGAGTAGTGTTAGGTGAAAAGTTTCCGTTGTTGAAGTAGAATAAGTTGTGGAACTGGTTGTAGTTCACATCTATGGGTGATAAATAGCGCGTAGTGGACGAATCCTCCTGAATAAGGGGGATGTCCTCGGCCATAAGCGCAATGTCTATTACAACACCGCTAAATATACCTAAGTCTACTCCGCCGCCTCCGCCAACTGAAATTCCTGGGTTCTGCTTTTTCGTCATTTTATAATATACTATAATATTTTTTATTTTTAGAAAATATTATTATTGAATATTAAATTCCTTCCGAACGCTATCGCTTATTTTATCAAACTCGGCATATTCAGTATTCAATAACGACGCTATATATTTTAGAACGCGGTCGTCGTAATCCTTAAATTTTTTAGGCTTCCCTATAATTAATTTATATAGCTCATATTCAGGTCTCATTCTAATCTTAGGCATTTTGAATTTAATCGTGCCAACTGCATCGCCGGAATAGAACATTTTTTCTAAATTTTCATAGTGATTGTGTTCTCCCAATATCTCAACAATAATTGTTAGCAATGTCGAATATGTCTCTAAATCCTCACAGTTCGCTTCCTTGCTATACTTCTGCAGTTTGAGAAGTATATCGGATAAACTGAAAATATTTTGTTCTATTATTTTCCAATTTTTTGTGTATAATGGTGTTATAAATCTATTGAAAATTATTTTTTTTAGTCTGGTAACATAATAGGGCTCCTTTCCCGCACCGAACGTCATCGACTTGCCTGTTAAGTTTAATGTGTTTATTTTATTTGCACCAGTTAATGAATTTGCATTTAAGCAATACATATTCTATAATATTATTTATTATTTATAATATTATTTGTATACCCGTCTAAATGATTTTGAACAAGGAAATACCATTGGCGATGCACTATATTGGTTTTGGCGAGGAACAATATAACAGTCCGGGCCCATACAGCAAGTTCCACACGGATTGCACGGTCGAGATAATAACGTTTTACACACACCAAGTTTCATACATCTCGGAACACACGGGTCTATGCAGGCTTTTTTCTTTTCCGGGGGATAACACCCTGGAAATATAACCGATGGCTGATGACCATTATATTTTTGGACGCAGCATGGGTCGCGTTTTCTACACTTAGAATCCATCTGACGAACTTTTTCGTTATTGTAGCTAGATGCCGGTGCGATTGACGCGTGCCCAGCTATTTTCATATTTGCGCCATTATTCATTTGATTTAAATCGGTTATATTTGGCAAATATGTGTTCGTTGGATAATTCGTGCACACATATTTATTATTATTCCGTCGTTTCTGTTTACGATACATCGGCTTATATTATAGCGCAATATTGTATTTACTAAATATATCTGCTACTTCCTTCTCTAGTCTTTCATTATTCAGCAAGCCTTCCTTATATATTTCATATGTTTTTGATGGATTATGTGTTGGATTATTAAAATAATCGTATAGACCGGGCTGGTCACAACCAGAAACGGTGTAGCTCAAAAACTTATCCTTGAACGGGAAATATACGTTATAATCACAGCACTTACACGACTCAGCGTCTGGTTTACATTTACAAAAAACATATGTCGGACATTTCTCCTTATCGTCACATTTCAGGTAAAGTTTACGTTTTAAACTTATATTAGGCGATTTGCAATTGTTGTTAAAATGGCCGTACGGATATAATCTCCCGAGTTTCTCCACACAGTTGTTTATTTTTCTTACATTTAAACATCTGCATCCATCGTCGCTAAATTTATTTACCTCATCATAAAATTCTGTAAAACACACTTCGCTTTCAAGACCGTTCATTAGCGATAACGGTATATCTGCGCAAGTATTGCAATCTTTGTCGAGATGGGCTTGGCGCTTTAACAGTTTAATTAAGCTGGCGTAACTTTCAAAACACGCAATATAGCATTTATACGTGTTGTCTATTTTATTTGTAGTGCAACAAAGCTTGAAATTATCGGTGTCTTTGTTTGTATATACTATACTTCTTGCGAATTTTAGAATGGTTGTGCTATCTTTCTTTTGATAATAATCATTATAATTAATCTCTTTTGGACAGCGTGATAGAGTTCTAAACCGTCCCATTATATATGCGAACAGATTTTAAATCTTGGTTGTTTTTTTGGGGTTAATTATTTATAAAATTGAATTGCTTTATTTGTGAAAAATGAAAGACATTCCAACCAAGATGGCTAACAACGATGCACATTTGCGCGATATTATTATCCACGGTGGGGCAATTCTTGACCTGGCGGATTGTCAGCGTGAGCTCGCCGACCTCGCCGCCGATATTGGGCTATGTGTTCAGGTAAATGTATTTGCCGGCGGACTCCCGAGGGTTGATTTGCCTGTAGGAATCTCTCCAGATAATGTTATTTCCGCACTTGCTGCAGTGGTTCGCTCTCGAGGCGCAGTCGCCATCGAAGGAGACGAGGGCGAACATTATAACGACGGAAACGACAACGACGGAAACGACAACGACGGAAACGACAACGACGGAAACGACAACGACGGAAACGACAACGACGGAAACGACAACGACAGCGACAGCGAAGACGATTATGGTGCATATTATTGCGACGGAGTGGGGTGTCAATTTACGGGGACGTACGACGAAGTAGATAACCACGAAAATGCGTGTAATGTTTACCAAGTACAGAGGCGAACGGAGAGTATAATCACAGAAGAAAACTAAATCTTTATAATTAAAATATAATTCCTTTTTTATTTAATTTAGTAAACTTATGTATTAAACTATGTATGTTTATATATATAAATAAATGAGTGCCATCCCGAAAAAAGAAACAGGAGCAGCAGCAACAGCAGCAGAAGCAGAACCAGCAGCAGCAACAGCAGCAGAAGAAGAACCAGCAGCAGCAACAGCAGCAGAAGCAGAACCAGCAGCAGAAGCAGCAGCAGTAGCACCACGCTGGCAACCTTTCATACATTTTGGTGCTGACCTCAACGTGATTAATCTACAGATTAAAGAAATGGAGACGAAGGGTATCAAGGTATATTACAAAGCCAATACCAAATGCTCTCTGGAAAAGGAGGAGATTAAGATTAAATGTCGCCAGCACAGCTGGAAAGGCTCCGGCGTGATAAGAGAGTGGGGCGACCTAGAAAGTGTTTCGGTGGATGCGGCGAGCGTGGTGGAGAGTCTGGCGTGGCCCAGCACAGAAAAGGCTTCGGAAACGAACGTGGATGAATGGATAGACGGTATCGACTGTGGAAAGAAGGAGAAGGGCTGGGAGAAAGAGTCTAACGACAAAAGCTGCGGCGGTGGCTCTTTTAATATTATGGGGGTGGGGGGCAGATTGATTACCCCCCTTGTCGCAATCTCGAGGAGGAGAGTGTTGGACTGGGGTGAGGGAGGGGAGGAGGATGAGGTCAATGCGGTAAAAAAAAAGCCCACCCACAGAGGCATCCTATTCGTTGGATTTGCGTTGAAAAACGGCAAACTGATCCTGTCGGGTGGTGAGTGGCGGCACTCAAAAACCCCCTCTTTTATAATAAAAGGAACTTCTGATAATGTCAACTCTCATCTGGTTGATGAGTTTATTAAAAATATGAAGAATTTTGTTTTTAACGTAGGGGTGGCAGTGGCTACTAGTATTATCGACGGCTGGGGAAGTTCGCCGTTCAGGACCGTTGCGAATCCGTTCCACACAAATACCGTTATGCTGATGAAAGAAATGATGAAACTCGATAAAGAAGGCGTTCGTACAGAGGCAATTGTTCACGAGGATGTACAAGTTTCGGGAGGGAAAGAAGCGGGGGGGGTCGCCGACGGAGACGGCGGCGATTCGGGAGGGGAAGAAGCGGGGGGGGTCGCCGACGGAGGTGGTGGCGATTCGGTAGCAGAAGACAACAGCACTTCTGTTGGCGAAAAATTGAGTACTATCGTGGCGGGCGATAAATTTTCTTCTAAGATAGTTTCAGACGCAACCGCGGAAATATTATTTGGAATAATTGTGGAAGGCGGGGAGGGCGGTGGTGATAACGCCAAAACTAAGGCTGTGTTTAGAAGCTATTACACCAATCATCTCAAAAGATTTGTTTTCTATCAGAAAGGAGGTGTGGGAAGTTTCGTTTTAAATACAGCTGGTATTAATCACGGTGATCCTGAGAAGAAAGATATTAAGAAGAAGTTTTTGGAGGCAGCAGAAAGGCAAGAATCGTCTAAGGAGGAGGAGGAGTGGAGCGGCGTGTTGCATAAGAAGGGTGGGGGGATCAAAGGGAGTATGGCGATGTGGAATAAATACTACTTTGAGATTAGCGGCGAAAAGCTTCTCTATTTTACAGATTCAAAAAAAAAAAAACTAAAAGGCTCTTCTGCGGTGGTGTTATTCTCTGATATTGCAGATAGAGAGGGGAAGAAGCAGAATCGCATCAGCATATTCGTTGAAAATAGTAATCCGTGGGAAGTGTACGCGCCCTCCGCGGATGTTAAGGATAAGCTGATGGCGGCGCTGGAGGTGATGGTACCGAAAGGCAAAAACGAAGACATCATCGTGGAACTGGACTGCGATCCGCCTCCAGAAACGTCTCTGAGTGATGCCAAGTCCGTGGGGAGCATCAGCTTCAAAAAAGAATTTAAAGAAGGACTAGTCTCTGCTCTTGGTGTCGACGATTCCCGCATCGTAATCGGCGATATAAAATCGGAGATAGATACCGACATAGTAACTTTCACTATCAAGCCGGGCATCGGCGGCAACACGACGAAAAGTACAAACAATGTGGTGATTGAACTATATAAGCAGGTTAACAACAAGGCGAGCAAACTTCTAACAGGAGCCGTAACCAAATCTGTTAAGGAAGGGGAGATGAGGTTGAGTGATGGGGGTCTGCACCGCGCGATCACGTCAGTGGATGAGAAAGCCAATGTTGTGTCTGGTAAATTTGATTTCCTGAGAGCCCTTAAACTTGACGCTGTCCGGGTTTGCTTGTTCACAATCAAAAATGGGAAATTTCTTCTGCACAAGTTTAAAAAAATTAACGAGGTTGCGGAAATACAGACCGCGAAGAACGATGCAGACAAATATGATAAATACACGGTTCTAGGCGTAACGGACGGTGGGGAGACGAAAGGCAAAACAGATAGATTCAAAATCGAGGTCGAAGATGGGAGTAAAAGGTCCGTCTTTACACTCAACGCTCACGCGGCGGCTGATAAGACCAAGGTTTTAAAGATGTGGGAAAAGTATAGCACGGACACGCAGCATTTGGTGATCGTTCTCGAGAGAGAGCTCCCCACCGTTGAGAGCGAACAGCAGGCGTTCAGGGCAGTTTTCAGACGGGAGATGGCGAAAAAGCTTGACGTCGAGGAAGATCAGATTGTCATTACCAATTTAGAGAGTGGCTCAACAATCGTAAAGTTTTTGGTTAAGAGCCAGGGCTCAACCGAAGGTTCAGGTGGTACTACACCCCTGTTGGCTGCGGAAAAACTGCAGAAGTTGGTGAATGAGGGCGCGCTTCTCCCCAGCGGCGGACAGCGCGACTGGGTGATCAAGATAGAAGAAACTAATGCTTTGCAGGAAAAGCTCAATGCCAAAAGGGCAGTAAGTAATGAAGGTGATGTGGCGCAGAGTGATGAGGCGGGTGGGGATGGTGCCACCGACAAACCCTTCGTAGTCGGCGCGGAGGAGGCGGCGGGGGTGGCGGGGCAGCCGTCCGCGGCGGTGGGGCAGCAGCAGCAGCAGCAGCAGCAGCAGCAGCAGCAGCAACAGACTCCAGTCACGAACCCGTTGCTCTCCACCGCAGCCGTGAAGGCGGCGGCGGCGAAGGCGGGGCAGCCGCTCACGTCGGCGGCTCCGATCGCGCCAGGCGCAGCAGCAGCAGCAGCAGCAGCAGTGGCAGCAGCACCGACCGCCAAGGAAGACAAGGAGAAGGTCAAGGCAGACAAGGCGGAGGCCAAGGCAGACAAGGCGGAGGCCAAGGCGAAGGCCAAGGCGAAGGCCAAGGCAGACAAGGCGGAGGCCAAGGCGAAGGCCAAGGCGAAGGCCAAGGCAGACAAGGCGGCGGCACCAGCAGCAGATGCAGATGCAGCAGCAGCAGCAGCAACAACGGCAGAAGCAGGAGGAGCAGCAGCAGCAGCAGCAGCAGCAGCAGCAGCAGCAGCAGCAGCAGCAGCAGCTGCAGCAGCAGCAGTAGAAGAAGGATCAGCAAAAGAAGCAGGATCAGCAGCAGCAGCAGCAGCATCAGCAGCAACGGCAGCCGCGCCACCGTCACCATCATCATCATCATCAGCAGCAGCAGCAGCAGCAGCAGCAGCAGCAGCAGCAGCAGCAGCAACACCAGCGTCGGCACCATCTACGTCATCAACAACAGCCGCTCCACCATCGCCAGCAGCATCAGCAGCAACGGCAGCCGCGCCACCGTCACCATCAACATCACCAGCATCAGCAGCAAAAGAAGCGCTGAAGCCCGCCAGCCCCGCCGCCTCCACCACACAAGAATCACGCGTCTCCCGACTGGTAAAAGAGAAGCGAGATCTGAGGTCTAAGATTAAAGACTTGAGCGAAAAAGCACAGGTGATGAAAAAGACAGGCTTTTTAGGCTTCCGCAATGCAGCGCCGACGTCGGAGGCGCTGGCTGCGCGCGCGCAGCTCGCGGAGACAATGCAGCAGCTGCAGCAGGCGGAGGAGCGCGCCGCGGCTGCGGAGGAAGTGGAGATGGATGAGGTGGATAAATCGGTGGCGGCGGCGAAGAAAGAACTCATTCTCGCACAGAAAACACCGCTACCCAGTAGTAAGAGAGATCGTATCAAAGGCCTTTTCGTAAATACCGCAGATAGCGAGGCGGAAAAGAAGGAAGCGCGGAACCTTCTGATTCAACAAGCCAGCTCCAAGGTTGAACAAAAAGAAAATGAGAGGGTTAAACTTCTCGCGGAGCGGGAGAAGGAAAGAGTGAGAGCAGGGGTTGAGGCGGAGGTGGTGAATGACCCGGCGGATGAGAAGAAGAAGAAGAAGCTGGTGAGTGATTTGATGAAAAGCAAGAAGCTGAAGACGAGCACGAACAAGGAGGCGGTAGATGCGATTAGGGATGTGGGGCTGAACAAATCCGCAGCGCGCAAGCACATCATGGCTGCACGCAAGGCTGCACGGGATAAGGAGGACGAGATTACAAAAAGGGTCGCCGAAGGCCTCACGCCGATCCTGGCGAAAGCGCAGGTGGAGGCGGAGGAGGAGAAGGAGGCTGCACGCAAGGCTGCACGGGATAAGGAGGACGAGATTACAAAAAGGGTCGCCAAAGGCCTCACGCCGATCCAGGCGAAAGCGCAGGTGGAGGCGGAGGAGGAGAAGGAGGCGGAGGAGGGCGGGGGGGGCGAGCAGGACGAGGAGGAAGAGCGCCGGTTTTTTAAGACGGGGATGGTTGCGGTGCTCGCGCGCCGCCAGCGCAGCCGCACGAGCAGCGGCGGCGAGGAGGATGAGGAGGAGTCAAATATTTTGAGTTTCGACCCATCCAACCCTTTGGCTGGGTCGAGTCAGATAAAGTCAGTGCTGATGTGGAGGAACGAGAAAAAGCCGGTTTTCGAACGCCCGAAATATGGGGTCCAGATTAAAGCCGCAAGGAGGAAAGCGTGGTCGTGGTTTTTTTCGAGCGCCAAAATCTTAAAGACAATAAATACGGAAGTACTGCTTAGGGAGAAGTGGATGGCCGTGCTCGATAAACTGCTTCGGAGCTTGCCAGAGTTGTATCCTGTGTTGACTTGGGATGAGGCCGGCAGCAGCATAGAAGATGCAATCAAGGGGGCAACCGCCGCGACAGATGCAGCGGAGGAGGCGCTTCAAAATAGCGGCCTCCCGCCCCCGCCGCAGTTGGGGTTAGGGTTGGGGGACCTCGCGGCGTGGCAGGCGGTGCGAGCCGCCCAGCAACGAGCGCAGAATTTCGGCGCTGTGGGCGGCGGCAACCCGTTTGCCCGTGCTGCTGCTGTTGCTGCTGCCGCCCCAGCACTGAAAGCAGCTGCAGCAGCAGAAGCAGCACTACAAGTTGCAGGTCGAGCACGCGTTGGTTTGCCCGGTGCGCAAGATTTCGCTGAAGAAACAATGAAAAAAGCCATAATAGCAACAGCAGCAGCGGAGAAGCTGATGGGAGCACTAGAAGAACTACGCGACAGCGTGCAGCCCTTGCGGGCCTTGTTCGAGGCCGAGATGAATAATACAGATCTGTTCACTGCTTTTTCAAAGGTGCTCGTCCAGCTCGAAAGATCTCTGGGGTCCGGGGAGAAACTGAAATCGTTTCTGAATCAAAGATTGACCTCCTACCTTGGGGCGGCGATGCCCGATGATGCGGCGAAGGCGGCGGTGGTGGCGACGCAGGTGGCGGCGGAGCAGGCGGCCGACGGCGCGCTGGCGGCGGCGGATAGAGAGTTTTGGATTTTTAAAAGTTTAGGAGTGTTGGCTCACGCTTCTGTCAGAAGTCTTTCGGAAACACCGGACGATCCGGACCACGTTTTCAATAACCTGATTGCTCAAACAACCAAAAATATGGCTGTGCTGGGAAATGTTAGTTTGTCAATGGAGAAGTTTGTAGAGGAGGCTCTCAGTGTTGGTCCGAATGGGGAGCTGCGCTGGCCAACGAGGGTCACCGAACTTGACATAAAGTGGGCGGCGGAGGCGGTGGCCTTCGCGAGCTTGAATGCGAAGACCGCCTTATATAAACTTGTACCCCCAGAGGCACAGCGATGGCGCGAGCTGGACGAGGAGGACGAGGATGAGGGTTTGAGGGACAAAGCGCGCAAGAAGAAGGAGGAGGAGGTTTTGAAGAAGCTGGCGAGCAATGCGCTCAATGCTAGGGAGGCGGCGGTGGCGGAGGCGTCGGTGGTGGCAGCGAAGGATAATACGAGTAAGATCTACGCCAGAAAACGCGATCATGCAGTTATAGCGGTGAATACGGTGATGTTGGATTGGCGAGATCTCGTTGGCGTGGATCTTCTTCTCAAAGACGTGTCGGAAAACGGTGGGGCCATTCGCTTTTCAAAAGAAATGCCAGCGAATAAAGTTTCTGCGGAGGTGGCAAGGGTGGCGGGTGGGGGTGCTGGGAAGGATCGCGATGCTATACTGGTGGTGGAGGGGCTCGATGTGCGAGCGAGTGAAGTGGATAGTAAGTACATCGCTCTACTGACGGCGGCGAAGGCGGCGGAGGCGGCGCGCGCGGCGGGCGCCACAGAGGAGGAGGCGGAGGCGGAGCTGGCGAAGGCGGCGGAGCTGGCGAAGGCGGCGACAGGCGCCTTGGAAAGGTATCTTACTGTCGTATACGATGCGGCGGACGAGGCAGAAGCAGCACAATTAAAAGGGCTGGGCGAGGGGATGAACGGGCAGAATAACTACCACGATGTGGCGAAAATTGGAATTCAGAATACCTTCGATATGCGGCCGTCGCCGCCTCACGACGAGGGATTTGTCGTCAACGCGGAGCGGAAGGTGATGAGAGCGGGCTGGCCGAAGATGGAGGTGGGCCTCGGAAACCAGATTTTTTCCGAACGGAGACGGACTGAAATCTACGAGTGCCAGCAGCGGGTGGGCGAGCAGGATCTGGTGCAGGATGTGAGTGGCAACAAAGCCAACCTAACAGAGGCCCAAGCTAAGCTCGCTCGTGCTTTGAGCGGCGGGAGCGAAGGCGACGACGTCGATAGCGCTACTTCCGCCGTCGCCATCGCCAAGAAAAAATATACGGAAAGTATGGACAAGAAGTGGCGCCATGATAAATTACGTAATAGCCAAAAGGGGCAAAGCATGGGAGCCCGATTAAAAGGGAAAGGGAATTCGAGGATGAAAATGCTGCGCGATAATTTCTCCAAGGGACAGGGCGGCGGTTCTAAAAGGAGAAAGGTAACGTATAAAAATATTAAACAAAATAGAATAAAAAAAGCCAGGTTAAGCTTGAAGAAGTCGAAGAAAAAAGCGTCTAAAAGGAGAAAGATAACATATAAAAATATTAAACAATTGGGAAGAAAAAAATCCAAAAAAAGCCTTAAAAAGAGGCGATAAATATCTTATCCAGGATAGGTAAATCCTTAATTATTTTATTAAAATTACTTTTGTTAGTGCGACAATCAAAATATGTAATGAAATTGTTTCCAGAGGCAAAGACGTTAATAATACAGGAATCAACGCGGAAGAGATTCGATTATATGCTTCTCGATAATAATAATAATATATTGTTATAGCTACACTAACATATGTAATAAAACTAATAGATGATAGTATAGTAATAACTCCAAACCATGCTGCATAAATTATCATCGCAAAGAACGGTAATCCAAATATTGGAAATAAAATATTGTTTTCAAAATACAAACTCTCTAGAATATTCTCTCTAGATTTACGAATAATTGAATATGTTTCTGTCGCATAGCTTATTAGCGACAGATTGCAGTAGTAAAACACCGACTGATATACATCGAATGGATTATTTATATTAACTATAATATAAATAAACCCCAGCATTAAGCTAACAAATATGGTTTGTTTATGCATATAATTATGCATATAATTATGCTTATAATTATATGCATACTTATAAAATCAATTTTTATGAATTTTATATGACTCTGAAATGACTCTGAAATAAAATTGATTTCCTTTTTTCGTTTTTTTCTAACTGCAGGAACTGAACAAAACAACTAATATAATGGAACTTTCTGCGAAAGACAACGCGACTTTCTGTTCGTATTTGGCGAGAACTGGATTGGACGAGAAACCGCACCAGCTGGAGGGTGTGGCGTGGGCGCTTGACCAAGAGAGGGAAGGTAAAGTAGTGGAGGCGGGCGAGAAGCACACAGTTGTCCGCGGGGGACTTCTAGCGGACGAGATGGGACTCGGGAAAACAACGGTGATGATTGGGACGATGGTCTGCAATCCTCTGCAGCGAACGCTGATTGTCGTGCCCCGTGCACTTGTGGAGCAGTGGCATCGGGCTATCCTCCAGACAACCGGACACGACGCACTTATCTTCCACGGTTCATCTAGGTTTGAATATTCGCCGGAAGAGATTTCTGCGAGGCACATCGTAATTACGACATACAACTTGATTGCGACAGAAAAAAAAGAAAAACAGGGAGGCAAAGAAAAACGGGGAGGCAAAGAAACACAGGAAAAAAAAGGGGGAGTTATTCACCAGATTGAATGGAGTCGCCTTATCTTCGACGAGGCGCATCATCTTCGCAACGACAACACCGCGATATTCTCTGGGGCGTTTAAGTTGAAAGCAGATGTGCGTTGGCTCGTCACGGGCACGCCTATTCAAAACCGCAAGAAGGACTTCTATAGTTTGTGTGCCCAGATGGGACTGCCGTCGTCTTATTACGGTGACTCTGACAACCTCCTATTGTTGGTGAGGTCGTTCATTATGAAGCGGACGGCGTCGCAGGCGGATATTGTATTGCCGGAGCTGTTTCGGGAGACGTGCGTGGTCGGGTGGGAAAGCGAGGAGGAGAAGCATCTTGCTGAGAATTTCCACGCCTTGCTGAACTTCAGTAAGGTAAACAAGAAATACGCCGACAATTGCATCGCGCAATTAGACTTGTCGTCTCTGACTCTTCTTGTGCGTTCTAGGCAATTATGTGTTTTGCCGAGACTGGTGAAACACAGTCTTCAATACTATTCTGATGCGGGGTTGATTGCGGGCGATGCGACAAATGGTGTTTGTGGAACGAGCAAGTTAAATGCTGTGGTGGAGAAGATCGTATCTCGGGCTCCGACCGGGAACTCAAAATTGGTGTTTTGTCATTTCCGCGGCGAGATTGATTATATCAAGGAGAGGCTCGAGCGCGAGGGAATGGACGTCGAGACGTTTGATGGCCGCGTTAAGGAGAGCGAGCGGGTTCGCATTCTCGAGGGGACGTGCGACGTATTGATTCTGCAAATACAGACGGGGTGTGAAGGGCTTAATCTTCAGCAGTTCAACGAGGTGTATTTCGTAAGTCCTCATTGGAATCCGGCGGTTGAGGACCAAGCGGTGGCGCGGTGTCATCGTATCGGACAGGAGGAAGAAGTTCACGTATTTCGCTTCACGATGGACGCATTCGACGAAGATGGACAAACCATATCTCTTGATAAATACTCGTCCGAAGTCCAAGAAGTAAA
>Ga0302131_1000594_pt1 | contig 21603 bp, 16 predicted proteins | sample CB9_20m_MG_FD_203105 | JGI IMG/M metagenome (GOLD analysis project Ga0302131, IMG submission 203105) | Marine microbial communities from Western Arctic Ocean, Canada - CB9_20m | ecosystem: Environmental > Aquatic > Marine > Oceanic | place: Canada: Western Arctic Ocean | collected 2017-09-19
ATCTGCCTACCCTTTAGAATCGAGCGAGTAGCTCTCAAGCTCTAATTTACATGGCATTGCACCTCATAGAGTTTACCTGGTTTCACTACAGCCGAACTGTACTTGCTTTCTGTTGCACTGGTCCTCAACTTGCGCTGGACGGACGTTATCCGCTATGATACTCTATGGTGTCCGGACTTTCCTCCACGCTAAAAGCGTGACGATAAGATAAGCCTGCTTATTCTTTAATATTTTACAAAGCTACTACTTCTTCTTATAAAAAAACCCACTCAATAAATTGAGTGGGAAAATTGCTATGAAAAAGAAAAAGTGTTGATGATAAATCATCAACACCACAAATATATATTAAATCTTATTAAAAAGTCTTATTTTTTTTTAAAAGATTTGCTTTTTTTTCTATATTCTATTAAATCTATGAGAACATGTCTTTTACCTTTTCAAAAAATGATTTATCAGATGTATTTGGATTCGGTGAAAAATTTTCGTCGTCCGTCATTTTTTCAAAAAACTGCTTTTGCTCTTTGTTTAATTCTTGAGGTGTCCAAACATTTATATGAATCAAGAAATCTCCTGTTCCGTAGCGTTCAATACTTGGTAAACCTTTTCCTTTTAATCTTAAAATTTTACCAGACTGCGTTCCAGCATCAATTTTAATTTTGACTTTATTTGTCACCGTATCAACTTCTTTACTCGTTCCTAAGACGGCTTCAGAATAATTAATATACAAGTCGTAATGAATATTAGTCCCTTCTCTTTTTAACGTTTCGTGCGGAACTTCTTCTATTAAAACTAATAAGTCTCCAGAAATAGAATTTTTTCCTGGTGCATCATTACCTTTTCCAGAAACTTTTAATTGTACCCCTTCCGTTACACCTGCAGGAATATTAATTGGAACGGTTTCTTCTTTGACAATTAAACCCTGTGCATCTGCTTCATTTGGTTTGCTACTAATAATTTCTCCTGCTCCAGAACAAGTGCCACAAGTAGTTGCTGTTTGCATTCTACCTAAAATAGTATTTGTTACGCGCATTTGTTGGCCAGAACCATTACATGTTGTACACGTCTTATAGCGCACACCATCTGCTTGAACTTTTCTACGAACCTTAACTTTCTTTTCAACTCCTTTGGCAATTTCTTCTAAAGTAAGTTTTACACGAATTCGCATATTACTTCCTTTAACTCTTGCTTGTCGTTGGCCACCTCCGCCACCAAAACCGCCAAAACCACCGCCTCCGCCGCCGCCAAAAATATCTCCAAACTGACTGAATATGTCATCCATATCCATTCCACCACCACCAAAACCACCGCCGCCTCCTTGAGGACCGTCAAAAGCTTGGTGACCATATTGATCATAGCGTGCTTTTTTATTTTCGTCACTTAAAATTTCGTAAGCTTCGGCAGCTTTTTTAAAATTTTCTTCAGCAGTTTTATCATCTGGATTTTTATCAGGATGATATTTAATAGCCATTTTTCTATATCCCTTCTTAATTTCCGCCTGAGATGCAGATTTTGAAATACCTAATATGTCGTAAAAGTCTTGTTTTGCCATTTTTAATTTTTGTTTCTAAGTCATTGCGAAGAACAAAGCAATCTAGTTACTGATAAAGATTGTTGCGCTCTCCCAATTACCGCGTATTACTGACCGATAACCACTTTTGGATATCGTATAATTTTGTCTCCTAGTTTATAACCTTTTTCTACACAATCAATTATTTTTCCTTTTAAGTCTTCTGATGGAGCAGGAATTTGTGTAATTGCTTCATGAATTTCTGCATCGAAAACATCACCAGCATTTGTTTCTATCTTTAATAATCCTTTTTGCTCCAAAGTATTATAGAATTTTTGATAAATTAATAAAACGCCTTTTCTTAATTCTTCTGCTTCCTTATCTTCTTCAATATGTGTCAAAGCGCGTTCAAAATCATCAGCAACTGGCAGTAAAGATGTCATTAATTCTTGTCCTGCGGTTTTAAACAACTCTATTCTTTCTTTTGTTGTTCTTTTCTTATAGTTTTCAAACTCTGCAAACAAACGTAAGAATTTATCTTTCTCAGCTTTAATTATTTCTTCTGAAGTCGGTTCCTCTTTTACTATCTCCACCTCAACTTCTTGATTTTCTTCAACTTGAACATTTTCTTGTTCAGTTTGTATTTCTTCCTGTATATCTTCTTTCTTACTCATCTCTTTGTAATCTTTAAATTGTCTATAAACTATTGGCAAAAATGTTGCCAACAAAAAAAAAGTGTCAGATTGACACTATTTTTTTTATATTTCTACATGAGACCAGTTTTCACCAGATTTTATTCTATGTATTTGGGTGTCTGAAACCCCAAAACGTTTAGCAATCATTGATATTCGTGTTCTTTTGTTTTTAAGCTGACGCTTGATAATTTTCACTTTACCTATGGATAATTTAGCGTAGTCTGTACTTTTATTTTTAAAAATAGCCTCCCAAGTGGGGTTGTTAAATTGATGCAGTTCCTTTTCCCTTTTTGTTGCCCATTTTAAGTTTTCTGCAGTGTTATCATCTTTATCATAATTCAAATGAATTACATAAATTTGATGTTCATCTTTTTTTTCTAAAAAATGCTGGGCTACTAATTTATGCACATATCTGCTCGTAGATTTTTTGTTAATTTCTTGTTTCAAAGAAATGGTTTCATATCCGTTGATATAAGCTCTCTTTTTTAAATATTCTTTTTCACCCGAAGCATTAATTACTCTGCCGTGATTAGAAATTTTAAATTTTAGTTTTAAAGAAATGACTTCATCAAACATAACATCTTTCCATTCCTCATTCCATAAATTCCGTATCATACTATAAAAGTTAAATTAAAATAATTAATTAAACCTTTTTCTTAATCTTCAATTCTTTCAATTTTAGCACAAATAAATTTTAAGAAAGCTTCGATATTTTCGTTACCTCTATCTATTTGTTCAATATTATTATTACTGCTTAATATCCTTTATTTAAAAACAGCACCTTTTAAAACCATGATGACAATTTTGAACTATATTTTAGACAAACCCAATTAAAATCATGGTATTATTCATGCAGTCTTTACTCAATTATTTTAAGAGTTTTAAAAATAATATTTAATTTCTCATCTTTATTTAAGTCTTAAGAGTGCATTACTTGCTTTTTTGAAACACTTTCTAAAACCTATTTTTTTCTTTTAAACTGATACTATTGATTTTAAAAAAATATTTCTTCTTTTTAATCTTTAGAAAAGGAATGCTTTTATTTCTGTCTTTCCATTCACCAAAAATTTTTGGATTTATTTTCAAAAACTTTATCTACTCTTAACAGTTGAATCCATATTACTCTATTAGATTCATTTTATACCAATCGTTTATTTCTTATCAAGAATTAAACTTTTTTTTTTAATCTTCAATTCTTTCAATTTTAGCACCAATAGATTTTAAGCGAGCTTCGATATTTTCATAACCTCTATCTATTTGTTCAATATTATTAATGACACTAGTTCCTTTTGCTGACAATGCTGCAATCAACAAAGAAATACCTGCTCTAATATCTGGGGATGTCATTTTAGTAGCCTTTAAAGGACTTTCAAAATTTTGGCCAATTACAGTCGCTCTGTGAGGATCACACAAAATAACTTTTGCCCCCATATCAATCAATTTATCCACGAAAAATAAACGACTTTCAAACATCTTTTGATGAATTAAAACTGTTCCTTTTGCTTGTGTTGCAATCACTAATATAATACTTAATAAATCTGGCGTAAATCCTGGCCAAGGAGCATCGGCAACTGTTAAAACAGAACCATCAATATAGTTTTGAATTTCGTAAGACTGTTGCTCAGGAATATAAATATCATCTCCTCTTTTTTCAAACTTAATCCCCAATTTCCTAAACACATTCGGAATTTGTCCTAGGTTTTCCCAACTTACATTTTTAATGGTCAATTCCGATCTTGTCATTACTGCAACACCAATCCAAGAACCAATTTCTATCATGTCTGGTAAAACGGTGTGTTCACAACCACCTAAAGACTTAACGCCTTCGATAATTAATAAATTAGAACCAACCCCAAAGATTTTTGATCCCATAGAATTCAACATTTTGCATAGTTGTTGAATGTAAGGTTCGCAAGCGGCATTGTAAATTTTTGTCGTGCCTGTTGCCAAAACTGAAGCCATTAAAATATTAGCAGTTCCAGTTACAGAAGCTTCATCTAACAACATTTCTGTACCAAACAATTCAGTGGCCTCTACACCATAAAAATGTTCTTCTTTATTATATCTAAATTTTGCTCCTAATCTAATAAATCCTTCAAAATGGGTATCTAATCTTCGTCTTCCAATTTTATCTCCTCCTGGTCTCGGAATATATCCTCTGCCAAATCTTGCTAAAAGCGGACCCACAATCATAATTGAACCTCGCAATGAACTACCATCTCTTTTAAAATCATCAGACTCTAAATAATCTAGATTAATTTCATCAGCTTGAAAAGAATAGGAACTTCTATTTAATTTTTTAACTTTTACACCTAGTTCTCCTAGTATAAAAATTAGTTTATTCACATCAATAATATCTGGAACATTCTTGATTGTAACTTTTTCAGGAGTTAGTAAAACTGCACAAAGTATTTGTAAAACTTCATTTTTTGCTCCTTGTGGCGTAATTGTTCCGTTTAATTTATGACCGCCTTCAATTTTAAATGATGCCATTTTACTAGTATTTTTTTCTATTTTTATTGCTATGGATTGGTTTCTTGTAAGTACTTTTCGTATTATTTTGACCTTGTCCTTGTGTACGAGGTTTCCTTAATAAATTTTTGCTTTCAGAAAGCGCTTCTTCCGTATTTCTTAAATCTAACTTTCCATCAGATAAATCGAATAAATGCTTAAAAATCACAGCATCATCAACTGTATCTTTATTCCAGTTTAAATAACATTTTTTCATGTGATTTGCAATCGTAAATACCAAAGCTTCCTTTTTATCACTTTCTTCCCAACTCAAAGCAATGTCTATCATTGTTTGAATATTGTTACCATAATAGCGATATCTAGAAGCTGATTTTGGATAAGCCAATCCTTCTGGCTTCTCTCTTAACTCCTCTTTAGATGGTTTAGCATAAGGAGATTCTACGTCTAATTTAAAATCTGCCATGATATACAATTGATCCCATAATTTGTGTTTAAAATCTGGAACATCACGCAAATGTGGTTGTAAATTACCCATTACATCTACAATAGCTTTTGCCATTTTATCACGTTCTTCCTTATTTTCTAAAGCGAGACAATGGTCTACTAATTTTTGAATATGTCTGCCGTATTCTGGTATAATCATTAACGGTCTTTCTGAATTGTACTCTAAATCAAATGTCATTTTTCTATTTTTGAAGTGTGTTCTCGAAACATTTTCTTTTTACATTTCAATCAAAAGAAAACACTCGAACTGACAATTTATACTTTTGTAGTTTTTTAATATGGCAAAATACAATTTATTTTTAGTTTAATGCCCGATTATTAACCAATCACTTTTAATTTTGCAAATTGCAACAACAATTTCTTCTTTCCAACGGTACCAAATTTTATTTCTGCTTTTTTATTTGGACCATTTCCTTCTAAAGAAAGTACTTCTCCTGTACCAAATCTATTGTGTTCAACAATATTACCGACAACAATATTACCATCAAATAAATTAGTTTTTGAGGTGGTTTGTGATACTTTTTTTAGATTTTTTGGAATACTAATTTCTTTCTTTTTAACCAAATCGCGTTCCATTTTTTTTCGTTGAATCGGTTTTTGAAAACGAATTCCTTTTGGAGCATCCTCAAAAATACTTTTGTCAAGGTATTTATTGATAGATGGTTCTGGAGTTTTTGAAGTAATATAGTGTAAATATTGATCGTCTATTTCTTCTAAAAACCTGCTTGGTTCTGCGTCTACTAATTTCCCCCACCTATAACGCGTTTGTGCATACGATAAATACGCTACTTTTTCTGCTCTTGTTAGAGCCACGTAAAATAATCTACGTTCTTCTTCAAGTTCACTTCGGGTACTCATACTCATTGCTGATGGAAATAAGTTTTCCTCTAAACCAACAATATACACATACATATATTCTAATCCTTTAGATTGATGAATCGTCATTAAAGAAACACTTGGTTTATCATCGTCTTTGTTTGAATCAAAATCTGTAGCCAGCGCAACATCTTCTAAAAAAGTAGTTAAAGAAGTATCTTCTCCTTGTTCTATTTTGTCAGTAATAAAGTCTTTAATTCCGTTTAAAAGTTCTTGAACATTTTCAACTTTACTTACAGCTTCTGGCGTCCCGTCTTTTTCTAAGTCTTTAATTAATTGTGTTTGTTTTACAACAACTTCTGCAATTTCGAAAGCATTTTTTGTTTTTAACTCTATTTGCAAGCGCAACATCATATTCATGAAATTCTGGAGTTTATTCTTTGTTCCCGAATTTATTTTTAAATCGATTTTATCAATATATTTTACAATATCAAAAATTGATTTTTTATAATGATTTGCCGCTATAGTTAATTTGTCTATCGTGGTTGCCCCAATTCCTCTTGCAGGGTAATTAATAATTCTTTTAAACGCCTCCTCATCATTTGGATTGATTAAAATGCGCAAATATGATAAAATGTCTTTAATTTCTTTCCTTTGATAGAAAGACATTCCTCCATAAATTTTATAATTAATTCCTTTTTTTCTTAACGCATCTTCAATGGCTCTAGATTGAGAATTTGTTCTGTATAAGACACAAAAATCATCCGGACTTAATTGATGATTCATTTGATTCTCCCAAATAGATTGGGCTACGAAACGCCCTTCTTCTCCGTCAGAAATTGTGCGCATTACGTTTATAGAATCTCCATCATCATTGCTGGTCCAAACTTCTTTATCTAACTTTGTTTTATTTCTTGCTATTACCGAATTTGCAGCGTTTACAATGTTTTTTGTAGAACGATAATTTTGCTCTAACTTAAAGGTTTTTACATCAGGATAATCTTTCTGAAAATTTAATATGTTCTGAATATTTGCCCCTCTAAAACTATAAATACTTTGCGAATCGTCTCCAACCACACAAATATTTCCAAACTTATCTGCCAACGCTCTCACAATTATATATTGTGAGTGATTTGTATCTTGATACTCATCAACCATAATGTAACGAAAACGATCTTGGTATTTTGCTAAAGACTCAGGGAAACGGGCTAATAACTCATTAGTCCTCAATAATAAATCATCAAAATCCATCGCTCCTGCTTTAAAGCATCTATCTACATATACTTTATAAATATCTCCTACTTTTGGTCTACTTGCTTCCGTATCTTGTTTAAGATATTCAGGATTATTTCGATACGCTTTTACGGTTACCAAACTGTTTTTAAAAGATGAAATCCGACCTAAAACTTGTTTTGGTTTGTAGCGTTCTTTATCTAAATTCATTTCTTTAATAATCGCTGAGATTAAACGAACTGAATCTTGCGAATCATAAATTGTAAAATTGGTTGGAAAACCCAATTTATCTGCTTCTGATCTTAAAATTCTTGCAAAAACAGAATGGAAAGTTCCCATCCATAAGTTCTTTGATTCACTATTACCGACAACTCCAGCAATTCTTGCCTTCATTTCTTTTGCTGCTTTATTGGTAAATGTTAACGATAATATGTTAAAAGCATCCACACCTTGCTGCATTAAGTGCGCGATCCTATAAGTTAAAACACGTGTTTTACCAGAACCTGCACCTGCAATAATAATCATTGGTCCGTCTTTTTGCAAGACAGCCTGTTTTTGTGCTTCGTTTAAAGAATCTAAATATGTATTCAATGGTTTATTTTAAAAGTATTTGAAAACGTGAAATTAAGAAATCTATATCTTTTAAAGAATTGATTCTACTTTTTTTATTCACAAGTTTTTCACTTAAAAAAAGTACATTTGTTTATTAATAATTAGTCTATGGAAGAAAAAATAATAGAAAGTATTGGGTATCTTTTACCGGCTATAGTAACAGGTTTAGTTGCATATTACATGTTTAAAGGATTTATACATCAACAAAGTTCTGTGAAAGAACTAGAACTTTTGGCGAAAAAAAAGAAAGAATCTTTGCCAATAAAACTGAAGGCTTACGAACGTCTGTTGTTGTTTTGTGAACGTATTAACCCTGTGAAAATGATGGTTAGAATACAACCTTTGTCTAGCAACACAAGTGAATACTTACGACTTTTAATTGGCAATATAGAACAAGAGTTTGAGCATAATTTAGTACAGCAAATCTATATTTCAAATGATTCTTGGACGGCTATTTTAGCAACTAAAAATGCCATTATAAATAAATTAAAGAAAGTTGCAGAAACATCGAACTCTGCCAACGATTTGCGTGAAAATGTATTAATCGATTACTCTAAAACATTACCGCCAACAGATACTGCTATTTCATTTATAAAAAATGAAGTAAAAAAATTATTATAATCAAAAAGGCTCTAGACATACTGATTTATTTTCAGTAGCAAGAGCCTTTTTTTCTTTTTCAATATACTTTTACTACTTAAGCATTGAATTTTATTTCAATGCTTAAACTACTATTTCTTAATTAAAATAGATTTTACCTGGTATTAATCCCACAGTAAATTCTCTAAGTTCAACATTTGTTGAAGCATCAAATATTTTTAACGTTCCATTACTTGCAAAATCTTTAGCATCCAAAACGTAAATTTTATCTTCATTTACAGATATTCCATAAACTGTCGTATTAATTATTGCAGAGGTTGGAATAGTCGTTGCAGCTTCATCCATCTTATAAACACTGCTTGAAGTAGACAAATAAATATTTGAATCATTAAAAACCATAGAATTTGGGTGAAAACCAGAAGCAAAATTTAAAGTAGCACCCACCTCATTAGTCGCTGTATTAATTGTCACTAAACTCCCTAAAACCTCTGTTGGGTTCCAAGGTGTTTCAGCTTTACCTTCGCAAGAAACTAAAATATTACCACTATTATCAATGGCTAATTCATCAGGAATATCCCCTACTGAAATAGTAGTAACCACTGTATTTGTAACTGCATTTATAACGCTAACCGTATTGCCCGATCCAAAACCACCTTTATGCGATACATATAAAAAATTGCCATTTGCAATAATTTGCTCAGGGCCTTCGAAAACAGGAATCTTAGCTTCAATTGTATTGGTTGATGTATCTATAACAGCAACATAATCATCTGTAGCATCTGAGCCATTTCCCCAATTAGTCACAAATCCTTTTCCATTTGAAAAAGCAATATATCTTGGATTACTTAAATCAGTGGTAATTTCAGTAATTTTTTCCATCGTAAATCTATCTGCAACTGTTATTTTATTTCCAACATTCGCAATTAAATAAGCATCATCATTGTTAAACCCAATAGATTGTAAAATGGTTCCTATACTTTCTCCATTTACTTGGTTAAATATTTCTGATTCTTCTGTTAAATAATCATCAGAAATAAAATTCACAGTTCCTGTACCTCCCGAAAACGCACCTTCATTGGCAATTAATAGTCCGTTTTCGTAAACCCCTTTTGGTTCGTCTGGTGCGTTATCACTTTCACAAGAAGCGAATAAGAATCCTGAAATTGCTACTAAAAATACTGTTTTTTTGAAATTCATTTTTTTTAAAAATTTAAGTTTATTGTTATTTGAAAATTAATTCCAGGCATCGGCCTGTTTAGGGTGTTTTGATACCTTATATTGTATATATTATTGATCACAAAACCTACTTTAGGTTTATTTTCTAATCTTGACACTTCATACTCGGCACCGACATTCGAAACTTGAAAAGCCGGAATTTTATCCACTATGAACTGAACATCATCATTAAATAATAGCTGATAGTAGGCACTCCAGTTTTTATGTTGATAGTTAACCAATGCATTCAATCGATTTTTTGGAACTGAAATTAATTGTTGATTCGTTTCTAAATCTTTAGCATCTGTGTAGGAGTAATTTGCATTAATTGCTATAAAATGATTTTTTATTGAAGTTTTATAATTTGCCGAAAACTCAATTCCTACATTTCTAGTTTCATCGGTATTTGTTGGACTCCAAACTCCTGATTGATTCGGAATCCATTGAATTAAATCTGACGATTTTATATAAAATCCATTTACTTGAAAAGAAATATTTTTAAAACTAATGGCATTTCCAACTTCAAATTGATAAGAACCTTCTGGTTTTAGGTCGATATTTCCTCCAGGTTTCCAATACAAATCATTAAAAGTCGGAATTCTAAAGTTTTTTGAAGTATTAAATGAAAGTGTATATTTTTTATTCAATTTTTGCTCAATTCCTAATGAATACAAGAATGGCGAATCAAAATCATTTTGAAAATCTTTTCTAAATTGAATGCCATAACTTAGTTTTTTTGTAAGCTGATGGTTTACAGATAAAACCCCCGAAAAAATATTTCTAGTATTGGAATCAAAACTAGATCCAAAAGCAGAAACAGCTTCGTAACCTAGAATACCATTTAGTTTAAGTTTTGTAGAAATTGAATTATTATAATCTATTTGAGCAATTTTTCTTTCAGTGTTTCCTTCAGAAAAAATTTCCTTATTCCTGTTATTGTCAAAATATTTAAATTTCTCAAAAATGTAAGAAACACGAGAAGTAATATGTTCTTTGGGTGATAAAAAGAAATTCCATTCTATTAAGTTTTTACTATTAATGTCTTCATACCCATCATTAGAAGGTGCATTTAATGTTCTTGATAAATTTCTATCCCCAAAAAATGAACTTGAATACAATTTAAGTTGATGCTTTTCATTGATCTTATATCCATAGTTTACATCAAAATTGTAGTTTTCATAACTCCCATTATCATTCCTTAAATTAGAATCTAAATACTTAAAATCATTCTCAGAACTATTGGCACCTATACCAATATTGATAAAACTTTTATTAGAAGACTTTACAAAATCATAACTTATGTGCTTTGTTTTAAAACTTCCATAAGTAGCCAAAATTTCATGTTGATTTTGCGCTGAAAACTGAATAAGATTGTCTAAATGAATCGTCCCGCCAATAGCACCACTCCCAAAAAGCACACTTCCTCCCCCACCTCTTACGGTTATATGATCATAAGAATTAGCTGATATAGCATTGAAATCGACTTGCCCGTTCAACTGCGAATTAATATTGATGCCATTCCAAATTACGGCTGTATGTGATGCGCTTGTTCCTCTAAAGGAAGGCGAAGAAACCATACCAAGACCGTTTTCTTTAAAATAAATAAAAGAATTAAACCTCAAAACATCCGTTAAAGATTTAATATTTCGAGCAACTAAACTGTCTGAAATTAACATGGAACGATATCCTTTAGAGAAATCAATTACTTTAGAAAGAGATAAGGAAAATGCATCTAAATTTACAACAACAGGTTTTTTCTGCGAGTAAACGTTACCTGCAAAAATGATCGATAAAACGAAAATAAAAAGTCTTTTTAAGCCCATATCTCATAAAATCTTTATCCCGAAGATTTTTTAAAATTTAAGATGCCTGGCAGGTCTCCTGACTTGTTTTTATGTTATTATACCTTCCCAACGTAAATGTCAGTGGTAAAAGAGTTAATAACATCCTCTATTGAGGCACTGAAATAAATTCAGTATAAACTTACAGTTGCGGGAACAGCTCTAGATTTTCACTAGATTCCCTTTTAATTTGATGCAAAATAAAGTTACATCAAAACCAAAAATCGAAACAAATATATATACATTATTATAAACAAGCTAATAAATAATGATTTGAAAAGTAATATCTTTAAATTTGCATAAATTATACCGTTATGAGAATAGAAAATGAGTTAAAATTTGGTTTTAAAGACGTCATGATTCGACCAAAAAGATCTACATTAAAATCACGTTCACAAGTTACTTTAGAAAGAGAATTTCGGTTTTTACATAGTGATATTGTTTGGAAAGGCATACCAATTATGGCTGCAAACATGGATACTGTTGGCACTTTCGAAATGGCAAAAGCATTAGCAGAACATGGATTATTTACTGCAATTCATAAACACTATACCATTAAAGAATGGCAAGAATTTGCTAAAAAGGCATCAGAAAAAGTATTACGAAATATTGCTGTAAGCACAGGAACTAGAATTGAAGACTCTAAAAAAGTAGCTCAAATTTTAAAAGATTTTCCACAAATAAACTTCATTTGTGTGGATGTTGCTAATGGATATTCTGAACATTTTGTGCATTTTTTAAAGAAAATACGGGAAAATCATCCGAATAAAATAATTATTGCTGGTAATGTTGTTACTGGTGAAATGGTAGAGGAATTATTGCTAGCTGGAGCAGACATAATTAAAGTGGGCATTGGTCCTGGTTCTGTTTGCACAACACGTGTCAAAACAGGTGTTGGTTATCCACAATTATCTGCGATTATAGAATGTGCGGATGCTGCTCATGGAATGGGTGGTCAAATTATTTCTGATGGTGGTTGTAAAATACCTGGAGATATTTCTAAGGCTTTTGGCGGAGGTGCAGATTTTGTAATGCTTGGAGGAATGCTTGCTGGACATGAGGAAAGTGGGGGTGATTTATTTGAAAGAGACGGAAAAAAATTTAAAGCGTTTTATGGAATGAGCTCAAAAACAGCGATGAACAAACATGCTGGTGGTGTTGCTAATTATCGAGCGTCTGAAGGAAAAACAGTTGAAGTGCCACATAAAGGGTATGTTAAAGATACTATCATTGATATTTTAGGAGGTATCAGATCCACTTGCACTTATGTTGGTGCCAGTAGATTAAAAGAGTTAACAAAAAGAACGACGTTTATACGAGTTCAAGAACAAGAAAATCAAGTGTATTCGAAATGAGAAAAATAAATTTATTAACTGTTTTAGTCTGTTTTTTGTTTTCAATTTCTTGTAAAAAGGCAGCTAAAAAAACGGATCAAGAAAGCAAAACAAAAAGTACAATTAAATATGCCAAAGGTTTTGATATCGTTGATGAGAACGGAACTAAAAAATTAATTATTAATGCGGCATATCAAAATGTTGATGCTATTTTTGAATATCATATCAAAAAGAAAAAAGCTGAAACGATTGTTGATTACAAATATGAAGTAATTGAGGTTCCTATTCAAAAAATAGTGGTGACTTCTACAACTCATATCCCTATGGTTGAATTGTTAAATGAAGAAAATTCTATTGTAGGTTTTCCCTATTCTAAATATGTTTCTTCAGAAAAAACAAGGGCTTTAATTGATGCAGGAAAAATTACGGAAATTGGTAAAGAAAATTCATTAAACACAGAGATTTTATTGGATTTACAACCCGAATTAGTTGTAGGTTATAGCGTTTCTTCTGCAGATAAGTCTCTTACAACTATCAAAAAAGCAGGAATAAATGTAATTTATAACGGAGATTGGCTGGAAGAAACGCCCTTAGGAAGAGCAGAATGGATTAAGTTTTTCGGTATTTTGTTTGATAAAGAAAAACAAGCAGACAGCATTTTTAATATAATTGAAACAAATTATATAGCAGCAAAAAACATCGCTTTAAAATCAACCATAAAGCCAACTATTTTGTCAGGTGCAATTATGAGTAAAGATATTTGGAATTTACCCGCTGGAGAAAGTTTTGTAGCCCAATTTTTAAAAGATGCAAATCTTGATTATCTATGGGAGAATTCTAAAGGAAAAGGAAGTTTATCTTTAAGTTTTGAAAGTGTTTTTGATAAAGGTGCAAATGCTGATTTTTGGATTGCTCCCGGTTATTTTTCATCCAAAGAACAACTGTTACAAAGCAATCAATTTTATACGAAGTTTAAATCATTTAATGAGAATACCATTTATACGCCATCAAACAAAAAAGGAAAAACTGGTGGAATTATTTATTATGAATTAGCATCTACAAGGCCCGATTTGGTTTTAAAAGATATTATTAAAATTACCAATCCAGATTTATTACCTAATTACGAGTTTGTGTTTTTTGAGAAGATGCAATAACACCGCAAGGAATTATAGAAGTAGAAAGGATCGAGACAAGAAGTTTGACACCAACAAACATAAAAAGTCTTTCTAAAAATAGTTATCGATTTAGGCAATGGATTTAAGATAAAAACCGTCATTAAAACATAAGAAACCATCTCCATTCTTCTTGAAATTTTCTTGAAGTTTTCTTGGCTTCTAAATACTCGAAACTGATACTATTTTACTTTTTTTCCATATTCAAATATAATTAATGTTGCTAATTAGTTGCAAACTCAAAAGCGGCATTTGCATGAATTTCTGTCGTATCAAAAACAGGAACAGCAACATCTTTTTGTTGGATTAATAATGGAATTTCTGTGCATCCTAAAATGATACCTTCAGCACCACTTTTAATCAATCTGTTGATAATCCTTACATACTTTTCTTTTGAAACTTGCTTAATAATTCCTGCAGATAGTTCATCATAAATTATCGCATGGATGCTATCTCTTTCTTCTAATTCAGGAACAACTGTTTCTATTCCAAAAGAACTTAAAATATCAATGAAAAAATCCTTTTCCATAGTATATTTTGTCCCTAGTAAAGCCACCTTTTTTAGTTTCCTTTCAATTATTTTTTTGGAAGTTACCTCTGCAATATGAATGACAGGAATCTTTACTGATTTTCGAACTGCATCGATACATATATGCATGGTATTTGCACAAATCAGTATACAATTAGCTCCGGCATTTTCTAAATTTTCGCCAGCTTCTACCATCATTTTATCTAACAAATCCCATCTTTCTTCTTTTTGTAGTTTTGTTATTTTCCCAAAATCAAATGAATTAATTAGTACTTCAGCAGAATGTGGTCTTCCTAAATTTTCTGAATTTAATTGATTTAAAATCTGGTAATATAAAATGGTCGATTCGGGCGTTATTCCACCTATTAATCCTATTTTTTTCATGAACTTAATTTTAATTTTTCTAATGTATTTTCACGCATGTATAAAAATAACGGAAACGTAAATGCGATCGCGATGAGAAAAGTTAAAGGAATTAAGATCCACCAATATTTTATTTTTAATTTTAAAGATTCCGGAATCATAAATGCAAAAAAGGTGAGCACAACCACCGTTAAATCTGCACCAAAAGATTTACCTGCAAAATTAGATTGTGCATCTTTAAAAAAGTTTAATAAGGAAGGATCCTCAACTGTTTGAAAATATTGAATATTATAATACCAAGTGTAACAAATGCCTAAAACCGTTAATACTAAATAGAGATGTTTACGTTTCATAATTTTTTATTAATACATCCATAAGATTTTTAAAACCTTGTAGACAATTTACTTAAAACAATTTAGTTTGATTTTCGTCATCGATTCTCTTCTGATCCGCTTTTTTCTTTGCGATTGCTTTTTGCAGCGCAATTTTAGCTTTTTCTTCAGCTGAAAGTTCTTCTAAAATCGGCTCTATTATTTTTACTGTTGGTATTTCAACCGGCAATTCAGTCTCAATTACTTCTTCATCAACAACTTCTATTTCTTCCGAAGTTTCCTCTTCTTCCTCTTCAAAAGGCAATGATTCTAATAAATTTACTTGTTTTATTTTCTCAGTTGTTAACTGATTACCTTGTGCTTTTATCCCTTTAACAGCTATAAATCCCTCAAAATTTATCGCTTCATTCTCTAAACTCCGCTTGGAATAAATCACTTCTGCCATAGGCCTAAAATCAGTGGCAACTATTTCTAATCGTGATTTTAGATGTTCAGAAATAAAAGCTTCTTCTTTTTCTGATGTTTCAATTAAGAAACGTTTTATATAATAGCGTTCTTTTTCTCCATCAAAATAAATAGCAGAAATTGGTTTGTTAGGCTTCCATTTCTCTAATACAATCATATCATCCTCAAAATGCATTGCTAGATTCGGTTTTACTGCTTTTGCTTTTCCGCTTTGCGTAATAATTAACAATTTATCCTCTGCTTTAAATTCGCCTAATAACTCACCTCTCTCATCAACATTTAAACGCTGTACCGCATCATCAAACCAAATTTTTCTTGGTTTTAGTGTTGAAACTCCTTCCGATTTAAAATCGACACCTTTTACTGCATGTTTCGTAATTATATTTCCACGAACAGCTCTCCCTTTAACTCCTAGATCAGCAAAATCAATATCCCATTTTAATTTCTTTACGCTTCCTGCTGCTCTTAGATTAATGGTCGCAACCTCTGCTTCTCCGTTGAGATTTGCCGAAAAATAATGCACAATAGATCCTTTATTTCCGTTTGTTAAATCGTATTCTTTATCACGCGTAACAGAAATAACGTTAAAACGTTTCATATAACTTGGCCCTCTTGCTCCATCTCTGTACATAAAATTATAGACCGTTCTTTTGTCTTTCTTCTTAAAGACAGCAACATAAATAATATTTTTACCTACAAAAGTTTTAGAATCAACTTTAGAAACCATCATTCCTCCATCTTTTCGAAAAATAATGATGTCATCTATATCCGAACAATCTGCAACAAATTCATCTCTTTTTAATGAAGTGCCAATAAAACCTTCTACTCTATTTACATATAATTTCGCATTTTTCATCGCCACTTTTGAGGCTATGATATCATCAAAAATTCGAATTTCTGTTTTCCGCTCTTTTCCTTTTCCGTAGGTATCTTTTAAGCGTTTAAAATAATCAATTGCATATTCAATTAATTTGGACAAATGCTCTTTAACAACGGCAATTTTCTCTTCTAAACCTTCAATAAACTGTTTGGCTTTGTCAATATCAAATTTAGATATTTTCTTGATTCGAATTTCTGTTAACCGCGCGATATCCTCTTCAGTAACTGCTCGTTTTAAATGTTTTATATGAGGCTTTAAACCAACATCAATTGCTTTAATTACCCCTTCCCAAGTTTCTTCTTCTTCAATATCGCGATAAATTCTATTCTCTATAAAAATCCGCTCTAAAGATGAAAAATGCCATTGTTCTTCTAATTCATTTAACTGAATTTCTAACTCCTTTTTCAACAAATCGACCGTTAAATCGGTAGAGTGTTTTAGCATTTCCGAAACGCCTGCAAAAACAGGTTTATTGTCTTCAATAGTACAAGACAAGGGTGAAATAGAATTCTCACAACTGGTAAATGCATACAAAGCATCAATGGTTGTATCAGGTGAAACATTCGGCGGCAAGTGAATCAATATCTCTACTTCAGCAGCGGTATTATCTTCAATTTTTTTAATTTTTATTTTCCCTTTTTCATTGGCTTTTATAATACTATCAATCAATGAAGTGGTTGTCGTTCCAAAAGGAATTTCATTAATCACCAACGTTTTTTTATCTTGTTGGTGCATTTTTGCACGAACACGCACTTTACCTCCCCTTACTCCGTCATTATAATTGGTAAAATCTGCAATTCCACCTGTTATAAAGTCAGGTAAAATCCTAAAACTTCTTCCTTTTAGGTATTTAATCGACGCATCAATCAGTTCAATAAAATTATGTGGTAGTATTTTTGTTGATAAACCAACCGCAATTCCTTCTGCACCTTGCGCCAATAATAACGGAAATTTTACAGGCAAATCAATCGGTTCTTTTCTACGTCCATCATAAGACAGCTTCCAATCGGTTGTTTTCGGATTAAAAACAACATCCAAAGCAAACTTAGATAATCTTGCCTCAATGTAACGAGAAGCTGCCGCACGATCACCTGTTAAGATATTCCCCCAGTTTCCTTGCATATCAATCAGCAATTCTTTCTGACCAATTTGAACCATAGCATCGGCAATAGAGGCATCTCCATGCGGATGATACTGCATTGTATGACCAACAATATTCGCTACCTTATTGTAACGACCATCATCTAAATCTTTCATAGAATGCATAATCCTGCGCTGCACAGGCTTTAATCCATCCTCTAAAGAAGGCACTGCCCTTTCTAAAATTACATACGATGCATAATCCAAAAACCACTCTTTGTACATTCCTGTAACTTTGGTAATGGTTTCGACAGGATCCGCCTGATGATTAAGCGCATCTGTTTGTTTATCTAAATTATTTAATTCCTCCTCGTGTTCGTTTTCGTTTATTTCTTCACTCATGTAAAAACGTTTATTCGTTTAAGAGTTTAATTGTTTTTGTCTCTATTTTGATAAAATCACTTCTAATCATTAATTCTTTTTGGGCGTTACCTCAAGGTCGGGCTTTTTGTTCTATCTTTTTTTATCGAAAAAAAAAAGGATGCCTCTTCAATCCCTAACGCAAGGGAAATTACTAACTATATTCTTAAATTATGTCCTTTGTACATCTAATTTAATTTCTCTCTGAAGCCGCTATCACTTTTATAAAAAGCTTGATAATATCGCATCCCTTTATTCTGCAAAACCATAGTTCTATGGAGTAATTCCATAATTTTAAAATTGGAGGCATCAGATTAGTTACTTCAATTTTGTATTTTACTATCAGTCATTTTAAGCATAAAATTTGAAAAAATATCTCAATATTTCTAAGAACTTAAAACTCTAATTCTTTTATTTTACTTCATACGATTCTGCTAAAATTCTATCTAATAGTAACTTTTGATATCATTTCAACTGGAATTATACTTTTTTCTTCTACTTTCTTTTTTTATAATCTTGCAGTCCCAATTGTGATCCCAAGTTAATTTTTATTAGAGTTCGCGATTTGTGAACTCTAATTTATTTAATTCTTTTTAATATAAAATTACTTTTTTTTTATTCCTCTTTTTATCATTTTTAATGCAAAGGACATCAATAATAAAGATGAAATCCCAAAATAGGGAGAAGAATTTTCTTTGAATGACAAATTATCAAAGTTAATTTGAGTCACCCAAAAAATGATAATTAGTATAAAAATTATAAATAATATATTAAAACCTATGTTTGTTTTTTTCATTTTTTAATCTTCTATATAATCCAATTCCACTTTTAAATTTTCAATAATGAACTTTTGTCTATCAGGCGTGTTTTTACCCATATAAAACTGCAGCATATTTTCTATAGACATTTCTTTATCCAACATTATAGGATCTAAACGAATATCATCACCAATAAAATGAACAAATTCGTTTGGCGAAATTTCACCTAAACCCTTAAATCGAGTTATTTCTGGTTTTCCTCTTAATTTGCCAATCGCTTCTTGCTTTTCTTCTTGTGAATAACAATAGAAGGTTTCTTTTTTATTTCGGACTCTAAACAACGGAGTTTCCAAAATATATAAATGTCCTTCTTTAATTAACTCGGGAAAAAACTGTAGAAAAAAAGTAATTAATAATAAGCGAATATGCATACCATCGACATCGGCATCTGTAGCAATTACAATATTATTATAACGCAAATCTTCTAAACCATCTTCAATATTTAATGCAGCCTGCAGTAAATTAAACTCCTCATTTTCGTAGACAATTTTCTTACTTAATCCAAAAGAATTTAAAGGTTTTCCTTTTAAGCTAAAAACCGCTTGTGTGTTTACATTTCTAGATTTTGTAATAGAACCAGAAGCAGAATCTCCCTCTGTAATAAATAATGTTGATTCTAGATACGCTTCCTTTTTAGTATCCCCTAAATGAACTCTACAATCACGTAATTTTTTATTGTGTAAGCTTGATTTTTTAGCTCTGTCTTTTGCCAATTTCCGAATACCTGAAAGTTCTTTTCTTTCTTTCTCTGCTTGCACAATTTTTCTTTGAAGCATGTCTGCAACAGCTGTATTTCTATGCAGGAAATTGTCAAGTTTTGTTTTTATAAAATCATTTATATACGTTCTAACCGTTGGCAATTCACCTCCCATTTCTGTAGAGCCTAACTTTGTTTTTGTCTGACTTTCAAAAATAGGCTCCATTACCTTAATAGCTACTGCCGAAATAATCGATTTCCGAACATCAGAAGCTTCAAAACTCTTTCCATAGAACTCACGAATTGTTTTTACAATAGATTCTCTAAATGCTGCTTGGTGCGTTCCTCCTTGCGTGGTATGTTGTCCGTTTACAAAAGAATGATATTCCTCTGAATACTGCGTTTTACTATGAGTAATTGCAATTTCAATGTCATGCCCTTTTAAATGAATTATCGGATACAACATGTCCTCTTTATTGTTGTTATCTTCCAACAAGTCTTTTAACCCGTTTTCTGAAAAGAATTTTTCTCCGTTAAAAATAATGGTCAAACCAGGGTTTAAATACACATAATACTTTAGCATTTTTGCTACATACTCATTTCTAAATTTGTATTTCTTAAAGATTTCTTCATCCGGAATAAACGATACCTTTGTCCCTTTTCTGCGAGAACTTTCTTCCAAAAAATCTTGATTTTCTAAATTCCCTTGACTGAATTCTGCAGAAGCTGATTTTCCATCACGCGAAGATTCAACTCTAAAAAAAGAAGAAAGTGCATTTACCGCTTTCGTTCCTACGCCATTTAAACCAACAGATTTTTTAAATGCTTTTGAGTCGTATTTTCCACCAGTATTCATTTTAGAAACTACGTCAACTACCTTCCCCAAAGGAATTCCACGTCCATAATCTCTTACAATAACCTTACTTCCTTGTATAGAAATTTCGATGGTTTTTCCTGCACCCATCACATATTCATCAATAGAATTATCTAAAACTTCTTTTACAAGAATGTAAATTCCATCATCCGCAGAAGAACCATCTCCCAATTTACCAATGTACATTCCTGGACGCATTCTAATATGCTCTTTCCAGTCTAAGGATCTGATATTATCTTCGGTATATTTTGTTTCTTGACTCATGAAATGTCCTACTATTATTAGTTTGAAGCTCTGCTAAAATAGTATTAAACTAGCTAAAATGAAATAGCTGCGATAATTAGTTATTAACAGGATTTCAACGGAAAACAACCATGAATTCTAAAGTAAAAATCACAAAATAAAACAATATGTTATATTTTTAAACAATTGATTGTAAAACCAACAATTTTAGTATTTTTGATCTAAGAAATCAAATTAAAAAACCTTGGAAAGAACAAAGCTTTTAGAATTAGCAAATAAATACGGAAGTCCCATATATGTTTACGACACCGATAAAATCGAATCGCAATACAACAGACTAACAGCTGCTTTTAGCAGTGTTAAAAACTTAAAATTAAACTATGCAGTAAAGGCCCTTTCGAACATTAACATTTTAAAGTTCTTTAAGAATATTGGCGCAGGTTTAGATACGGTTTCTATTCAAGAAGTGCATTTAGGTTTAACAACCGGAATTGATCCAAAGAAAATAATTTTCACACCAAATGGCGTTTCGTTAAAAGAAATTGAAGAAGTTGCAAAATTAGGTGTTCAAATTAATATAGATAATCTTTCTATTTTAGAATTATTCGGACAAAAACATCCAGAAATTCCTGTATGTGTGCGCATCAATCCTCACATTATGGCAGGTGGAAATTCTAAAATTTCTGTAGGCCATATCGATTCTAAATTCGGGATTTCAATACACCAAGTTCCACATATTAAGCGTGTTGTAGAAAACACAGGCATGAATATCAATGGAATTCACATGCACACTGGTTCTGATATTTTAGATATTGATACTTTTTTACGTGCTACAGAAATTTTGTTCGATGTTGCCAAGCAATTCGAAGACATCGATTTTATTGATTTCGGTAGTGGATTT
>Ga0302131_1000615_pt1 | contig 21327 bp, 14 predicted proteins | sample CB9_20m_MG_FD_203105 | JGI IMG/M metagenome (GOLD analysis project Ga0302131, IMG submission 203105) | Marine microbial communities from Western Arctic Ocean, Canada - CB9_20m | ecosystem: Environmental > Aquatic > Marine > Oceanic | place: Canada: Western Arctic Ocean | collected 2017-09-19
TATTACAATCGTTCTATATATTTTTTATAAATCTATTTTATAATATGGGTTCTTTTAACTGGAACTCAATTTATAGCGTGGTTATTATTTCATTTTTTGGTTTTTGTATATATTCAAGTTACAACTCTGGCAAGGGTTCTTATAATGACTACGCGAACCAGAAGATTGTTTTGATTACATTTTTTTGTTTTTCTCTATATCTAAGTTACAATTCTAACAAACTAAAACGAGACAGAAATTGGAGTAGTGTAACTTGTAATCCATTAAATATGGTTTTGGGTAGCATATTTGATTCTGATAACTCTAATGAGCAATTTGAAAAATGTATACAATATTCAGTGTCAAGTGATCAAGAGAAACGAATTCAAGATTATTCTAAAGACCTTGACAAAAATCTTCAGAATAAAATCAACAATTTGTCTGCTGGTGATTCAGAGAGTAAAAACGCAACCCAAGTAATATTGGGCAATACAAAAGATAAAATTGATAAACTTAATAACGAAAGTCTAGACAACGAAACCACGATAAATGATTTTAAAATTAAGATTCAGCAATTAACTGACGACATAAACAATTCATTTAATACATTTCACGACCCCAGCAACAACCTTTTGAGTAAATTGGAAATTAAGTAATTTGGGAACCATTAAAAAAACACATAATATAAGTATACAAAATGGTTAATATTAATGTAGAAACTTTGTATAATAAAGAATTATCGGCTTTGAGTACATCCCACTCAAATTCAAATTATTTTGATGTTATTTTAGTCGTCTTGTTCATTTTGAGTATTGTAACCATACTTTACACGCGACTATTTTTCGGAATCGCCTCTGATAATTGGGAAGTAGCAAAATGCAATCCAAAGTATATTTTTTATTCAGGATATATTAAACAAAATCCTAATTCAAATTCATTTCATTCTACTGTTGATAATTTCAACGAGTGTATTGTTAAATTTAACAATCAAAAAAATGGTCATTTCTCCAAAGTATTAGAAGAAAACAAACAAGAATATTTACAACGGTCCGACAATGCTATAAATACACACAATAAGTTATCAAGAGAGAGAGTATTACAATTGCAAAGACAAGTAAACGCAAAGAATGAAGAGTTCAAACTACAGATTGAAAATGTCGAACAGTCGCGTAATACAAGCGCTCTTCAAAATGAAATTGATAAACTGAACGCCATTATAAGCGACATTAAAGAATATGCCCACACGTATTTGACATACGCAATGATGAATTTTGTATTCAAATACAAAATTTCAAACGAAGAGGGAACAAGCGGAAACCGTATTGATACAAGTGAAAACTGTAGTGGTTTCAACGAGCAACACTGTAACTCAAACGCATATTGTACTTATGATAACTCCGCTTGCAATATAATAACAAAAGGAAACTTTTACAGACAAGAAGCGCTAAAAATCAACGAAACAATCAAAAACTATTTTGTAAATAATAAATTATAGTAAAATATATATTAAGAGTCAAATGTATTTACAAATAACAATGAAATTGCTATATGTTCTCCTATGTTTAATAATTATTGTATCAATTTCAATTTATCGCACAAAATTAAAAATGGAAACATTTATTTCGCAAGTGACCAAATATGAAAGCACAAAACAAAGTAAAGTAGGAGATATTGACATTTTAGGAACAAGTAAATTTTCTCCAGAGTGTTGCCCACATACATACACATCATCGTCTGGATGTTTATGTGAGACACAAAACGAAACCGCTATTATATCTTCCCGCGGCGGAAATAAATGTTGTTGTTAATGCGATAAACTGGAATGAACATACAACTCTTGGTAAATAACGTGGCTGATAACGACACCCTTATAAAAAGGGAACAAACCTGTCTGAAAAAATATTTGTTGTTCTCCGAGAAAGAATAACAACAAAGTAAACCCTAGAATAAAAGACACGTTGAACACGCAGTTTTTTTGGAGAATTTTGTTATTCAAATAATAATGGTTTGGAACGTGAATAAAGCACATATACCAATAAAATAGTTCTCGGTTTATTATAAAAGACAATATCGTTATGAATGAGAGCAAATATTGGCGCAATTCGTTCCGGTTTGGTCTCAATGTGTTCCGATAATCGTGTCGAAAATGGACAAGAGTTGACACAAGAAAAAACGCATTCAACCCCAACATTGTGACATCATTTTGAGATAATCCAAATGAGGTTGACACGCAAAATGCGTTCATGGATAATAATTGCTTGGTATTGTTATTTTGTGCGGCATGAATCAAATCTGTAATTCCGTGTGGTGCGATAACAGTTGTTAGTATTTTATGTTTTATATGATAAATCGGAAATATCATATAAAACATAATATTTTTGTATTTATTATCATTTTTAATCAAATTATTTGTTGCCTATTCAATTGGTGTTCCTCGTCAGTTTCTTGGACTACATGTACATGTTCAAGTGCGATAAATTATTCTCTAAATTCTTCGTAATAATTTTGTCAACAATATTTTTATCCAACGTGTATGGAAACACAATATTATTAATAATGTCTTCTCCAAAAAGTTTGGAGTCATTGCCCATCAAGTGATAAAGATTTATTTTTGAGTATATAATTTCTAAACAGCGTTTCAGGTTACGCACTCCTTTTTCTTCACCCGTGAATTTTTCTACCAAATATTTCACGATATCTTCGCCAATAACAATACTAGATTCCTCCATATTTAGTTCCCTTTCTAGACTAGGAATCAAATATTTGTGACTAATAACAACCTTTTCTTGGACACCATATCCCTTTGTTTCAATGCTGTGCATTCTGTCTTTCAAAATGGAATTGACCTTGCTCTCGTCATTGTAACTGAAGATGAATAAGCACTTGCTTAGATCAAAATCTATTTCTGAGAAATATTTATCATGGAATTTGTCATTTTGGGAAGTATCTGTGAGATGCGTCAAAATACCTATAATTTCTTCTCCTCGCGGCGTGTCGCTAACTTTGTCAAGTTCATCAAAGTATATGACCGGATTTGACGATTTACATTGGATGAGAATGTCAACGATTTTTCCGTAGGTGCTTCCTTCATATGTGTACGAGTGTCCTTCCAGAAAACTGCTATCAGTTGCACCACCCAGAGCAATAAACGCAAACTCGCGATTCAACAACCGGCTAACACCTTCTTTGATAAGGGTTGTCTTACCTGTTCCCATTGGACCTTTGATAGCAATCGCATTTCCGATAGAATTTGGATTTGAAATCCACTGTGCAACCATTTGCATGAATTGTATTTTCGCGTCTTTCATTCCGTAGACCGCGTTGTCTAGAATTTGTTGACTTTTAGAAATATATTCTTTGATTTCTTCTTTCGTATTATCTTTAGTGATTGGTAAAGACTTTATTTCGCCAAACGGAATCCGCATAAATGTATCAACCCAAGACTTTAATTTGTGATATTCTCCTCCTCCTTCCGCTATCGCCTTCATCGTGTTGATTTTTTTCATCGCAACCGCTTTGAATTTATCTGGAATATATACGGATTCCAGCAACTGAATGCGATATGGTTTTGAAACACTTGTCAGTTTGCTAACGTTTTCAAGACTTTCAATCATCTTCTCTTGCTCTTTACAAGTTAATGATTCTTTGAAAAACTTTAGATCATTGATTGTATTTTTATTTGAAATTAGCCCCATATATTTTTTGATATTCTTGCGCTTCTTGTTATTTTCGCTCTTTTTTTTCTTTTTCAGAACTTCACTTTCAAATTTTTTAACTTCTTTAGAAACATTTTTATTTTTGATTTTGTTATTATTGCGAAGCTCTTTCATAAATTTAGAAAGTTGTTCGTAGTATTCGGATTCATTCATATCACTTTTCTCTTTATTTGATTTATTTTGTTTATCGCTTTTGTTAGCATTTTTTTCAGAATTATCAGAACTCGTTTCTTCTTCATCTTCCGTTTCATCTTCTTCATCTTCATCTTCTTCATCTTCATCTTCTTCAGATTCATCTTCTTCTGATTCTTCATCTTCACAATCTTCTTCATTTTCTTCTTCATCTTCGCTTTCTTCTTCTGTCTCGTAATCTTCGTCTTCATCTTCTTCTGTCCCATAATCCTCATCTTCTTCACTTTCACTTTCGCTCTCTTCTACTTTTTTTTTATGACGCTTCTTTTTATTGTTAGAAGATGGTGGCAAAATTGTAAGCATCATTTCATAATCATCACGTTTCTTGGACGTTGATTTTGTCGGCGATTTCTTTTTATTTTTACCAGACTTATTTGGCACACGATGTATTTTGTTGGACATGTAATCAGAAGGAAACAATTGCTGGAGCAATTTATTATATTCCTTTGGATTCAATACAACATTTTCTTCATCATTATCAGAATCAGACGATGAATCGTCGCCGTTGTGCTTTGAAGAAATGCGTTTCTTGTTTTTTGGCATGTTGAATATTGTAGTTTATACGTATAGATATTTAAATCCAAATGAAATCAATTTTATTTTCAAATGTCAATGAAATTTTCGTTGTTCAAAAATAAAAATAAAATTGAAAATAAATAAATATAAATATACTAAGTTATAATAAGACAGTAATGGATAACTCTTCGTTCAATAACCCGTCCAAAATTATCGGGATACAGTTTAGCATCTTTAGTCCTGAAGAAATAGAGAAATATTCTGTAGTAGAAGTGACAAACAAGGAAACTTATGTAGGAATTAAACCCAAAATTGGCGGACTATTTGATCCAAGAATGGGTGTTTCCGAACCTGGAATGATCTGTCCAACAGACGGTATGAACTACATCAATAGTCCTGGCTATTTTGGACACGTTAAATTGTGCAAACCCATCTTTTACATTCAATATTTGAACATGGTTATTGATATTCTTAAATGTGTTTGTAATAAGTGTGGTAAATTGTTAATTTCAAAGAAAACATACCAATCATTGACAAAATACCCGGCGGCGAAAAGGTGGCAAAAGGTATTGGAACTTTGTAAAAATCCGCAACTCAAACGTTGTGGCGATGAAACAGATAATGGTTGTGGATGTATGCGCGCAACTAAAATTAAGCAAGAGGGTTTTGCTACAATTGTCGCTGAATGGATTAACCAAACCGAAAGTTATACGCTAAAAATTACTCCTGAAATGGCAATCAATATTCTCAAGAAAATTAGCGATGAAGATGTTAATTTTATGGGATTTTCGAATATTTGGTCACGTCCAGAATGGATGATCTGTAAAACATTTGCCGTCCCTCCTCCAGCGGTTCGCCCGTCTGTGAAACACGACGCACAACAGCGAAGTGAAGATGATCTTACCCATATTATTATCAATATTATCAAGATCAACAACAAAATTAAACAATTGACTGAGAGTGGTGAGCAAGATAATCAAAAAAACATTGACGACTGGATTCAAGTTTTGCAATATTATATTGCGACTATGGTTGACAACAACATTTCAGGAGCATCTCCGGTCACTCAGCGCTCTGGACGTGCTTTGAAATCCATAAGCGAACGTCACAAGGGCAAACAAGGACGCGTTCGCGGCAATCTTATGGGCAAGCGCGTTGATTTTAGCGCCCGCTCTGTGATTACCCCGGATCCGGAACTCTCCATTTCTGAGCTAGGAGTTCCGATGAAAATCGCAAAAAACATCACGAAACCAGTTAAAGTTCAAAATTTCAACTACAAATATTTGAGTTATTTAGTCAAAAATGGACCACACAAGTATCCAGGAGCCAAGTTGATTGAAAAACCGAATGGCATTACGATTTCACTTGGATATATTGACCGAGACAATGTGAAAATAGAAATCGGCGATATTGTTCACCGACACATGTTAGATGGAGACGTTGTGCTTTTCAACCGACAACCGACTCTTCACCGCATGTCAATGATGGCTCACATTGTCAAAGTGATGCCGGTTGGCGACACATTCCGTATGAATGTTGCTGATACTAAACCATATAATGCTGATTTTGACGGCGATGAAATGAATATGCACATGCCTCAAAATGATGAAGCAGAATGCGAATTGAGATATTTGGCAAACGTTCCAAATCACATTATCAGTCCGGGAAACAACAAACCTATTGTTGGTATTTTCCAGGATTCAATGGTCGGAAGTTTCCTTTACACGCGAGAAAATATATCATTTACTAAAAAACAAGCTATGAATTTGCTTGTAAAAACCAATTGTTTCAAGGCTTGTAATCTATTTGACGACGAAAAAGAAAAATATTCTAGTTTTGAAGTTCTCAGTGAAATCATACCGAACATTAGCTTAAAATACAAAACGGATTTGTTTACAGACAATGAATCGGTCGAAACGTCAAACCATGTTCTGGAAATTAACGACGGGAAAATAGTTCGTGGACAGCACGACAAGGGTGTATTTGGTAGTTCAAGTAAGGGAATTATTCATCGCATTCGCAAAGACTTTGGTTCCGAAGCTTGTAAAGATTATATTGATAATCTGCAGGCAATTATTACTGAATATATGAAAACAACTGGTTTCAGTGTAGGTATTAGTGATTTGATTGCAGATGAAGAAACAAAACAAAAAATTAATAGCATTATTCAAGAAAAGAAAAATGAAGTATCAAATTTGATTGACCAAGTTCACATTGGACTATTCGAGAACAAAACTGGAAAGTCTAATTTGGAAGAATTTGAAACTCAGGTGAATAATATTCTCAATAAAGCATCGAATGATGCCGGAAAGGCGGGTATTAGATCACTTGACAAGGAAAATAGGTTTGTTTCCATCGTAACTAGTGGATCAAAAGGCAATGAGTTAAATATTTCACAGATGATTTCGTGTTTGGGTCAACAAAATGTTGACGGTAAACGCATTCCCTATGGATACACAAACCGAACACTACCACACTTCAAACAATTTGATGACACTCCCAAAGCTCGTGGCTTCGTTGAGTCTTCCTTTATTAGCGGTTTATCTCCTGACGAGCTATTCTTCCACGCAATGGGCGGAAGGGTTGGTCTGATTGATACAGCCGTTAAGACCAGCACGACAGGTTACATCCAACGCCGTCTCATTAAAGGTATGGAAGATATTCAAGTTATGTATGATAACACAATTCGCAATAATAAAAATAAAGTTATCCAATTTTCATACGGCGGAACAAACTGGGATACAACAATGATAGAGTCAATGCAATTTCAACTAGTTGATAATAAAACAATCGACATTTACAAAAACTATAGCTATGAATTTATGAATGAGTTCCAAGATACAAAAATAAAACAGTCTCGCAAAAATACACATCTAAAACTGATTTATGATAGCAAGGCGCTGTCTAAGTTCAAGGAACAAAAAGAAAATCTGAAGGAGAAATGTCTTGCAGATATTAAATATTTGTTGGGAAAGAGAGATGAAATGGTCATAAATGTTTACAATAATGAAGATGAAAATAAGATATATTTACCGGTTCACTTTACCAATATAATTGAAAGAGTAAAAAACCACTTTCAGATAACAACCCACTCTTTATCAAACATTACGCCACTTGAAGCCTACAAGATTATTGAGAGAAAATATGATGTATTGAAACAAACATTCAAACCATGTGAAAAATTCAAGATTGCTTACACTTACTACATGAATCCTTATAATTTGATTCACAATCATAAATATCACAAAGACGCAATTGTGTTCCTTTGTGAAAGTATTATTAATATTTACAAGCAATCGCTTGTCAATCCAGGCGAAATGGTTGGCATGGTAGGAGCACAGAGTATTGGTGAGCCCACGACTCAGATGTCACTTCATGCCGATGAAAAAATTCGCATCATTAAGTGTTTGCGAGGTACAGAAGAATATGAAACAATGACTGTTAAGATTGGTGAGTTTTGTGACTCCATTATCCAAGACAATCCGCATCAAACATTCAACACGGGTTATCAAGATAGTGTCGAAACCATTCTCGAAGGTGACGATTATTTCGTGGTAGGTGTTAATGGTAAGGAAAAGACCGCGTGGAATCGGATCTCGCATGTCAGTAAACATCCAGTTAATGGTGAGTTGATGAAGGTGACCACGCGAAGTGGACGAACAGTTCGCACCACTACGAGTCACTCTCATCTTGTCCGTCGCAATCAAACGGTTGAACCAATCACTGGTTCTGACATGAAAGTGGGGATGCGAATCCCTGTCTGCAAGCAAGTTGATACACCAGTAGGAAAGCCCTTTGAAGTTGATAAATTTGAATTTTGCAATGACGATTCAATAGATCGCATTGATGGACTTTTCCCAATTGTTGAGAAATGTGCGACAAAACTTGGTTTCAAAAACACGATTAAATCTGATGCGAGCATAAGCCGCACTTATTTGAATCAACTTATCATGGAGATTGAATCAGCATATGAAGATGATTACACTGATTCTGTATCAAGCGAAATCGCCACTCTGCGACAAGCCGCAGATGCAGATGTTGTATGGGACGAAGTTGTCAGTATTGAAATATACACACCAGATCAAAATGAATACGTTTATGACTTTACTGTACCAAAAACACAAACATTCATGGTAGATAATGGTATTATTGTTCATAATACACTGAACACCTTTCACTTTGCTGGTATCTCCAGCAAATCCAATGTCACTAGGGGTGTTCCTCGCATTGAAGAGCTACTAACTCTAACCAAAAAGCCCAAAAATCCGTCTCTGACAATTTATTTGGACCAAGAAACAAGTATGGACGCGAACGCTTCTTATAATATTGCGTCAAAAATAGAACATATAAGACTGATTAATATTGTAAATAAAGCCGAAATATATTATGAACCACAAGAATTTGAATCGCTGATCGATGAAGATGATAAACTAATGAAGGAATATGTTGAATTTTCGGACATTATTCGCAAATGTTACGACGAAGAAGAAGATGGTGAAGATGGTGATGAAGAACTAGACGAAACAAATAATTGGATCATCCGGTTAGAACTGAATGGTACACAAATGTTTGACATGAATATTACGAATGAAGATGTTCACTATATATTGAAGACAGAATGTCCAGCACTTCAAGGATCTTCCAATAATATTAAGTGTTTCTACACTGATTATAATGACAGCGATAAGATTGTTTTCAGAATCCGTGTTAATATTGACAGTAAAAGAGGAAAAAAGAAGAAAGACGTATTTACTGAAGAAGATTACATTCATTATGTAAAAACGTATATGGACAAAATTTTGAATGAGCTTGTAATTCGCGGAACTAAAAACATTGAAAAGGTCAATCTCAGAAAAATTAACAACTATAAAATAATGAATCATGAAACAGGAGACTTTGACAAGAAAGAGATGTACGTTCTTGATACGATTGGAACAAATCTTAGCGATATTTTGAAACTAGATTATATTGACAAGAACAAAACATTCTCAAACGATATCATTGAAATGAAAAATATACTAGGGATTGAAGCGGCGCGCAGGTGTTTGTTCAACGAAATTTTAGAAGTTATGGAATTTGATAGCACATATATTAATCATCACCATATTCACCTACTCTGTGATAGAATGACGTGTAATCACAAAATGGTCAGTATATTTCGCCACGGAATCAATAAAGATGATATTGGTCCAATCGCTAAAGCGTCCTTTGAAGAGACGACCGAGATGTTCTTGCAAGCAGCGCGTCATGGCGAATTGGATAATATGCGAGGTGTTTCCGCAAATGTAATGTGTGGACAAGAAGGATATTACGGAACATCATCATTCCAAATTCACATCGATAATGATCTCCTCAAGAAAAATAATGAAGAACTTGGTTTACTAATCGAAGATGTTGAAAATAACGAAGTATATGCGGATGAACTAATGGAACCTGAAGAAGTTATGAATTTGGAAGAAGAGAAAAATAACAAGAACAATGACAAATGTTCACTTGAAAATCTCAAGACAGCATCTACACTATCATCAATATCAAAAAACAAGATAATTGACAATGACTACAACTTAGATATATAATATAAAGACCCTCTCCCTTGAATACATGTAAATATGTTAGAATGTTTTATTTTGACATAAACTATTTTTTATGATAAATCCATTACATTTATCATAAAAATTACGCAAATATTTGAAGAATTGTACTATTAGAATGAACTAAATAAATAAGAATAGAAATCTTCATGTGCCTTATCTATCAAAGGTCTAGAAATTTGTTCGCCCAATTCATCCAAGTCAAACCGCAATTTCTTCGCATGCGTGGTAAGATAAAAATCATTTGTTCTGGAAGAGTAATATACTAAATAATAAAATCGGTTTTCATTATTTTTTTTGAAGTTGGTCATCTTTACCTGTCCTTTACTTTCGTAGTAAATAACAATTGGAATATTTTTCATATAAGCATATAACAATAGATCTACATTTGTCAAAATATAACCTTCATTTTTTACGATTGTTTCGATTGATGTATTTTTGAGATCAATGAAGCCCTTACCCTCGTTTTTCCATTTTTTTTCCAGCATTTTCAAACATTGTTTTTTCATATCACTCTTACCAGTAACTTTGCAGTTAAATATCACGTCTTCATAATATTTTATCAATGTAGTTTTTATTGAATCAATAGTTACACTTTGAAATCTATTAAAATTATGCATTTTCAAAATGAAAATCAAAAGATTAAAGTTACACTTGTTTATTTTCTTGTTAAACGTTAACCACTTGCTTCTTGGGGGGAACTTACCTCCCCTCCAATATTGCGTTGTATATTTATATGCTACACATTCGCTGTTATAGAAAGACTTGTATATTTCTATATTTTTTTCACTTTGTTCTCTATCTAGCGAACCCGCATTATATTCAGGATTGTCATCATCAACTTCGCTTCCGTCTACAACACCTTTTATATTTTTAACCTTCAACTTCAGTTTTTTTACCTTTTTAGGAAAATTTATAATGACGTCGCTTTCTGGCATCTTATTCAGCGTATATTCATCAAGAATATCTCCTGAGTGGACTTCAGATGTTTCAGATGGAGTGTGTCCCTCAACAAAATCATTCATTTTCATTTCTTGGGCACCTTTATCCATTTCAACTTCATCCAAAGCGTTATTATTTATTTGTTCTACTATACTTTCATCTCTAATAGTTGAAGCTTTGTTATACATTTCAGTAATTTCATTCAAACTTCTCTGTTGCCGAAATTCTTCTGATTTTGTACTAAGCTCACTTGCGTCAAAAGTTGGAAGTATTCCACTATCGTCTTCTGTTGTTTCATCAAGTCGTTTTTCTTCAGCTTCAGATTCAGATTCAGCTTCAGATTCTTCTTCACTAACTGCTTTCTCGTCTTCTTCTGCTTCTTCTTCTTCGCCAACTACTTTCTCTTCTAGTTCTTCTTCTTTTTTCTCTTCAAATTCTTTTTCGCCAACTGATTTCCCTTTTCCGTCATATTCAAATTCTTGTGATTCAATGTAATTGATAAGGTCTTGTGGTTTTAGGTCTTCAAATGTGCCTTGTAAAACGTATTTGCTCCTTTTTTCACCAACCTTTTCAAAATATTTCAATAAAAACTTTTCTAATAATATTATTTCGGTTTTTGATATCATATAAGATACTGAAATATTAAATACATTTAGAAGCGAATCTAGGACATTATACTTCACAATTTCATTTTTTAATAAATCAAACGTGAGAGATGATACATATTTTTCTTCATTATCTTCTTTCGTATATAGGTTTTTTTTGGGAATCAACATTTTTATCTTTTCGTCATCTACACTACAGTGATCGCGATTTTCTTCATCCGATACATGACAAAGGTTGATATTGTTCAATGTTAAAAACATTTCATCATCATTGTATACAAATGTGAAGTTTTCGGAAGTTATTTCATCAATAATAATTTGCAATTGTGGATATGCTTCTTCAAAGTTTTCATTTTTCAATATTTCACGTATTTTCATTTTTTGCTTCAAATCTTTTGATAACAAATGCTTGATGGTATTTACATATGTGTTATACAATTCCGTTTCAACTATAAGCGATTTTGTTAACTTCTCGCGTTCACTATCCACTTTACCATGCTGAGTTAATGTTTTATCTACATCAAAGTGAGAATATTCGTCGTATTCTTTAATGTTATCTTGCACGTCTTTTATTTCTCTTGGAGGGTCTATTTTGACAAACTGGTTGCTTGAAGTCAATAATCCGACAACCAACGAATTTTCTATGATTTTCAAAACAGGTTCGCACTTTACTTGTTTATCAGAATCATTATAAAAATCCAAAAGAAACTTTTTTGTACTTTCATAATCTCGCCAATAACTATCATCAATAAAGACAAACTCGTAATTATCATCGCGAGGAGACGGAGCAATCGGTACATAATACTGCTCGCTGTCATTTGACTTGTCAGATACCAGAATTGCGACTACTTTGTTGTCAAAATTTAAAATCTGTTTGTGAATATTATACTTGTCTTTTAGCACATTGATATCTATGACATTTTTAAATGAAATATTGTCTTCATATTCATATTGGTGTTTCTTATTTTGTTGAGTCAATGAACATTTATCAGAAATATTCAACATGATTGATTCTAATATGATCCATGTGTAGCTACCGAGGTCTTGCTTGATTTTTTCACGAGTCAATATGCCATCATGTTGTCGTTGTTTATCCAACATCTCTTTCGGCATGACAATTGGTTCGAACATGTCGTGTTTTTGATATATGAAGATAGTATCGTTTGCTTCGCTATATCTGAAATTAGAGTGCGAAGATGACGGGCATACAATGCTAACATTTTGGGTTATATCATCTTCATTATTTCTAAGAATAATCAAGTTTATATGAGAATTCTTCTTGTCTGAAAACAATATACCGGACGAAACAATATCCCATAAATAAAAATAATCTATGTATTCATTATCATCTTCCAAGTATTTCATAAAGTGTTCATAACCATTTATCAATTTGGACAGTTCTTCCCTCAGCCCTTTTTTTTTATATTTCGCATAAATTTTGAGTTTACGATACTTTTTGTCGTCTTTTGAGACACTTTTTTTGTCATAAAAAATCAATGGTATACTGCCATTGTGAAAATTCAAAATATTATCAAGTGTAACCTTTTCTTTGATGACATTTATGACAAAGCCGATAGGATCTTTCGTCGTAGGGTCCATTATGTATGCCAGTGCAATCAAAAATGATTTTTTATCATTATTTTCAATTCCAGCTCTGTACAATCTGCGCCCGGTTTCATTTGACTGGTGACTCAATCCCAAAAATTCTTCAATTGGTAATGGTAGATTACCAAATCTATTCTTTGGTAATGGAAATTTAGTCCCATCTAATTGATAGTGAACAACTCGTTTCTTTTGTTGTTTATTGTTTTTCTTGAGAAATTTGATAACCTCTTCTTGATCATCAATATTTTCGTCTTCAATCATTTTCATTTGTTCTTCTGCCTGCTTTATGATTTCCGCTTGCTTTGCCCCATCTTTTAGACCGAAACAACAGGGGAGAAAGTAACCGTGTTTATTTTTCTTACTCTGAATAAATCCAGGAGTTGTGTATTTGTCAGTAACTTTGTAAATATATCTGCCATCATCCAAGTCAACTTCCTTTGCTCCTTCGGGAATCAAATGTTTTGGATCAACGTCTTCTTCTCTTACCGGAGCCATCTCTTTGAAATTCCAATATTTAGGACACATGTAGTAAAAACTTTCCTTTTTGGGATTTGTACCATATTTGATAATTTTATCATATGAACCAGGATATTTTTCGTCTATTTCTGCCTTCTCTTCCTGTGTAATAATGATTGGTTGTCTTTTAACCCCTATCCGAGAAGGACACATGCGACTATATGATGTGTATTGTCCTTTGTTACCCTCTGATTTGAATAACAAGGGTTGGTATTTTGTCATTCGTTTTGATAGTTTACTACTGTGTTTCAATTTTACCTTTTCGCCACCACCAAACTGACTCCCATAACTATTGTTGTTACTTTCAAACTCGTCTTCGCTATCTTCATCCCCACTTTGTTCTTTATTCTCATTTGGTTTATTTTCAACTTCTACTTCTGCTGCCGCCACTGGTTTAGTTGGTTGTGGTGGTTCTTCTTCTTCTTCTTCTTCTTCTGATTCTGATCCTTCGTAAGCAGAACGCGACTCAAGTGAATCGTTATCTGATAAAGCATTTTCATTTTCTTCTGCTGCCGCCGCCTCTTTGGTTGGTTGTGGTGGTTCTTCTTCTTCTTCTTCTTCTTCTTCTTCTTCTGCTTCTGAACCTTCGTAAGCAGAACGCGATTCAAGCGAATCGTTATCTGACAAAGCATTTTCATTTTCTTCTGCCGCCTCCACCGGTTTAGTTGGTTGTGGTTGTGGTTGTGGTTCTTCTTCTTCTTCTTCTTCTTCTGCTTCTGATTCTTCGTAAGCAGAACGCGACTCAAGTGAATCGTTATCTGACAAAGCATTTTCATTTTCTTCTGCCGCCTCCACCGGTTTACTTGGCGGTGGTTCTTCTTCTTCTGCGTCCCCCCTGCTTGTTTGCGACGGTTCTTCTTGTTCTTCTTCGTCATCATATCCATCATCGCCTCTCAAAAAATCATCAAACATTTTGTTTATCCTCGCATTGTTTGCATTTGACTCATTATTACTTTCAGAAAATACTTCCTCTTCATAATTATCATTTACAACAATTATGTCGTCTACATTTGCGGATTCTATACCAAAATGCGCATCAATTATCTCAGAATCTAAAGTGTTCGATTGAATTAAAAATAAGTTGTGTAAAAATAACAATATAGAGTGAATATATTGAAAGTGATTTACAAGTTTTACATCAAAGACAATATTTCTTTCGTCTTTGAACTCAATTTCAAATCCTGGGTTGTGTAAGAAATTTTTGAATATTTTTTTCACACCATCCTCCTTCATATGGTCTGATACACTAATACTGCTAAGGAACCTTTTGAAGTACTCGTGGGACTCTTCTTTGTTTCCACCAAAAAACATATCCGCACACTGCTCTCTGATGTAATCGGGGTCCATATTGATCTTAAGCATCTTTGTAATGGTCGCATCAATATCACTCATTTTATCGTAGTTGGATACACGTTTGTAGTTTAATATACTCGCCCCAGAAACCTTTGTAAAAATACCAGGAAAATGCTTTGTATCTAGTTTATTTCTTCTTTGTTTGAGATGCGCCGAGTATTGTATTTCAATAATTTCAATATTCTCATCTTGTATATCATCAAATTCCTGGTATACCAAAGAAGTCGGATCAAAATACTTGATAAATAATGAAAGTATTTTGTTTAATAGATTAGCCGCGTAATTCGTAACACCAATCATGTCTCCGATTTCATAGTCTATATTCTCAAAACTACAGTATATTTCTCCTTGACCATTTACATGAAATATAGTTGTCCTCTTTTTGTTGTCGATTAAAATCAAAGAGACCGATTTTTCCTTTTTTATTTTTTCCTTGTATTTTTTGATATCTTTCAATGAAAATAGTGGTAATTTATTGCCATATTTGTCTTTATCCGGGCAATATAAGCGATAAATATTTTCCAATGATTTACCAGGATTGAACTTTGCGAACGGCATTGATTTATTACACTGAAGTTTTTTGAAAAGTATCTCTAGCGGAAAAATAATTTCATTTTTTGGTTTGTAATTGAACTCTATCTTTGTTATTTTAGTTTTATCTGATATATCGGATTTTTCTTGAAGAGAATATTTTTCATAAAAATTAAAATGTGCGTCTATCAACTTATTGTAATTCTCATATTTTTCAACAAGACTTTCATTATAAGATTCAATTTTGTCATTACTGAAAATGTTTTTTGAGTGCAGTGATTTATAATATATTTTCATCGTATCTTCCATTGATATCATCTCATTATTCTGAATATACTTGAAATATTCTGAAACATGAAGGCAGTATATTGTATTTTCCTCTGTTGTACCGAGTTCAAACAAAAGGTCCGCATTCTTTTCACTTGCGTCTGTATACGAGTAGTTCAACGAATTTTCAAGTGGATTGACAATGTATACATGTTTGTAGACGTGATAGTCTAAACCAAGAGGAATGTTGATAGAGACGTTCATAGACTCTCCTAATTTTTCATTGATATATTCAATTGAGTATTCGTTTTGAACATCATAGTCAATCCCTTCAAGATTGAGATTTTTTAATATTGACACAAAAGTATTGTAAGAAACATATCCATCTTGACTTTTATTATTGTTCAATAGCTGGCGAACATCTATTGTCAAATTTTGTTTTACAAAAAAATAATAGTTTTCAATATTGGTATCACTTAATGTAGAAACAAGTTTAAATTTTACGTTTTCAATGACGTCGTCTTTATAAATATTCACTTGGTGCCTTTCAGATGGAATGCTTTGCTGAAGCTCTTCATCGGCGGCACCCCCACCTTCTTTTGAATAATGAATCACTCTTGAAACCTGATTTTCGCTATTGAGTAAATATAGTTTAAAGGGTTCGTAATTCATTTATATATACAACATAAGATTTATTATGAAGAATTTTTATGAAGAAACCTTTAAATATTATCGTCTGCTGTGACAATAAGATGGGTATTGGAAAAAATAACAAATTACCTTGGAACATCTCAAGCGAGATGAAATTATTCAAAGAAAAGACAATTGGAGGTGGAAATAATTGTGTCATCATGGGGAAAAACACTCATTTAAGTATTCCTAAAAAATACCGCCCACTTTCTAGGCGACATAACTGTATTGTTTCAACTTCCTATCACTCACCACGAGAAGAGTCTACTCTTCCGAATTGTACAATTATAAGAAACCTGAATGAAGAATTATTGTCATTTTTAAACGAGACGGATTATGAGAATTATTGGATCATCGGTGGTTCAAGTATATACTACGAAATAATGAGTTATTATTTGCACCTAGTAAATGAAATTCATATATCAATACTAGATAATGATTATGAGTGCAACAAATATTTTCCAAATATCAATAAAAACCAATTCATTTTGAAAGAGAAAAGACAAAATGAAAAAGACAAGTACACACATTATGTTTACAGAAATAATATGTTATGATTCATCTTATTTATGATCAAAATAAGGATTATCTTTTATTTTCATACCACAGTAGTTTGTCTTATTTTTCTTATAATCAACCGGTCTATAAATACCAATCTTTTCAGACTCTTGTAATATGAATTTAAAATTGTCCCAAAACTCTTGTGTATGTCCAATTGATTTTGTGGCCAGATGTGACAACTCATGTAGCGCTACAAACATCAAAGTATTTTCCCCTATCAAATTGTCAACATCTTGTTTGTCTTCACCTAAGCAAAACGCAATTTTTTCACCCTTGTTTTCACTATAGGCGGTATATTCACTGGTTGGCAATATTTCCTTTATTTTACGAGGATTATAATTTTTGTATAACAAGGAAACATTCTCTTTTTCAGGATATTTTTCATGTAAATGATTTATCAACATAGTCATATTTTGTGTTGTAGATGCTAGCAAGTTGGTGGCTTTCTTCAGATTCTTCCGCTCTCGCACACAGTACTTTTTTCCATCGATGTCCGATACTTCACAAGTTAACTGAAACATATCGCTGTCATAATAAATTTTTATTGAAATAAAAATTGTCATAAAGACAAGCACATAACAAACCAACTCTTCATTCATTACTATTTAAATAGAAATTAAAAAACACATATTTAAATAGAAATTAAAAAACACATATTTAAATAGAAATTAAAAAACACATATTTAAATAGAAACCACTACATTATCACTACATTTTGTTGAAAATACTTACTCAAGCATACCACCAATTTCTAACGCCTTTCTGGAAGTATCTGCCTCGATCGTAGACTCATTCCACGGACCAGTGTTAACTTTTTGAATCGCCGGTTCTGAACGAATTTGAAGGTTCGCGTTTCTGAGAGAAGAACCTACGGTGTTTGTGCCGAAATTGTGTCCAGCACTTAAGAACGAAACGTTCTCTAACCCTTTGGTCGGAGCAATGTTTGTCCACTCAGAGTCAGACGGAAGCAACTCTTTTGGATTCATTACTGGTTCGTTATTACACGAACTAACCTTTGGCTTGGTATTGCTCATTCCAGACACACTCAGGTAGTCATTTGTCTCCGGAGCGCTGGCGCCTACAACACCTACTTTTTCAGAGTCCATTTTGCCGGCTGCCGCCCCAGCACCATCCTTTTCTAGTTCCATAGGTGACAAATTTCTCATTCCAAGATTCGTGACATTTTTATATTTGTTGTATTTCATGAAAAAGACAATGAGAGCAATTGATCCTACAATAACCATTACGTTGAAAATTCTATCCTTGTTTTTGCCGAAAAGTTTTTTGAAGTTCATTATATAAAATGTAATATAAAATATTTTTAACAATATCCATTAATTAAAAGAAGCCTAGTTGTCAGAAATTTCACTTTCGGAGTCTGATGATAAATATTCATCTTCACTTTCATTAAAAATATCTTCGTAATCCAGAATTTCCATGTCTATATTTTTACTCACACATATGTTCTCAATTTCTCTTATCTTGTTTTCTTTTATTTTACCTAAAATATACTTGTAGATTATCATGTAATCTTCTACATTTACTTTCATTTCTGATTTCGCTAGATTTGATGTGTCAAAGTCTACTTCTTTCAGCTCGGAAAAATCATCTTCGTTTTCAATTTGGTATTCTTCTCCGACTGGTTCTTCTACTGGTTCTTCTACTGGCGACTCTTCATCATGTTTCGCATCTTGTAGGCGAAAATCCTTTAAAGCGACTATGCAATTCATTTTATTGTCATCCACATTTAAAACAATAGAATCAAAAGAGAATGTTGGAAATACAGCAACATCGGGTTGTTCACTAGAAACGCCCTTGAGTCTGTTAAGAATATCAGAAGATACCGATATCTTCAAATCAATGCAATTTTCAACGACATTTGGATATAAAAAATTCTTAAACAAATCATCCAATGCTGAACTAGTAAATTTTTCTTCAAACCACTCATCGTGACTTTCTAAAAAAGTGCGTTTTAATTGATCAAAAATACCCGACAAATACCTCAATTCATCTTTTGACGGTATTGTGAGCATTTGTTCTTCTGTTTCCTTGCTACTATTTATAGTGTACAAATGATCACATTCGTGTATGAGATTTTCGCCATTTTCTGCGAACAATTTGAATATATATAATTTTTTATTTGCTTCGTCTATTTTTGGCGCCTCAATTGTTATTTGTTCTACAGATACCATTTCTCTCTTTACCTTAAATATTTGTTAAAAATACTCGGTTTTAACTAAATTCAATAAAAAGTATTATATCGCAAACTCGTCGGATGATCTATATACTCGTGTGCGTAAAAGTGAATGACTAGCAGGATACCCACTAACCTACCCGTACGCATTATTTAAACATAATATCATTATAGACTTTTTTAAAATATTATGTTTAAATAATGACATCTAGAAGTATCCTAAAATCAAAATTACAAACATTAATTGAAATTAAAAATGACTATGATAGTGCTCTTAAAAATGTAGAAATATTAAGAAACAAGAAAACTGAAATAGAAGAAGAAGTTAATCATCTGTTACAAAGCTTAAACATGCAAGGAAAAACCGTAATTGTTAACAATAAGAAGATACTTCAGAAACAAGTTTCAATAACACAAAGCTTGACGTTCAAGTATATTGAAAATGTTTTAGAACAATACAATAAAGAACGTGTTGAGGGTAATAAAAATATTGTCAACACAAAAGAATTACTTAAATTTATCAAAAACAATAGACCAAAATATACCAAAACAGAACTTAAAATTGATTAAGTGTATATAAATTTATTAAAATGAAATGAATATATATACAAACATCATATGAACAATCTTGATAGCTTTAAAAGTCATATTGCATTTGATTCTACTTATAATTTGCGCGGCGTAAACACGTTAGATCAAGTTCTAGTAGACTATAATGCAACCGATGATACTGGTTTATGTAAACACTCCTTTTATGGAGGTAAAACTAATTTCAAAATTCTTCACAGTAATAATCCCAAACAAAATAAAACTCGCGGTCGTTCAAGGGTAGCTATACAAAATTCTAAACTATCAAAAAGCTCAAAAAATAAAACTAACAAAAAAATGAATTAAAACAAATCTTCTCATTATCTTTGTTTTTCTCCCCACGCGTTCTTGTTGAATGGTGCAATAATATATTTGTCTTGAAGTTTTGTAATATCAATTCCTTCACCAGATAACGCAGGAGTATGATTGATTGAATGGGTATAGTCAATGTCTTTTTTCTTAGCTTTTGGTTTTACACCATAACAGTTTACACCAAATTTGATGTGTTTGTTTTTAAAGTATCCACCATTTATTCCAGGACGCCCACAATCGTTTTCATGTCCCGGAATCTGTTTCAACTCGTTGTATAGAGATTTCTGTGTAGGAAATAGCGCTAATTTGTCTTTAGACCATCCATATGAGCACCAATTTGCACCCTTCTTGTATGAATTTTCGATCTCATCGTAATTTGCCAATCTAGAATTATATTTTTCACACATATCCCGAGCCTCATCATAAGTGAAATCATTATTTGCTATATGAAATACTTCTTTACCATCGTCGTCTTCAGTTTTACATTTTCGATCTTCCTCTTTTTTATCAGAAGAATCTTTGTTAGTATCGGCATTGACTGTAAGCTCAGATATCTTCGCATTGAATAAGTTCTCCATTTTTGCCTGAAAATCAAGATTATCATCGCTATTACTTTTAATATTAATGTACACAACATAGATCAAAACAAACCATAGGATTACCTCAATTAGTAAAACAATATAACTCGCACTTTTATTGGCTGTATCTACATTATTCAAAACTATAAAAATAGCAACATAAACACCCACTACTAGGATTAACAACATAACAAAAGAGACCTTCGTATCGCCAAATGGACTTGAAATGATTGAATCGTTCACTTTTGGTAAATATAGTTGTTCGTCTACCTCAATATTCATTATATATACATATATTTATTATTTTAACCTATAAATCAAGCAATAGTTTTTGTTTCCAACTACTTTATTTGACGGAATCTCTTTTATCATGGCATCATTATAATCATACCATTTCCCGTCATCGTTTTTGATAACGCATGTATAATGTCCGCCGTAAATATTGCCTGAATGGTTGATTACACCGAATATTTCATATTCTTTAGATAGTGACAGTTTATTTTTATCAAATGAATATTTTCCCAACGATAACAGACCATTTATATCATAATGGATGACCCTTTGATTTTTTCTCAAGTTCATATTCCATCT
>Ga0302131_1000621_pt1 | contig 21222 bp, 17 predicted proteins | sample CB9_20m_MG_FD_203105 | JGI IMG/M metagenome (GOLD analysis project Ga0302131, IMG submission 203105) | Marine microbial communities from Western Arctic Ocean, Canada - CB9_20m | ecosystem: Environmental > Aquatic > Marine > Oceanic | place: Canada: Western Arctic Ocean | collected 2017-09-19
ATCCTGAGCGAAGCCGAAGGATCTCCTGCCGACTGGCTGAAGTCCCTCCACTACGGTCGGGATGACAAACTATAGAGCGGTCGGGATGACAAACCAGCTTGTCATCCTGAGCGAAGCCGAAGGATCTCCTGCCGACTGGTTGAGATCCCTCCACTACGGTCGGGATGACAAACTATAGAGCGGTCGGGATGGCAAACCAGCCTGTCATCCTGAGCGAAGCCGAAGGATCTCCTGCCGACTGGCTGAAGTCCCTCCACTACGGTCGGGATGACAAACTATAGAGCGGTCGGGATGACAATCTATAGAGCGTTCGGGATGACAATCTATAGAGCGTTCGGGATGGCAAACCAGCTTGTCATCCTGAGCGAAGCCGAAGGATCTCCTGCCGACTGGCTGAAGTCCCTCCACTACGGTCGGGATGACAAACTATAGAGCGGTCGGGATGACAAACCAGCTTGTCATCCTGAGCGAAGCCGAAGGATCTTGTGCCGACTGGTTGAGATCCCTCCACTACGGTCGGGATGACAAACTATAGAGCGGTCGGGATGGCAAACCAGCTTGTCATCCTGAGCGAAGCCGAAGGATCTTGTGCCGACTGGTTGAGATCCCTCCACTACGGTCGGGATGACAAACTATAGAGCGGTCGGGATGACAGACTAAAAACAGAACCCTACAAATTATCCATCATCTTCGCGATAGCAATATTGCGCTGATCATCCACCAACTTAATCATCGGCCGCTCAGACATCATCCGCATCCACTCACGCAGCCCCTCCACCTCAGGCAGCATGTCCCAGCCCCAGACTTTCTTGGCAATAATTCGCGCATTCATCACAATGTAATAGGCATAGATATCTACCATAGTGATCTGGCTACCCATCATAAAGGGTGAGAAACTGGCAAGGCGATCAACTGCGGCTAACCCTTTTACCATCAATGGCTTAACTTGATCCGCAACCGGCTGATTCAGCTCAGCACCAAAAAAAACATGGCCCACAAGCCGCGCAGATTCATTGCCCACATAGAGTTCAATCACCTTCAGCAGCTCCGACATTTTGGCGCTGGTAAAGGGATCCGCTGGTGTCATTGGCTGATCGGGAACGCAGTTCTCAAGAAACCCTAAGATCGCGCTAGTCTCGCTGAGATAACCCTCATCCACTTCAATAAAGGGCATTTTGCCCATGGGGCTCAATTCAATATAGGGCTCGCTGTAAGTCGGCGCTATTTCAACCTCCTCAAACTGAAAACCCTTCTCCAACATAAAGGCTTTAACCGCAGCGTAATAATTACTGATTTCGAGTCCGTAAAGCTTGATCATTTCTAGAGTACCTGTGCCGTTAAATAATTTATTGGCTCATGTCGAGCCCTGTAATTTTTAGCCTGTAACGTTTGTCCTGAAATAGTTAGCCTGTAATTAACAAAGCTTCATAGTCAGCAACAATCGGCCCAAATACAGCTTCGTCTGCTGCAGCTTTTTTCCGATAGTGATCCAGCGTTTTTTGCCAATACTGTTGATGATCCAGATTCAACTTATCCCACATACTACCGCCAGTGGCAATAATCGGTTGCGCCGAATTTTGCGAGACATAAATGGCCTCATAAAAACGATTATTCTCGAGAACAATCTGCTCCTGCTTTAAACCAAAGCCGTGCTCGATCAACGCTTTACGCACCGCGTAATTACCGTGAACAGAGCACAGCAGCAGATCAAAAGGCAATGTCGGCATGGCTGCACAGAGGCTCTCAATAAACTGAATAGTCTTATTGCCCCCCACTCCCGCGATAACAAACAGCTGGGACTCAACTTCAGGTACCCTCAGGTCTTTCACATCTTGGCAAATGACCTGCCAGTTAAATTCATCGGCGGGGAAACGCCCCTCTAGCTCCTGCTCCAGCAAAGCCATTTGTGGGCTGAGAATATCGACAAAAACAACCTTGTCCGCTAGTTCCCTATGCAGCAATGACATGCCGAGCAAACCATGATCACAGCAGCAATCCCAAATTATCGAATACCGCTGTTCAAGCATAGTATCTAACTGCCTGAGACGACGCCCGAGCTTCACTGCTGTTTGACTATTCATGTAAACTACCGCTGTAAATTGTCGAGAAGGTTACCGGATAAACAGCCGGTAAAGAACGTTTTTAAATGACAACCTATAAAACAATTGAGGGAATAGTGGTTATAAGCCACACATCTGTAACTAAACTACAGATTAACGTACAATTATGCCCTTAAATAAGGGCCATCCACGGCCCTAAAAAACCATTCAAGATCAAAGGAGAAGCACCCCGTGCTAGAAGCCTATCGCGCCCATGTCGCAGAACGAGCATTAGAAAACATTCCCGCCAAACCACTGGATCCAGAATGGACTGCAGGGTTAGTAGAGTTATTAAAGAACCCACCAGCCGGCGAAGAAGCTTTTCTCCTCGACCTGATTGCCAACCGCGTACCTCCTGGAGTTGATGAAGCCGCCTACGTTAAAGCAAGCTTTTTAAGCGCGCTGGTTAATGGCGAAGCCTCTTCACCGATTATCGATCGCAGCGCTGCAGTAACCTTGCTCGGCAATATGCACGGCGGCTACAACGTCGCTACACTGGTTGCCCTGCTTGACGATGCCGAATTAGCCGGCCAAGCGGCTGAAGAATTAAAAAGCACCCTTCTCGTCTTTGACGCCTTCCACGATGTCGCCGAAAACGCCGATGGCGGCAACCAGCACGCCAAAGCAGTAATGCAGTCTTGGGCCGATGCTGAATGGTTTACCAATAATGACAAGGTGCCTGAAAGCATCAAAGTAGCCGTGTTTAAAGCCACTGGCGAAATCAACACCGATGACCTCAGCCCGGCACAGGATGCCTGGTCGCGTCCGGATATTCCCCTACACGCCCGCGCTATGTTTAAAATGACTCGCGATGGCATGCACCCAGAAAAGCACGGCGAAATTGGTCCCATGACCCAGATCGACGAGCTGAAAGCCCGCGGACTGCCAGTTGCCTTTATCGGCGACGTAGTTGGAACAGGCTCATCTCGTAAGTCAGCTACAAACTCAGTATTGTGGTTCTTCGGTGACGATATGCCCGGCGTACCCAACAAGCGCTCTGGCGGCATCTGCTTCGGCAGCAAAGTCGCTCCAATCTTCTTTAACACCATGGAAGATGCTGGCGCACTCGTTTTTGAAGCCCCAGTAGACAACATTGCCAATGGCGACGTGATTACGATCTTCCCTTATGAGGGCAAGATTCTCAACGAAGCTGGCGAAGTGGTTTCAGAGTTTGAACACAAATCAGAAGTAATACTCGATGAAGTTCAGGCCGATGGCCGCATCAACCTGATTATTGGTCGTGGCCTCACCCAGCGTGCACGCGAGCACATGGGTCTGCCACCTTCAGAAGTCTTCCGTCACCCCACTGCTCCCATAGTGACTGACGCTGGCTTTACGCTGGCACAGAAAATGGTCGGCAAAGCCTGTGGCACCGACGGCATCCGCCCCGGCACCTACTGCGAACCGAAGATGACCACCGTAGGTTCACAGGACACCACTGGTCCGATGACCAGAGACGAACTGAAAGATCTGGCTTGCCTGGGTTTCTCAACCGACCTAGTCATGCAGTCTTTTTGTCACACAGCGGCTTACCCCAAGCCAGTTGATATCTCCACCCAGCACAGCCTGCCCGACTTTATTATGAACCGTGGCGGTGTTTCCTTACGTCCAGGTGACGGCATTATTCACAGCTGGCTCAACCGCATGTTACTGCCTGATACCGTAGGTACTGGTGGTGATTCGCACACAAGATTCCCCATGGGTATTTCATTCCCCGGCGGTTCTGGTCTAGTGGCTTTTGCTGCAGCGACCGGCGTTATGCCATTGGATATGCCTGAGTCTGTGTTAGTGCGCTTTAAAGGCAAAATGCAGCCCGGCATTACATTGCGCGACCTCGTGCATGCGATTCCTTACTACGGCATCAAAGAAGGTTTGCTGACCGTAGAGAAGAAAGGCAAAAAGAACTTCTTCAGTGGTCGTATTCTGGAAATTGAAGGCGAAGGCATTGAAAGCCTCACCGTTGAGCAAGCATTTGAATTATCCGATGCCTCAGCCGAGCGTTCCGCTGCTGGTTGCACCATTAAGTTAAGCGAAGATTCCGTTGCCGAGTACCTGCGTTCCAACGCCACTCTACTCCGCTGGATGATCGCCGAAGGCTATGGCGATGTGCGCACCCTAGAGCGTCGCGTTCGCAAAATGGAAGAGTGGTTGGCAGAGCCAACCTTGATGTCTGCCGATGCTGACGCAGAATATGCTGCCATCATCGAAATTGATCTGGCCGATATCAAAGAGCCAATCGTCTGCTGCCCAAATGATCCAGATGACGCCAAGCTCTTATCTGACGTTGCCGGCGACAAGGTCGACGAAATCTTTATCGGCTCATGCATGACCAATATTGGTCACTTCCGCGCCGCAGGCAAGCTCCTCGACGAAGCCGGTTCAGTCGATTCCAGATTCTGGATCTGCCCTCCTACTCGTATGGATGCTCACACGCTCATGGAAGAAGGCTACTACAATATCTACGGTAAAGTCGGTGCTCGCACAGAGATGCCAGGCTGTTCACTGTGTATGGGTAACCAGGCACGGGTATTAGCCGGTGCGACTGTGCTGTCCACCTCGACGCGCAACTTCCCCAACCGTTTGGGTGATGGTGCCAATGTTTATCTGACATCTGCCGAGCTTGCTACAGTCGGCGGTATTTTGGGTCGACTGCCAACCGTAGCCGAGTATATGGAATACGCCAGCAAGATTGATTCAATGTCTGCAGAAGTTTATAGCTACATGAACTTCGATCAGATTGAGTCGTTCCAGAAGTCGGCTGAGAAAGGCAAGTTGATTGCTGCGCAGCAGATTGTTGAGGTAACTGGGGCTTAAGCCCCAGTTATCCTGAGCGCAGCCGAAGGATCTCGTTCAGACGACTGTAGGCTTTAACCCTGCTGTCAGCCTGAGGCCTCGGTTGTCATCCTGAGCGAAGCCGAAGGATCTCATCCAGGCGACTGTAGGCTTTAACCCTGTTTCCAGACTGGGACCTTGCCTGTCACCCTGTGATCTCTCACATTCGTTCGAGATTACAGGTGGAATGTTCGAGATCAAAAACAATAAAAAACCCCGCCATAGCGGGGTTTTTTATTTCTCAACGTTACTAAATAAAGCTCATCCCCCTAACTTAGGAGCCACTCAAACTCTTAATGCGATACCAATACTCATAACAATCTTGAAAGCCAAGCTTACGATACAAGCTAATCGCAGGCGCATTGTCAGCAACCACCTGTAAATATGAATCAGTCGCGCCATTTAATACCGCCCAACTTAACATCCCATTCAACAGCTTTGCCCCATAGCCTTGATTCCGTTTAGCGCTTAAGGTACCAATATCGAACAACCCAAAAAGACCCTTATTGAGAACCCCTAGCCCACAGGCAATTTCAACTCCATCTTCTACTAGCACAGCCATTAGTGTTTTATCTTGAATGCGAGCAAGCATATCTAAATGCAACTTTTGTGAGGTCGCATTTATGCCGCTGATCCCACTATAGGATGCAATCCAATCTACACCGTTTTTTACGGCCAATTCACAAGGTGTAAAGTCAGAAGACTCTATTTTTCGGTGTAAAACTAATGAGCGGTCTTTGGCTTGATAAGAATTTTCTTCGAGATATTCATCGAGGCCTTCACTTTCAATGAATGAGGGAATTCTAAAAATACTTGGCAATGACTGATCAAAAAAATGCTTTTCACATCGACCTACTAATTCTTTATGGCAAGATATTAAAGGTCTCACTAAATTGGCCGAGTTAGCCCTTTTAGTAAACCCCTGTGACGAGCGTAAGACAAAACCATCAACCTCTTGCTGGTCTAATGCTGGCCAGGCGCGAAATCCGGCGTATTCCAAATCAGTAAAATTCAACTTAATCACCTGTAACATTAACTATTTATTAACGTTTGAGACTGCAATTAATTCTTTCTAGTCTCGGAAAAAATGACGCCAACCTCAAAATTTAGCGAACAATGGATCAAGACTAGACCTACAAAAACAGTTTATCAACTCGAGCAGATATCGTTTTTCTAGGGCCTTCGAGAGATCTCTCACATTCGTTCGAGATGACAAGCGGGTGGTTCAAGATAGGTGGTTCTAAATCGCTGATGGATGGTTAGAGAGTGCAGCTAGATTATTTTAAATCACCGATGAATAGTTCAGCAGAAAATACTACTGATATTCGAGGTGACCTGTATGAGACCCTTCGACCACGCTCAGGGTGACATAAACTGCGTGATTCCGGCACCCATAAACTGTGATCCCGACAGAGCGCAGCGACGAGGGATCTCAAAACTCTTTGATTCCACCCAGAGTAAGACCGAGCTTTTCATTTCAAACAAGCGCAGAAAACCCTGCAACCAAACCTACTGCGTCTTCGCATAGCGACAAATTATCTCAATAAAGTCCGCGCCATATTTTTCCAACTTACTGTCACCCACTCCGGTAAGAGTCAATAACTCCGACCCGGACATGGGCATGACATCCAACATCTCTTTCAATGTGGCGTCGTGAAAAATCACATAGGGCGGCACATTGTGTTCTTCAGCGAGATACTTCCGACACTCTCGCAACTCTTCCCACAACTCTTGATCTTCGGGCGCAATCTGCACCTTGGCTGCGGACTTTTTGCCAGCACCTTTAGCCCCTTTAGTCCCTTTCAGGGACGGCGCCTTAACGTCTTCTTTGCGCAGATGCAGTTCTTGCTCGCCTTTTAAAACAGGCCGGCAGAGATCAGTCAGTTGCAGGGCACTGTAGCCTTCAAGGTCCACGCGCAAGAAACCGCGTACCACCAGCTGACGGATCACAGAGCGCCACTGGGCTTCATGGGTGTCGCTGCCAATACCAAAGGTGCTGAGCTGCTGATGGCCATGCTGAAGCACTTTTTCATTCTCTTTGCCCTGCAATACATCCATCACATGCACCAGACCAAAACGCTGGCCGGTGCGATAGACGCAGGACAGGACCTTTTGTGCCGCTTCGGTGGCGTCCCAGGTTTCGGGAGGCATCTGGCAGTTATCGCAATTACCACATTGATTGGGGGCGTCGTCGGCGAAGTATCTCAACAATACTTTACGGCGACAGCTGGTGACTTCGCAGAGTCCCAACATGGCGTCGAGTTTGTGGCGCTCGGCACGCTTAAATTGTTCCGAGCCATCGGAGCCCTGAGCCATCTGCTGCAGGCGCACTACATCTTGCAGGCCATAGACCATCCAGGCATCGGCGGGCTGACCGTCGCGCCCTGCTCGACCGGTTTCCTGATAATAGGCTTCGATGCTTTTGGGGAGATCCAGGTGGGCAACAAAGCGCACATCGGGCTTGTCGATGCCCATGCCAAAGGCAATGGTGGCGACAATAATCACGCCATCCTCTCGGAGAAAGCGGTTCTGATGGGTCTGGCGCAGCTGGGAGGGCAAACCGGCATGATAGGGCAAGGCGTTGTAGCCCTGCTGGGTCAGCCACTCTGCGGTATCTTCGACCTTCTTGCGGGACAGGCAGTAGACAATGCCAGCCTCGCTTTTACGATGCTGTAAAAACGCCAATAGCTGCTTCTTTGGCGTGGTTTTATTGGCGATGGCATAGCGAATGTTGGGCCGGTCAAAGCCGCTAAGATAGGCCTTGGCGCCCTCTAGTGAGAGTCGCTCAATAATCTCTTTACGGGTGCGGATATCGGCGGTGGCGGTCAGCGCGATACGCGGGATCGCCGAAAAGCGCTCGGCGAGTATGCTTAGGGATAGATAGTCAGATCTAAAGTCGTGGCCCCACTGAGATACGCAATGGGCTTCGTCGATGGCAAACAGCGCCAGCCTACAACGTCCCAGCATATCCAGCACATAGGGCTGTATCAGCCTTTCTGGCGCTATATAGAGCAGATCCAACTGCCCTGCCATGAGCTGCTGTTCTATATCATTCTGTTCGCTGCGGGACAGGCTGGAGTTTAAGAACGCCGCCTTGACCCCGAGCTGCTGCATGGCACCCACTTGGTCTTGCATCAGGGCTATTAACGGCGAGATGATAATGCCAACGCCGTCGCGCAGAAGAGAGGGAATTTGATAACAGAGTGATTTACCACCGCCGGTGGGCATTAATACCAGCGCGTTATTACCTTCAGCAACATGCTCGATAATGTCCGCTTGATGACCGCGAAAGCTGTCATAGCCATACAGGCTGTTTAAAATCTCTAGTGCTTTTTGCGTCATGTTGCTCTTAATAGTTAGTGTTGACCCGGATAATGATTACAGCTGCCACGTGGGCAGGAGATAACGGGCATGATTGTATAGGGCCAGCCACTTAGTGGCCAACCATTACGGGAGCAGGTTGATGAACAATCGACAAAAAGCGCGGGCAAAAATCACTTTAAAAAGAGGCCTGCAATTGGGACCTATAGGTGAATCCCAAGTAGTCATGGAAAAATTGACCAGCCACCTTAGAATGTTTGCATTTACGCCCTGCACTGGTTATCGTCAAATGATCTATTAACGCTATTTATTGGCCAATCAAAGCTTAAAAAGCCATCCATAATAATAACAATAAGCGACCCCACCATGAGCACTGCAAAATCGATTAACGCCTACGCCATTTTAGAGTCTGGCGGACAATTTGAACCCTACAGCTACTCCGTTGACGATCTCAAGAACAATGAAGTTGAGATGGACGTACTTCACTGTGGTATCTGCCACAGCGATTTAAGCATGGCAGAAAACGAATGGGGACTGACGAAATACCCGCTGGTTGCAGGCCACGAAATTATCGGCAAAGTCACCGCTAAGGGTACCGATGTGCATGGCCTAGAGCCGGGCACTGTTGTGGGGCTAGGCTGGCATAGCGGCTACTGTGGCCACTGCCATCCCTGCAAAACCGGCGATCAAAACCTCTGCCCTAGCGCGGTGCGCACTATTATTGGTCACAATGGTGGCTTCGCCGACAAAGTGCGCGCTCAGGCTTCTAGTGTTGTGGCAATTCCCGAGGGCATTGATCCGGTCTCCGCCGGCCCTCTTCTCTGTGCCGGTATCACGGTATTTAACCCCATTGTTCAGTTTGGCATCAAGTCGACTGATAAGGTTGCTGTGATTGGTATAGGTGGTCTTGGCCATCTGGCGCTGCAGTTTTTGAACGCTTGGGGCTGCGAAGTGACGGCTTTTACCTCTAGTGACTCTAAGCAGCAGGAGGCGCTGGATTTGGGTGCCCATAAGACCTTAAATTCACGCGATCCTGGCGCGATTAAAAACGCCGCCAGCTCTTTCGATTTTATTATTTCTACGGTTAACGTTAAGTTGGAATGGAATCTGTATCTCAATGCCCTGAAGCCTAAAGGTCGACTGCACTTTGTGGGTGCGATCACTGCGCCACTGGATATCAGCATGTTTCCGCTGATGCTCGGCCAAAGGGAGGTTTCTGGCTCTCCTGTGGGCAGTCCTGCAACGATTGAGACTATGTTAGATTTCGCCAACCTACACAATATCAAACCGAAGGTTGAGTGCTTCCCTATGAGTAAGATCAATGAGGCATTTACCCATTTAAAAACAGGCGACGCGCGCTATAGAATTGTGCTGTCGAACGATTGATTCTGGCTGTGACAGACGCTAAATAGATAATCGATAGAAACAAAAAAGGGTCTGCAATTGCAGACCCTTTTTTGTATCAGCGGGCTGTTAAGCCATAGACAAAATAACTTTACCCTTGGCACGACGCTCTGAGATAGAGGCAAAGGCCTCTTGGTAATCAGCCAGCGGATAAACCTCGGTGACCAATGGGGAAAACTGGCCGCCGTCGATCATGGCAATCAGTTCATCAAAGTTATTCCGTGACTCAAGGGGGAATCTCGCCGCCCAAGCACCCCAGAAAACACCGACTAAAGAAGCCCCCTTTAATAAACACAGATTAAGCGGGATCTTAGGGATCGGGCCAGAGGCAAAACCAATCACCAAGAAACGACCGTCCCAGGCAATGGCTCTGAAGGCCTGCTCGGAGAAGTCGCCGCCAACGGGATCATAGATAACATCCGCACCCTTGCCACCGGTGAGTTCTTTAACTTTATCTTTGAGGTTTTCGGTAGAGTAGTTAATGCGTAAATCAGCACCTGCTTCACAGGCAAAATCTAGCTTCTCTTCCGTAGAGGCGGCTGCAATAACGATTGCACCCATAGCCTTGGCAATCTGAATGGTGGCAATACCGACGCCGCCAGCTGCGCCCAGCACCAGCAAAGTTTCGCCGGGCTGAATTTTCGCCTGCTGCTTTAAGGCGTAGTAAGAGGTGCCATAGGTAATCGCAAAACCGGCAGCCTGTTCAAAGGACATGGTCTCGCCCATAGAAAAAGCGCCGTGCTCAGAACCCACACATTGCTCAGCAAAACCACCGACCTGAATAGTTGAAATAACCTTATCACCGACTTTGCGGCTGGTTACGCCTTCGCCTACAGCAGTGACAATACCCGCTACTTCACCACCGGGAATAAATGGCAGCTCCGGTTTAAATTGATACTTACCCTGAACCGTTAAGACATCGGGAAAGTTAACCCCGGCAGCTTTGATATCAACCAGAATCTCGCCTTTACCTGGGGTGGGTACCGGGCGCTCTTCAAGAGCCAAGTTTTCGGTTGGCCCAAACTCGTTACAGACTAATGCTTTCATAATATTGTCCTGCTTAATTTATTATTATTTTTGAGCCAGATAATCGACGGCTTTTGCAATAAACTTGTTGGTTTGTTGGAAACCGCCTACTAGAACTTGCTGATCATCAGCATTGTCGATGGCTTCGATTTGCGCACGGACATTCTCTGGTGTTTGCAGTTCTGGTGGCAGATAAATCCCCTGGGTCTCATAGATTTGAGTGCGAGCATAACCACCGGCACCGGCACATAAAATCGAGCGGTTGGGTGAATCTGCATCACAGAGGGTCAACAGGCCAGCAGTTACCGACTCTACAGTCATAAGCTCAGAATGCTCTTCGGTGATCAGTCCCTCGAGCATGCGAGTACCGGCAGTAGGAGACAGGCAATTGACCTTCACGTTGTACTTATCACCCTCTATACAGAGAGTATTCATCAAACCCACTACGGCCATTTTTGCTGCGCCATAGTTAGCCTGACCGAAGTTTCCGTACATGCCGCTAGAGGATGTGGTCATGACAATACGACCGTAACCTTGCTCGCGCATCAGTGCCCAAACTGCTTTTGAGCAGTTGGCTGAGCCCATCAAATGCACATCGACCACTAACTGAAAGTCATCCATGCCCATTTTGACAAAACTTTTGTCGCGCAGGATTCCGGCATTGTTGACCAAGATATCAACTCGGCCCCACTTCGCTACTGCCTGTGCAACCATGGCTTCAACTTCATCCATTTTTGCCACGTTGGCACCATTGGCAATAGCTTCGCCGCCGGCGGCTTCAATCATGGCAACGGTTTCCAGTGCCGCAGCACTAGAAACGCCATCACCATTGACCGAACCACCGAGATCGTTAACCACGACCTTGGCACCACGTGCAGCCAGTGCCAAGGCGTGGGAACGGCCTAAGCCATTCCCCGAACCTGTGACTATGGCAACCTGATCGTCATATCTAATCGTCATGCTAATTCCTTACATATATTTTTTGATTTCGCGGCGACCAATGACCATACGGTGCACTGCATCCGGACCATCGGCAAAGCGTAATGTCCGCTGTCCGCCATACCAGATCGCCAGAGGCGTATCCTGAGAGAGACCTAATCCACCGTGCATCTGCATGGCTTCATCGAGAATCTTCAGAGCCATATTCGGCGCGGCTACCTTAATCATCGAGATAAACGGCTGTGCCGCATCAGTGCCCACATTGTCCATCAGCCAAGCGGCCTTGAGACATAGCAGTCGAGTCATTTCGATATCGATACGAGCCTGAGCAATAATATCCACATTGCCGCCCAGTTTAGCCAGAGGACGACCGAAGGCTTCACGGGATAATGAACGCTCAATCATCAACTTCAGTGCGGCTTCAGCCATGCCAATAGAACGCATGCAGTGGTGAATACGGCCAGGCCCTAAACGCCCCTGAGCGACTTCAAAACCACGGCCTTCGCCGAGAATCATATTTTCTTTAGGCACGCGCACATCGGTAAAGCGCATGTGCATATGGCCGTGGGGTGCATCATCTATATTGAAGATTTGCATGGCGCGGAGGTTTTTGACGCCTGGGGTGTCAAAGGGCACAAGAACCTGTGAGTGACGTGAGTGACGGGGTGCATCTGGGTTGGTGTTAACCATCACAATAAGGATTTTACAGCGCGGATCACCGGCACCTGAAATCCAAATTTTCTCGCCGTTCAGTACCCACTCGTCGCCATCGGCAACACAGGAGAGAGCAATATTGGTGGCATCAGAAGAGGCAACATCAGGCTCAGTCATGGCATAGGCAGAGCGAATCTCGCCGGCTAACAGCGGCTTCAACCAGGTTTCTTTCTGCTCTTCGCTGCAATAACGGGCCAGTACTTCCATATTGCCGGTATCCGGCGCGGCGCAGTTAAACACCTCTGGCGCCAGGTGCGAACGACCAGTTTGCTCTGCAATATAAGCGTATTCAACAGTATTGAGACCGTGACCGCCCTCGTAATGGGTGAGGAAGAAATTCCACAGATTTTTGGCTTTGGCTTTTGACTTTAGGCCTTCAAGTATTTCAGTCTGACGCTCGGTGAAAGCCCAGCGGTCGCCTGTTTCAACTTCAGCGTGATATTCCTGCTCTAGGGGTAAAATCTCTATATCAATAAAGTCTTTTACTTCTTCTAGAATGGGTTTGAGCTTGTCGCTAATACCTAGATCCATTGTCATTATCCTTATTATTGTCTGATTTATTTTTATTCTGAGACTGTTCTAATCTCTAATTCTTGAGTCATTCTAATACAGCCAGAAAACAAAACGGGGCATCATTTCTGACCACCCCGTATTACAAGCTTATTTCACTTAGTAACCGCTGAGCTGAGCAAAGCGATCGCCGTGGTAGCTATAGTCACCAAAGAGCATCGCAGCAGGTCGTGCGCGTTTGATAAAGAAGCCGATTTCATATTCATCGGTCATACCAATGCCGCCGTGCATCTGAATCGCTTCATTGGTCGCCAACTCAGCCACTTCGCAGAGCTTGGCTTTGGCAACACTGACCATAGCGGGGCTTTTTGCATCGCCCTCATCCAGTGACTGCAGTGCTTTCAGTACTACGGATTTGCACAGCTCAACCTCACTCCACCAGTGAGCAGCACGGTGCTGCAACGACTGGAAGGAACCGATCAAAACACCAAATTGCTTGCGCTCTTTTAAGTACTTGAGGGTGCAATCAAAGGTTTCTTGGGCGATACCCAGCAGCTCAGCTGCAAGATAGGCATTGCCAATATCCAAGGCGCCAGACAGTGCGGCAAAGCCTTCGCCCTCAGCGCCCATCAAGTCTGCGGTACTGACGCTGACATCGTCAAAACGGATAATCGCGGCATTGCGTGTATCCACCATGCTGGTGCGTTCGATCTCGACACCGGCAGAACTGGGATCAACCAAAAACAGACTGATACCCGCTGTATCGCCGGCAGCACCAGAAGTACGCGCAGCAACAATCAGCTTGTTGGCATTTGAGCCGTCGACTACAAAGCGCTTCTCGCCATTTAATACATAGTTATCAGCCTGCTTCACAGCACTCATGCTGATCTGTGTCGGGGCGTGATGAATCTTTTCATCCACTGCCAGTGCAGTGGTTAACTCGCCGCCAGCTATGGCGCCAAGCAGTTCAGCTTTTTGCTCTTCGCTGCCGGCCAAATTGATCAGGCTGACGCCGACAATTGCCGTCGCAAAAAGAGGTGATGCGGTGAGTGTACGACCAGTTTGTTCAACAATCTGACCCATACCCACATGACCAAACTCAAGACCGCCATAGGCTTCGGGGACCAAAATTGCCGCCCAACCCATATCGGTCATTTGACGCCAGATGTTGGCGTTATAACCTGCTTCACTGCCTTCGTCGCGCAGCTTGCGTAATTCGGAGACCGGCGCGAATTCCGCGAGAAAACCCTGGGCCGATTCTTTGAGCATCTGCTGCTCTTCGTTTATTACCATTGCCATGATTGTTACCTTTAAGTCTGTTAGCTGTCGGTCTGGTAGCTAGCTTGTAAAACGAGCTTGTAAAACGAGCGCGTAAACTTAGCCCAAGCCGAGAATGTTTTTGGCGATAATATTCAACTGAACTTCAGAGGTTCCGCCTTCAATTGAGTTGCCCTTGGTACGCAACCACATGCGCGGCGCAGCGCCGCCATGGGAGTTGGCGCCATCCCAGATCATCGCGTCGCTGCCGTTGATTTTCATCACTAGCTCATAGCGGCGCTTGTTCAATTCAGTACCGTAATACTTGAGCATGGCGGAAGTTGCACCCACGCCCTGCCCTGACTTTACTTCGTCAGTGACACGCTCAGCGGTCACGGCAAAGGCGGCAGCGTCAATTTCCCACTTCAGCACATCGGCGCGCAGCAGCGAATTGTTCATGCGGCCATGCTCAACGCCCAATGCCTTAACAGCAGTCTGGCTCAAGGTGTCAGAACCGGCATCGGTCAGGCCGAAACCGCCGATCATCTCGCGCTCGTGCGTGAGCAGATACTTGGCGATGGTCCAGCCTTTATTCACATCTCCCACAACCTGATCTTTTTCCACACGAACATTGTCGAGGAAGGTTTCGCAGAACGGTGAGCTACCGGAAATCAGTTTGATTGGCTTGGGTGTGACACCTGGAGTGGCCATATCGAAGAGCACCAAACTGATACCCATCTGTTTTTTGGCTTCTGAATCGGTGCGCAGCAGGCAGAACATCCAGTCAGCTTTATCGCCGTAAGAGGTCCAGACTTTTTGGCCATTGGCGATAAAGTGATCGCCCATATCTTCGCCTTTAGACTGCAGACCGGCGAGATCGGAACCCGCACCTGGCTCGCTGTAGCCCTGGCACCAGCGAATCTCTCCGCGAACAATCTTTGGCAGATGCTGTTGCTTGAGCTCCTCGGAACCAAACTGCAGCAACGCCGGACCGATCATCCAGATACCAAAGCTATCCAGTGGCGAGCGCGCGCGAATATGAGACATCTCTTCTTTTAAAACCTTTGCCTGCGCTTTATCGAGACCGCCGCCGCCATACTCTGCTGGCCACATTGGTGCAGTCCAGCCTTTGGACGCCATACGGTCCATCCACTGCTTCTGCTCTTCACTCTTAAAAGTCGCGTTGCGACCACCCCAGCATTGATCATCAGAGCTACTGATGGGAAAGCGCATGGTAGGTGGACAGTTGTCTTCTAACCATTCCCGGGTTTCTTGCCTAAAAGCTTGTAGATCACTCACATCGGACTCCTACTTTTCACTCTATTAAATAGTGACCTCGCAGCGGCTGACAGAATGCGACGAAGACAGTGTTTTTTATGATGAATTGAACTTACAGTATGTTATTGTGACTTTCAAGTATTTAGCTCTGCTGAAGTACGACTAAAGTGTATTTTAAGTATCACTGGTCGTTATTTAAGCTAGTAATACAGCGCCCTAGCAACCATTATGTGGGTCGCGCAAAAACCATAAGAACAAGCCGCTAGAGCCTAGAATCTAAAGCGGCGCCGCTAACTATAAGAGGGGAAAAATATGAGCCAAGTTAATAAGAGCATCAGCCAGCATAACAAGAGCATCGTTTTAGCCAGCCGCCCAGTAGGGCAGCCAACAGCAGAGAATTTCCGACTGGAGAGCACGGCTATAGCGCCAATCACTGAAGGTCAGGTATTGATCAAAACCCTCTATCTGTCTCTCGACCCCTATATGCGCGGCCGCATGAGCGCAGCCAAATCCTATGCTGATCCAGTCGCCATTGGCGAAGTGATGACGGCAGAAAGCGCCGGTGTAGTCGTCGAATCCAAATCCCCGCTCTACGCCGTGGGCGATCATGTGTGCAGCCCCTCTGGCTGGCAGGAATACTTTGTCAGCGAAGGAAATGACCCACTGACCTACAAGGTCGATGCTTCCAAAGTCCCCCTCTCCGCCTATCTGGGTGTCTGTGGCATGCCAGGCCGCACCGCTTACTTTGGTCTAAAGACTCAGGGCAAACCTCAGGCCGGCGAGACCTTAGTGGTATCCGCCGCCTCTGGTGCTGTGGGCTCTGCAGTAGGCCAGATCGGCAAAAAGCTCGGCCTTCACGTGGTCGGCGTAGCCGGTGGCGCGGACAAATGTGCCTATGTAAAAGATGAGCTGGGTTTTGATGAAGTGGTCGACTACAAAGCCGGCAATCTGGATGCCGATCTCGCCGCCGCCTGCCCCAATGGTATTGATATCTATTTTGAATCCGTCGGTGGTGCCCTAACCGAAGCCGTGGCCAAGCAGTTAAATGCCGGTGCACGAGTGCCCATCTGTGGCTATATCTCCAACTACAATTCTACCGATATCACCAAAGAGCGCACACCCTTTCATATCTTCGGTGAGCTGGAAACACCACCGGCGCACAAATTCTTTTTGGTCTTTGACTACATCGATGATTATGCCGAAGCTAACAACGCGTTAACTGACTGGGTTGCCAATGGTGAACTGAAGTATAAAGAGACTCTGGTTGAAGGTCTGGAAAAAGCACCGGAGTATTTCTCCTGGCTGTTTAGTGGCAAAAACTTCGGCAAGCTAGTGGTTAAAATTGCCGATCAATAGCCAACATTATTAATTTTAAATTAAAGGAATAAAGACTGCATGAGCGAAGCACTGCAACAACTACTAAATATTCTCGAGCTGGAAAAAATTGACGAGACTATTTATCGTGGCGTGACACCGGAAACCACCAACAAGCGCGTCTTTGGTGGTCAGGTTTTTGCTCAGGCTATGCGTGCCGCTCAGGATACAGTGCCTGAGGATCGCATGGTGCATTCACAGCACGGTTACTTCTTGCGCCCCGGCGATCCCAGTGTGCCGATTTTGTACCAGGTGGATGGCATTCGCGATGGCGGTTCATTTACCACTCGCCGAGTAGTTGCTTCACAGCGTGGCAAGGCTATTTTCAGCACCGAGTTATCCTTTCAAGTGATTGAACCCGGTCTGTCTCATCAGGCGGATATGCCGGACTGTGTTGGACCAGAGGGTCTCGAAGATGACAATATCCGCTGGGCCAAGCTTAGAGAGATGATGGCTGACAAAGCCGAAACCGGAGCCATAGCCCATCGCCCAGCGCTGCGCCCGATTGAAATGCGCACGGTGAATCCAGTGGATCTTGCCAATCCGACAGTTCATCCTGCAGAACAATTTGTCTGGGTTAAAGCCGCGGGATCACTGCCAGATATAGTTGAGGACCCCGGCCTTCAGCGGGCCATTTTGGCCTATGCCTCAGACTTTAGTTTAATGGGGACTTCACTACTGCCCCATGCAATCAACTTTATGAATAGCAAATTGCAGGCGGCATCACTGGATCATTGCATCTGGTTTCACGATGAATTTAAAGCCGATGAATGGATGCTCTATTGCATGGACAGCCCGCGCAGCAGCCACAGCCGTGGCCTCAGTCGCGGGTCGTTCTTTTCTCGGGATGGCAGGCTGGTGGCAAGTACTATTCAGGAAGGTTTGATACGTTTGCGCAACTGATCACGGCACTGGAATCAACCTGATTTGCAGGTCATCAAGAAGCCGAAACCTTTTCCAATGCAGACCTAATTTGAGCGGGAATCGCCACTGACTTATCAGTGGCGCGATCGACAAATACATGGGTGAAGGAGCCGACTGCTGAAGCGGTTTCGGCGCCCTGTTTAAAAATTGCGATACCGTATTCCACTGAGCTATTACCCAGTTTATTGACCCGTAGGCCCGCGTCTATTTTATCCGGATAGGCGATGGGTGATTTGTACTGACAGCTCGATGCCACCACGAAGCCAATAATTTCGGCGCTGTGAATATCCAAGCCGCCCTCTTCGATTAAAAACTTATTCGCCACTGAATCAAAGTAGCTGTAATAGACCACATTGTTCACATGACCATAGATATCGTTATCCATCCAGCGGGTGGTGATATCGGCAAAATAGTTATAGCTGCTACGTTGGTCGCTGTTATCAGTCATAACTTAAAACGCCTGTTGGTAGATTGAAAGCGCATCATCAAGACTCAGCTCTCGGGGATTATTAATTAACAGTCGCTGCTGCAACATAGCCTCTGCTGCTAAATTGGGCAGATCCGACTCGGCAATATTCATTTGACTCAATTTGGTCTGCAAACCCAGATCTGCAGCCAGCTGTAAAAAGTGCTCCGCGAGCAATTCGCTCACGTCTAGTGGATCGCTAGGCAAGCTTCTGCCGGGCAAAATAATCGGTGCCAACTCGGCGTATAACTCAGCTGCCGCCGGTGCATTAAAGCGCAGCACATGGGGCAGCACTAGGGAATTACTTAAACCGTGGGGAATATGATAATTGCCACCCAATGGATAGGCCAAGGCATGCACCGCTGCCACCGGGGCGTTGGCAAAAGCCTGGCCCGCTAACATGGCACCCAATAACATCGCCTCCCGTGCTTGCAGATTATCTCCTTGTTTGACTGCCGTGGAGATATTGTTCGCCATCAGACGCAGAGCCTCGCGGGCTAACATATCGGATAAGGGATTTTTTAAACGCTTGCTAGTATAGGCTTCGATGGCATGCACCATGGCATCAATGCCTGTGGCTGCTGTGACCACTGGCGGCAAGCCTAGAGTCAGCTTGGCATCGAGAATAACCTTGTCAGCCAGCAGCGTTCGACTGACTACACCGGCTTTGGTGGTTTCACCGGTGGTAATAATCGACACCATGGTCGCTTCAGAGCCGGTGCCTGCGGTGGTTGGCACCTGAATCAATGGCAGTCGCCCGCCGCTGATTTGATCCACACCGTAAATCTCTGTCAGCTGCTGTTCGCCTTTGATCAGTACTGCTAGCAATTTAGCGACGTCCATGGAACTGCCGCCACCAAAACCAATCACAGCATCACAGCCAAAGGCCTGGGCTGAGGCCACCGCATCCATGACTACAGATTCAGGGGGATCGGCAACCACATCGGAGTAAATACTGAATTCAATGTTGTTGGATTTGAGGTTTGTAATGGCAGCCTCTAAAAGACCGAATTTTATAATGCCCGGATCAGTAACTATAAGTGCCCGCTGAATTCCCATGGCCGCGGTGAGGTCACCCAGCTGGCTAGACGTATCGGGGCCGACTAAGACATCGGGTACTGCGCTGTGGAGGAACTTGGTCATAATTTTTTTGTCGCTTTTATTATTGTTTTATTTTGGTTTGGGAGAGATCTGGATGAGATCCTTCGGCTTCGCTCAGGATGACAGGCTGGGGTGTCATCCGACCGCATCAATCTTGTCATCCCGACCGCATCAATCTTGTCATCCCGACCGCATCAATCTTGTCATCCCGACCGCATCAATTTTGTCATCCCGACCGCAGTGGAGGGATCTCACCCAGTCGGCAGGAGATCCTTCGGCTTCGCTCAGGATGACAGGCTGAGGTGTCACACGGCCGCTTAAATCTTGTCATCTCGACAGAATGTAGCGACGAGGCATCTCCTACTCAGCCCCACTCGCAGCCAACCCATTTACAAACAGATTGAAATACGCGGCCGACAAAGCCTTACTGTCCATACCCGTCACCCGATAAACCAAATCTGGACTGGCCTCAACCGCACCAGACAACATATATTGCGCAACACTGGAATCCGTATCGCGCAACGTCTTATCCTCAAGTCCCTGACGAATATAAGTTCCCAACTGCTCACTATTGGCACTGGTGGCTTTCAAAATTTGTTTACGATGTTGCTGGTCGAGAGATGGCAAAGCGCGATAACGAATCAACGGCCCGTCTTCAGAAAACTGTACATTAAACAAATAGCGCAGCGCCAGCTCAAGCTTCTCTACGCCTGTGCCCTGAGCGCTGTCGGCCTTAGCCAACAGCAGCCGCTCAACATCGAGAGTACGATTAAAACACTGATAGAGCAGCTCTTCTTTGTTTTTAATATGGTAATAGAAAGCGCCTTTGGTCACTTCCAGAGAGCTGGCAATCTCATCCAGGGATGTGCCCTTATACCCTTTCTGGTTAAAGAAGATCGAACCCACTCGGTAAAACGCCTCGCGCTTCATGCGGTTCTGTACATCGCGATCAAAACTGTCCAAGGCTAGGTGACTTAAGTCGGGGAAATCAATCTCGGCAAACTGATGAGGCTCGGCAGCTAGGCCATTGAGCATAACGTCCAACACCGCATCAATGACCGGCTGTGGATTGGCTGCATGAGTGCGGTTGAGCCACACCGGAAACCATTGAATAATTGAAAAAATCGCCGAACTGACAATCGCTGAGTCCTGCTTTTCAATAAGCCCCTGATCCATACCCTGATCAACCATATCGCAACAGAGCTGAAAGATTTCGTCCCAGCGCCGCGCCATATCTTCTGCATGGTCTGAATCGAGGGAAGTGACTTCCGTCAGCATGGCGAAGTGCGGCGCCTTGCCATTAAGCGTATCTATGTACTGATTAAAGTGCCCGCGCACCATCTGAACAATTTTTTCGACGCCACTGGCATCCATATCATTCGCTTGGCGGGCCTTCTCTAGCCACATATCACAGCTTGAGACATAACATTGGTAGACCAGATCTTCTTTGGTTTTTACGTAGTAGTAGACGCAGGTTTTAGTCAGTTTGAGACTGCCGGCAATATCCACCAGAGTGGTTGCACGAGAACCCTGCCAGTTAAACAGCTGCGCCGCTTCAGACAGGATCGACTGAAACTTGAGCTGGTGCTGGCGGCCTTTGGCGAAAGGCGAGGTTATTTTTTTGTCGGCAAGTGAATTCATCAGCTTCCAGGTAATGGTTTGTCTGTTTTATGAGATCTCTCAGATGCGTTCGAGATGACTGTTAGCTGCCACCCGAACATAACCCTCTAATTTGTCATCCCGACAGAGCCGCTTAATTTGTTATCCCGACCCCATCAATCTTGTCATCCCGACCGCATCAATCTTGTCATCCCGACCGCAGTGGAGGGATCTCATCCAGTCGGCAGGAGATCCTTCGGCTTCGCTCAGGATGACAGGCTGGGGTGTCATCCCGACAGAGCCTCTAATTTGTCATCTCGTCAGAGCCGCTTAATTTGTTATCCCGACCGCATCAATCTTGTCATCCCGACCGCATCA
>Ga0302131_1000622_pt1 | contig 21219 bp, 20 predicted proteins | sample CB9_20m_MG_FD_203105 | JGI IMG/M metagenome (GOLD analysis project Ga0302131, IMG submission 203105) | Marine microbial communities from Western Arctic Ocean, Canada - CB9_20m | ecosystem: Environmental > Aquatic > Marine > Oceanic | place: Canada: Western Arctic Ocean | collected 2017-09-19
CCTGAGCTGCGCTCGCTCATTAATGCGCTGCTAAAAGCTATTCCGCGCATGGGCTACATCGTTTTACTGATGTTTATTATTTTCTATATATATGGAGCAACAGGCTCATTGTTTTTTAGCGACATCAATGAAACCCTTTGGGGTGATGTATCGATTGCTATGTTGACGCTTTTTAGAGTCGCCACTTTCGAAGACTGGACCGATGTAATGTATGAAACAATGGAAGTCTATCCACTGAGCTGGCTTTTTTATCTATCATTCATTTTCCTCACCGCCTTTGTATTTCTAAATATGATGGTGGGCACCATTCTGGAAGTCATGACTGCCGAACACAATTCTGAATCAGAGGCCATCGCACATAAGGAAAGACATCTTATGTCGGACCAACTAAATAAAATGCAGAGGCAATTGGATACGGTACAATCGCTATTGGAAGGCAAAAATAAATCCTAGCATTAAAATTGATCTTTAGAGTGCGACTATAAAATTCGTCCTGTATTATCTGTTTACCGTCATTGAAGTACTTCGATGGCTCGTTTAGCAAGGTTAAGCTTGCAAAGAGGTTGGAATGCTTGAGATCACTATTTACACTCGTCAATACTGCGGTTATTGCACGGCCGCGGTGCACTTACTGACTAGTAAGAATTATGAGTTTATCGAAATGGCCACCGATGGAGATTCTATCACCCGTGCCGACATTCAAAAACGTTCTGGCCAAAGCACAGTTCCACAAATATTTATTGGTGAAATCTCTGTAGGTGGCTATATGGAACTAGCTCAGGCAGTATCAACTGGCAAATTTGATGAACTGCTGAGTTCCGACCCATTATAACCGGCAGCGCCTTCCCTAACATCTGACTAAGGTTTGCCATGCTTCTTTATACTAGCTGCGATTTGTCTTTTGAGATAATTACTCCGACTCCGTTCATCTTAATGCTACGGCCTAAAAGCAACTCAGAACAATGGATCAGCAGGGAACACTATGAAATCTCCCCCTCAGTTCCTGCATTTGAATACACCGATAGGTATGGCAACTTGTGCCAGCGCTTAGTAGCACCAGTCGGAGCATTCTCTATTCATACAGGAACAGAGGTATCTGTAACTGATTCTTTAGATAAAGCGCCAGGCGCCCCTTTTGTAGAAGTCCAAAATCTGCCAAATGACGTGCTCGACTATCTCTTACCAAGTAGGTTTTGCGAATCCGATAGATTTTGGCAGATGGCGACCGAAATTACTGCAGGCCAGGCACTCGGCTATGATCAAGTTTATGCCATAGAGCAATGGCTGGCGGATAGGATAAGTTATCAACCTGGCAGCAGTGATGTGCCCGTCTCTGCTATCGAAGTAAACCAACGACAAACCGGCGTTTGCCGAGACCTTTCGCATTTGGGTATCGCCCTGTGCCGTAGCCTTAGCATTCCAGCTCGCCTAGTCGTAGGCTATCGCTACAAACTCGAACCTATGGATATGCACGCTTGGTTTGAAGCATACGTTGGAGACCGTTGGTATACATTCGATGCAGTGCAGTCAGCTAGCAAAGGTGGATATGTAGCGGTAGGATTTGGAAGAGATGCCGCAGATGTAGCCATCTACAATCAATTTGGTCCCGCTGTTTATCCGCTTGAACAACGGGCTGATGTTAAACGGTTGCCCACGCCCTAACAAAATATTCACGATTTGATTTTAGATTTAGTTACAGCTTGAAAATAACGCACAAACTCTCTGTAGCATTCCCCAGAAGCTCAAGAATTTCTTGTTTCAATTTATTTAATAGATTGGTGAAGCTAGCCAGTATCGCTCATCGTATTGCATTTTTCGACCACTACATTCCTGAATTCACAAGTTGGGAATAGATCGAGTATACCGCTATCCCGACAGGCCTCAGGAAGGGCAAGCGCACCTTCATATTGCGAAGTTATCACCACCGCATAACATTTTATATCTACACCGATATAAACCAAGAAAACATTAACGAGTAACATTTCGTGAGTGCTTTAGACCAACTCAATAATTTTAGAAAACGCGGATCCGCATCGGCGACAAGTAGGGGCGCAGCAGAAACCGCTACCGAAATATTAACCAACGCAATAAGAAAGGCAGAAAACACGTTAGCTGCTATAGAAGTTTTAATTCTGAGAATATCTCGTTTAGTTATCCGCGTCGAAATTATTATTACGTAACTATTAACAAAACTAATATCTGCCTATCCATGAACGAACACACATAGACGATCATTAGAATGCCAACTACATATCAGGAATAGGCTTCTCGGGAATAGGGGAAATAACACGTTCATCAGCGCTGTCCGGGGCAGCGCTTTCTAAGAGATTGGGTGCCGCCATTTACATGACCCCTTATTGTTCATTCCCTAGCGTTGAACTAGGGTATCAGCGCCGTCTTTTAGCCAATGCGTTCCTCATAAAAAATCCGCTCACTCTGCCAAGCAACCGGATTTTATCTAAGAATTATAGCCAAAAGATCCCTTAGTCTTCGCCACCAGATTGATCTATTACTTTCCAGCGAACTGCGCCGAAAAACATCTCATCCCAGCTCTCATTTCCCCAGTCAACATTGCGTGCTGGATTTGGATTCGCTGGATTTTGTGCTGAATTATCCCACGCCGCTACTGCCGTAATTTTTGTTCCTGCAGGAATAAATTTCGGCTCTTCGTAGGTGTAACTGAGCTGCCAATTGTAATTGTACTTTGCTACGTTAATTAATTCTTCGCGAGTGCCATTTGGATAGTCAGCATAGAAGCGCATGCGCTTACCGCGAAAGTGCATGTGAGGAAGGAAGCTGTGGATGTTGGAATCGTCCGTAATTGTGATCGTGGCCGTCTGCTCGAATGCCGGATCATAAGCTGGGATCGTGGTCCAAGTGTTAGGGAATACACAGGCACATTTCCCTGACATTCTCTCCTCAGGAACTTCACCCTCAGGGTAGAACCAGACACCTAACTGACTCTTATCGACTGTTTCACGGCCATTGGGTGTGTAGTGCATATTTAGCGCTAGGACAGATCCCGCCTTAAGCAGACCGCCGGTATTTGGTGGAGCTAGGTCTGGCGTATCTCCTGGGATATAGGCTGTTATGCTGGCCTTATCTGGGTTTCCTGCCCCTAAGAATCGGCCACCTTTTTTGCCGATTTCTTCAGGAAAATCCAATCTGTTTACTGTGTGGTGAAGTACAGAACGGTCACCCGCTATGATTTGACTGCCGCGCACCCAACGGTCGCGCTCCATGTCAAAGGCTACCTCAACATTGACGAAAACGCCGTTGCCTGTAGGAGGAACAGTAGTGGCTGGAATATCGAGAACCATGTCCGGCTCACCAAATGCCCATCGAGACTCAGGCCATACCAGTGTGGATAGCGGATCAGAATCTCCATCTTTAATTGCACCGGCTTCAACCCAGGCAATAATGTTGCGCACGTCTTGATTATCCACCAGACGATCATTAATGAATTCGCCAATGTGACCATCAATTTGCCCAGGAGGCATACGACGAGTCATCAACACTTCACGAATCATGGGTGACCAGCCTTGAACCATGGTGTGGCTATCCATGGCGAAGGGGGCTACTCCCCCCTCACGGTGGCAAGAGGCACATTGTTCTGCTAAGACCGGTGCAATGTCAGCTGTGTATGAAGGGACTTCGGTGGTTGCGTAAGATACAACGGTTCCCATTACAGCCACTTCTGCGGTGATTACATCATTCCCGGCGAGAATATCTTTAATCGCTGATTCAACCCCAGCGATCGCACCGCGATACTCAACAGTGAACGATTTTGGATCAAACAATAAAACCTCACCGATATGAGCGATACCTAATGCCTCTGAAATTAGTCTGGTATCGTCCATAAGGACTGGCGTCTCCACGCCATACCGAAGCACCTGAGCCTGAACTGCCTCACGATTACCTTTACCGAGAGGATTAATCATCATGAACTCGATGCCTTGGCTATCGTACTCAGCTTTCAGGCCCTCAAACGCCGGTATTGAAGCTGCGGCACCTTCATCACCGTTGGCTTGAACTAACAAAGCGATCGATTGATGATCATCATACCAACTCATGCTGTGGTGGTAACCGTCGTGGTCTAACAGCGAAAAATCACCGACTCTTTCCGCCGAACTACCGATGGCTGGAACCAATAGAAACGACAAAACAGATGTTTTAAGAAAGTTTATTATTTTCACTGATCTCTCCTTACTAAAAAATAGTTGATTTATGGTGTCAGAAGGCTCCGCCAACCTTTTCTTCTTTCAATTGACGCCAAATCTGTCGGAAAACTGCAACTTCAGGTCACATAGCCTCATTACCATATAAATAAATGGCATTTTGGTCAACAATTTTAAGTAACCGATCATCCTATTAAAATGACACGCTACCTCAATAAGAGAAAATAACTTGAATGTTCAATTTTAAAACGCCTTAGAACTTTCAGGCACCTGTTCAAAAGCCTCGTCCCGCACATCGTCATTTACTACCCGCGAGCTTCCTTTTCCTTTCTTCCCGCTCTCTTGAATAGACGAAAAACCATTGCTTAGGCCTGTTGCGGGCGTGTAGCAACACCGCCTAATCTTGCTTGCTCGCATTAAAGATTGATTGGTACTAATTCCGCTCAAAAAAAAAGCTGAACTCAACAAGAGTCCAGCTTTTCGTTTCCTGCCGTTTTTAATTTTATTCAGGCTTCTTGAATACGAAGAAAAAACGGTCTGTCATATTAGCAATTTGGCCAACTTCTTGAGTGAGGTCATCACTTTCTTCGTAAAACATATCGGAGGCCTTATCCAGCACAAAACCTGCCGCTAAAACTTGAGTTATTACGGCAACCGGATCTTCACGACGACCAGATGCTCCAGTTTCTGGGGCATTATGGCGACGAGTGTGATCGATAACAACATAGCTTCCGCCTGGCTTCAGCGTATCAAAAACCTTAGTATTTATGAGGGCAGCATCTGTCGTATTGAAGTTATGATATTCACGAACAAACAGAAACATATCTGCGCTATTACTGGGCACACCGAACTTTAATTCTTCAATAGAGTAACGACCTTCGCTCCCAATGTAACGGGACTCGATTGGTACTTGATGAGTCATTGCGTATTTCTCATCAGCAGTCCACGACTCGTCCCAGTTATCAAATGTAGACTGTGAATCTACAACCATCAGATGACCATTATCCACCAAAACAGGGCCAAGAATTTTTGTGTAGTAAGCCTGGCCTGCAGGCAAGAATTCGATAACAGTCATATTATCTTTTAATCCAGCAAATTCCATCGCATTAACTGGATCACGGTCAGCATCGCGCTCTCGTTCACCGTCAGTGCGATAATCCATTGCCATTGAAGCAGCGATTTTCTGCTGAATCGGTGACAAGTTTTGAGCATTTACAAGCAGTGGACATAGAAGTGATAGTACTGCGATTGCTAGGCGTTTATTGTACTTTTTCATAGTAATTCCCGTAATTTTTGCATAGTTTTGGTTTGGTTAATTTTTCAAATGCCGCGTTAACGTGAGAATACTATCACGTTGTGGTAAATCACTTTTCAGGAATGAGTCCGAATCTTGTGAAAAAAGAGAAATCAAAGGGCGTTTTAGGTCATTTGACTGCCGGAACACCGGGAGGCCATGCAAATTATCGAGACCTCTATTAAACTCACATGCTTGATTCCAAGCTGACCGTTGGCCACAAGGCTAGGTGCTGGCAAAACCGAAAGTATCAAATTTTGGATGCTTAGCACCTGAACCGTCACCAAATTGCGTACAAACTTGTTTAGCTCTGGATGTCAATTTTCAAATCCATTTAGGTCTAGGAGTTAAGACCTAAACCCTTTTCATAAAGACGATTCATAGCCTTGTGCGATGCCTTCAGTAGATAAGCTATTTTCAAAAACTGATTCATCAAGGCCTGTCGATAGATACCGTTTTTCTCAAACCGAATGGCAGAAGTCGTAGAACTTTCGCAAAATCTCACTGGCTTTGAATGACGGTTAAATATTTTTGACAGTTCTGTGTCTTCGAATATTTCAACGTCCGGCATATGTCCCGCTAAGTCATTGAGCTCTCGATCAAAAAAGATACAGTGGTCCAAATAGAGAATAGATTTTCGATCACAACGAATAACATTGGAATACCAAGACGTAAATTTTAGCAACGGGTGATTAATATCAAACTTATGAGTGAAACCTCCCCAAAAACCTCGTTTATCTTTGGCCCAGTTTTGAAGTGAAGAGATAGCAACAGCTGATATAAGGCTTCGAGGATGGTGAAGTAAAATAAGTTTTCCTGACGATTTTGTGATTCCCATTTTTAGGCGTGCGGCTCTTGAGCTTTCTGGAAGTATTTCCACATTAACTTTAAAGCTACTTAGAAGGTCAAGTGTGCCATCGGTACTCCCTCCATCTATAACGAGTATTTCAGCATTATCGAGCAATTTAAGTTGTGATAGAACAGGCCGTAGATAATCCGTTTTAGATTCATTAAAAGTAGGAATAATAATAGAGATCATATCAAACCGTGGACGAGCAAGATGCACCGCCAAGTACGCAAAATTGGGCACAGAATTTATGATTTAGCGGCACTGTTGTCTTAGCCGACTTCAAAGTAGAGCCCAAATTAAATTGCGGCTCATAGGCTAGCAACGTACATGGCATAACTGTTGGCTTCACGTTTCCTTTGTGCTTTACAATCATCCTTTCAGTTGCGCACATTTGCTGTTCAGGTTTCTTTTTGAGAATACTCCAACAATTAACCGTAATTTCTGGGACGTCTTTATCAAGGTCCATCTCAGGAAAAATAACTAAGTGTTCAGAAGAGCTTGCATTCAATCCTATCTCATATTCCTTAAACAGAGTCTGATAACCTTGCACTGCTTCGCTCTGACTCTCTGACTCAATTGCACGCCCGGCAATACTCAACCTGAAGCCCTGATCGAAAAGCCACTTAGAAGTTTTTAATGTGGGTCCAAATGTTCGAACACCTCGCTCTTTCTCATGGATACTAGGACTATAGTGGTCTAGAGAAATACGAATTTGAAGTTTTTCTCCAAAGCATCTATTTAATGTCAGCAATTCTTTTTTGTAGCGCTCTATCCGTCTAAAGCCGTTAGTCAACACTAAAGTGTCAAATCCATTTTCTAGGGTTAGTTGAAGAATACTAAGAAAGTCAGGGTTCAAAAAAGGCTCGCCTCCAGTAAAACCGATAAGCTTAGTCGGTAATTTTAGCATTTGGATTTCCTTCAAATAGGAGGCCACATCCTCTTTAGTTAAATACGCCAGCCTGTCGTTCTGAGGACTCGATTCGATGTAACAGTTTTCACAGCTAAGATTGCACACAGACCCCGTATTGAACCAAAGTGTTTTCAGCGATTGAAGCTTCACAGATGCTCGTTCTTGACCATCAGCGGTGAGCTGTGGATCAATGAACTTATCCAAAGATTTCAACCTAAGTTGATTCATTGGCAACAACCTCCCTTTTTACTTTTTGATTTAGCGGCAGATGCGATTGGCTTAGCAACATCGGGGACTGCAAAACCTCCCAAATGCATTTCGGAACCGCTTATGAAATCAAAATCTTCTATGTAACGCGATTCCTTCAACATGCGGTACGTATTCCCGCATACAGCAACCTGCTTAGACGTTGCAAAGATGTTGCTATTATCAAATATCAATTGATGTGAGTTATCTTTTACGCTCCCCTTATAGATAACTCGTTGCCCGTAGTCTTCTCGTGTAGGTTCTAAATCAGCCAATTTGAAGAGTCTAAAGGTTATCGAATAGAATTCTATATCTCCCACTCTCTCTCCCAATTCGTCCGATTTCATTTCTATCAAACTGGTTTCAACCACCCTAGGGTCCTCAAATCCAACTTTACGAGCAAGCACAATGAAATCACTCCAATACAGAGCACCGCTCAAACACTCACCGTAGAGAATAGGGTCCTCTACAAGATGTGGCGGTATCCTTCTGTCTGCATAGACATCAGAAAAATAGAATTCTCCACCTTCTTTTAATATTCTAAAAGCATGCCGCAGCACCGCTTCTTTATCAGATGACAAATTAAGAACACAATTCGATATGATCAAATCAAACTCTTCATCTGCAAGGTCAACCTCGTCGAGCTTTTCTATTTCTCCCTTTCTAAACTCTACATTCGAGCTTGAATAAGCAAAGGCCTTGGTGTGGTAATCTATGTTCCGATTCGCAATGGCTAACTGCTCATCGGTCATATCTATACCTAACACGGACCCACTCTCGCCTACTAATGCTGATAAGAGAAAACAATCTCGCCCAGATCCAGACCCTAAATCCAGTACTCGTAAGCCCTCAACTTTAGGCGGTATAGTAAGACCGCAGCCATAGTAATGACTTGTGACATCATCACTTATCAAGCTGAGCGTGTGTTTCACTGTCGCACTGTAGTCCATAACAGTGCAGCAAGCATTCGTCTTTAAGTCCTCAGAACCTTGCAAGGTTTTACCGTAATAGTCCTGTACTTGTTGCTGTATCGACACGCTCGCGCTCCTCAAATGCTTCAGTTTATGTTTTAAAACCTGCCCAGCAGCTGTGAAGACACTAAAACTAGCTGGACATTTCAGCTGGCTACACCTAACACTGGTAAAATATTGGCCGAAGAGCTCAACGAGACCCTTGCTTTGGGCAGAGTTTTTTATCGTTAATACTTGGATGTAAGGCTAGTGGATACTGATACCTCAATAAAATGACACATCGTGATGAGCCCTGCGCTTAACAGATTAGCTTATCTGCGCCCCCTAATTTCCATGCACGCCTACTTAAGCCTCACCAACACGGCACCTGCATTACCGGATTCAGACTCGAAACTCTTAATATCAGCGCGAAATTGCAGATCGCGCAGCACCAAGAGCACTTCGTCACGAATCAGTCCCGAACCAACAACAAGACGAATACTCTCTGCCACCCCTTTTCGGGCAGCATCAATTTCTTTTTGCATTTTTTCTAGCGCCTCACTAACACGCTCACCCTGATGTGCAATATCAACTGTTACTGTCGAGCCGTCGTGCTGGAGACCAAGCTCGTTGTCGCACTTTGGGCAGTAGTCCACATAATCATCAACGCTCATGCCGCAATCGAGGCAAATCACCTGCATCACTTTTACTCTAATACAAATAGGAGGTGTATAGGCTATCGCCAAACCAAAACCTTGTCCAGATTCATGGCTTGCTGCAAGGTGAAAATGATCTGATTAAGGCTTTAGCAGTTCAATATATCAATGAACGCCTGGTTCGGGCCTATTTCGGCTATCACTATTGTCAGCGAGTCTTTCGTTCGGGCCGTTAGATAACTAGCAACGGTTTTTAGGCAGTTCGTCTGCGATGGAATCCCGACCTTTTCAATGGGATACATCTAAAGAACATATCTACAAGAATTAGGCCATTGACCCTATCTACTCCTCCAGAGAATTCAGGGCCGTGATTTTTTGATTGCCGCTTAGCCAGAGCTTTATGACCCCAAGAAATAGGCTTCAGCTCATTGGCAGCAAACTTATGTTGTACCTAACGCCTCATTAAGAGACTTTTAATTATTAACTTGTTCTGGCCCACTGTTAAAAAGTCATGGTTAAGACTTGTTATGTTTCTAATTTAACCGCTGTTCCAAAGACCATGATTTCAGATGAACCATCCATTATTGCGCTAGTTGTAAAACGAATACCGGCGACGGCATCAGCTCCCAATACTTCTGCATTTGCAACCAATCTTTCTATTGCAATATCCCTAGCATCGGTTAACATTTTCGTATAACCACCGATTTCTCCACCTACAATTTTTTTTAATCCTGCCATAATATCTCGGCCAATATGTTTAGCTTGAACCAGATTGCTAGTCACTACACCAACTATCTCAGCAATTTCTTTACCGTGAATAGTCTCGGTGGTTGAATAAATCATAAACCTTACTTAAAACATAGCATCTCGTTAAGAGGCTAATAATATGTTGGCTAAAATTAGCAACGTAGTCACTTTGAAAAAATTGATTAATGCACGAAAAGCATCTTAATACGTGAACGACAAAGCCACCAATAAGGGGTTAATAATAGCTTGCTAAACTTGTGAAGCAATTGCCCACTGTTTTAGACCTGTTAATTTGCTCGTTAGATATGCGCAGTTAATGCGGCTGAATGGCCGAACTTATTTAATCAAGCCGATTTGCCCAGCCCGCAGTGCTGGGCAAGTGCCCGCTGAGCTTCGTTGTAATTAAACGAGAGAGCTAACTCATGATCAATTGATCCGAAAGGTGTCAGTAGTGCCCACGACCAACACCTTTTTTACGTCACCGGGTTAAGCTAAAACTAGAAATATACTGCGCCCTTTATTGTGACGTGGGTCGAAAAGTACCCCGCGGCCTTGTCTAAATAGTAAGCAACCCGTTCCCGCGACTTAAGGCAAATGTCGCGCTAATGCGCACCAATATTCAACACCAAAGCTCAGGGCTTGATCGTTAAAGTCATATGAAGGATTGTGCAAGGGCTGCCCGTGATTCACATGTCCCTGACCATTACCCATCAGAATGTAAGCGCCGGGCTTACAGTTAAGCATCTGCGCAAAATCTTCAGAGAAACTAACACGACCAAATTCGGCATCTGTCGTGGCACCGGCTAGACTATTTGCTACCTTGGCACACACCGCGGCATGTTCCGGGCTGTTTATTAATGGGACGAAAGAGGTTGAATAGTCGAACCTATAGTCAGCTCCATAGGCGTCGCAGTTAGCACGGACAATAGCCTCCATTCGACTCCTGATGGATTCGCTTATATGTTTTTCAAAGCCTCGACAGTCGCCCGTAATGCGTACTTGCGAGGCTATAACATTCCTTGCGCCGTCAGTGCTAAAGTCAGTTACGGAGACTACGGCGTGCTCTGAGGGAGCGATGGTTCTTGATACGATGCTTTGAAGATCAGAGACAATTTTTGCGCCGATAACCAGTGCATCGATAACTTTTTCGGGCATGGAAGAATGTCCACCCTTGCCGAGGATAGATATTTCGAAATTATCTTCAAACGCGCAGAAAGCCCCCGGATTGATAGCAAACTCACCCACAGCCAATCCAGGAAGGTTGTGTAATCCGTAAATTGCATCCATTTCAAACCGATCAAACAAGCCCGCCTCAATCATTGCCAGCGCGCCATTACCATTTTCTTCATCCGGTTGGAAAATGAAGTGAATCTCTCGATCACAATCATTGCTTAGTGCCAACAGTTTCGCCGCACCCAATAGCATGGTTGAATGTCCATCGTGGCCGCACCCATGAAATCTCCCCCGTGAGATAGAAGCATGCTCGAAGGTATTGGCTTCAGTGATGGGAAGAGCATCCATGTCGGCTCTAAATCCTATCGGCTCCACCCCGCTACCCTTATTAAGCGAAGCCACTATACCGTTTCTACCAACGTCGGTTATGACGTCCAATCCCGCGTCTCGTAACTCATCCGCAATGAGCTTGCTGGTTCTGCTAACATCAAATGCTAGCTCTGGATTTTGATGTAGCCGCTTTCGAAATAGCACCAATTGCTCAATGAAGCTTTGATCTGTTGAAATCATCGGATTAGAGACTCCCCTCACTAACAATTGCTAAGCAGATCGAGCCGTCGGGAATCGCAAACTTTTCCTTCGAATCTAACCGCGAATTTATCAGTATTGCAGCTATGCCCGCAGCGCCTGAAGGGGTGGTAGCGAGCTCATTCTGGGCCAAATAATCTACTGCTGTAGCTGCCTCATAATCACTTACGCAAACAAAATCGTCAGCGAGATCATTTAATATATCAAATGCAATTAGTGAAGGTTCCTTGCAATCTAGCCTGCCCATTGAGGAAGCTGGGCCACTGACTTTTGTCAGGCGGCCTAGTTTGTGGCTCTCAAAAAGACACGGCGCTGCTTGAGGCTCCACAACGATGATTCTAGGTTGATGTTTCCATTTTTTACGAATCTCGAAAGCGATACTCGCAGCCAGCCCGCCAACCCCAGCTTGAAGAAACACATGAGTCGGCCAGCTGCTATCGTGTAAAAATCCTTGTCGCATTTCCTCAGCGATAACCGAATACCCCTCCATAACGAGCATCGGTAAGCGGTAATACCCCGGCCAAGAGCTATCAGCGAGTAAAACCTGCCCTTCTGAATTTTCACCCATGGCAGCATGCATACTTTGCTCGTATGTCTCACCGGAACGAATCACAACCGCGCCAAGAGCTGAAAGCCTCTGAGCGAAAGATGTTGGGACAGTTCGCGCAATATGGACGCGGCATCCAGTATTGAACAGCTCAGCTCCCTTTGCCACTGCCATTCCGTGATTACCGGCACTGGCACAAACGAAAGTAAACTTACTGCTCCAGCTTTGAATTTCTGGGTCGATTAATCGGCGGGCCGGCAATTCAAAGCCATTCTCTTTTTGCCATTGCTCAAGAAGAAACTTAGCAACGGCATAAATTCCACCTAGGGCTTTGAAAGAGCCAAGCCCCATCCGGTTTGTTTCATCTTTAACTAGTAAACGTAAGTTATTGTGCGCAGAGATCTCCACAATCGGGGTTTGTTCGTACGCTGGGCAAATCTTTAACAGATCTAAAGGCCGGCTGACATCAAGTGATAACTTATAATCCATAAGGAGCAGGATACTATGGATTCAGTGCGATGGGGATGCTGGACGCATGATGAAGTTGAGAACAAGCAAATTTAGAAAATGTGCCACTATTATGCTTTAAATCATGTAGTTAGCTAACAAATACTTGACAGAAAAATGAAAATATCAATTGAATAAATGCACCACATAATAAAAAGGTCGAAAAATAAGCGCCTGCGCCGTCACGATCTAGGTTGTTACGTATGTTGAGAGTAAACTATGCACCAGAGACCACTTGGCCCAAGGAAGCTCAACTGAAATAGGGCCATTACCAATAGAACTAATCCGTTTAATTGCCAAATAAGAATGAGTAATTATGAATCTAGAAAAGTCTAAAAAAAGAATATCGAAGAAAGCAAAGATGGGATTTCACGGCTATCCGACTCTTGAAATCAGCTATCTAGGACCAAACGAGAAGTTGGCAAATGAGGTGCTCCTTAAATTTATATTAGAGGAAGGAGTAGAGCCGCAAATAGAAAGGTTTACCACCGCAAGCGACATACGAGACGATGAAACTATTCAATCTGCAATCGTAAAGATGATAGAGAGATCTGAGGCACAAACAGTTATATTAATCGAAGGCGTAAAGCTAACGAAATGAAATAGCTGTAAAGTCTGAAAACTAAAGAACACTGACAAACAATTCAGGATGCCGAACAAACGGGTTAGAGTAGAAACACAATAGCCGCTAGTGCTTGTGACTCTGAAAGAATAATTAACATTTAGGCTGAACCAAATTACCCACCTACTCGGCAGTGCTTCGCAATGCCTGCAGCGAAATTAATGAACAAGAACGGCTTAATGAAAGGCCGGTTCTTACTTATAGGCTCCCTAACGCTAGCCAACTATTAAGCCAATAAAAAGAGCCTCATTCGTTCCCACAAGGTCGCCCTCTTTTTTCGACTATTGATATTAGCCAGCATAAAATTTTTTTGTTCGCAGCAATGGACGATCCAAAAAAATTGGATACAGTTCATCAATAGCCGTTTATCACTTTTTGCTCTAAATCAAAGTTCACCGATGAGTTCAGTTTTAGTTCAGTTTTAGTTCAGTTTTAGTTCAGTTTTAGTTCAGTGTGGATTAGCAATAATTTGCTCAGATAAAGCCATAGGCTTAAGCCTTTTATCATCTAATTCAAATAAATCATTTGGCATCACCGATGAAAAATAATTCGACCAACGCGATTATTCTCCTTTTGATTTTTACTATTCTACAATCTTGTACACTGCGGGGAATCGAACATTAAAAGATGAATATAGAGGGTCTATCCGCACGAAAATAGGAGAAGGATACACAACAGAAAGTTAGGTGAACACACTACTTGGTGATCCTATGGATACGGCTTTACAGCTGACAGGGAAGAAGTTTGGACTTATGTGTTTAGTAAGATCAAACCTTTTTTTCACTATTTTATACCCTATGTCTGGATTCTTCTTTCTGGGACTAATAGAGTCCAGTAACAATTGACGGTCATATTTGATGAAAATGATGTTGTAGATGAATATCGCTTGAATGAGTCAAAAACCCAGCAAAGAGGCGGAATATTAACCAGCGTTAACTAAACATTTCCCACCAGACGAGCGGAGATGGACTCAGGGACACTAATAGTTTAATCGTGTGATGAAGTCCCGGTACTTTTATCAAACAGCTGAAACTATTAGCGCCCCAAGATCATGAAAAAGTCATCTACGATAAAACCAAAAGTGCAACTGATAACGTAGTAGAGGTACATGAAAAGATACATCCCCAAGGGCAAGCCTGACAATAGTTTAATTTAGAAATCACGGCGGCGCATCAGGCGATCCGGCTATAAATCCAGACTCAGTACCCTACGCGGTAAATGATTTGGGACTTAGGTCAAATCCCCAAACGCCCCCATGATGAGTTAGATAATCAGGCATCCTTCCTAACCGAATATCGCGCTTAGGGTTTGGATCTAGGCATGCAAAGTATCCGCTCGTTTAGAGAAAGGAATTACGTTAAATTAAAGGTGGAAAATGTGAAGTATTTTAAAGTGGTTTTAGTATTTATATCGATTATACAAGGTAGTCTGGCGCTAGCCGAGAACTACGAGGTCAAAATGTTGAACACAGGAGCCGACGGAGTTATGGTCTTCGAACCTGCAATGTTAAAAGTTGAGTTAGGAGACTCTGTCACCTTCAAATCAACTAACCCGGGTCACAACTCAGCCTCAATAGCCGGCATGATTCCAGAAGGTGCAGAAGGCTGGAATGGCGGAATGAGCGCAGATGTAACTGTGAACTTTGAAACAGAGGGCGTTTATGTCTACCAATGCACCCCACACATGATGATGGCAATGGTAGGTGTAATTCAAGTTGGATCTGGTGATAATTTAGTATCGATCAAAGCAAAAGCAGCAGAGAAAAAGTCTGCTTTTGTAATGTCACCTGACAGGCTCGACAGTTACTTAAATCAGCTATAAGTTTGGTAGAATGACTAAGACAATTATACTGTCTTAGTCATATTTTAGATCCTAACAAGCCAATAGTAGAACTGTGAAAATTGAGCAACAGATGCACTTTAGCAATGCATACGCGCCGCTGATTTCTTATCTAAGTCCAGACGAAAAGCAGTCTTGCATCCTTCAGTCAAGCCTCGCTCAACAAATTTAAAAACCAACTAACTTCAGTATATTTATAGGGTCCGGACTGGGATTTAGATATAGCTGAGGGCTATATTGGCCCTTATTTCGGCATACCCAAGTCACCTCCTCTACAAATAGCGCGTCCTAGAGTACTTAACTAGGCATACCGGAATCAAATTAGAAAGAGCTTGCAGTTGTAGTGGGGTCAAGTCTTATACTGATTTATCAACGATAAAAGAAATTGAGCCACCGCAGCTTAAAGCACCGCAATATGTGTTTTATACTTTTACTTTTGAGTTTATAGGCATTCTTATGAACGAGAATATCCTCCGTCATGCCGGAGTTTTTTCACTACTGGCGATCACTATAGTCCTGTCTTTATCAGTAAAAGCAGCTACGCTCGAGTCTGAGATATCACAAGTCACCTTGTTTGTAGAGGGAATGATGAAAAGTCGTGGCGGCGTCACTTGACTAAGCTGACCATCGAGCGTCGTAGCAGCTCTGTCAGGGTTGCCAGGAATAAAGTCGAAAGAAGATGTTGAGATGATACTCGATAAGGACGCGTTTACTATCGAATATGATGAAACACTAACCACACTTGACGATATGTACTCAGCAATACTGGACTTGGGCTATGCACCACGATTAGCCTCAGATAAAGGTTCAAATGCTGGTACTAAGGTTGTAATTGGTGAAGTCCCACAGCCCATCGCTGACGCGTTGATACAAGCGAGGGCGATGAGTAAAATTTTACTAGTCGATTTCTTTGCTCAGTGGTGCATCGCGTGCAAGGCATTAGATGAACAAACCCTAAGCAGCGAGAAGGTCCAATCGGCTCTTGCAGGCTACATCTTCGTTAAAGTGAATACCGACCAATTTCCTCATAGTGCAGTGTATTACGACGTAGTTGGCATGCCGACGCTTCTTATACTTGATGCAAATGGTAATGAAACGTTCCGGTCAGTGGGTTCAATTTCGGCGGCTAATTTATCCGAAAAGCTAGAAATTCTTAATCCTCACTAACACCATGTCTCGCTCGTATTAATGACGCTTCCCTTAACAAATGGGGTCAGTGATAAATAGGGTCGATAAAAGATAAAGAAAGTAGATTAAAAACACAGCAGTTTAGTGAGCATCAAAGAAAAGCTGACTCTCTTATTTATCTGCTAATAACTTCACTTTAGCAACGGTACTCCAGCCTCCTGAGTGGCTATCGAACCTTCAGCTTACCCGGTTAAATATTTAGAGCAGTGTATTGCACGCTCATAAACAATGAACTCCAGCCTTCCCGAGCCTCCATCGCTTGTCTAAGTGGAGATGAACTCGCTTGAATGAGAAGATTTTCACTACACCAACTCATTCACCTTTTACAGGCTAACGCCCTACAGCGAAGCCTGTGGCGCGCTTATTTGGCTATTATTAATAGCTTAGTGGCTTAAAGATGAGCCCATAGAGTTTTTTGCGACTAACCCTGCGTGTTGAGTTTCTATGACATGGCAAGAAGTCGTAATTTGGCACCAGCTGGCCGTTAAGCTGTTAAACTATTATTGTTTCCTTCTACTCACAACATACCCCTCATTTCCCGGATATTAGTATGAACGATGAGATCAATTACAAAAATAACCCTCTGCACGGTCTTAGCTTAAAGAACTTGTTGATCGAAATAGTCGACCACTACGGCTTTGAAATTCTCTTTGCCTACATAAACATGAATTGCTTTAAGACCAACCCTACCATTGTTTCCTGTGTGAAATTTCTGAAAAAAACTGACTGGGCGCGTGAAAAAGTTGAAGCGTTTTATTTGTATGAGTATAAAAACCTACCTAAAGCATCTTCAGAGCAGTTTTTGTTGCCTCCCAGAGACCGGATTATTCCAGAAGATCAAGCACCGGCTGAGCCTAGCAAGTTGAGTTTGGACGATGCGCAGCGGTTGCGCGAAAAACGCGCAGAAAAAGCTGCAGCCTATGATCAGGGTGCTGACCATCATCGCCCAAGCTCGGGCAAGAGTTATGGCGCTCAACAAAACCGGTATTCTGCACCTCGAGATAACAAACGCTCCCGTCCGGGGGATCAAGGATCGTTGGACTTGCCAGCATCACCTGCTGAAGCGGATGCTGACCCTTGGGCAAACTCGAGAAACAAATTCAAGCAATAAGCCTAATCAAGATATGAACACTAAATAGGCTAATAAACAGGGTCACAGTGGAAATACCGCTCTGACTCTCGACTTTACCCCCTTTAGCTCAAGATAAATTCTTACTGTTTTAGCAGTGTTCCCACCTGTTTCTCATGGCAAGAACAGTATTTTTTCCCTTTTTTAGAATATTACGTTGATAGTTTCTTCATTTATCCTCGCGTTTCTATACGAAAATCTAGTATCATGCTGCACCGTTTTTTCACCTAAATAACTAACCTTCGAGCCGCACAATGACTGATTTATCACTATATAGAAACATAGGTATTTTCGCCCACGTTGATGCCGGTAAAACCACCACCACAGAGCGCATTCTTAAACTAACCGGTAAAATCCATAAAACCGGAGAAGTACATGATGGCGCAGCAACAACAGATTTCATGGATCAGGAGAAAGAACGCGGGATCACTATTCAGTCTGCGGCGACCACTTGTTTCTGGAAAGACCACCGTTTCAATATTATTGATACCCCTGGTCACGTTGATTTCACTATTGAGGTGTATCGCTCCCTTAAAGTGCTGGATGGTGGCGTAGGTGTTTTTTGCGGTTCAGGCGGTGTTGAGCCACAGTCAGAGACTAACTGGCGTTATGCCAATGAGTCAGAAGTATCGCGGATTATCTTCGTTAACAAGTTGGACCGCGTAGGCGCAGACTTCCTCAAAGTTGTTAATCAAGTCAAAACCGTTCTTGGCGCTAACCCTCTAGTCATGGTTTTACCCATCGGCACTGAAGACGATTTTGTAGGCATAGTTGACCTTCTCACACGCAAATCACATGTTTGGCCTGATCCGGGCAATCCTGATAAGTTTGAAATTGGCGATGTACCGGAAGATATGGTTGATCAGGTAGAGGAATACCGTGAAAAATTGATTGAAATGGCAGTTGAGCAAGATGATGACTTGATGGAGTCCTATCTAGACGGCGAAGAGCCATCGATAGATGACATTAAGCGCTGCATCCGCAAGGGCACAATCGCCCTAGACTTCTTCCCAACTTATTGCGGTTCTGCTTTCAAAGACAAAGGCATTCAATTGATATTGGATGCGGTGGTTGATTATCTCCCCAATCCAACGGAAGTTAAACCTCAGCCTTTAACCGATGACGAAGGCGAACCCAACGGTGAACTTGCCCTGGTTTCGGTGACCGAACCATTTCGCGCATTGGCGTTCAAAATCATGGATGACCGCTTTGGCGCTTTAACTTTTGTTCGGGTGTACTCCGGCGTATTGAACAAAGGCGACACCATTTTAAATTCATTTACAGGTAAGACCGAGCGCATTGGCCGCATGGTAGAAATGCATGCCGATGACCGGAGTGAAATTGATAGAGCGCAAGCCGGTGACATTATCGCGATCGTCGGCATGAAAAATGTGCAAACAGGTCAAACCTTATGTAGCAAAGATCAGCCTTGTACTCTGGAACCAATGATTTTTCCAGACCCGGTTATCTCAATTGCGGTATCACCAAAAGACAAGAGCAGTGTTGAAAAAATGAGCATCGCGATTGGCAAAATGGTAGCGGAAGATCCTTCTTTTCGGGTTGAGACAGACCTAGATTCTGGCGAAACCATCCTCAAAGGAATGGGCGAGCTACACCTTGATATTAAAGTCGATATTTTGAATCGTACTTACGGTGTTGAACTAGAAGTAGGTGCGCCTCAAGTAGCCTACCGTGAAACAATTACGCAGGAAATTGAAGACACCTATACTCACAAGAAGCAGTCGGGTGGTTCTGGCCAATTTGGTAAGATCGATTACCGTATTAAGCCCGGCGAGCCTGGCACCGGCTATGTATTTAGCTCCAAGGTTGTGGGCGGTAACGTACCAAAAGAATTCTTCCCTGCTATTGAGAAAGGTTTCAAAGGCATGATGGAAAATGGCCCAATAGCGGGCTTCCCGGTACTGGACATAGAAATCGAGCTATACGACGGTGGCTTCCACGCAGTGGATTCATCAGCAATAGCCTTTGAGCTTGCGGCAAGAGGCGCTTACCGTCAATCAATGTCTAAAGCCGGACCAGAGCTAATCGAACCGATAATGAAGGTAGATGTATTTACGCCGGAAGATCACATGGGCGATGTAATTGGCGATTTAAACCGTCGCCGCGGCATGATTAAAGATCAGGACACTGGCACCACAGGTATTCGCATCAAAGCCGACGTGCCTCTTGCGGAAATGTTTGGCTACATTGGCAGCCTCCGAACAATGACGTCAGGTCGCGGTCAGTTCTCTATGGAGTTCTCTCATTATCTACAGTGCCCAAGATCAGTCTCTGAGGCCGTTGTTGCCGCTGAGAAAGAAAGACAGGAAGCAAAATCCAAGAAGTAGGTTAAAATTCTTGTTTTTGAAGGCCCCGATAATGAACTTTATCGGGGCCTTTTTTATGGGGGACTTAGAAATATACAAATAACCCGACATTCATTCACTCGTATCTCGAGCGGCCTAAAGAGCAAATAATCTAGTAGTAGCTGCCTCCATCATACAATTTACGCTGGATGCTTATCAAATATAACTACCGTTTGGGACAAAGCAAAGCATTGCACATTAGAACTAAATAACTAGCGCTAACACATAGCAATGAAGTCAAACAAGATGCGCGATATGCCCTTATCATCCAGAGGGGCTGAACCCTACTTCAGGTAATAAAAGCCAGCGGCAAGTTAGCAAAGTTTTTAACAGACATTCGACAGAGATCATTAGCTCGGAATAATCGATTTAACCGAAATACCGAAAACCTAAACTAACGGATACCAATAGGTTAATGAATGATCCTAGCCCAACAGCACGCTTAATTTATTGAGCCATTAAAGCCTCCAAGAGCTCTTCACTAGGCATGATTTAGAAAACCAAAAACCCGGCTTCCCCTCCATGCGATAAATGCTTGATGTTGTTTCACTCTGCTTGGCGCGCCCAGAGAAATTGATTTACTTATTAGCTCCGCTAATAAGTTCGCCCCTCGGGCGATGCTTCGCACTGTCTTCGGCACTTCACTCCTTGCGAATTGGGGATTCGAACCAAGCCTTCTTGACCTGCCAAATTGAGCAGTATTTAGCCTGTATTAGTATATTTTTTACTACATACAAATATTTTATCGTGGTCCACTTACGACCCATAGCAGACATAAGCTATTTCCCCAAAAGTCCTCAAAGTCAGTCAACTCAGCTCCATTTCCAGGTTAGTAGCTTTCGCTAATTATAAGGTGTATTTGCTGCTTGAGGCCGTTTATGGTCGCTTTGTCAGCGTAAATAATTCGCTTCCCAGTTGCATTCTCGAAAAATACCTAGCAAGGTCAATGGGATGAAAAATTCGCTCAGGAAAAAGATAGACTTAGAATATCAAATATAGCGCCAGCTAGCTTTCTGGAACATCGAAAATTCACATTGATCGATATTTCCCATAAAACCATGTAGTTAGAAGCTGGCAAATAATTGGTAGGATGACTAAACGAACATGCGCCATATACAAATGTTATGTTCCTTGGAGATTAAGTGCTACCCGAATAGAGAAAATACTGGGATATACGAAATTTGAAACTTAGCAACAAAGACTTCCTAGAAATCGCTGGTGCAATAGCACTAGTTGGATCATTAGCGTTTGTAGGATTACAACTTAAACTAGACCGAGATATTGCCCTAGCTCAATCTTTCGCTGATGGAATCGAGTCGAGAAAGGAAGATATTCGCGCCAAAATGGAAAGCGAATCCTATATGCTTATGCTGGGAACATTATGGGAGTCTGGTCAGAGGCCACAATGGTGGTTAAACGCTTCAGAAAG
>Ga0302131_1000632_pt1 | contig 21046 bp, 25 predicted proteins | sample CB9_20m_MG_FD_203105 | JGI IMG/M metagenome (GOLD analysis project Ga0302131, IMG submission 203105) | Marine microbial communities from Western Arctic Ocean, Canada - CB9_20m | ecosystem: Environmental > Aquatic > Marine > Oceanic | place: Canada: Western Arctic Ocean | collected 2017-09-19
TCTAAGGGAGGAATTTGCGACATGACTTTATTATATTATTTTGCACACAATGAAACCAAATTCAAGGGGCTACGATTACCAAATTATCCTACATTCAAAATGGAACTTAATCAAATATTTGAAAATAAATTTACATTTGATTTACATATGGATTCTGCAGGAAATCACGAATATCCGGAGGATTGGGAAATGATTGAGCGTGGCTCAAAAAATATTAAATATATAGATAATTTGCCGTATTGTTATAATAAAAGATTGGACAAAGATGTAAGATTTACTTTATTGCATTTTCAGGGTAGAAATAAAGCCATTATGGGAGAATATTATAATAAAACTAACTCGCTGTAGTTTATTTCATGAATCCTAACTCCTTAATTTTATTAAAAACCAATACTCGATGTTGTTTTGACAAAGCAACTGTTTTGCTTCTTAAGTCTATAATAATTTGTTTTTTGTTAGGAACATTTACAAAATCAGCATGTCCATCAATATCATAGCGCGGAGTTCCACCTTGATTATTGCAAAAATGATTTCTTAACGGAAATAACAATTCAGGTGAATAAACTAAATTATACCAATCATCACAACACCAGTTTAATATTTCTTCAGGGAAAAACCAACCAAAAATTTCCATATGACGACGTGATACAAATGCCTGTGTTAAAATTCTAGGATTATTATTAATTGGTCCGGCCAATCCAAATCCTTGATGTTTTTTCAAAATAAGAATACAGTCATTGATCCAATCTTTTGTTGTAAAATTCATATCATCACCACACTGAAAAAAATAATCACATTTATCATCATACGCACGTTTAAATAATATATTCCACATTTTAGTTAAATGTCCTTTTTTGACATTATCCATATAAATAAAATTAAAATTAACATTTGGAAACGCCGTCGTGAATTTCATTATTTCATCTTGATGTTCTGAATTATCAAAAACATCATCTCCGCGGTCAACCCCAATATAAAATGTGTATTTATGCTCGTTATTGCTTGTCAATAAAAAAGTTTTTAATGTCAGATTATACAAATAACTTTCTTTAATATGCTTCCAATCACGATTTTTGGACGTACAAGGAATTAAAAGCCCAATCTTATGTGTTGTCATTGTTTACATTATAACATTTGTTGCTTCTATATTTATTCTTTTCGAATTTATTAATCATTTTTTTTTTCAAATGCTGTGCTAACTTCGCCGAAAATTGGGCATTGAATATTGAGGTTCGGAATTTCAGCATGATCAAAATCATCGATGCTAATATCATGAACTGGTGAAAATGAACATTTATTCTTCGCATATTTATTGCATTTCGGACAAAATGGCGGAGGAATCTCGGTCATAACAAATGGTAGCTGGAATTGTTCATTTTTCAGTTGCTGAATTTTATCAAAATCGTTGTGGAGCAACTCAATGGCGCGCATGTCCCAAATATTGTTGCTGATTTTACGAACGTTCTGTGGTTGTGTGGTGACGCGAACTGACTTTACAATCGCGTTCATGATATTCTGGTATGTTTTGATTGTTGAATAGAAGTAATACAATCAGTCTAATCAAATCAATTTTTTATGAATTTCAATAATGATGACAACAAGCATTTATAATATGATATAACACTAATGTCATGAAATTATTATCTATGAATTCATGAAATTATTATCTACACTAAGACAAAGTCTTATTTTTGAAAACTTATTATACACAAGTCTCAATTTATCACAAGCGGTTTATTGTAATAACACTAGCTGGGATTGTCTCACTTGTTCTCCGCAAAATATGGTAGAAACCACATACGAAGCTTACGGCGAGAAGACCTTGATTGGATACAACAACCAATTAAATACTTTGTTTGCTTCATTTCGCGGAAGTTCCAATATCCAAAATTGGATTGATGACATTCAAATAGATCATCATTGTGTTGATGAAAGCAACAATATATGTCTGGAAGCCGGATTTTACAAACTATATGAAGATTTATACCCATTTATTTCTAATGAAATAGACAAACTTTCTCAAAAATACCAAACAAATCAATTATTACTCACAGGACACTCTATGGGTTCGAGCATTGCTTCTCTCTTTGCATATAACCTCTCTAAAATAAAGTACAATATTACATTAATAACATTTGGTTCGCCGAGAGTTGGGAATTATGAATTTGTCCAAGATTTCGCATCAAAAAATATAACCAGTTTTAGAATCACACATTACCATGATATTGTACCACATCTACCACAATACAGACTGAACTATCATCACATTCCAAATGAAATATGGTACAACGAAAACAATACATATTACAAAATATGTAATGATTTAAATTTGAAAGAAGATGAAGAATGTAGCAATAGTTGCTACCCACTCTCATGTACCAGCACAAGCGATCATTTGAAGTATTTGAATATTACTTTTGGAAGTGAAGGTAGTTGCTAATATTTACGAGCTAGCGCTATCAGCAGCACCTTCAAGAGTTTCCTTCGCTTCATTACAATTATCTTCGTCCAAGTATGTCCCAATGTGAATGTCATGACAGTCGCTGAATTTCATTTCCTTACATTCTTTGTCATTTTTCAAACAAAATATCATATCATCGGATGTCATGATTGTTTGTTTATCAATATCATCTGTTTTATATACATAATTTAAAGAACCATCTTCGTCCGCGACAGTATCATACTCAAGAGAACTTTTCCATTCTTGACACTGTTGTAGCGAAGTAAACTCGTTTTGACACGTTTCTCCATTAGAAATTTTCTCACATTCCTTGTCCGCATGACTTTCTCCGTCTACTAAACAATATTTACCAGCGCTTGTATCATTGTCGCCACTGTCGGTTCCGCTACTGTCGGTATTATCACCACTGTCGCCATCATTGATATTATTATCATTCGCAACTACATGAGGCGCTATATTGAAAAATATGATTAGTGCTAAAATAATAAACATTAAAAAACGGATCATAGAAATATTTTGATCCATATTATTACGAGGTGTTATATATTAATTGTTATATATTATTTTTTACCATTTTCGTCCCACATATTCCAGTCAATATCATTTTTATGTCCGCCGAAATAAGAAACACCCCATTTCTCCAACATGATATGGTTGATATTTTGACCGTTATAGTCTAGTTCCAGCAATAGACGCCCGTATTTGTCAGTTCCTTCATTTTTGGCAACATTCACAATCTTCCCTAAAATCATATTTGTAATATATTCTTTTGCCCAATGAGCAACCTTCTTTTCTTGTGGGTCTTTTGAACGGATTTCGGCGCAGTCATACCCCAACATACGAATGTTAAAACGAACACGCTTTCCATCCATGATAGTCGCAATAGTAACAGTATCCCCATCATAACATTTCACGATTTTACCACGACCGATACTTGGAATAAATTGTTCGCAATTTTTGTAATCACACGATTCAAGTTCGCGGTCTGTTACCATGATAGATAATATATAGTATAAAATATATTTAAGTATTATAAATATATTAATATAACATGTACTCGTGTAAAAAAATCACCATGTTCAAAGAATATTTTATAAGTATACCAAAAAATAAAATTTACCCGACATTTGATAGAGTTTCACACATGTTGAATGATGAAGAATTCAAACAGAGTGTCGTAGAAGAGTTAATTGGTGAATTTTCTTCAAGTGGATTTATTGCTTTTTTTACAGTTGTTGGTGGGGGGATTGCTATAACCATTCACCCGGTTGCTGGAAGTATTGTATTAATAATGTCGATCGCATATGGAAGTTTCATAAAGGTTTTTTGTGGAAGATATTATAAACAAAAAAGGTTGCGTAACAAAACGCCCGAGAGAAGTTCAACGCAAAAAAATTTGGAAGAAGGTATTCTCAATGTATTCAAAAAATGGGGTACTTCTTCGTCAATGAAATATTTTCGCACCAACACTGGAAAATATGGTTTTATTAGACTTACTTCTCAACTAAGTTCCAAGAAAAGACGGGTCGCTCCACTCGTCCAATCTACAAGTGAAATTATAGAAAGTTCAAAATAAAATTTGAAGGCGTCTTTTGATAAATATATTTTTTATTTTTGAAATTACTCACATTATTGGGATAGTATTGCTGAACATATTCACCCATGTTTTGTGTTCCCATTGACCCATTACACTGTGCGCATATTGGCAACAAATTAGTATTATTTGCTTCTCCGCCATCTTTTTCTGATACAATGTGTCCATAAACACATGTATTCATTTCTATTTCTCTGTCACAACAACATATACATAACGCGCGCCGTTTGTCTTTCCCTACAAACTCGTCCCAAACTGAACTTTTCACCGACTTTCTGATGTTCGCCTTTCTTGGTTTCCTAGGTTTAGTAATTCTTTCGCCGGTTTTGATGAAGACGACATCTTTGACCCATTGATACGCATGATCGTACGATTCGTGTGCATACAACCCAAGATATAACTTTTCACGAGCACATTTGATCATCATTGATTCGGTGATAGATTTGGAATTGGGGTATTTGTCTATCGTCCACGCGGATAACTCAATATTTTTAGCTTCTATTATTTCTTTTAATTCATCTGCGGTTTTTATATTAAGCTTTTCCGTTAAAAACCCCAATGCTTCTTGAAAATAATTGAAGTAGATGTGTGGTCTGCGGGCGTTTTTGCTAGTTGACCACATATCTGGGTATTTATTCTTAAAAAACTGTGCGACTTCTTCCGGAATATTTTTGTCGATTGATTCAGGGAACTCGGGGAGTGGTGTATTTTTATTGATGATATTATAATTATTTATTAATTGCTCCATGCTATTTACTTGTTCAACTTCCACAAACACTTGAATATTATGTGTATTGGTCAGTTTACGCAACGCCTCAAAACGATGTTGCCCGTCTACCAAAAAACAACGGTTTGTTTCTTGACACTGGTGGATATTGATAACTCCGTGAAAATCGCAATGGCCATTATTCAAGAGTTGTTGTCTTTGGTAATTTACAATTTCATCCACTTTACTCTGATCCCGGATACGTTGAATATTTGGCAGTTCTATACAACAATTGAGCAGTTCCTTGCTCATAATTGAACATATGTATTTCTTGTTAATATTGATATACTTGGTAGAGCGCTTGATGATATTCATTTATTGTTTAAAGACAAATATATTTAATTATGTTTTGTATTTAAACTTTTTATTATATCACTTTTTCATAATAAGAATCCTTGCTCTTTTTATAATTGTATATATTGTATAAATCGCAAATGTGATATTTATTTTCAAAAGAATTCGCGGTATCAAGATAAATCTACCATACACTTCTTCATTCTTGTTTGTATATTCAATGACAATACTATTCAAATATATTCCCAATGAAAGCATTGAAATACCGGATATCAAAAAAAGAACATGTTGTATTGGTGCCTTGTCTTTGTAGTTTTTACTAAACTGAATGATTAAAATGGATGCTGTAATAATGGTCGCGATTGTCCCAGTAATGGAAATAATGAACCACACCGCATCTTGTTGTTGTTTTTTTGTCTCTGTCTCTCTCATTTTCGCATCCATTGTATATATATATTATTTTTAATAATTTATAGTATAATTTCTCTTATCAATAAACTACTTGAGAAAGAGAACGCGGCTATAACTAAACCGAATGTTCTCAAAACTTGAAAATCGAAAAACTGGCATCACTTGAAAATAAAAAGGGTAAACCATCGGGCGGCGATGGTAGTGGTCTTGGCGGTGGTGGCTATTCCGGACAATCGGTTCTTAGAACGGTACCAATGAGCGCAAATACGGCGCCACCGGGACCCGTGTCGCATGAAGTGGGTGGCTGTTCATTTAAAATCACAGGAATTAGTCATTTTGAAGAAAATGCTAAAATCATAGGCTATGATACAATATTGGAAATGGAATACGAACCTAACAATCCATATGATACATCTGCGATAAAAATAAAAGACAAAGACAAAATGATAGGTTATGTACCAAATAGTTCACCCAATATTAAAAAATTGTGTTTTGAAAATATCAACGAGAAATTGAAAGTAATTAATATCAAAGATAATCCTCGAGGTATTCGTGTTTTGTTTCAGAGTTTATATAATGAGGATGTGGAAGTTGTTGGGGTGTTTGGGGATTGAGTATATTAAAACACTTTTAATTATTTCAAAATCTCCTTTTTTTGTTTTTCTTTAATTGCCTTCGAGTGAGGTCCTTTTGCCAATTTATTCTTAATATATTACACGTGTTATTTTATTTAAATCATAAATATATATCGGTCGTCAAATTCAGTTGCCGTGTTATTGAAATAAAATTGAAATAAATCAACACACTTATAAGAATAATATAAATAACCAAAATGGCTTGCATGGTATGCGAAGATGATCACGGAATGTGTTATTGTGAAAACGATTGCACATATTTAATTTGTAATGAATGTAAATCAAAACTTCATGAATGTCCACAATGTAAATGTGGACTTAGGATAAATATGTTCTTCGCTGGAAAAATGTGTGAAGCAGGGGCAGAGTGTTCGTATGCTCCTTGTACTCTAACAAGGCGATATGTAGTAAAGCCGGGTGATGATGATCAGGCGTTAGATTATTTGAGAAGTGAGGGTCACATGGAGTTACATCCAGAGAATATCATAGAATATGAAAAATATACTAATCTACAAGAAGACATTGGTGTCCAAGTTGTAAATAATACATTAAACGTGACAGGACCTTGTGCTATATTAGACATGAAACGAATGAATAGAGAAACCCTTTGTTTATGTCATGGTTCTTGGCAAGAAAGTGACCTTGAAATATTATCTGGTACAGATCTGACTAAAATTTCAGACATAGTAAATAAAAGAAACTACGAAATGATAGAAAAATGTCACGTATTTAGTTTGCGTTTAAATGATGATTTTAATTGTTATCGGAGTATCGCGGAATGGGGGATAGCATCATCGTTGGGTAAAATCCTTATACTTGAACCTATGATAAATCCAATGCAAGCTTTAAAAAAAAATGGTGCCAATGAGTTTTATCTATTTGCGAGTGAGAGTATCAAAACATTAGAAAAATTATCATTTCCTAGAAGAAATGCTATATTCAAAGTTCATCCACGAATTAATATGACTTATAGGGAATATAAAGAATGTATGCATCAATTAATAGAGTCCAAGTCATCTCATAAAGAATTAATTAATTTAATATCAGATGATGTAAGTATCTCAACACATGTTGGTTGAGTTAACTATTCTGATTAGATAATACTTCAAACTCACCTAAATCCAATTCCATAATATCTTTCTTTTGACATTCTTCTTTACAATGTTCTTGATAAATTCTTAGTATTTCCAAGAATTTTTCTTCATCTGATTTCTTTGAACTACCCGAAGAACTCATATCTTTGCCGCTTTTTGAAAACCGTCGGCTCAACAAATACTTACTTGAACGTCCCTTTGCTTGAATATATTGAATACCTGGCACACCATTTCTCATCAAATCTCCCAATAGATTATTAGGAAACGTCCTGTTGTTGATTGAAGTTGTTTCGGGAACATTTTCGGCAAAACTTGAACCACCATTGTTATTTTGTTCACAAATAATCTTATTTTTACTTTCGTGGAATGATACCATATTTTGCGAATGTGTTCCCAGTGTCAAATCACACAACCAATTTCGATAACTATTGTCTTCATTACTTGGGGCTTCGTCGTCGTGCATGACTTCTAGATTTTCGGGGATTTCGCCCATAAATGTTTCCCAAATTAGGCGGTGGATGCTTTTTGGTTTTCCATGTATGCATATCTGTTTATAACGAGAGCCACTTTTATTTTGTTGAGCAATATGTCCATAACGATTTCTGGCTCTTCCGTGTGACGAGAATTCATTTTCTGTATATTTAGGATGATACTTCCATTCTTCATTTTCAACTTCAATCTCATAAGCGTCGAAGTAATATCCATATGCCTTATATTCGGGGATTTTAATCGCTCTTCTGATTTTTGACGCCACTGTTTTTAATACTGGTTTATTGTCTTTTTGAACTACATTTTCAATGATAAATTTGGCACATTTGTCTACACTACGAAATAGACCAATCGTGGTTGATTTTGCTCGGTTATTTTTGTCTTGTGGGTCTGGTTGTTTCATAATCGTATAACGACCATTTCTGCCACCATTTTTGTTACTTTCGTTTACTGAAATCTTTTGTGCCTTCCTACCATTTTCGCTTAATGATAACCATCTTAAATTAAAAATATGATTGTTTTTGCGATTATCGTCTATATGATTGATTGATTCTAGGGGAGGAATGTTTGGAAATGCGGATGGTAATGCGACGTGGAGGATTGAAAATGTAAATTGTTTACCGTTTTCGCTTAAATAAAACAGAGTCCTATGGCAATTTATTGGATATTTTGTCTTTTTATTCCGAATAATGAAACCTGGATCACCATTTTCTATAAACATAATTTCATACAAAGGAAATTCAGTAATTTTGTGTTGTTTTGTTTTCTTGATTCTCCGGTGTGCCAAAACTGGTAGCCATGCGTTCATCATAACGTTTCCGTAAAGTGGGTGTTGGATGCTCATTTTTAGATTTTTCCATACACTTGTTTACAAATAACTCAATTCAATTTTTTTTTATAAATGTGAAAAATCGTCTTTGTTCATTATTATTTTTTTGAATATTAATGAACATATTTTAACAATCAACTTATTTTTAAGATATTTTGAGTTTTATTGGGAATGTTAGGAATGGGTGCTAACCATGAAAAAATTAATTGGAGTATGCAAGTCCGCCCATACCACTCATAATTCTAAGAACATTGTAGTTTCTGGCGTAGACGCGCACCTTGGCGGTGTTTACGCCCTCAACAGTGGCGTTCGAGAGAACGAGCTGAAGGGTGGCGTTGTCAATGCGCGACATATTGCAGGTGCCCGACGGCTGGTGCTCCTCCGGGCGGAGCGCGAACGAGTAAACGTTGACGCCGGTGTCCGGAGCACGCGAGTGGTGCTGCCACGGTTGAACCTGGTCGAAGTAGGTGCCCTCACGCTCCGAGAAGCGGTCCTGTCCGTTAAGCTGTAACTTGGCAGTAACAACCGGATTCTCTCCCCAGCAGTGCATGTCGAGCGAGGTCTCGGCGAGGACGAAGGTGCCCGCATCCGAAACTCCCGACGAAACACCGGACTGGGTTTGGTTCCAATCGGCCGTGAACTCGGTGCCGGCGGCAGTAACATCCGCGGCACCCGCGGTCTCGAAGAGCTCGTTGGTGATGAACGCCTCCTCGCCCATAACACCGGTCGGGCCACCGAACGCCTTAATAGAGTTCGGAAGAGCATCAACGGCATCGGTGTAGTTGAACGGCTGAGCGCCAAGAGCCTTGTAAAGAGTCTCGCCAGCAGTGAGCGAGGCGCAGTAGTCAACATTGGCATCCGGTTGGACAACCCAGACAAGCTCCTTACACGGGTGGTTGAAGTTGAGTCTGACCTTGTTAGACGACGAACCAACCGACTCAGCGCCAGTGAACTGAAGCTGCTCGATAAGGTACTCGTGCGGGTTCTGGGCCATGCGGCGTCTCTCGTCAGTGTCAAGGTAGACGTAGTCAACATAGAGCGAAGCCGAAACGAGCGACTGAGCGTAAGCGCCCGAAACCTTAACATCGCCACTACTTCCTCCATCAAGAGTACTTACAGCGAAAAGGCACTCGTCAATGGCGCGGAGGTCAAGGTTGATCTTGACCTCGTGGTATTGGAGGGCAATGAGCGGAAGCGCAAGACCCGGGTTGGAGCAGAACCAGAATTGAAGCGGGACATAGAGAGTGGTCTCAGGAAGAGCCTTTCTCGGGGCGCAAACTTGTCTCGGCGCCGACGAATCGCACGGACCGTCAACATCGGCGAACGACGGATCGGTAACGAATGTGAGTTGGGTGGTGTTACCAACCATCTTGTAGTAACCAGCCTCTTGGTTCTTGTCCATGGTGAGCTGGCACCAGATGTGCATCCAGTCACCGTATTGCTTCTCAATTCTCTGACCACCAATCTCAACCTCAACGTTCTCAATAAGCTGGTGACCCGGGAAGTCAAGCCACCTGGCGTAAACATCACCAGCAGTGTTGAGCGATTGTCCAATCTCCGGAAGGGTAACCTGTAGGTAGGTTCTGTAAGCTAAGTCACCATTTCTCGAAACGGTGCATGTAACTCTGCGTCCGAAATCGGCTTGACCGTTGAAAGTCTGCTCAATCGACTCCATAGCGAAGTTAGTGTGTCTCCTGTAGGTGACTTTCCAGAAGGTAATCTGCGGATTACCAGTCAAGTAAACATCCTGCGCGCCGTAAGCCACTAATTGCATTAAACCACCACCCATGATTTTCTGTTATACTATACTAAAAGAAAAAAAAATTTTTTTTTTCAATTTAAATTAAAATATTTTGTTATAAATTTGTTCAAAAAATCCTCGGTAAATACTTGTTTCTCTTTACTTTTATGCTTTGAAAATATATAACTATTCTGTTTTTTTTTAACAGTCCAACCATCTTCAATTGCGTTAAAAATGAAAACCATTTTACTGATATCTTTGTTGTTTTTACAATGTTTGCTTAGATCGATCTCATTCATTTGATTATATTTTTTATTTTATATTTAAAAGAAATACACAAAAGTTCTTATATGTCCGAAATTGAATCAAATTATACACTAGACAAATTATTCTCAAATCAAATCAATTCGTTTAGAGAAGAAGAAGCTTTGATTATAGAGAAATCTAGGATGAAAATATTATCCATTGAAAATAAAATAGAAGCCTGTAGCAGAAAAGACAAAATTAAAAAATACAAAGAAAGGATACAAGTTCTGAATAAAAAAATGAGTGTTTCTCATAAAAAAATGAATGAGTATCTACTTTCCAATTCAGAACATTTATTTGATTATTTTGTTACAAAGCAAAATATTGAAAAAAACAATAATCCCAAAAAGGCATTGGATAATTTTTTTAGTAAGTCTAAAAAAAAAGAAGAATACATTTCACATAGCAAATGTAGTCGGAATATGAAAGAATATCTAAAAGAAAACAATTTTGATATGTACATTGAAAATTATCATTATCATAACAATACTACCGACGAATGTCACATATGCAGTGTATGCAACGAGGGCGAACTTATAAAATCTATATATGACGGCATATTGATTTGTAATAAATGCTTTTCAACTGATAAATATTTGATTCACAATGACAAACCAGCATATAAAGAACCTCCTAAAGAAATATCATTTTATGCCTATCGGCGCATAAATCACTTCAAAGAGATACTAGCACAATTTCAAGCTAAAGAGTCAACTGATATACCAAACAGTGTAATTGAAGATGTCAAAAATCAAATAAAAAAAGAAAGAATAACGTTACATAAACTCACGAGCAAGCGGACTAAAGAAATTCTTAAAAAACTGGGATATAACAAATATTACGAACATATAACATTTATAAAAGACAAAATGGGAATAAAGCCACCAATTATGAGTCAACAGCTAGAAGAAACGCTATGTAATTTGTTTATAGATATTCAAGTTCCATATGCCAAATTCTGCCCAAGCGACCGTGTAAACTTCCTCAATTACTATTATACACTATACAAACTATGTGAACTTCTTGATGAACGGAAGTATTTACCACACTTCCCTATGCTGAAAGATCAAAAGAAAATAGAGCAAGATCAAATATGGAAAAATATTTGTCAAGATCTAGGATGGGATTTTATCCCTACTCTTTGAAATTTACAATCTTGTTTAAGACGATGATAATATAATGAATATTCGTTATATTATCAATCAATTACGATTTACTCAAAATCCGCGAGGGAATCTTACTAGATTCGCGCCAATACCGAAGCCGGCACCGGTTCTGGCACTTTCTCCCATCGACGGAATGTAAGTGTCAAGAACCGAGAATGTTGCGGCGGCGGTGAGGGCAATCAGACCAATTTCATCCAACTTAAGTGAAGCCTTCGGAATTGCGTAGCACGCGATAGCTACCATAAGACCCTCTACTAAATATTTAATAACTCTTTTTAAAACCTCTTGAACGTTCAACATCATAATATTATATTATATAAATAGAAAAAAAATATAAATAACTTTATTCTATAATATAGATAATGTCAGAACATATTGATTTGCTAGATGAAGATAAAGCGATCGCCGAACAAAAGTTTGCTTGCTTGTCTTTTGTTTCACCTGAGAAGATACTAAGGGATAAGAATCTTTACTTTTTTGAAAAATTTACCGAGCAATATAATTTCAACAAACAAGCCGAATTGTTAACAAAATTTTCAAATTATATATCTTACAAGTATCAGCTAAATGCGGAAGATATCATGAACGACCTCAAAGAGTTTTCTACAATTGAGAAAGATTCGATGTATGAAAATATTCAAGACGATTACAAAACTTTCATGGACAAGAATGAAGAAAAATACGAGTCGCAGTTCAACAAGGAACACTCGTTTCAGACATCGACGAGAGGCTTAAAGGTGAGGGGTGTATTTCCAACTCAAGAAGAGGCTGAAATGAGGTGCAAGATGTTGCGCCAGGTTGATCCGAATCACGATGTGTATGTTGGTCCGGTCGGAATTTGGATTCCGTTTCACCCGGACGCATACAAAACCGGAAGAGTCGAATATCTTGAGAATGAGCTCAACCAACTTATGCATGAAAAGAATCAAAATGAAGAGCAAGCGAAGTTGCAATTTGATAATCGGGTTAAAGAATCTAAACTCAAGGCAATTTCAGAAAATATGGAGAAGGCCAAAAAACACGGAAATAAACTAACGCAAACAATTAATGAAGATGGTGAACTTGTTGGAACAGATGAGGGTAACAGTCTAGAAAAGAAGTTGGGCGTAAACGCGTCTATGGACGAAATCAAGAAGGAACTTTTCGAAGGAGACAATATTGTTACTGGTAAGACAGATCATGGTCTCAGCGAACTGACAAAAAATTGATTTCGGTGACTATATTTTTTTAACACCACAAAACATTATCCTCATAATTCAAGATGGAAAAAGAGAAAGAAACAAAACAAGTGACGAAAAAATCAAATAAGTGTAATATTTGCAAAAAGAAATGTGTTATAAATATAACATGTACAAAATGCGAGAAGATATTTTGTATTAAACATCGCTGTCCTGAAAACCATATGTGCGTTCATGATTACAAAAAAGACTTTGAATTATCGGAAAAAATAATATCATCCAAAATAGAGGTCATTTAATTTAGTTCACATTTTTATAAAAATAAAAATTATATTCACGTTTTATTTTTATTTTTTACTATTCGTAATATAAATGACAACAAGTGTTGTGTTTGATGATATTGATTATTCTCAAATTGAATACGATGCGAATGCTTCAGTAGATGAAGCTATGTTGACGGATCCGAGTGCGTCTATTATTGCGTTACAGGGCTTGCGTATTCTAAAAACCAGAGAAACCGGCGACGAAGTTGTTGTACCGGATACAATAGGTCGCGCCGAAAACCCAATGACAAACTTCAACGAAACATCTTATGAGCAATATAGAATGCGACGAAAAGCAGAAGTTTTAAAATACAATAAAAATAGTACAATAACCAAGAGAACACATTACTCTGCGTTGACTTCATCGCGAAGGGGGAAACTTTCAAATACGTCTGTTGTATCTTCCACATGCGAATCGGATATAATACGTGTAAAACCGGCAATAAATTCAGGGGTAAAAGGTGATAATTCATTATTGTTCTATGATCAAAATGTGACATTTATTGAAAAGTTATAGTAATATTACTCATTTCTTTTGGGGGACAAGACATTCGTCGATGCGATTAAAAATATCGCCCGATGTACATACGTCATCCTTAAATACTTGTATGCATTGTCGCATATTGTCGTCTTGTCCTATGTAACAATACATATCATCCTTGCTTACAAACTGATTTTGCGAATATTTGCTTTTATCAAATCCATTATTTTTAGGCTTTGATTCTTCTTTTTTTTGCTCTTTTTTTTTACTTTCTTTCACAATCTTGTTATCTACAACAATTTCTCCATCTTTTTTAATAGTCATTTTATCCTTCTCTACAAGTTTGTCTTTTTTCTCAGTAACGGTTTTGGTTTCTTTCAACTCTTCATCGTTCTCCTTTATTTTGACAACGTCTTTGGATATAGTCTTTTCCACCCCGAATATTTTATTTAAATATGCCATGATATCTTTTCGGTAATAGTAACAAGCTCCTGCGGTAAGTAACAGTATAAACAAAAACAGAAAGAAAAGAAGGTTAGCGGAAGAATGATTTGTATCTTTTATTTGCGAGTTTACATTATTATTCACACTATTTGTATTCCTGGGGTAGTCGCCGACAACTTTTTTGGTTTCAGAAACACGCGACTCAAATAAAGAGGGTGACCAAGAAACTGACGCATTTGACTCAAAATTATTGACATTGGTGTTGTATACTTCCTTTACTGTATTCCGAATGGTATCTTTCATAATTATATTATGCGTATATAATTATGAGATAAAATCTAACAAAAAACGTTAATATCTATCCTTACAAATTCATATAAATATTGTGATATATATCCATCTTAGTATTTTTGCTAGTTGTTTCATTTTTCACACTCTTTACTTCGTGCTTTTTTATTTGCTCCATGACAACATTTATATTTTCTTCTAAGTTCGTGATTTCATCATTATTTTTCAAAATCGCAATGTCATATTTCAATTCTTTATGTAACACTAATAGTTCAATTGTGTGACATATTAAACTAATTCTTTTTTTGTTTGTAGACACACAATATCGGACCGTGAATAAACTATATATACTCTCCACTATATTTTTCAAATTTTGAGAACATCTTTCTTTGTTCATAACCGCAAAAAGAGAATCCCACACGATCCATATTATATTGGTTTCTAAAAGTTTTTTCTTATTTTCATATAGACTTCGTGAAACGCAACCAATTATTTTCTTCTTTTTTCTACATAAAATATCATATTCAATGATCCAATTTAACCAATAAATGATATCAACTTTTTGTTTTGACACTGTAAGATGATATACAAACTCGTTGATTGGGATTAAATACTCGACAGGATCGCCAGGCTTGTATACTAAATCAACGAATGATGTATTTGGTGCCTTTAAATTCTCATATAGAGATTCTATTTTGAATAAAAATTTATTCTGCAAATGGTCTAAAATAGTCAACTTATCTGAACATGACAAAACTGTAGTGATAGAACAGAATATGATACGGATTTTTTTGTTGTTCCGCACATTTTGTATTGTATCGTCTTGACCGATGATATCGCGAAATTCAGAATACTTTTTTTCTATGTAAAGTGGTAATTTTGGATTATGAATGTGTATATACTTACTCATAAGAATAAAAAATGTATCCCATATTTCCAATAACATATTGGAACATAGCATTTCGCACGTCCAAAAAAATGCCTCTTCCCGCTTATTGTAATATATCGAATTCTGCAACTTTTTGCTCAATTCGGTTTTTTTCAAGTTAGAAAAACTTGTTATTTTAAACTTGTCTCGTGTATCTTGTATTACCACTTCATGCGTCATATTTAATAACACATATTATAATGTAAATAGTTAACCGAAAAAATATAAAATAAATATATATTTTATATGAATTTTTCCATATTATTGTTGGTATTAGGTATCATCTATATTTACTTGAACTTTGTACAAAAAGAATGCGAATCGTTTGAAAACAAAGTGAAAAAGGGAACTACCCAAGAAACTATATTTGATGAATTCTATGTATTTTTGCTAGATGACTTATTTTATAATTCTGAATTTTATGAAAGATTCTGCAAAATTATTTTACATTACTCCAATAGTGTCTACAACAATCACCTTTGTATTGGCATTAAACATGGTGGACACATCAACGAGATTCTTAAACACAACATCTCAATGTCAACGATTTCTAAATCAAAGTCAATCATTGATTTATGTAAATACCGTTACAAAAACAATGATTATCAATATATTGACAAATACGAAACAAATTCCTACATATTCAATGAACATGAGTTCACTCATATTTCATTAATCGATAGTGAAATATATTACACAGCGAATCTAAATGGCACTATATACAACATATCAAAATGGCTCAGCAACCGCGGGTATTTATTCATTGATGTATTCCAAAATATTAATAATTTGAAACAACATTTGACAAACAAAGACACCGGGAAATTCATAAAAATAAACTACACATATAGTGACAAAATAAAGGAAATTAGTGATAAACAATTCTATTTTACAGAACACATCAAGATTGATCAAGAAGAAAAAATAAATCGCCACGAACTTACTTACCACTCGAACGAATACTTGAAAAATGTTGCGCAAGAATGTGGATTGTCATTTGTAAAACACTATAATACAATAAGCAATGTTGCTGGTCGCGGAGTAATTGTATTTCAGAAAGTATGAACATCAACGCCATTAACGTTTATACTTACCAATTGACACAAATGAGTCCAATGTATAAATCACGAATATTCCTAAAAAACAATAAAGCACAATTTCGTCATTCTTCTTATTTGTCTTTATTTCTTTTTCGTCTTCAAACAAATTGATAATATAATTTAATTTATCCAGTAGCTCGTCGCGTGTTTCATTGCCTATAATTTTATTGCGCGGATCGCCAGACACCTTGCTCATATTCAAGTTGTTGCTAATCAAATAATCAGTAGACACTCTCTCATTATGATACAGGTCTTGCGACGATTTAACTTTATCTATTTGTTGCTTCACATCAGTTTCTAGTTCACTTGCGTAAAAATCACCAAGTGTCTTTTCATTTTCACTTTTCAAACTTTGCTCTAAATTTTTATGTATACTTTGAATATCGGGAGATGAACCCATTAGATCTTCTTCATTTTCAGGGCGCCCACTTGTCATTTTTTTCAAAAATTCCGTACTGAGCTTCTTCTGTGCCCCAGTGTTAATTTTATTGGAAAGTTTTTCATTTTTTTCAAAATCAATTGGGCTGGCAGAAAATGCTAGACTACTCATTTACTTAATAAAATAAGAGATTAAATTTTTATCTTTTATCCCTTATTTTATATTGTAATATTATAAGATAATTCAATCATGAAACGAGAGAAAAAGAAACCACATACAAATTTCAATATATTTATAGAGCATTTATATGCCCTCAACAATAGTAAATTTTTTGCGGGAATTATCATGCTGATAATGAACATAGGATCTAAATACATCACTCTTGAACTCAGCAAATCGCAAGGAGACTATGTGAAATATACTCTGGGGCGTCAGATTCTTGTATTTGCGATTTTATGGATGGGGACGCGCGACATTGTCGTCGCTCTCATACTTACGTGTGTATTTATTGTTTTTGCGGACTATTTATTAAACGATAATAGTAAATACTGTGTAATACCTAACAAATATAAAGACATTGTTTCACAACTGGACGAAGATGGAGATGGGAAAATAAGTCAAAAAGAGATAAACGACGCAATACACATACTTAAAAAGGCGCGGAAAAATAAAAATACAAAAAATAAAAGTCAAGTTGAGGATATGTTCGTAGCAAAAGGGTTATATAAAGAAAACTTTATTTAATTTTATACTCATAGTTTATATGCCGATCAAACCTGTTTCACCCGGCAAAAAAACTCCGACAAACAAACGCTGGCGAAAAAAATTTTTACAAAAACAAAATAATTCGGCAATACAAAATTTAAGATTTGGAGTCGAATCGGCAAAAAAAAAATTAAATACGGATGAAACTTCAGCAGCAACAACACCAGCAACAACACCAGCAATACTAGCACAAACGTCATCATTTACACCATTAACACCATCAACGCAAATTGATTTGAAATTGCAGTCAAATCGAGATATAAAGATTGTTAAAAATCATTGTGTTTTTTACGATCTGTTGATGAACTCAAAAATAGATGAACTTTTAAAATCAGATGTTAAATCGGAGAAAAAAAAAAAATATTACAAAGAGTTATTTGACGACATTTACGATGCTCAGGGCGAGCTTGCGTCGAGCGACGAGATTAATCTTTTTTTTCGTAATAACAATTTAAAAACTACTCAAACATTACTTGAATATTTTATACCTGATACCAATGCCAGTACCAGTACCAATGCCAGTACCAGTACCAATGCCAGTGACAACGAGTCCACTAACCGGGAGCGGGAGGCGAAACTCGCCGAAGAACGCGAACGCAATAAAAATACTCTTTTTGTTATACCTGTTTTCTTCGATGATGATAAAAATATATACGAATCGAGTATTGAACTATTCAACCCTACAAAAGATAACAAAATTTTGCGTAATCATGAATTGTACGAAACATTTTACACCGATCTAATAAAACTAATAGAAAAAGGGGGATCACGTGATAATATCTATTACCTTCCATGTCTTCTTCCAAACCCGAAGGCAAAGACCAGTGAAGATGAATATGTGAAAAAAATTAAAAAAGAACTTGTCAAACTTCAAGATTATTTGAAGGAGGACTTTCTAAAAAAAATGGAAGGAGGATTATATGAAGGTGGACAAGACTTGCAAATCTTCAAAAATATAAGCTTCTTCTGTGAACCAGATAGTAAGATTTCATTAAAGTTTTACGAAAGAAAAATATCAGCGAAAAATATTGAATATTTAAACAAACATTTGTTCAAGGAATTGCTAAAACTCAGAGAGAATATCCAAGAAGGAAAACAAAAGTTTGTAGAAACCGAAAAAGTACATCAACCTATTGTTTTAAAAAAAACAAAAAAACAAATTGATGAAATGGCCGATGGTACAGATAAATTTTTGACATTTCTTGTTCAGGAAGTATTGTCCGGAGAAATTCTATCGGAATTCAAACTTAGCGAAGTCATAGACATTGAAGGAGTTCATAAATTAAAAATAATGTTCAAAACCAAAGTCAAAACTAGTCCGGATGATTTTGATGTAGGACTACCAGTCAAATATAGATTCACCCGGAAAAGTATAGAAGAGTTTCATTTTGATTTTAAAATTGATGATGGCGAAAAAGATAAAATAGAACAGTACAAAAAAGGTAAAGAGTTATCTAAAATATACTGGAAAATAAATCCAACAGGTAATTCCGACAACAGCCCTTTGTCAGTTCTTACGAACGAGGGTGGAATATATTTGAGAGTAACTTCTTTAGAATTTCTAAAAAATGCAACCATCTACAAGAAAAAACGAAACATTTATGAAAGTGTAATGAAAGGAGTTGTTCAGGTCCAACCCACAAAGGACGGATACAAGGAGCTTCAAATTAGTAATTTTTTACGCGACCTGAAACGAAAGAATATCTACTACTTGGAAAATTTCAAGTTCACAATGGAGAGTTTCAAAAAATATCTCGCACAAGTTAACCCTCGGACTTCAACCAATGTAGAATCTCGTAAAAAAACCAAAGGCGATATCAGAAGAGATTTTTTTGATACATTTACAAATAAAAGATCCTTAAATAATTACTTTATGTTTTGTGCGAACGATCGCAAATTTAAAAAGAATATATTGACAAATTCTTACAATGACGACACCCCACCTGAAGAACAAACCCGTATTAAGAAAGAAACGATCGAATCGTTATTGAAAGAATTATTCAAAAAAGGATCTATATTTTACAAAAATGTGAAAAACCTACAAGGGTCGCTGACAAATAGTGACTCTAGTAAAAAAGATGGTACTACTTACAACACTTACCGAATAAAACGCTTCAATTATGACAAAACCCAAATACTTATCTCATCGTCAGGTGACGATACAGGTACAATTCGCACCCAATTAGAAATCAATGACGTTAAAGAGAGCGATATAAACAAATTTTTACAACATGTCGCGGACAAAGCAGTAGTTCAGATATATTTAGAGAAAGACGACAAGGACGGATTATTAGATAATAATAATAATACAAATTTTTTAGAATCGATGAAACCTACAAAAGGCAAATGTTCAACGCGTAAAAAAATTGTAAAAAAAAAAGTCGGTGAATTTATTAAAACCGCGTCACGTACGGTTAGTATGAAAATGATGGGATTTATCTGAATAAAAAACTAGTCATCATAGAACTCCGATGTAACGCCGTTTTGTTGTATGTATTTCAATATCCTCAGTATGTCTACTAACCGAAGGCGAGTGAATATACGCTTCAATTCGTCATGTTGTAATTTACGAGAGTTTGAAAGCATATTATAATCAAGTTGCAATTTGTCACTCCTATTTTTGTCGTATAAAAAGTATTTCAATATGAAATAACTCACCAACTCTAAATCGATCTCGTGGTCACAAGACAAACTTGCGAGATGAATGCTCCTATAGTTTTTGATTGTCTCATTGACTTGTTTTATTTTACCACTTATGTTATTAGAAAAATATAAATATGAACAAATTTTATTCTGTAATTCGCTAGGTAAATTCTCTATCTGAAATCTCCTTTTCACATTCATTTTAGTTGTACTTATTCACATATACTAATATGGTCTATACTATTTAATTATATTGCCAGAGATATAGTATTTTTGTCAGAACTTCTTCTCCCCCTTCCACGCTTATTTTCTGAAGATAATGAATTTATTTCATCCATAGAAATTGTACTATTGTTATCAACATTGATGTTTTTATTTTTATCTTTGTTTAAATTTGACAATATGTTGTCAATATTGGCTGTTTCAGGACCTTTCATTTCTTGTCGCATTCGTGGACGGGAATCTCTGGGTTGTTGTTGCGGCGACGGAGTAGCCATGTTTTGACTATTTTGACTACCAAAATCATTCATAAAGTTACTTAGACCGGGTTGATTATCTTCCATCGAACTCATTGCAGCCTTTGTAAACTGACTCATCAAATCCGGATTTTGACGCATAATATCATCCATGCCAGGCAAAGCCGATTTAAACATTGTATTGGTCATATGGATCATAATACCAGAAGACGCTAATTGAAATAATAACTTGATTTCGGGCGCCATTTTTGCTTT
>Ga0302131_1000634_pt1 | contig 20987 bp, 15 predicted proteins | sample CB9_20m_MG_FD_203105 | JGI IMG/M metagenome (GOLD analysis project Ga0302131, IMG submission 203105) | Marine microbial communities from Western Arctic Ocean, Canada - CB9_20m | ecosystem: Environmental > Aquatic > Marine > Oceanic | place: Canada: Western Arctic Ocean | collected 2017-09-19
AGTCACCAAAATATTTAGTGATCGCAGCTGTCAGTGTAGTCTTACCGTGGTCAACGTGGCCAATTGTGCCAATGTTAACGTGCGGTTTATTGCGTTCGAACTTTTCCTTAGCCATGAGAGGCCTCCTAATCAATTGGGTGGCAAAGCAATCTTTGCCCTACGTTTGGTGGGTAGGGCGGGATAAATCCCCGCCATCCCTTTTATGCAAATTTTGCCTGGATCTCGTCAGAGATGTTCTGCGGAACTGGTTCGTAGTGGCCGAACTGCATTGTAAAGTTCGCACGACCTGATGACATCGAACGCAACGTGTTGATGTAACCAAACATGTTAGCCAATGGCACTTGCGCTTCGATAGCAATCGCGTTTCCGCGTGTATCTTGACCCAAAACTTGACCACGACGTGAGGTCAGATCGCCAATGATGCCACCTGTATAATCTTCAGGCGTGACAACTTCGACTTTCATGATTGGCTCAAGCAGTTTTGCACCAGCCCGACGCATACCTTCACGCATACACATACGTGCAGCGATTTCGAATGCGAGGATCGAGGAGTCAACATCGTGGTACTTGCCCTCAAGCAATTGCACTTTGAAGTCGATCACTGGGAAGCCAGCCAATGGACCGCTGTCCATAACTGATTTGATGCCTTTTTCGACGCCAGGGATGTATTCTTTAGGAACAGAACCACCAACGACTTTGGACTCAAACGAGTAACCTTCACCAGGTACTGTTGGAGAGATCAACAATTTAACTTCGCCGAACTGACCAGAACCACCAGACTGTTTCTTGTGTGTGTATGAGTGCTCGACTTCGTGTCCGATGGTCTCACGGTATGCCACTTGTGGCGCACCAATGTTCGCTTCGACTTTAAATTCGCGCTTCATACGGTCAACAAGGATGTCCAAGTGAAGTTCGCCCATGCCACGCATAATGGTCTGACCAGATTCGAAGTCAGTTTCCACGCGGAATGAAGGATCCTCAGCAGCCAGACGAGCCAATGCGATACCCATTTTTTCTTGGTCAGCCTTAGTTTTAGGCTCAACAGCGATCTCGATCACAGGATCAGGGAACGTCATTGTTTCAAGAACAACAGGATCGGATGTCGCGCAAAGCGTGTCACCAGTTGTCGTATCTTTAAGGCCACCAAGAGCGATAATGTCACCAGAGAATGCTTCTGTGATTTCATCACGGTCGTTGGAGTGCATGATCATCATGCGGCCAACGCGCTCTTTTTTGCCTTTGGTAGAGTTTAAGAATGTGTCGCCTTTGGCCATCTTGCCGGAATAGATCCGAGTAAATGTTAAAGAGCCAACAAAGGGGTCATTCCAAATTTTAAATGCCAAAGCAGAGAACGGCATATCATCGTCCGCACGGCGCGGGATGTTACGTGTTTCTGTTTCATCACCTGGTTCAAAGCCCATGTAATCAACAACGTCCAAAGGTGATGGCAAGAAGTCGATCACAGCGTTCAATAGTGGCTGAACGCCTTTATTCTTAAACGCAGAACCACACAAGATGGGGATAAATTTGATCGCGATAGTACCTGCACGGATAAGACGACGTAAAGTTGCTTCGTCCGGCTCAGCGCCATCCATGAGGTATTTTTCCATCTCATCGTCGTCCATTTCGACAGCGATTTCGATCATGTTTGCGCGCCATTTGTCAGCAAGCTCTTTGAGCTCGGGACGAATTTCACGAAGTTCCCAAGATGCGCCGAGGTCTTCACCAGCCCATACCCATTCTTTCATGGTGATCAAGTCAACCATACCTTCAAGCTCAGTTTCAGCCCCAATTGGGATCTGAATTGGGCAAGGTACAGCACCAACACGGTCTTTGATCATTTCGACACAGTTAAAGAAGTCCGCACCAATTTTGTCCATTTTGTTGACAAAAACGATACGTGGAACTTTATAACGGTCCGCCTGACGCCAAACTGTTTCGGTTTGTGGCTCAACACCAGCGTTCGCATCAAGAACTGCAACCGCGCCATCAAGAACAGCCAAAGAACGCTCAACTTCAATAGTGAAGTCAACGTGACCTGGTGTGTCGATGATGTTCATACGGTGTTTTTCAGAAGATTGCGTTACGCCATCTTCTGTGCGTTCCCAGAACGTAGTTGTCGCAGCGGATGTGATAGTAATACCACGCTCTTGCTCCTGCTCCATGTGGTCCATGGTGGCAGCGCCATCATGAACTTCACCGATGTTGTGGGATTTGCCAGTGTAGAACAAGATACGTTCTGAACACGTAGTTTTGCCCGCATCGATGTGCGCCATGATGCCGAAGTTGCGGTAGTGGTTGAGTGCATACTCGCGTGCCATATTGGTGCGCTCCTCTTACCAGCGGTAGTGGCTGAAAGCTTTGTTAGCTTCGGCCATTTTGTGTGTATCTTCGCGTTTCTTAACGGCAGTACCACGGGACTGGACAGCGTCCATAAGCTCGCCTGCAAGGCGCTCTTCCATGGTGTTTTCGTTGCGTGAACGCGCAGCTTTGATCAACCAACGGATTGCAAGAGCCTGACGACGTTCTGGACGAACCTCGACTGGAACCTGGTACGTTGCACCACCGACGCGGCGTGAACGCACTTCGACGGAAGGTTGAATATTTTCAAGAGCTTCGTGGAACACTTCAAGTGGTACACGTTTAATCTTGGTCTCAACCCGATCCATCGCATTGTATACGATACGTTCGGCGGTAGATTTCTTACCATCGACCATCAGGTTGTTCATGAACTTAGACAAAACCAAATCACCGAACTTAGCGTCCGGTAGGATTTTGCGTTTTTCAGCGGCGTGACGACGTGACATCTGCTGATCTCCTTATTTAGGACGCTTGGCGCCGTATTTTGAACGACGTTGTTTACGATCTTTTACGCCTTGCGTATCGAGAACACCGCGCAGAATGTGGTAACGCACACCCGGAAGGTCTTTTACGCGACCGCCGCGGATCAGAACCACAGAGTGCTCCTGAAGGTTGTGGCTCTCACCTGGAATGTAGGAGATGACCTCGAAACCGTTCGTTAGGCGCACTTTGGCAACCTTACGCATCGCGGAGTTCGGTTTCTTAGGTGTTGTTGTGTAAACGCGCGTACATACGCCACGTTTTTGCGGACATGCTTCCAAGTGCTGGGACTTAGAAGTTTTACGCTTTGGCTGCCGTGGTTTACGGATCAGCTGTTGGATCGTTGGCATTGGCGGTTATTCCCCGTTTAGCTCACATCTTATACAAAGGCAGATGCCCTTGCGGCTCAAATTCGCATGACTAACCCTCTTGCAAAGCAAAAAGACCGCGACGTCCCCGTACCGAGGTGAACGTTGCGGTGGGTTTTCAGAGGAACGGTCCAGCATTAGGACGGATCTTGACCACTTCAGACATGATTTCGGATATGGTGGGTTCCCCCACACTCCGAGATATCAGGTCTATATTGGGAGTCGGATGGTGTGTCAACAGCCATGAAAACAGGATGAAATCCAACGTCGGTATAACGTATGCATCACGTCGGTATTTGGTAGGTGCACTGTAGATTTTGATACCTTTTTCAGTCAATGACGGGGCTTACCCACCAGTGCCTGATAGCTCAACGCTTTAGGCGGTACTGCTGCCACCACCGCCGCCACCGAACGCAAACCCATCCGTCACAAACATGCGGCCAGATATATTGCGCTGTGCATGTAAGAAACCGCCAAACGCCATAAAGTCATAAATCCACCATAATTGCCCTGGCTCACTGGTGCGTAGCTTCCCAACCAACCGACAGCCAATTATTGACAAGCGTCATCAGATAGTACCCTAGAAAATCAAGGGACCCACCACTTGTCAGTGCCAGCAGATTTATTTTGGGTAATGGTGTTCCAAAACGCCAAGGCTAGCGCCCATTTCGTGGAAAGCTTCCACGGTGGATCAGCGTTCTCAATATGCTCGGTTTTCATTTGTTTAAAACCGGTTCAAACGACAGGTCCGCCAATCAGCGGTTTCAGCCAATTGTCACCTCGTCACATTTTGTGGGTAAAGATACCTTAACTATAGATACAAACTCCACCGGGTGCTTTGGTGAAACACCACATCAATTGATTGCTTCTTAACTATGAATCTTTCGTCGCTCTTTCACGGTAGAGCGTAAACAAACCTGTCGTGACAACGATGCCAGCACCCAACAATGTTAAAGGTGCTGGCCAGTCCCCAAAGACCAACCATCCCAAGACCAGTGCCCAAATCAAACCAGTATAACGAAAAGGTGCAATAAACGATATTTCCCCAACGCGCATGACGCGAACACTGAAATAGTAACCACCGAATATGCATATGGATGATCCAATAACCATGAGTGCGTGCATTCCACTGATGGCGACCCAAGGTGTTGTCAACGATGCCGCACCTGAGAACCCCATCACTGTGACAGACGCTGCCAAAGTGACCGTCATTGAAGGCACATCAGCCGAAAGTTGGCGCGTAACCAGATCACGGATGGTCACGCCGAGAACGGCCAGCAACGCGTAGATACCGTAGATATTGAAACCCTCGGCACCAGGTCGCACGATCAAGAGCATTCCAATGAAACCAATCAGGATTGCACTCATCCTGCGCCAACCAACCTTTTCGCGGAACAACAGCGCACCGCCTAGTGTCACGGTCAGTGGTAACGCTTGAAGTGTGGCCGTGACATTAGCAAGCGGCATGTTGAACAGTGCGGTGATAAAGAAATAAGCAGTGGCCATTTCGCTTGCGCTACGTAACCCGATCAGCCCCCAGTCGCGGCGCGCGATATTGAAATGAAGAGCATTCAGCCATCGGGCCAACAAGATGATCAAAAGCGTCGTGAGAATTCCACGTAAAAACAAAAGCTGGAATAGCGGGATCGCGCCATTCGTTACCTTCATGAACGTATCATTCAAGGTGAAGCAAGCCATCGACGCCATCATAAACAGCGCACCAATTTGGTTGGCACTCATCTCATCACCTCTTCAGACATGCAAAAAATCCACCCAGTTCTTATAGGCCTCATTTCATACGTTCGTTCCTTTGATATCCTTAGTCAATCGGTCATGATTTGCACGACATAGGACTAAACCCTTAAGACGCATTGCATGCGCCGCGTCAGAAATAAAAAGGCCCCCGTGCATCGCTGCACAGGGGCCATTTCAATTTCGCAGGTCGCGAAGATTAATCGCGGCTCTCGTCATCGCTTGGCAAGTTGGCGAATACATCGCCACCAATCACGTCTTCAGTCGGAACAGGTGCTGCAAGTGCAGCGGCTGCTTCGGCTTCGATGCGGCGAGCTTCGACAACAACGTTGTCACGATCAGTTGCAATCGTACGCATTTGTTGCGTAGCGCCACCTGTACCAGCTGGGATCAAGCGACCCACGATAACGTTCTCTTTAAGACCAACAAGTTTGTCACGCTTACCTTGCACAGAAGCTTCGGTAAGAACGCGTGTTGTCTCTTGGAAAGACGCAGCTGAGATGAACGAGCGTGTTTGCAACGACGCTTTGGTGATGCCCAATAAGATCGGCTCGCCTTTGGCTTCGCGACCTTTCTTGGACACAGCCTTAGCATTGGCTGCAAGGAACTCTTGCTTATCCACGTGTTCGCCTTTGAGCATTGTAGTATCGCCAGAATCCTGGACTTCCCACTTTTGCAACATTTGACGCACGATGACTTCGATGTGTTTATCGTTAATTTTCACACCTTGTAGACGGTAAACGTCTTGGACTTCGTCGATCATGTAGTTCGCAAGCGCTTCGACACCCATTACCGCAAGAATATCGTGCGGAGCTGGGTTGCCGTCCATGATGTACTCACCCTTCTTGATAAAGTCACCTTCCGCTACCGGAATGTGCTTACCTTTAGGCACCATATATTCCACTTTGTAATCTGGATCTTCTGAAGACTCGATCGCAATGCGGCGCTTGTTTTTGTAATCTTTGCCATAACGCACATAACCATCGATTTCGGCGATGATCGCGTGATCTTTTGGACGACGTGCTTCGAACAATTCCGCAACCCGTGGCAAACCACCGGTAATGTCCTTGGTCTTGGAACCTTCACGCGGGATACGCGCAACAATTTCACCAGCAACAACTTCTTGACCTTCTTCAATCGAGAGAACTGCATCCACAGACATCGGATAGGTCACAGGGTTGCCCGCATCATTACGCACTGGCTCGCCGTCTTTGTCGACCAAGATGATCTCTGGTTTCAGTTCGTTGCCTTTAGCAGCAGAACGCCAGTCGATAACAATCTTCTGGGTCATGCCTGTCGCTTCATCGGTTTCGTCACGGATTGCGATACCGCTGACAAGGTCAACGAATTTCGCAGTACCGGATTTCTCCGCAATCATTGGCAATGTGTATGGATCCCATTCGAACATTTTGTCGCCAGCAGCCACTTCTTGGCCATCGGTTACAAACAGTTTGGTACCATAGCTGATTTTGTGGCTGGCACGTTCGTTACCATTCTCATCCATGATCGCAATCTTCATGCTACGACCCATGACCATGATGTCGCCTTGAGCGTTGGTCAATGTCTGAGCATTTTCAAACTGGATCTTACCAGCTTGTGAAGCCTCGAGGAATGACTGTTGGCCACCCTGAGCAACGCCACCAATGTGGAAGGTACGCATTGTTAGCTGTGTACCTGGCTCACCAATGGATTGTGCTGCGATGATGCCGACTGCTTCGCCTGTGTTGACGCGGGTACCTCGTGCTAGGTCACGACCGTAGCAAGTAGCACATACGCCTTCTTCAGCTTCACATGTCAGCGGGCTGCGGATACGTGCAGACGCCACTTTGTAAACATCGATATCGTCCGCCATGTGCTCGTCAATCAACGTGCCATTTGCGATCAATACTTCGTCGGTACCTGGCTTCAGGATATCCTCGGCCACAACCCGGCCCAGAAGACGATCAGCCAAGCTAGAAACAACTTCACCATCGTTCACAGCAGGTTCTGCAGTGATCGAGTTTTCAGTGCCACAATCGATCATGCGAATGATGCAATCCTGAGCAACGTCAACCAAACGGCGGGTTAGGTAACCCGAGTTTGCAGTTTTCAAAGCCGTATCTGACAGACCCTTACGAGCCCCGTGGGTAGAGTTAAAGTACTCTAGAACCGACAGACCTTCTTTAAAGTTCGAGATAATAGGTGTCTCGATGATGTCACCGTTCGGTTTCGCCATCAAGCCACGCATACCGCCCAGCTGTTTCATCTGCGTAACAGAACCACGCGCACCGGAGTGAGCCATCATGTAGACAGAGTTTGGCTCATTCTCAGAACCATTTTCAGCGTAAGTGGTGTCAGAAATGGCACCCATCATCGCGTCAGTTACTTTGTCATTACACTTCGACCATGCGTCCACAACTTTGTTGTACTTTTCACCCTGAGTGATCAGGCCGTCCATGTACTGCTGTTCAAAGTCTTTTACGAGGTCACGTGTCTCATCAACCAATGGCCATTTGCTATCAGGGATAAGCATGTCGTCTTTACCAAACGAAATACCAGCCTTGAACGCTTCACGGAAACCAAGGGTCATGATGTGGTCACAGAAGATCACTGACTCTTTCTGACCGCAATAGCGGTAGACCGTATCGATGACCTGCTGAACTTCTTTCTTGCGTAGAAGACGGTTCACCAATTCAAACGGTGCTTTTGCGTTTAGTGGCAACAAAGCACCCAAACGGATACGACCAGGTGTCGTATCAAAGCGTACCAACACTTCATTACCTTCAGCATCAATCTGTGGAAGACGCGCTTTGACTTTGGCGTGCAAGTGAACTTCACCTGAATCCAATGCGTGCTGCACTTCATCGATTGAGGAGAAGACCATGCCTTCACCCTTCATACCATCGCGTTCGAGGGTCGTGTAGTAGATCCCCAAAATCATGTCCTGTGATGGAACAATGATCGGTGCACCATTTGCAGGTGACAGAACGTTGTTCGTAGACATCATCAAAACACGTGCTTCAAGTTGTGCTTCCAAAGACAACGGTACGTGGACCGCCATTTGGTCACCGTCAAAGTCAGCGTTAAACGCAGAACAAACGAGCGGGTGAAGCTGAATAGCCTTACCTTCGATCAATACTGGTTCAAATGCTTGGATGCCCAAACGGTGCAAAGTAGGCGCACGGTTCAACATCACTGGGTGTTCGCGGATAACTTCGTCCAAGATGTCCCAAACTTCAGGACGCTCTTTTTCAACAAGCTTCTTGGCTTGCTTCACAGTGGAAGACAGACCTTTGGCTTCTAGACGCGAATAGATGAACGGCTTGAACAGTTCGAGCGCCATTTTCTTGGGCAAACCACACTGGTGCAACTTAAGCTCTGGACCCGTCACAATGACCGACCGACCAGAGAAGTCGACGCGTTTACCCAAAAGGTTTTGACGGAAGCGACCTTGCTTACCTTTCAACATGTCAGACAGTGATTTCAACGGACGCTTGTTGGCGCCAGTAATCACACGACCACGACGGCCGTTGTCGAACAATGCATCCACAGATTCCTGCAACATACGTTTTTCGTTACGTACGATGATGTCAGGCGCGCGAAGCTCAATCAGGCGTTTCAGACGGTTGTTACGGTTGATCACACGACGGTAAAGGTCGTTCAAATCTGACGTCGCAAAACGGCCGCCATCGAGTGGCACCAATGGACGCAACTCTGGTGGGATCACTGGAACAACGGTCAGAACCATCCACTCTGGACGGTTGCCGGATTCTAGGAAAGATTCCACAACTTTAAGACGCTTAATGATCTTCTTAGGCTTCAACTCACCTGTTGCTTCAGCCAAATCAGCACGCAACTGGTCAGCTTCGGCTTCTAGGTCGATCGCAGCAAGCATTTCGCGGATCGCTTCAGCACCAATATTGGCAGTGAATGCGTCCATGCCGTACGCATCTTGAGCGTCCATGTACTCTTCTTCAGACATCATCTGGCCGTAAGACAGCTCAGTTAGGCCTGGTTCGATAACGACGTAGTTTTCAAAATACAGAACACGTTCCAAATCACGCAATGTCATGTCCAGCATCAAGCCGATGCGGGATGGAAGCGATTTCAGGAACCAGATGTGTGCAACTGGTGCCGCAAGTTCGATGTGGCCCATACGCTCACGACGTACTTTTTGAAGCGTAACCTCAACACCACATTTCTCGCAGACAACGCCGCGATACTTCATGCGCTTATATTTGCCGCATAGGCATTCGTAATCTTTGATTGGACCAAAGATACGTGCACAGAACAGGCCATCACGCTCAGGCTTGAACGTACGATAGTTGATGGTTTCTGGCTTTTTGATCTCACCGAAAGACCACGACAAGATGCGCTCTGGCGATGCCAAAGACACTTTGATCTCATCAAACGCTTTTGCAGGCGTCAGTGGGTTAAACGGGTTGTTTGTAAGTTCCTGGTTCATTTTCAAATCCTTGAAAGGGAGGCATCAAAAGAGAGTTTCGGTAAGGCGGGTTATTCCCCGCCTTGATCCGTTATTCTTCTTCCTCAGCATCCAGGAGTTCCATGTTCAGGCCGAGGCCACGGACTTCTTTAACGAGAACGTTGAAAGACTCTGGAATACCAGCTTCAAAATTGTCCTCGCCTTTGACGATGCTTTCGTAGACTTTCGTCCGTCCAGCTACGTCATCCGATTTTACGGTCAGCATTTCCTGCAAGGTGTATGCAGCGCCATAAGCTTCAAGTGCCCAGACCTCCATCTCACCAAAGCGCTGTCCACCAAATTGCGCTTTACCGCCCAATGGTTGCTGTGTGACCAGCGAGTATGGACCAGTAGAACGCGCGTGGATTTTGTCATCCACAAGGTGGTGCAGTTTAAGCAGGTATTTAACGCCAACTGTAACCTGACGAGAGAACTTCTCGCCTGTGCGACCGTCAAACAAGTCAGACTGTCCAGAAGTGTCGAAACCAGCACGTGTTAGTGCGTCGTTCACGTCAGCTTCTTTCGCGCCGTCAAATACTGGCGTCGCGATTGGAACACCGGTTGTGACGTTGCTGGCTGCATCAAGCAGATCAGCTTCGTCCATACCAGCAAGACCTTCTTCATAGACGTCATCGCCATAAGCCAACTGCATCGCTTCACGAACAGGCGTTAGATCGCCAGAACGTTTGTACTCTTGCAAGGCCTCATCAACATTAATACCCAAGCCGCGTGCAGCCCAACCCATGTGTGTTTCAAGGATCTGACCAACGTTCATACGTGATGGAACGCCAAGCGGGTTCAAACAGAAGTCGACTGGAGTACCGTCTGCGAGGAACGGCATGTCCTCCATTGGAACAACTTTGGAAATAACACCTTTGTTCCCGTGACGACCGGCCATTTTATCACCTGGTTGAAGCTTACGCTTCACGGCGATGAATACTTTGACCATCTTCATCACGCCTGGTGGCAAGTCATCGCCACGACGAACTTTTTCGACTTTGTCTTCAAAGCGGGCATCCAAAGTACGCTTCTGTACTTCGTACTGCTCGTTCAAGGCTTCGACAATTTGTGCTGCATCTTCGTCCTTAAGGGCGATCTGCCACCATGCGGAGCGTGGATACGCTTCCAACATATCAGCATCAACAGGCGCGCCTGCTTTTACGCCTTTAGGGCCTTTTGCAACTTCGTTACCCATCATCAGATCCCGAAGACGTGCATAAATGTTGCGATCAAGGATCGCTAGCTCGTCATCACGGTCACGGGCAAGGCGTTCAACCTCTTCCCGTTCGATTTGCAGGGCACGTTCGTCTTTTTCGATGCCGTGACGGTTGAACACACGCACTTCAACCACGGTGCCGAAGTCACCAGGTTTTACGCGCAAAGAGGTGTCACGAACGTCAGAGGCTTTCTCACCAAAGATGGCGCGCAGAAGTTTTTCTTCTGGTGTCATCGGGCTTTCGCCTTTTGGTGTGATCTTACCAACAAGAATATCACCCGGCTCTACGTCCGCGCCGATATAAACGATGCCAGCCTCGTCGAGGTTGCGCAGCGCTTCCTCACCAACGTTTGGAATATCGCGTGTGATTTCTTCTGGGCCTAACTTTGTATCACGTGCGGCGACTTCAAATTCTTCGATGTGGATCGAGGTAAAGACGTCATCGCGTGAAACGCGCTCGGAGATCAGAATGGAGTCTTCGTAGTTGTAACCGTTCCAAGGCATAAACGCGACGACCACGTTTTTACCTAAGGCCAATTCACCCATGTCCGTAGACGGACCATCAGCAATTACCTGACCTTTTGTCACGCGTTCGCCAACTTTAACCAGCGGGCGCTGGTTGATGCAGGTGTTTTGGTTGGAGCGTTGGAACTTGCGCATGCGGTAAATGTCTACGCCTGCGTCGCCCAGTTCAAGATCTTCGGTCGCACGTAAAACGATACGTGTGGCGTCGACTTGGTCGATGATGCCAGCGCGTTTCGCCATGTATGCCGCGCCAGAGTCACGTGCCACAACTTCTTCGATACCAGTACCAACAAGTGGAGCCGTTGCCTGAAGCAATGGAACCGCCTGACGTTGCATGTTCGAACCCATTAGGGCTCGGTTCGCATCGTCGTTTTCTAGGAACGGGATCAAGGATGCCGCTACAGATACTAGCTGTTTTGGTGAAACGTCGATCAGATCAACGTTGTCAGATGGTGCAAGCGTGTAGTCACCAGATTGACGTGTGCTGACCAAATCATTTTCAAAACGACCGTTTTCGTCCAGCTTCGCGTTGGCCTGTGCCACAGTGTGGCGCATTTCCTCAGTCGCGGACATGTACTGCACTTCGTCGGTAACCATGCGGTTTTCGACTTTGCGGTACGGTGTTTCGATAAAGCCGTACTTGTTTACGCGTGCAAACGTAGCAAGGCTGTTGATCAGACCAATATTCGGACCCTCTGGAGTCTCAATTGGACACATACGGCCGTAATGCGTTGGGTGCACGTCGCGCACCTCAAAGCCAGCACGTTCACGTGTCAAACCGCCTGGGCCAAGCGCTGAAAGGCGACGCTTGTGCGTAACCTCGGACAGCGGGTTGGTTTGGTCCATAAATTGCGACAGCTGCGATGAGCCGAAGAATTCACGTACCGCAGCAGCTGCTGGTTTCGCGTTGATCAGATCCTGAGGCATGACTGTGTCGATTTCGACAGAAGACATACGCTCTTTGATCGCGCGCTCCATACGGAGCAAGCCAACACGGTATTGGTTTTCCATCAACTCGCCCACAGAACGCACACGACGGTTGCCCAAGTGGTCAATATCGTCGATGTCGCCTTGGCCGTCACGCAAGTGAACCAATGCTTTAATACAAGCAACGATATCTTCACGATCCAGCGTACGCTGAGTGTCTTCTTTACCCAAAGCCAAACGCATGTTCATCTTCACACGGCCAACCGCGGAAAGATCATAACGCTCGCTATCGAAGAACAACGTGTCAAACAGGTTTGACGCGGCTTCAACGGTGGGTGGCTCGCCTGGGCGCATCACGCGGTAGATATCCATGAGCGCGGTGTCGCGGTTCATGTTCTTATCCATCGCAAGTGTGTTGCGCATGTACGGGCCAACATTGATGTTGTCGATGTCGAGGACTGGGATGTCCGTGATACCGGCTTCGATCAACTCTTGGGCTGTACCCCCGATAAGATCGCCATCTTTGTCGTACTCAAGTGTCAACTCGTCACCAGCTTCGACATAAATCGCGCCAGTTTGTTCGTTAATGATGTCTTTGGACACGAACTTGCCAACGATATGATCGAATGGAACCAACAGCTCAGTTACGTTACCTTCGTCGATCAATTTTTTGACGGCGCGTGGTGTAATTTTCTTGCCAGCTTCAGCAATGATCTCGCCAGTTGCTGCGTCGATCAAGTCATATGTTGGGCGTGTGCCACGTACACGGTCTGCGAAGAATGGGGCGACCCAGCCTTTGTTCTTCACGTATTTGTACTCGATGGTGTCGTAATATGCGTCCATCATCGCTTCTTGGTCTAGACCAAGTGCGTACAACAGAGTTGTTACTGGCAATTTACGACGACGATCGATGCGGCAGAACACGATGTCTTTTGCGTCGAATTCAAAGTCCAACCAGCTACCACGGTATGGGATAATGCGGCATGCAAACAAAAGTTTACCTGAAGAGTGGCTTTTACCTTTGTCGTGGTCAAAGAAAACGCCCGGTGAACGGTGCATCTGAGAAACGATAACGCGCTCTGTGCCGTTCACAACGAATGTGCCGTTTGGTGTCATCAGTGGCATATCGCCCATGAACACGTCTTGCTCTTTGATATCTTTAACAGACTTCGCGCCTGTATCCTCATCCACTTCAAACACGATCAAGCGCAGCGTCACCTTAAGCGGTGCACTGTACGTCATGTCGCGCTGTTGGCATTCCTCAACGTCGTACTTGGGCTTTTCGAGCTCGTACTTTGAGTATTCCAAAATGGATGTTTCATTGAAATCTTTAATCGGGAAAACCGACTGAAAGACGCCAGTGATACCTTCACCATCGGTGGGGGTATCGGCCTCACCAGATTTCAAGAACAAATCATACGATGATTTCTGTACTTCTATTAGATTTGGCATCTCCAATACTTCACGGATTTTGCCATAATATTTACGTAGACGTTTCTGACCAAGGAACGATTGCGCCATAAGACTAGGTCACCTTTCAGTTTTCTCAATTGAGACAAGCGCCGTCGGGCCACAGCGCTAATCCCTACGAGACAGCGATAGAGGGGTCTATTCTTGCCACACATCCCACTGTGCAGCTCCCGACCCCTCCTGCCTTGGAAAATGCCTTTTATTTAAGGCGCTTACCAAGACAGGTGTCGTGCAATATCTTACCGTTTCCCTGCGTGACATTTGGTGGTCAGAGGGGTGATTAACGGTTCCTTATTGCGCGACAGAAAAAAACGGGTTTCGAATCAATCGAAACCGCGTGAAACTGCTGGATAAGTGGTGAAGGGCCCGAACGCAAGGGGGTGTACGGAGATTGGTGCTTTTCCAAACTTAGCATTTTGTTTGGAGACTGTGGCAAATGTTTGTGACTGCCGTCAAGAGTGTTTGGGTTAATCCCCAATCTGAACCCACAAGACGGATGCTGCTCGGATCACATACGCCAGCCTCAATGCCGCCACTCTCGTGTGGCACAACTTTTTCAATCCAACAATTGAGCCTATACTTTACCCAATCGTTGAACTTCCTATGCTTACTAGGTGTCAAAAAATCCCTATAGATGGGACTGGCACCTTGGGCATCATTGTTTGTGTGCGTTGGAGAGGTGCAGGTAATTATCCATCTCAGTCATGGCTAAGGCCCATTTGAGGAATATAAAAATTGTGAGCTTATTTAGAACTTACGTTCAAATATCAGGCCTGCTTTGAGAGAGTTTAGCTGCCAATGGCAGCGTGTAATCAATGTTCATGCTGTGAGATGCGTAAAGACTATCGGTGAGGTCCGTTCTAATAGCAGTCAGACTGGTGCTAAAATCAACATCTGCCGTCATCTTGTAGCGATACCCAAGGTCCAACGTTCCTCGTTAACCTAATTTATACCTTACGCCAAATCCAATTTGGCCCGCGAAAGCTTTGTCACTATCGTCGACCAAAGCGTCCGCCAAGCCACTTATTCTTGCGTCCTGGGAAACAAGGGTAAATCCGATACCACCACCAACGTAAGGCCTGAATGCGCCGGCATTATATCTTGAATCCGTAGTAATTGAGCCTTGACCAACAACCACTCCGGCAAAGGGCTGGAAATAATCAAAGTTCACATCTTCGGTTTGGTTCATACCGAGAAAGAGTGTCGCATAACGTTCGCTTCCCTCGAATGGAGTATTGGGCAACAGCTGCTGTTCCCGTAAAAACTGCCATAATACTTGCTGAGACGACTGCTGTGTTGGCAAGCTTCATGATTGTGGCGTCGCATTTGTAAGGTTTGATGCAAGAAAATAATCTTCGGCACGTCCCGATCAAATTGCATTCCACCGCGCAAGAACCTTACTGATTGCTGATAAGAGCGCTTTGTTTAAAATATTGTTTAGAAAAACGGAAACTTACCCAGCCTCAAGCTGAGTCAGCCAAACTTCGAGCCGGCAATTCGGACGTACCCTGCCGAGTAGTCCATTTCCCCACATCACCAAAACCTAAGCAAAACCACGCACCATCAATTTAGGTATTCTCTACGTTTCTGCCGAAACCCCTCTTCAATCAAACATAGTTATTTGAACATAGCTTCTGCAGGTGGGTCAGATGGTAATAATTAGTTTGATGATAAAAAGGCTGGAGTTTGGGCCAGCTTTAATTTTATCATCGAACCGACTAATGTAATATTGGCTAGAACGCGATTCAGACGGCCCCAATTCAATATCGATTGAATTAATCTTAGCAGTGGCTCGTTTTGCCTCTTTCCGAAACTCGCTCTGCCAAAGCGTATTTTCTCTCGGAACTGAGCCTGCGCGCGATGAATTAACTTCGTTCATGCTTCTTCGAAAAGTCAAAAGGCCAAGAGTTACGGAGACCCATCCACTTAGGGCTGCAACATTTCGTATTCAAGGCCACAAAGCTTCGGGATCAATTATTTATGGGCTCTCAGTCATAAGGGCTTTTAGGTTCGGCCTAGCCTATTACACCGTAATGCTGACTAACCAGCGTCACTCAGTCTAAAACAACTTCAGTTACAGACAAAGCAGACTTTTAAACTGAAAGCATCAACGGCAACTTCGTCCGCATAGCGAACATTGCCCCCCACAAACAAAAACGGCGGCCCCGAGAGACCGCCATTTCCGAATTGCCAAAAGGCGAGAGGCTTAGGCCAACTCAACTTCCGCGCCAGCTGCTTCCAGCTTAGCTTTAACGTCTTCAGCTTCAGCTTTATCAACGCCTTCTTTGATTTTGCCACCAGCTTCAACCAAGTCTTTTGCTTCTTTCAGGCCAAGACCTGTAATAGCGCGGACTTCTTTGATCACGTTGATTTTAGAAGCGCCGGCATTCTTAAGAACGACGTCGAATTCTGTTTGCTCTTCAGCAGCGCCAGCGCCGTCTGCAGGGCCCGCCATCATGACTGCGCCACCGGCTGCAGGCTCGATGCCGTACTCGTCTTTAAGGATAGTTTTTAGTTCTTGTGCTTCAAGCAGTGTAAGACCAACGATGTCTTCTGCCATTTTCTTAAGATCAGCCATTTTTAGCTCCGATACGATATTAATGTGTTCCAACGTGCAGTGTTTACTACACGCCGATATGACGTTTGCTTACGCAGCCGCTTTGTCTTCAATAGTAGACAAGATGGATGCAATGTTGCTTGCAGGTGCGCCAATGGCCCCAGCGATGTTGCTTGCAGGTGCGCCCAGCATGCCAACAATAGTCGCGATGAGTTCATCACGGCTTGGCATTTTGGAAACAGCTGTAACACCAGCCCGGTCCAACGCGTTCTCGCCCATAGCACCACCAAGGATTACGAAGTTATCGTTATCCTTAGAGAAGTCTTCGGCAACCTTGGCAGCTGCCACAGGGTCCTCGGAAAAGGTTAGAACGGTCATGCCTGTCAACAAATCAGCAATGCTTGCACATGGCTTATCGTTTAGGGCGATCTTGGCGAGCCTATTTTTTGCAACACGAACAGCAGCACCTGCATCAGACGCCTTAGCGCGCAGGTCTTGCATGTTAGCAACTGTCAGACCGGCGTAGTGGCTTACCACAACAACGCCAGAGCTTTCAAAGATTTGGCCGAGTTCGTCGACCAACTGTTCTTTTTGTGCTCTATCCACAGTTTCACTCCAAATTTGGGGATTACTCCCCGGCTCAATTAAGTCCGCATTAATGCGAACAGTCGTGGTCCATTTTACGGGGAAGGCAAAAGGCCCTACGCATGAGCGGTCGGGAATTCTTGCATCTCCCATCTCAGAAAGGAATTATAGCTTGCGCTACCCTTCTTCTCGGACAGAAGACTCACTTAGGGCTAACCCATGTGAATCGAAGATGTTCTTAGCGCTAGATAAGGCGCTTGCCAAGTGTCTTTTTTTACGACGCCTTACAGTGCGTAACATCACCGCTCCCCTGACCAGTTGCCGACCCAAATTTCGGATTTGCGGCGCCAACTATTCTGTGTCTAGGGAAAAATATGTATCAGCGAACCGCGACAACCGAGCCGGCACAACAAAGAGACTTCCCATTTCGCTCATTTGTGAAGCTTGCTCAATCGTAAGACCAAAAATTTTGTTGTAAGAATCTCTAAGCTCCGGTTCATCACCAGCCTCAAATTGCTCTTTCAGAAGCCCGCGTAACATGCCGAGAATAGAAGAGGCTCCCAGTAGATATTGCAACTTACGATGCCAGTCCTCAAAAGGTTCTGCATTTTGATGTAATATGCATTGCTCTCGCTCAGCAGCCACGTCTTTGAACTCAATCGGACCTTACCCGCTTAGTTCTGGCCAGTACGGTTTAAGATTAAAGTCCCGTTATCCTCCTCTAATGAACGACATCCTATCCAAATGACCAAAGAAGCCCAGCCGTCTTATGAAATTTGCAGCAAACTCATTATGAACAGCTCTAACTTGATGCTTGTTCATTGGCAGTCGATAAAAATCATAATCGCTCGGTTTTTCAAGCAGAACCAGTTCAGCAGGGCGCAACCTAACGGCCAGCACATCGGCGGGGACATCGCGTAGGCATGCAATTGGATTATCTAGCGGGACATGTAGAAACTCATCAGTGTTCAAGTGCAGCGCCCAATCTTCCTTGGCTGCATTATACCCGAACGTGCAGGCGTTGTTCTGGCGTGCATTGTGCCCAGAAGGCACTTCGTCCAAGCCTTTGGAATTCAATCAAAACTCTTCGCCACAAGCATAAGTCCTTACTTCGGGTAAGTGTGAAAACATGGTGAAGGATGGGTCATCCAGATTGTCGAAAATCAACCTCGTTTGGGTCACGCCAATTCCAAGATGGCAAGATACAAAATTACGAATATTTGCAGGCGTATCGTTCACGTACGAAACAGTCGACCATGTTGAAGACTTGCGGAACACCATTTCAGGCCTCATCTTTATATTTACTAATTCAAGCACGATCTGTCAGTTACCCGAGTAAAGAGTAATTCGAATACGAATACGAAGAAAACAAAAAAGGCCTTAAAGCACATCCGCTTTAAGGCCTTTAATTCTATCAATTTAGGTCGGTTTATTCACCTGTAGCGCTTTCAACGTCAACAGTCACACTTGGACCCATTGAAGAGCTGATAACGATCTTCTTCATGTAAGCGCCTTTGGCACCTGTTGGGCGTGCTTTAGCAACCGCATCAACGAATGAACGAACGTTTTCAACAAGCTTTGCTTCGTCGAAAGATGCTTTGCCAACACCAGCGTGAACAACGCCAGCTTTTTCAGCTTTAAACTGAACTTCGCCGCCTTTGGCCGCTTTAACAGCGTCCGCTACGTCCATAGTTACAGTACCAACTTTTGGGTTCGGCATAAGGTTACGTGGACCCAAAACCTTACCTAGACGACCAACGACAGGCATCATGTCAGGTGTCGCGATGCAACGATCGAATTCGATCTTGCCGGATTGAACGATTTCCATCAGGTCTTCTGCACCAACAATGTCTGCACCAGCTGCTGTAGCTTCGTCAGCTTTTGCGCCACGTGCAAATACTGCAACGCGCATTGTTTTGCCTGTGCCGTTTGGCAAGCCAACAACACCACGAACCATTTGGTCAGCGTGACGTGGGTCAACACCAAGGTTCATTGCAATTTCGATTGTCTCGTCGAATTTTGCAACTGCGTTGGATTTAACCAATGCAACTGCGTCTTCAACAGTCAGGTTTGCTTTGCCAGCAAATGCTGCGCGGGCCGCTGTTGTGCGTTTTCCGAGTTTTGCCATCTTACTTCACCTCAATGCCCATAGAACGGGCAGAGCCCAAAATGATCTGCATCGCTGCGTCGATATCGTTAGCGTTCAGATCAGCCATTTTTGCTTCTGCGATTTCACGAACTTGCTTCAGCGTTACAGAACCAACAATGTCACGTGACGGGTTCGTCGCACCAGATTTCACTTTGGCAGCTTTCTTCAAGAAATAGGACGCTGGTGGCGTCTTGATTTCCATAGTGAAAGACTTGTCCTGGTAATATGAAATTACTGTTGGGCAAGGTGCACCTGGCTCAAGGTCAGCTGTTTTAGCGTTAAACGCTTTACAGAATTCCATGATGTTGATGCCACGTTGACCCAATGCTGGACCTACGGGTGGGGATGGGTTCGCTTTACCAGCTGCAACTTGCAACTTCATAGACCCTACGAGTTTCTTGGCCATTGGCCTTCTCCTTTACAACACCCTCAGCACGCGCGCCTTAGGTTGGTTTGGTTGTGTGGTGCGATCAGGATACCGCGGCACCCTTCCCTCCCACATTGAAACAGCGCCGAAGCGATGCAAGACGGGGCGCACCCCGCCGGCCAAATTACAGTTGTTTTGTAACTTGGGTAAACTCTAGTTCGACTGGTGTTTCGCGGCCAAAAATCGAAACAGTCACCTTGAGGCGCTGCGCCTCTTCATCAACTTCTTCAACCATGCCTTCAAAGTCTTCAAAGGGACCGTCGGTAACTTTAACTTTTTCACCAGATTCGAAATGAATGATGTTGCGTGGCGCTTCTTCGCCTTCTTGAACGCGGTTCAAGATGCCGTTCACTTCCGTATCACGCATTGGCATTGGGCGACCTTGTGGGCCCAAGAAACCTGTGACGCGGTTGATGGAGTTGATCAGGTGATAACCACGATCAGACATTTCCATGTGAACCAAAACATAGCCTGGCATAAAGCGACGCTCAGAGGTCACTTTTTTGCCGCGACGCACTTCAATTACTTCTTCTGTTGGCACCAGAACTTCATCAATGTCGACTTCAAGCTCTTGCTCGATGACAGAAGTACGGATCTGTTCTGCAATCTTCTTTTCGAAGTTCGAAAGAACGCTAACCGAATACCACCGCTTCGCCATTTGCTTGCCTGCCTTATCTAGAGGTACTTGCTCATATGAGACTGCACCAGAATTTATTAATTTGATCAGACCCTTAGCCCGATACCACCCGAATACAAAGCTGCGCGCAACTCGAATCGCAGCACGCCATGACATTAGGTTAGTGCCGCCGTTTACTCTGCAAAACGATCTATTTCAAGAGGTTGCGCACAACTTCACCAAACCAATTTAGCCGTCGAAATTGTAGACGACTTGGGTTTAGCCGAAGAAGTCTAGAACCGTGCGAAGTCCACCGCGGATCAAAATATCAACTGTCGCGAAGAACACCGCGGTCAATGCTGCCAAGATAAACACCATTACGGTCGTCAAAACGACTTCACGGCGTGTGGGCCAAACAACCTTGGAAACCTCAGAGCGGACCTGCTGAATGAATTGAATTGGGTTGGTCATCGCCATGTTGCTTTTCCTTAAGCTTATATCACTGAGCCATTTAACCGCCTGCTATGGCGATTTCAAGGCCGCATATTTTCAGCCGCTTGCTTGCATCCGTGACAATCGATCACCAACGACCTAATAGTGCAGGTCAGCGGCCACTTGGATTGACTGAAAATCAGGCAAATACAATCCATTCACGCTGCCCTCTGGTATGCGATCAAGCAAAGCATCCCACCGCATTGCAAAGACATCTAAGTGCACAGCCAGGCGTTGCGCATGTTCAGGTGAACGCGCCGCATATGCACGGAATGCCTTGATGATACCACTCCAAGCCTTGTCAGCACCAAAGATCGCAAAACTGCCGAGCAATACAGGGAAACCAATCAGGCATGGAACCACGATCCAAAGTGGGTAAAAAAACCACAAGCAACGCAAACACGGCCTAATATGCATGTTTGCGCATTGGCGTGATCGCCCATTTGTTGCGCCTCATGACAGCCTACATACGTGACTGATCGCTTTTCGCCTTAGGTGCGCTCACTCGCTTCTCAACAACCACTTTGCGCTTTGCCGCAAACATACCCGTCACGCGGGCCTTCGCCGTATCCGTAGCGCGTACTGACGCTGCAGCTGCCT
>Ga0302131_1000645_pt1 | contig 20817 bp, 19 predicted proteins | sample CB9_20m_MG_FD_203105 | JGI IMG/M metagenome (GOLD analysis project Ga0302131, IMG submission 203105) | Marine microbial communities from Western Arctic Ocean, Canada - CB9_20m | ecosystem: Environmental > Aquatic > Marine > Oceanic | place: Canada: Western Arctic Ocean | collected 2017-09-19
AACAACAAAAGCAATTAATGCAGTCTATATCGCTGGAAAATCTCTTTCAGATTTATTTCAGTAATGCGGATAGATATCTTATTTCGTTCGTCTCAATGCTGGATGTAGTCCGACACAAAGTAACGAGACTTACTTTGAACAACGGAGGGGACACTGATAGTTTAATGTCTCAATGGTAAATCGAACCCAAACCAAACCCGCTCGCCCCACAGACAACTTCATCTTTTCTTATTCGCGCAGACACCGACGGTCGGAGAAGCTGTCCTTCAATCCATTTCGGTTTTGGTTCAGTGCTCGGTCACTGAAACCCGTTCGGAATCCGCCACATACCAAGCTCGGTGAGCCAACCGACCCCAGACAGATTCGGAAGAGGTTCGGTTTCGGTTTCGGTCAGGACCTGTGGATCGCCAAACGAAAAACCTTAAGAATTCTTCAAGTTATAGAATCAGAAGGCCCTTCGTTCCACTGCCTCATAATCCGTTCGTCCAAAGTTCGAGTCCTCGTGGGCCAGCTTTTTTATACACTTCAACGAGTTATGATTTGGACCGGTAGACTAAGCATATTTGTGGTCCGTTGCTCCAGCATAAAACCCCGAAAACACTTTTATCGTCTCTCCTCTACCTTGCTCAAAATGTCTAAACGGTGCACTGGATGATTTCAGCTGGGAGTCGGTGTCGTTTGACCATTCTTAATTGGGTTATGCACCGAACTGTGACAGCTTGGGAGTTAACTTGTCAGCACCACGAAGTGTTGAACCAAACCAATGATTAGAAGCGTATAAAGTACATGTCAGTTAAAAAGACCTATTTTTCACATTCAACCGTCCTTTCGTGCAGTATGATCCTGCTCGCACTATTATTTGCACCTCTCAACGCCTCGGAGGCCGACAAATTGGATTCCCTAACTCTCACTGATTTTAATGCTGACAGTCCTGACCTTGGCTGGTATGTGCAAAACGATAACGTCATGGGAGGAAGAAGCGAGGGCGGGTTTGCTACATCTTCGGGACAGCTTATTTTTTCTGGCAACACCAATACGGACGGTGGCGGCTTCAGCTCCATTCGCACAAAGCCATTAAAACAAGACTTGTCCGCTTACACTGGAATAAGAGTAAAGGTTAAGGCAGACGGACGTCGTTACACTTGGGGAATACAAACGGATGCTAGATGGCGTGGACGGCGCATTAATTATTGGGCTGATTTCGACACCTTGGCTGACGAAACGAGCGTAATCGATATTCCATTTTTGAATTTTTTGCCCCAGTTTCGAGGATTCAAGCTCGACGGCCCTGAACTTGATACCAGTCAGATTACTGAATTCGCTTTGTACCAGTACGACAAAACAGATGGCCCTTTTGAGATTCTTTTGATAAATGTCGAGGCATATATGGAAAGCCAACAGCCATAAATCTATCCGTCCTGAGGGGATAGGCAGGTTAAGTACTAAGCTGAGGAAAACAGTTGAACTAGTGCTCTATGCAACAGCTGCATTTCCCCAAGTCGCAAAGGCGCGCAGCCGAAAATACCGATAGTGCTCTGCAGAAACCAAATGCCTGCCTAAGTTAAGCAAGTTATGCACAGCAGTATGACCTCCCAGAAAACGTTGCGCTTGATGCGTCGATTTAAACGTTGCATGCCTCGCTTTAAAAATCCACTGAAAAGCCGAATCAAATGCTTCCATAAAAGTGTAATTGTCAGACAACTTTAGAGAAGTTCTTACTCTTTGTTCGTAACAAGTCTTTAGTTTTGAGTAGGTAGTCACAAGATTTATCACACCATTTTATCTATTTTCTATACGCTGTTGATCGCCACTAATAATATCAGCTTCGTAATTCGCATTTATTGAATAAAGTACGCCATCACAAAGAAATTTAAAATTTTCCGTATTTTTACTTCCAAAATTTGGCCAGAAGTTCCTCTGTAACATATATCTCCTGATTGTATAATCAACCTTCGGCAACAATTACTTAGCTGATTGGAGGCTAATGCAGCTTCTGTCCGGTGTCATTTACTATTTTCTCTAAGAGAACTCTGCGCTATCCTGGCTTCAATAACTTGGAATATAAGCGGTGCGATAACTGCGAGATTTCGCGCCCGCCCCATCATCTCTCAAAGATTTACCATTTTGATTTTCCTCCTCAATATCTCTCATGTCTCGTTCTTACTATGCTCAGAAATATTAACAGCTAATCCCAGTCAACAACGCTAGGAACATCAACACCTCTAATCAAATAATCCTACTTAGTTTTTATGTCAGCAGACGCGTCTTATCTGCTTGATACACTAGATTCTAGTATTCCGCGACGTTCCGTTGAAAAACTTGCCAGTAATACCATTTCGCCACCATCCGCTCATTACCATCTTTATCAACAGCTTTTGTGATGGCATCCCTTCCTAAAATCTCAGCGAGTTCCACAGGGTCATGAACCAGCGTTGCCGTCATCTCGTAAATCTTGCCGTTGATCTTTAGGCGCACCCGAGGATCACGCTCCACGTTAGCCCACCACTGTTTATAGTCAGGGAACTCTCGCTCTAACCTGGCATCTCTGGCACTGCCACCGATATACATTTTTTTACCACGGGGGGTCGGTAATATAGTCACTGAGTAAGGTATGCCATACCACGTCTGGGTTTCCAGCATGATAGTGTTGCCACGCTCTGGATGAGCCACATCTAAAACCCAATCCCAATTGTCAATTGGCTCTTTTACAACTTCACCAGAAAGCCACAGTCCGGGCAACGTCATCCTGCCTCGCTCATTGTATTCTTGTGTTGTGTAGTCCATGTACTCGGGATCGAGTCCTGTAATACGCAGAGTAAATAAAGAAATTAGTAAAAGAAAACCAAGACTCAGCAGTGCTTTTCCTAGAATGCTCATGAGTATCTCGTCCTGTTTTTATGATTTTGTTCATAGAGCATAGCTATTGCCATGCCTAACCCTCTAACAGACCGCCCACCAGCCCTGCTTGATCTTAACGTCAGCAGGCGGGTCTTATCTGACTGATATGCTGCTACTTATGTACAAATCCCCACATCTTTTGCCTCTATAAGTTATCGTAATCCTAACCGCACTCTTAATATACGAACACGGCAAACGTCTCTTACCGTAAATCTGACTACTCTTCTAATTAACCAACAGACATTGCTTACGCGAAATAATCTGTCAAAGTTAAGTCGCTTTGCTAGTTTTTCCTTCAGTAGATTCTCTGCGATTAAAAAACACATAGCCTTCAGCAAGTTGCTTTGAAAAACTGTGAGCAGGATATCTCCGCCGGTGGGCGAAAGAATTTCTTGCCAATCATTAGAATCTATAACATTGGCCATAAGCCGCAACGTTTATTGTCACGGTTATAGTTCCGCCGGCGGCGTCTAGAATAATGGAAGTAGTTTTCTCATCTGCTGACAAATATTCACCTTATAATTTTATCAAATCATTTAAAGCCATCGTTTTATCCTTATTATATTGGTTTAAAATTGAAGAGCTCGGTTAAGCCTTGAAAAAAAAGAGTAGGTTTATTGCTGTTAATAATTTTTCATAACGCCCAAATTTCTTCCACTCTCCCAGTATTATCAATTTTAAAAATTTCAACGATATCCAAAATTGTTCCGTCTTTATCAGAAATGTGAAGATAGCAAGTTACTGCAGATCCAAATTCAACTATATCCACTAATTCTTGCTTGGCCTCTATCTCAGTCAGCCAGCCAAAAATTACTTCTTGAACCTCAGCTGGACCTGAAACATCAAATCCCATTGAGGGAACATGCATCCTGTAATTTTCTGTACACAACACTTTAGACCACTCATCATAACCTCCATCCGCATTTAGTTTATAATGACGGATAGCTTCCGCAGTAGGCGATAAATTCTTCATAGTAGTTGTCTTTTTATAAGGTTATTGTTGGCCTATTTCTATCATAGGCAATATTTAAAAATAAAGAACAGTGCTTGCTGTGAGCAGCCCTTTTCGGCATACGCACCCGCGCTAATCTATAAATTAATGGCAAATATTATTGCCAATGCCATAGCTTAATTACTGTCGTACTGGCACCTTTAGCATAATACTCTCCAACTAGGGCTGCTCCATGTAATTCTGGAAATTATTTAGAATTACTTTGATAATGATTGATCACGCGCATTGGAATGCTGCCATTCTCATGTGCGCCAGTCACTGTGCCGCTACCTTTTAAACATAAAGTTTCGCTGCAGTTAGTCGTACAAAACCAATCGCTTTCTCCATAAGTACTCCCATCTTCTCGCACGGATTGAAGGTCCGTCCAGTTCGTTGTGAAATCAGGGTCACGGAGCTTTCCTTTAGTACTAATATTAATTCATAATTAGTACCTCCCCCAGTTGCAGCAAGAGCCCTGTAATGCTATCCAGCCCTTAAACTAGAAGTTCTACGAAAGCAATATCCTCTTCCACTGTTAGTTTTTGTATGTTTGATTCAACTTACGTTAAATATATTAATATATTAATATATTGCGTTTCTAGCTGCAAATACTCCACCCTTTACGCGTTAAAATTTATATTCGGAAGTGATGGAAGCATTCTGACTTATCCGGGTGTCTCTCCAAGGATGGGCTGCTGGCTGGGTGGTTATTAGGCAACAGAAAGAGATTTAATTTGACGCTTAAAAGTCCTATGTTTGACAAACTCAAAAGCAAATATATAAGTATTCTGATACTATGATTTAGAGAACTTTTAATATTTCTTAAAGCAAAAAAATCGATTAAGTAAGGAAAAACATGAAAGCTATATGCTCATACGCAAAAAATTGGCTGATTAATATATTAAGCGGAATTGGAGTCTTTATATTTATTTTGTCAATATCAGCAACCAACAACGCTCAAGATAATTGTGCGCCTTCAGATGGATTGGAGTTTATTTGCGGAGTAAATCAGGCTGAAGATTTAATTCGGGTACCGAATAGTGATTTTGTCATCGCTTCAGGGAGAATATCCGATTCCGATGGTCAACTTTATGCAATAAATAAGAACTCAAGAAATGTAACTGAGTTATTTCCACTTAATGCACTGGAAGCAAAGCTTGATATAGAAAAATTTGGCGATTGTCCCAGCATAATTAATACTTTTCAACCTCATGGAATTTCCATTCAGGAAATAGAAGAGGATGAATATTTACTGTACGTTGTCGGTCATGGGCATCGAGAGGCGATAGAAGTTTTTTCTTTGAGGATTAATGATGATATGCCGTCGCTTCGATGGGTTGGCTGTGTAGAAGCTCCCGATGGAGTCGAAAGATTCAATGCGGTCACAGTACTTCCCGACAACAAAATTGCAGTAACTAATCTTCCCCCTGCAGGAAGTCCTAATCGGGGAGCAGGGGAGGTTTGGGAATGGTCGAATACACAAGGCTGGAAGGTTATTGCCGGAAGTCAAATGGCAGGACCAAATGGCATAGTAGCCTCATCGGATGGCTCTACTATATTTGTTGCCGCATACCTCGGAACAGGTCTAACAAAGCTTTCACGACAGAATTCTTCGCAGTTAATACGGGTGGATAGTACCTATTCAATTGATAATATTCGCTGGTCTGACAAGGGTCAACTTTTGCTTGCCGCCCATGATAGGAATTGCACCCCTAGCCAAGGGTGTTCCATCAGCATAATTGACTGCTGCGCAGCTACTCACCTGCTTAAAGCTAACCCTGAAAATCTAAAGATCGAAACTATTCGTGTAATACCTAGCCTTGATGTTTTTCCCTTAGGCACTGTTGTTATCGATGTAGATGATGAATATTGGGTCGGTGGAATAGGAGGTACTGATCGTATCGCGATATTTCGGTAAATATTCCTGAATGCTATTCAAGCATTTACTTTTCCTTAATAGGTACTTAAGTTATCTGCTAGAGGTATTGACAAGTTAACTCTCTAAATCCATGAAAATCCCCGTCAAACTGCATCTACGCGGCAACTGCACTCTCCTATGTCGCAAAGGCGCACAACCGAAAACACCAATAGTTCGCCGCAGAAATCGAATGTCCGCCTAAGTTAAATAAACTGTAGACGGCGGTCTGTGCGATTCGCTCGCCGACTGCCTCGGCGAAGGCGGTGCTCCTAATGGTGATTTTAATGCTCCAAACGCAGACCCCGCTGTTGCTGCAGCTGCCGAAGCTACAGGTACATCAGGAAATACTGGAGGAACAGAAGAAGTATCCGTTTCCTCGGATCATGCAATTTTCTACGGCGCCGCACTTTTCTCCGAATGGGTAGAGACGAGCTACAGTGCGAACAGCCTGTCACTCACCACATCGCTCACGACGCCAGCGCGCGTGATGCTCTCCGATTCGCCGTCGATGGTTAGCGGCGCAAACTACCTGTCGATCGGAGACGCATTAACGAATTTCTCCGGCTATTCCACTGACGCTCAAGCACTAAACGAAAACTCCACTTACCGAAGTTACTACAGCAAGCTCCTCAAGCTCGAGACGACAGCGTCGGACTCCTCCTGCTATCGCTTGAGGTCACACTTACATCCGAATTTTGCAATTGATGCTGACGAAGACGATTTCAATAATCTTAAATTTCGCAACAACTTTGGCAACGTCAGTACGAGCTTTGGCTATGTCTGTTTTGCCTACGACAAATCGACTCGATTGCTGCAAGCTAAGACGCGCTACAAATACAGCGCGTCCAACTTTACTTACGCCCAAGACTCGAGCTTCGCGGGCAGTAACAATTACGTCAAACTTGGCAATGGTGGCTATAGCCTCGTTGCAAGCAGTAGTGAGGCAACCAAACTGTATGTTTTTGATTCGCCCCTCGACTTTTCAGTGCCGTTTGAGTTTAACCCAGCAAAGACAACGCCGGTTTCCAACCCCGCAGCAGCATTTATAACCAAGCCTGCGGATTTTAATATCAATAGATTAAGTAGCGACTATAAGGCGCAGGTACAAGTCAATGGCGTAGTGGCGCCCGGCGCAAACGCAACGACTCGCACAGCTGCAGACGCGATGCTCCTTAAAATTGAAAACTCTCTCCCTCCGGGTGAATCGCTTCGCTACGACATCAAAGTCTACGCCGCGTTCCGCGATGGATTACTTGGCTCGACATTGCAAAGCGATGGCATTTCGAACGGCGTATTAGGTCAAAACCTAGTGCCCTATGTTTTCTTCACTAACGAAAAAGATAGCAGCGGTGTTAACCACCCCTACATGGTCATTATGAGTTACGGCAACCCAGGGTCTCCGCATGGATTAATGGATGTTCCGCGCCCGCCCGGCCAAGGCACCGGCGGGTATGGCAGCAGCAACGTGACCCGATTCACCAATCTCGACCGCTACTCAATCGGCATTCCAATGAAAAACTACGGAGAGGTAGGTAACGTTGACGATAACGCGAGCGTCTTGTCGAACCAGCTCTGGGACGATGTGACTGGCAGCAAGGGAGCCCGCGATATTTTTAACTACGCGAGCGTGAACGACAACGGCATATTGATTTCGGGAGCGGTGATGTTCCCTGTGTATAACAATCGCCTCATACCGTCGCAGGCTGAGGCCGAGCTTTCGGCCAACGGCTGCCACGTGGGTCAGGGCGGAGGCGGACCTCACTGCCACGCCGATGGCTATGAAAGCCAAGGCGTCCTTGGCATTTACAACGACGCCGACTATGAGGGTAAAGATCATCCACCATTAGTTGGATTTGGTTACGACGGTATTGCACTGTTTGGCGTTTATCGCGAAGGTCAAGACGCGGAGCTCGAAGGATTTGGGACCCCGTTCGACGCCTGGGGAGGTCATTTACATGACTCGCTCAGCTATCATTATCATGCCGATCGCTCGACGTCACTGACGCTGAGCATTCCGGGCACAGCGGCAGCTTCCTATCGAGTTCGCTCTTTAATTATTGGCGCCTACAAGGGCAACCTAATCGACGCACCTTACTTTGTTAGCAAGAAATCTGGCAACGATAAGACGTTCTTAGGCGGTATTTAATTTAAAGCGATTTCCATTCGCCCCCAAGCGCTTTAAACAGCGGGCTGGCCTTGCTGGTGGCCCGCTGGCATTGATCGCGAACTGCTTACGCTGCCGCCTTCAATGCCTGTGCGTGCGTCTGCGGCTAGGCATAGTCCACAATTAGCCGGCATTCATCCTCGGCACTGCAAAGCCCCGTAGTTATACTTTCATTCCGGTATAGCTTTACTCTTCGCTGTCTTTCCTTTTATCTTTGATTTAACCTATTCAAAAATTATAACCCCTACAAAGGGATTGATCCCTAGACCGAGCTATAGCTCAGCAATCTCTTAGCCTCACACTATCACGGAATTCATTGCTGACAACGCCAGAATTAGATCAGGTGATTTCCACGGCGGAAGCAGTTAAAGAATTGACGATAAGATAAAACATCAAACCCAGTTAGCACAACAACAGCTCGAAATTAATATTGCACAATATATATTTTGGATTCCAAAACTGGGATACGTGTCCTGTGTGGTTCTGGCTTCATCGATGATATTGCTTTAAGGCCTCTCATGAATGGGTTATAAGGCAACAAAAGCAGGAATTTTGCCGGAAAGCTAGCTATCGGACGAAAAAAGCGCTGCCTTATGAAGTGTTACTTTATAAGATATCGGCTTTTGCAAAGGCCTCTCATTAAAACATCCGCCCGCAAGAAGCCAAACCTCTCTAGAAAGCGGGATCCAGAACTTAAAACAGCTCTGATTCTTAATGCGGCTAGAGAACTGTTCGCAGAACAAGGTTATGAAAATACGCCTGCAGCGCAGATTGCTGATACGACCAATGTCTCAGAGGGTGCCTTATTTCACCAATTTCCCACAAAACGTGATTTATTTTTTAGGCTAGCTGAGGACTATGGGCGCGAATGTGCGGCGGCTGTCATGCCGTCAGAGCAAAATAATATGACGTCCGAATCCATTGTTCGTGCAGCATTCTAATTTGCCGAGGAAAACCCAAAACTATTCCGGTTTTTTTCCACTGAGGGCCCGCGACTTGATCAACATGATGAGCCCCCCCTCAGGGAACAGCATAGTCTGGGTAATCCGTGAGCTAATAGAACAGACTATTCATATTATTAGAGTATCAATGTAGCGCTGGATATTGAAGGCAATGCCGGCACAATTGCCAAAATATTTGGCATCGCTTTGGGCAAAGAAAATTGGTGCAACAAAGAGCTTACCGGTCAAGGTCTGGAAACCGTCGATAATAATGTCATCAGTTTGGATGCACTGATGAGTTTAGCGTTTGAGACCATTCTCGGGCACGGCCCGAGCAATAAGGCAGTCGTTAATCTGATTTACAACAGCCTCATCGGCCAGGCACCTTCTGAGGGACAACTGAATATACTGACGGCAGATTTACTTGACAGTGGAGCTTTGACTCAGGGGTGGGGCTGGGCGTCCTTGCTGCAGAACACTAACTAATAGCCACTAACATTGGCTTATTCGGTCTTGCACACACAGGGCTACAGTATTTGTATTTAAGGTGATCAGCTTATATATTGCTGCTAGTGTTATGTCTGTTCTTAGACTTTGCTAAACTCGGATGCGGTAGGAAGATATTCTAAACTGAAGCCGTCCGTGTTCTTTGAAATTGGCGGGTTGCTGTATTATAGATTTCCGCCGTTACTTTTCGAAAACTGACCGTCTCGGCGGTTATTACACCGGCAAAGACACTTGCAACGCTTGGCGTAGCCAAACGCATTTTCAAAAATATGTTAATCCATGTAAAGAGGCTTCATGACCATCAGGACACCGACCGTTGTTGATCAGGATGACCCTAATCGCGTACCGCTTATTCCGGCTTACACGTCTACCTCAGACGGCATGCTTTCGGACACCCGGGGCCGGATCTTGCGAGACCTGCGCATTTCGGTCACCGACCGCTGCAATTTCCGCTGCACCTATTGCATGCCGAAGTCAGTATTCGACAAGGATTATCGTTTTTTACCAAGACCCGAACTTTTAAACTTCGAGGAAATTACTCGAATGACCCGACTATTCATCGAACACGGGGTCGAGAAAGTTCGCCTCACTGGTGGCGAGCCACTGTTGCGCAAACATCTTGAGGTTTTGATCGAGAAGCTGGTCGGACTCAAGACGCATACCGGCAGACCACTGGATGTAGCACTCACTACTAATGCATCGCTGCTGGTTAAGAAATCCCAAGCGCTCAAGGCTGCAGGCCTGCACCGCATCACTGTCTCACTTGATTCACTCGATGAGGCGATATTCCAAGCCATCAATGACGTAGATTTTTCGGTGGCGAAGGTGTTGAAAGGCATCGACGCTGCACACGCTGCGGGGTTTGAGTCCATCAAGATCAATATGGTGGTCAAGAAAGGTGTCAATGATAAGGACATCGTGGCAATGGCTCGGCACTTCAAGGGTAGCGGCCACATCGTGCGCTTCATCGAATTCATGGACGTCGGCTCCTCAAACGGCTGGCGTATGGACGATGTAGTGTCTTCGGCCGAAATCGTGAGCATGATCAACGCAGAGATGCCACTCGTCGAAGCGGGATCGAACTATTCAGGAGAAGTCGCTCAGCGTTGGGCCTATGCAGATGGCAGTGGCGAAATCGGTGTAATTTCCAGTGTGACGCAAGCTTTTTGTTCCACATGCACGCGCGCTCGACTCTCAACCGATGGCAAGTTGTACACCTGCCTGTTTGGGCAGTCCGGCCATGATTTACGCACGCCTATGCGCATGGGCAGGAGCGACCAAGAAATCGCCGGTGCGATTGGGTTGATTTGGAACCAGCGTGAAGATCAGTATTCTGAAATCCGTACAAAAGATACTGCGCGAAGCAATAAAATTGAGATGTCTTACATCGGTGGTTAGCATCTACGCCGACACCAAATCTGAGTTCGCCTGCGCCGCTTACCCTTATCGTTGACTATGGCGCCGTGATTGATAGTCTAAAGGCGGTTTTAAATTAAAAGGCATATCTAGAAATCACAAAGAGGTTTAAGGATTACCTTGAACTCTCAAAAACAAACAGCGCAATTGGTGACGAGCCCAGAATTAGTATATTTACAGAGCGGCTTCCAGTTTTTTGACGGTTTTAGACTTGAATTCTCGCCTTGCCAATACCGCGATAATCAATGTCGTGGCTGCCATGTAAAAATAAGGGTTCAACATCCAGAACACCATGGCAAGACAGAAGTAATACGTCCGAAGGCCGGCGTTGTTGTCATGGCCCGCAACGTCCATTAAACCGGCCATTTGCTGAACAAATCTTGTACGATCCTCATCGGCTAATTCATCGTCCGGCATCGGTGCCGCACCCATTAACACCGCAGCGAAGCCATATTGGCGTAGGCTCCAAGTAAGTTGAAAGAACGCATAGATCAGCATGACTGCAATTAGAATAAACTTGGTTTGAATTTGTGTCGTGGTCTGTTCAACCGAGAATGGTAACTCCCCTGTCAGCTCTGCAATTTTTGCGCTGGCAGAAACTGCTGTAAAAACAGCGGCCAAGAGTATTAGCGTTGTAGAAGCAAAAAAACCAACGACTCGTTCCTGGCTGGCGAGCAATGCTGCATCGGTAACACGCATATCTCGATCTAACATCTGCGTCACCCATCGAACCCGGTGTAATCGCATAGAGTGTGACAAGGATTGTTTATCCCCTTGCTTGGCGCGATGCTTTGCATACTGAGCATAGCTAATCCATAGAATGAACATGTAGCCGAGCGCGATAGCATCAAGCCAATCGAGTAACAGAGGCGAGTGAACACCCATTCTTAAAATCCTTATCTTAACCTGACGATTAGTTTTTACGGTTGAGTCATCATCGATGATCGTTAATTTCTCTGTTTTCGCCTAGTGACCAGATTGTTTAATGACAATATTGGCATTACGTTATTCGGTGGCTATATCGGTAGTCACCAGCTTATCGTAGAGAATCTGGATCTGAAAAAGTCAGGGCGACAAAAGTCGACCGTTGATTTTATCGACAACTATTTAAGAGCTCAGAACAGCGCAATGATTTTAGTAAAAGTTGATGCACATGCAAGCTAAGCTATTTTTTTTTGAACTAAGCTCAACTGTACTCCCTTCTGGGTCGTAAACGTGCATAAATTAACCATTACCTTGAGCGCCATATTTTTCAGCAAATTCTCCGACTTCGATTCTGTAAGAAGACAGCTGTGTTTGGATAGCCCCTTCTTCGATATGTTAGAGTTGTAGGCAAAAGTGATCTACATTTTTCTCGGTTTTCGTCTGGGCGCCACCCCAGTTCTACCTATCTGACTGTCGACGATCACTAGACCCATAAATGCAATGTCGGCTTTTAATTGTGTAAGCCCTAATTTGGGCTAAGTCTCTCGTTCGACAGTGCATCCCAATAGATCGCAATAAATCGCAATAAAAGAAGCGCATCTTATCCAATTGAATTGTTCGCAAAGCGATGTGGTCTAGTCCTTTTATTTTAAACATATTGATATCCTTTGTAATCTTCAACGGAATAATGCAACAGGCTCAGGATAGAAAACAGGTTATGTTCTCTTATGCTGAGATAGGAACCTTTTCATAAAAGTGTTTCTATGTCGGTAAACCCTCGGCGTACCGAACACCATCACCGCCAGTGACATCCTATGTTGCCGCCAATCTTCAGCGATCTCATGGGTTTCTGATTCCGAACAGTAAAAACCCATTAAATGTGACGCCTGCGATTCTTGGCACGGACAGCATTACGCAGGGCTTGATAAACAAGAAAATATAGAGGAGCCTAGGAACGAGCTACAACGCGCTCGCCCGTGAGAAATATCTAATTAATTGCTCGGACGAAACAAACAACCCAGAGCGCGCAACAATCTCCTTCATTTTTGCATTTACCGCATTAAAACATGCGAGACTGTAATGTTTCGATAGATGCCGCACAACTCTGCGTCAGAGGCAGCGCCGCCGGAATTAAGGCAGAAGGCTATGAGCCTCTATTGGATTTACCCAATGGCTTTCTGGAAAATGGCGTTAAAGTTTGGCTCTGTCTAGCCTACGTAAAGGCCAAGGGGGATGTCCGCAGATGATTTGATCGAAGGCGCTGCAATTGCTCGTTCAGCAAAAAAGTGGCCTTCGAGGAACTTGGCGCTCGCTTGTAAGGCTGAATCTATTAGTCGAGTAACCTAACTAACAAATATGGAGACGAGCATGACTAAAAAACCTTCTTCTGCGGAACCGATGATTGACGCAGATGCCCTTAGAGATCAGATCAAACTAAAATATCGCGATGTCGCTACCAACCCTGAGAAGGAATTTCACTTTCACACAGGACGCGCGCTGTCACGACGCCTAAAATATGACGAAGCCATCACCTCTCGAATTCCAGATCATGCTGTTGAGTCTTTCGCTGGAGTGGCGAACCCATTCTCACTGCGCGACTTACAGTCTGGAGAGAAAGTAGTCGATCTGGGCTCCGGTGCTGGGTTCGATTGCTTCGTCGCTTCAGCTCTAGTTGGCGATGAAGGCAAAGTAGTCGGCGTAGATATGACTGAAGAGATGTTGAGCAAGTCGCGAGTATTGGCTGATAATATGAGGCTGAAAAATATCGAGTTTCGCGATGGCTTACTTGAAGAGCTGCCAGTAGAAGACGCCTGGGCTGATGTTGCCATTAGCAATGGCGTAATCAATCTATGCCCCGATAAAAAAAAGGCTATGGCAGAAATCTATCGCATCCTTAAACCCGGAGGCTATTTACAATTTGCGGATATTGCCAATAGCAAACCCGTTCCGCAGGCGGCGGTTGAGAATATCGATCTCTGGACTGCTTGAATCGCCGGTGGCCTGCCGTGTGCAGGCTGGGAAAAAATATTAGCAGAAGCGGGTTTTGTGGACCTACAGATTGGGCCAGGAATTGATACATTCAAAGGTGCATCTGGAGAGTCTAACGCCAGAGAGTTCGGTGTTCTCGGCTATGCGTTTTTAGGGAGAAAGCCTATTTGATCAACAGAAGAGGGAGGAGGAATAAATTTTGATTTCTCCTGTCTCTGTTGGATATTGATGTTGGATGTTGAAGAGTTAACGTGCTTAGCCGGAAAAAGTACGAATACAGCGCTTTATATCGCCGCTGCACTTTCCCAAGACGCAAAAGCACGTAGCCGGAAATGTCGATAATCCTCAGTTGATAATAAGTGCCTACCCAGATTAAATGAGTTGTAGACAGCAGAATCTGCTTTTAGAAAATGTTGCGCCCGCTCGATTGATCTGGACTTACACACACCCTACTCCCTCACCCGTGTAGGCTCGCGTGATGGCGCAACTCTGTTGCTGGCATACTGCGTAGTATCATGAATTGATTCAGGGTTCAGTTCTCTGTGTGCAACGTTGTAGATTCGCAACTTGTCCGTAACGATTTACGTGGTTCACTCCTGTGCTTCTTCAAGGGTCGCTTGAAGAAGCGCTTTGCAGCTTCCCCATCACGCCGCTTCTGTAAGAATACATCAACAACTTCAGCATCCTGATCAACCGCTCTCCAAAGGTAATATTGCTTTACTTAGATCCTCACGAACATCTCATCAATGATGAACGTGTCACCATAACCTTGGTAGTTTTTCTCAGTCGTTGAGCATACTTCGATCCAAATTTATTGCACAACAATCGAATTGCTTCCAAGCTAACCTCTGCGCAACAATGGGGCATCAAATCTTCGATATCACCATGACTAAGGTTGAAGCGATGGCAGAGCCAGACGGCATATCAAATAATTTTAGGCGGGATCGGTGGCGTATGTACATTTTTGACTGTGTCATGGGTCGGACTTTGTCAGGTTGGGAGTTAACTTTGCCAGCACCAAATCTCCGCATTATCTCCAACAGAAAAGCAAAATAGGGTTACTATTGTTAGTAGCTTTTTTATATAACCTTACCCTGAGAAACATAGCTTTCATATTCTTCAATAGTAATTAGCCCTAAAGATTCAGCTTTATCGCGATCCTGATCAGTTAACACATCCTGCATAAGATCAATTCGCTTCCATAGTGCGAGAGGAATTGCTCCATCTTTCTGGGGCACGTACGGAGATTGCTCTAGCGGCTGCATATGATGAACATAACGAGGACAATTTACCCAAGCATGGGTTACCGAAATTTCTACAACAAGATTTGACCCGGGATAACTCTCAAGCAAGTTCCCTTCTCGGATACATTTAGCTTCTCCGCGCACTCGAACTCGCTGCGGAGTTTCAAAATCAATAAAAAGTAAACCAACTTTAGCTTTGGCTTGAATATTCCCCATAGACATATACATACCATTCCCATCGTAGTTTGGGAATATGATGGTCTTTGGATTGACTACTCTAACAAAACCGTACTCTCCTCCCTTATAGGAGCAAGATGGAAAGCCAGACTCATCAATAGTAGATAAGTAAAACATATTCCGACTATCAATAAATTTAGCTTGCTGGTCTGATAATTCTTCGGTGACTGCTGCCTCCACTATTCGATCAGCGAGGTTTACCGTACCAAATTCAGTTTGTAATTTGCGTTGCGTTTCAGTAAAAAAATTAGACATTATCATGGCCCCTTTGTAAAAAAAAATATCATAAAAAATACTCTAAAACCACTCCAACACTATAATCACGACTAATTAGAGTACGCATAGGAGGAAATAGAATCGTTCTAGCTTATCGAGGTGCGCCCCTAACGACGCAGAGCCTTTGCCGCGATCACTTTAATATTCTGCGATTTGCTAAATTCAAATAATGGCCGACCCTTAGTCAAGTAATCATCCCAACCATGGCTGCTTTTCCAAAAATGTTCCTCACTAATCAAACCAGCCAAATACTCATCGCCACCTTCGCACTTCTTCAGGACATTTCTAGGGAAAAGTCAACGCACCTTTAAATTAATTTCCTTAGTATTTTAGCTCTAGTTTATGGTCAATTGCATCAATATGCGTCTCTCCAATGAGTATGACCTGATTTGTTTTAGCTGCATCTACAATATCTGGAAGCTCTCTTTTTACCCCGCTCAATTGAACGCCTGAAAGTACTCTAGAATCCCGAGTGAAGATTCCTTTGATTCATATACAAAGTTGCTAGTCACCCGCCTTGATCTTTTTGTGTTTACGTTTTGAGCAATAGGTTGCTCAACTAGCGTTATGGAGATGCAAAAGCAGCACAGCTAGACTAAACCTGCAGAGTAAAGCGCCATTTTTCTAGAACAGGAAACAAGCAAGCCTATAAGATTTTCTATCTGGTGCATTAATATGTCAGTAATCCTTATTTAGAATCTACAAAATCTTTGAAGTTACCTGCACTGACCGTGCAAGGGTTGGGGAAAGTGCCGCAGTATATTTTTCACTTAATGATAATGATTCTCATTTACATTCCTTAATTCTGCTGGTAGAGTCCTGTAACTCATTCTCCGGTTGCTAATGCTCAACTACCTCCAGCATTTAACTGAACGTACGATCAACACTAATTACTGCGATAGACCTGCGGTTTAGAAGTCAAAACTCATGAATAGGATTAAATCTTACTTAACAATTATCTCCACATTGCTTTGCTTTGGAATCAATTCAGTAAAAGCACAGGAATGCACATTGGAGATTCGAGTTGGCGATAACCTGACTTTCACTCCACCACAATTGAGTATTTCGAAGTCGAAATGTCCCACGGTAAGGTTAAACTTGACTCATTTAGGCAATTTACCACGCAACGGTATGGGACATAATTGGGCATTAACACTAACAGAGAATGCTCAATCTGTGGCGCAAGCCGGCTGGCAATCAGGACTAGAAAATCAATATATGCCTCTAGACGACGAACGGGTTATAGCAACTACAGATATTATTGGTGGCGGTGAATCTGTGAGTGTAGCTTTTGCCAGTTCGCTACTTGATGCTAACGAAGACTACACTTTCTTCTGCTCATTTGTTGGGCATTTTTCACTAATGAAAGGAATTTTTACAGTTAATGAGTAACGCTTAATAATTTGATTAACACACTCGCAGCCAACTCCATGGATGAGAAGATTAGGCGTATAGAGAACATAAAATGACATGGCAACTATTACTCGCAACAGTCACTACTGTGGCTGCATTATCCATCGCTGGATTGTTGGTCACAGCAATTTTTCATCGGAGATACCGTCTATTCAAATTTCAACGAGAACGCTTTTTGGCAGGTCCTAGGCATATAGATCACACAAAATGTCGGTGTTACTTTTGCGAGCTAACGGAATGATTACGCATGCTGATATTTCGTTACGCCTCCACTGTATGATCGGGCCTAAAGGTATTGTCTAGTCTACTGTATCCGCTCTCAAAACATTCGGCTTAGCAGCGTCTATATGCAGTATTGATAAGTTTACTACTGGAATCGAGAAAAACAGTTATTTTCAACTACTATATCCTCAGTTCCGTTTCCCAAGACGCAAAGGCAGGATGTCTAAAGAAGCGTTAATTCTTAGCCGATACTAAGTTTAATCTAAGGTAAATAAAATTGTACACAGCTGCATGAGCACTCAAAAATCGCTGTGCATGCTCCACCGATTTGAACTTACGCGTGCCCCGCTCGCCCACTCGTGTTGCCTCGTGCGAAAACTCAGCCCGATTGTTAGCATATGGGTAGTCCCGTGAATCGTGCCTGAAAGCAGCTCTTTGAGATTCACGCGGTAACCTTTCAATTTATCCGTGACAATCTTACGCGGCTCGCCTTTATGTTTGCGTATTAGGTGCCTGTAAAAGCGCTTTGCAGCCTTTCTATCTTGTCTTTTCTGAAAGCACATATAAACCACGTCACCATTCTGGTCTACTGCTCGCTATAGGTAATCCTGCTTCCACTGAATCTTCACGAATACCTCATCAATCAAGAAAGTCTCACCGCACCCTGATGTTTCCTTCTCAATCTTTGAGCATATTTCGAATCAAGTTTATTACACCACAAGCGAATCGCTTCATAGCTCACGTCAATGCCACGTTGTGACATCAAATTTACGATATCTAAATAACTAAGACTGAACCAGTCGCAGAGCCACAGGGCATATTTAATTATTTCAGTCGGGAGTCTATGGCGCTTGTACATTTTGTTCTGAAACATACGCTTAATCTTGCCAGATTGAGGGTTAACTTGGCAGAATCCCCTGTTGTCTATTTCTGAACCTCAGTTAGTCTCCTGCTCCAGCTCTTCCAAAAACGAAGCAATGGCTGGATTTACTACCTCAGAATGGGTCATATTCGCCGCGTGAGCGGCACCGGGTACTCTTATCAATTCTCTGCAGAGGGGAAGTTGAGTGCATAATGTCTCAGCCGTTTCGATAAGAATTGCCTGATCCTCTTCGCCGTGAACCACGAGAACAGGACATTCGATTTCAGCAATCCGATCCGTAATATCATCTCTTGTAAGCAAGGCCTCAGAAGGGAACTTTAGACTGTAGCGATCACGGGATTCCCAAATGTTTATCCATTCCTTAGATAATTCCGGCTCGTTGATAATTAGTCCAGCTACATGCTTGCCCACGTCACCGAGAGGCTTTTCACTCATCCAGTGATCCATCAGCTGCTCGTAGCCGGCTAGAGTTTCCGCCGAATCCACATGCACACCAGAATCGATCAATACGAGAGCCTTAACTCGTTCTGGATACCGCAGTGTTGCCCTCAGCGAGAGGAAGCCGCCCTGAGACATGCCGAGCAGGACAGCCTCGGCTATGTTGAGATGATCCATTAGAGCTATTACGTCGTCAGCCGAGTCCCAGAAAGAAAAAGACCCAGTAGCGGGTGTACCCCCAAACCCTCTTTCGTCCCAGCAAACACAGCGAAAGTTTTCACGAAAATGTTCTACCTGGGAATCAAACATAGTTCTATCCATCAGGAATCCATGACTAAAGATTAGGGCGGGGCCATTCCCCCCCGTATCGTCATAAGTTATATTTTGTTCATTGATATTCGCTATTGGCATCAGTTTCTCCTTAAAAGCTTATTTAAATCGAATGCTAGGGCGCTGAAAAATTAATTCTCGACCTGTCAGAATCCTAGCATGGAAGTATCAAACCTGTATAAATGTCACAGCCTCACAAAAATAAAATCCGCATTAGCAGCAATGGAAAAGCAGGACTTTAAACACAGCAATCTTTGGCGTCTTTAGTCCAAGAATTCAGAACATTGCTACACGTTAAATTTTACTCCCTAACCAGAAACGGCCATGATTTATAAAATTTTGACGATAGCCGTTTTAAATTTGAGATGCTATTAGCTCCATTCTAATTCTTACCCAAAGATCAGCAATGCTGAACCTAATAGGACTATTTCGGCCCGCAATCCAAGATTACTGTCGTTACACTCGCACAATGTTGCGCATTGCTGAAAGCACTCGCCCCACCCTCTTAGTCCACCATTTTCTCGGTATTTTTATACGCTTCCTATTTGGCATAACGGACTATGGAATTTTAAAATCCGCTGGCCGTGGGTGAGTACCCTGCACGTCAGAAATTCTTCTTTACCATACCGTCTATTGAATCATTTCAAACGGAAGTGGATGGTGCTCGGAGATTTGAGAGGCTATATGCAAAATACTGGCGGATTGGGAATTAGCTTATCCGTATCCACCGCGCGGCTGCAGTCGCGCGGTGGCTTTTCATTCCCTTAGAATTTTTCGATCAAATCTTCTCTGAATGTAACCCCGAGGCCAGGGCCCTGAGGCACTTTAATTTGGCCGTCCTTTTCTAAGACGGGCGGGTTCTCGAAGACCTGCCAGCCCTCAAAGATATCCGCGTGCGGCGGTTCGTGGATGAACTCTGTTATTGGAGCGTTTGGCATGGACGCGATAAGGTGGATCCCGCAGATATTGACTAATCGCCGTTCAAACGGCGCCGAATGCGGCGAAACTTGTCTATTATACGCGGCCGCGAGGGTCCCGACCGTGCGGGACATTAGAGGCCCGATATCGCCAATCTCCGGCATGAGGACGTCGAAACATCCCTGCTCAAGAAGCCATCTGAACTCATGGATGCCCCAATTTGACTCGGCGCCTGCCATCGGCATCGCCAGGAGCCGGTTAAGCTCCGCCAATCGGGCGTAGTCATAGCGGGGCAGTGGCTCCTCGAACCAGTATACATTAAGTCGCTGGTACTCCATCGCCGTGTCGTAAGCACGCTTAAAGTTCCAGTACGTGGGATCCTCCCCCAGGGCGTCTGCGTTGCCGGGTGCCTTGTTGCCGTCGCAAAGGATGTGAAAATCATCGCCCACCGCTTCCCGAACCAACTCCACGACACGCACGTCCTCCTCCATCGTCCTGAACCCTGAGCGCAGTTTGATGGCGCGCCAGCCGTCTTCTTTGAGTCCAATGGCGATTTCGACCCGGTCTTCCACGGTGCCGATGCCCCACATGGCTGCATAGGGTAGGACTTTGTCGCGTGAACCGCCCCAGAGCTTGTAGAGCGGTAAATCCGTTGCTTTGCCCAGCAAATCCCAAAGCGCGATTTCTACCGAGGCACCCCATCTGCGATGCGGGCGGTATAGCGCTGCGGCATGCTTATTTATTTCGAAAGGATCTTTGCCAACGAGCAGTTGTTTCACGGACTCAATGTTCTCTGGGGGGATCCCGGGGCCGATGCCCACTAATCCGTGATTTGTGTGCACTTCAATCACGGTGAACCCACCAATCTTAACGTGCAGCCCTCCACGGGGAGTATCAACGCGTCGGGCAAGGATGCCCTTGTCTTCGATCATCCTGATCCGGATCAAACGGACATCAGTGACCTTTAGGTTCGCCGCCTGTGCAGCATTCGCAGCCTGCGGCAACATCAATGGCATAGTCGCAAGGCCGGGCAACTTCGTTAAGAAATCTCGTCTTCGCATCGCAGCTTCCTGTTTGTAGTCGAATTAGACTAATTACCATATGATTT
>Ga0302131_1000649_pt1 | contig 20676 bp, 19 predicted proteins | sample CB9_20m_MG_FD_203105 | JGI IMG/M metagenome (GOLD analysis project Ga0302131, IMG submission 203105) | Marine microbial communities from Western Arctic Ocean, Canada - CB9_20m | ecosystem: Environmental > Aquatic > Marine > Oceanic | place: Canada: Western Arctic Ocean | collected 2017-09-19
TTGGCGTCCCGACCATTGGAACCGGGCGCGTCCGCGTCTCCTTTCCGCTTCGAGTGGCTCCCCGCAGCGGCGTTAGCCATCTGCTTCGAACTCGGAAGATTCTTTCGCGTTTCCTTCGCGTTTGCCTTTTTCGTTACCCCAGCCTCCGAGAGGTTGGGCTTCGCACTCGCCTTGGAGGCCTGCGCGGTGATGTCCACCCCCAGCCTTTCGTCCGGGCGCCACTCCGCGCCCCAGTCATGGTGCACCCGGCACTCCAGCCGCCGCGCCAGCGGCCACCCCTTCATCACGAACCGCCCGTCTTTTGTTTTCGTGAAGTGTTCCTTGACTTTTGAAAGCGCGTTGTCCACGATATCCACGGTGAGCCGCACGTCAGGCCCGAACGAGTTCGTGACCCACCGGTCCGCGGGTGCCACGGCGCACGCCCCCAGCACGTCGCTAGTGGAAACCGGGTTCCCGTCGTTCATTATCAACCGGCTCGCGATCACCACCAGCAAATCGCTCTTCGCGTCCCCCGGCGTGGGTTTCATTCGGGCCATCGCCGCGCGCATTCGCGACATCGCGCCGAGGCTGGTGGTGTTCGCGGTCGCCATTACTGTTTAGGGTTTGGGGTTCAGGGTTTGGGGTAGAACCTGACACGACTCCTTTGGTACGGGTCCCCCGAGAACAATCAGGGTACAGGTGCGGCGCGGAAGGGGCGCGCGGAAGTGGTGGGGTGGATTTGAACGATTCCGCATTGTTGGTTGCCAGGTTTCAGGAAAAGAAGTCCGAGAGATCGTTTCTTCTTTGGTTGCCACAGCGTGACGCGCGTTGGCGCTGACGTGAGAGGTCGCGCGGAGTCGGTGGCGCAGACGTGGCGTACGTGACGCACCATGGACCGAAAGCGGTGCTAGCACGGCAAGCTGAAAGGCAGCTGCGCGGAGTGCAACCCGTGTCCGCATGGCAAGCGGAAAAACCAGTGCGTAGAGTGCAAGGGATGCCCCCACGGCAAGCTGAAACGCAAGTGCGCGGAGTGCAACCCCTGCCCCCACGGCAAGGTGAAAGGCAGCTGCGCGGAGTGCAACCCCTGCCCTCACGGCAGGCGGAAAAGTAACTGCGCGGAGTGCAACCCCCGACCTCACGGCAAGCTGAAAAGCGACTGCACGGAGTGCAACCCCTGCCCTCACGGCAAGCTGAAAAACAAGTGCGCGGAGTGCAACCCCTGCCCTCATGGCAGGCGGAAATACATTTGCGCGGAGTGCAAGCCCTGCCCTCACGGGAAACAGAAAGGCAGCTGCGTGGAGTGCAATCCCTGCCCCCACGGCAAGCGGAAAAGCGACTGCACGGCGTGTAACCCCTGCCCCCACGGCAAGCGGAAAAGCGACTGCACGGCGTGTAACCCCTGCCCCCACGGCAAACTGAAAAGCCGCTGCGCGGAATGCAAGGGCTGTCCCCACGGCAGGTTGAAAAAGAATTGCGCAGAGTGCAACCCGTGTCCTCACGGCAAGGTGAAAAGCAGCTGTGCGGAGTGCACCCCCTGCCCCCACGGCAAGCTGAAAAGGAATTGCGTGGGGTGTGTCGGTTGCCCCCATGGGAAGATGAAACGCAACTGCGCGGAGTGTAAGTGACGAGCATTTTCGTGAGATGAACTATTCATGAAAAACCGAGCGTGTCTCACAGCATCACCCGTTCCCACCCCCTCCCCGCGTTCGCGCTTTTCCGGAGCTCCCACGTGGGCCAGTAGTGGTGGTCCACTTTCACTGTTAACACTTTCGGCCGGCCCTGCAGGGAGACGAGCTTAACACGCACGAACGTGTTGTTCTCCACGCCTCCAACCGCGTTTTCGAAATCGTCCATCGTGAAAACCAAAACGTCGTTCACCTCCGTGATCCAGTGCAGGGCGTACAAACCGTACCGGTGCGCGGGCGACCCGTGGAACCACCGGCTGATGAACACCTCGTTCGGCGCGTCACAGGAACCAGGCGTGAACCCCAGCTCCGCGACCGGTCGGTGCGCTTTCTGGATAAGACACCCGGCCCAGTGCGTTAGGCGTTGGGTGCCTAAACAAGAAACCGCGGATAGCGAAATTTGCAAATCGATAATCTCGCCGCCGCGACACACGGTCATGGGCAGTAGTCGTGTTTCACCCGCGCCCGCCACCGCGCGGTCCACGTCTCCAAACGTAACGCACGTAACGTCGCCCGCTTTTAGCACCACGTCTCCGTCGTGTAAAACTTTGGACGCGCCCGTGTTCGCCACGGTGGACGCCACGACCAAGGCTTGTCGTCGCTCGGGGTCTTTACGCAACAAAGCGTCGATCCAGACTTGCGGAACCCGCAGGTTCGCGGCTTTGGCCAAGGTGGTGACTTCGAACTCCGCGTCCAGGGTGGTGACCGTTTTATCGCTGTGACTGTAAAAGAAAAGTGTCAGTCATTTCGTAATGTGTATGAGTAATTACTCTGGACAATCAGCAAAACAGTGCCTGGATTTGGGAAAGGCCCAAGGCCGTACCTGTCACAAAATTCGTCCCGTCCGTGCTCGTGCCGCAGCCACCGCACTACTCGCCCGGTCGCGCAAATCGCGTCGTCGATAAACATACCCCGCACCACGCCGTCCACCTCGCCGTCGCTCGCGGGGGTGGCGTAGCTCGCCCACAGCGCGCGTACCGTACCGTTTGCATCCGCCAAAACACCACCAGTGTCAAACCCCAATTCGATATCAAGCTTGATCGTCTCTTCGTTCACCGCCCGGAACCGGGGAATGTCCGCGCTCGGCACCGCGGCGCTGAGAGAAATAAAAGAAAGAGAGAAATAAAAGAAAGTGTCAGTCTCTCGTAATGTTCGTAACGTGTTTTCCGCAAACAGTGCACTTGTGATGTACGTAGTATACTTTCTTTCAATTAGTGTAGTCAAAGAGGGGCTGTAATCAGGGAGGCGGAACGTGTTCAATGGGAAAGGCCCTTACCTGGACGTGGCGTCCGCGACACCGACTTGCCGCGACGTGGGCCGGCAATGCGAGTTCAAGCCGACCAGGATTAGTTGGTCGCCTCGTCGTAACTCGTAACGCGCGTCGCCGGTCGCGGTGACCGCCGGCGTGACTCTTCCCCGTCCCGTGTTTGGTAACGCGCGCGGTTTGTAACTCAGGAGGGCAAAATTCTTCGTCGGGTGCAGGAACTCCACCACGGCGTGGACTTCGCACGGGTACGCCGCGAACGTGAGCTGGCCCGATAAAAGCCGAAAGTGTCAGTCTCGTATGGGCAATCGCGAAGGCGAAGCGTGGTGAGTGGAAATACTTACCAGGACGTCGCAGCTTGAAACCGGGACGGTATTCCGGTCCACGACCACGATTCCGATGTTTTCGCCGATGTCGTGGTGAAGCACCAAGCCGTTGCCTTCGAAGGAACGCGAGTACACGCCGTCCGCCAGGGCGACGGACGCGATGTCGCACTTCGCGACGCACAGGGAGTTTTCCACCGCGCGAGTCACCGACTCGGCCAAGGACGTGGCGGGCGCGTCGTCCGTCCGAGGTGAACGCAGTACTTCCGCGAGGTCGTCATTCGCCGCCGGTACCTCGGGTTCTTCTGAGGCTTTTTTTCTTTTCTTGTTCACGCTCGCCGTCGCCGCGCCCATTTCGTTCTCTTCTCCAACCACATCCGCGTCCATGTCAACCTCCTCTGCAACCGCGTCAAGCAAATCACTTTTCTCCCACACCCCGGTTCGCCAGTTCCGGTGGAAGAACGTCGGACTGGTGTGCCAGTTGAAGTGCGTGCGAAGCGTCGCCGTTTTTATCCGGTGCCGGTCATCCTTGGTGAAGTACTTCAACGCGACGGTTTGCGCGGTTTTGGAGTCGCCGTTTGAGATGTCCATACCATTTTTCGAGGCACCATTTTCGCGCTTCAAAAACCTTCGGACTAGCCCAGCGTACACCGCCGAAAACGAACTCAGGTCGGGGGTAGCCACACCATCGAGCTCGGTGACGATACAGTGCTTCGGTACGCCCGCTAAACCAAGCACGTACCCGGGCTCGGCGACGTAGACCTGCCCGCACCGCATTTGGAAGTTCCGCGCTTGCTGGTACGAAAGCGCGTGCACGACGCCTTTCGGGAAAGAAAAGTGTCAGTGTTGAGTCTTGAGTGCAGGTGTACTTCGTAATGTGTATGAGCAAACAGTCGGGCCGTAATCGGGCCGAACAGTGCACTTGTGATGTATGTAGCAGTTGCTAGTGCTGGTAAATGTTCTAGTAGTGCACTCGACCAGGGGCAGTAAACAGTGTTTCTGGATTGGGAAAGCCCCAAGGTCGTACCTCCGTTGATTTCCAAAAACTTCGAAGGCGTGATTTCGTGTAAATCGTCGGGGGTCACCGCCAAATCAACGCTCGCGCCGGCGCGTTGTAACGTGATCGTAATTTCTTTCCCCACGTTATCGTCCAGCACCCGCTCCAGCTGCACAAAATTAGTAACGCTCGCGGCGGTACCGTCGACGGTGATTGCTACTAAAACGTCCCCGACCTGTACCCCCGCGTTTTCGCAAGGGCCCCCCGGCACGGTGTCCTCCACCGCCAACGCCCCGGTTCCGTTCGAACTCACCTGCGTGTCCCGTAGCCGCTTCTCCACGTCAACGGGCAAACCCATTCGTCGCAAGTCGTCGAAACCTTTGTAAACGAACGTGGCTTGTAGGGTTCCGCGCGGCACGATCGGTTCGTGCCACCGCGACGCGATGGCGGTGTCGAACTTACCAGTGCCATCCCCAACAACCGGCGCCGCGTTCCGTAACAACTCGAGCGCCCTTTGCACTCGAAACAAGGGGAGGTAATACGCTGAGATTGTTCACAAAAAGTGTCAGCCGTGTGTATCGCGATGTATGGACAACATTCACCAGCGTTAGAGATAAAACAGTGTGTCAGTATTTGGGAAAGGCCCAGGGCTGTACCTGAGGCGCCTTTGTTCTTCGACCCCGCGTTTAGCGCAACCGCGTGTCCGTCGACGTTCACCACCGGCGACCCCGAACTGCCCCCTTTCGTACCGCTCGCGGCTTGTACGTACCACGTGTTGAAGTCGTTGTAAGTTTTGTTTCCGTACTTCGGTGCGTCCCGGTCCAGTCTGGCGAGCGTGGCGCTAAGAATGCTGAGCTTCTCGCCGGAGTCGTTTCCGATTATCTTGACGTCCAAACCGACCATGGCGCCTTCTGGTAATAAGTTAATCTCCTCCACGTCGTGAAAGGAAACGTCGTTCGGGTCGAACCTGAAGAACGCGAAGTCGTGTACTGGGTCGTGATACAGGGCGACAAGAGACACTTCCTCTCGGTTCTGAAAAACGCACTCCGCCACGGTTGGCCCGGGGCGCAACACGTGTCTGTTGGTTAAAACGATGCCGCGGGCCTTGTCCACCACGAACCCCGTGGCGTACGATGACGACGCCGACTCGGTGTCGAACGCCCTGGTGCCCGTGGTTTTAATGACAACCACGGCCTTGGAAACGCGGGTCACCGTGTTTTGCCATTTCGTCTCGCCGTCCACCAGCGCGGTATCGGTGGTCTCCAGCGAAGCGTCAGCCATCGTGGCGCGTGGGGACAACGCGTTACCGCGGATGGGCGACGTCGGCGGTTTGCCAATCGAAAGCGACTCAAGTCCCGAACTCGGTGGTGTTCTCCCCAAAACGCGTCTCAACCGGACTCCGCCTCCACGAGACCGTGCAGACTGCGGTGCGACGAGTACCCTGGAAACGCGGTTTGACCCCAAAGCCCGTATGGGAGTGCTCATGCCACAGGGAGCCTGTGGTATGCCGAAACGTTACTTAACCTAAAACTTGAAAAGGACCGAAAAAAGCTTGGAACAACATCTGATTGCCCGTCTGGCCTCACAACCCGGGGCGCGGTTTGCATGACGTGAGAGCGCACGCCAGGTTTGTGCGGTGGCACCTTACGTGGTGTGTCATGGGCGAGAAACGGTGCGCGCACGGCAAGGTGAAAAGGAACTGCGTGGAGTGCATCGGGTGCCCTCATGGCAAGCAGAAAGGCAGCTGCGTGAAGTGCAACCCCTGCCCCCACGGCAAGGTGAAAGGCAACTGCGCGGAGTGCAACCCCTGCCCCCACGGCAAGGTGAAAAGCAGCTGCTCGGAGTGCAAGCCCTGCTCCCACGGCAAACTGAAACAGCACTGCGCGGGGTGCAACCCCTGCCCGCACGGGAAACTGAAAGGCGACTGCGTGGGGTGCAATCCCTGCCCCCACGGCAAGCGGAAAAACAGCTGCAAGGAGTGCAACACGTGCCCCCACGGCAGGCGGAAAAACGCCTGCGCGGAGTGCAATCCCTGTCCTCACGGCAACATGAAACAGAGGTGCGCGGACAGCAACCCCTGCCCGCACGGGAAGCTGAAAGTCGACTGCGCGAACTGCAGTCCATGTCCCCACGGCAAGGTGAAACGCAAGTGCATGGAGTGCAACCCTTGTCCTCACGGGAAGTCGAAAGGCAAGTGCGCTGAGTGCAAGGGATGCCCCCACGGGAAGCTGAAAGGCGACTGCGCGGAGTGCAACCCGTGCCCCCACGGCAGGCGGAAAGGCAGCTGCATGGAGTGCAACCCCTGTCCGCACGGCAGGCTGAAAAGCTTCTGCGCGGAGTGCAACCCGTGCCCCCACGGCAAGCGGAAACAGAACTGCGCGGCGTGTAAGGCGCAACGCGCGATGCATAGCCAATAGACGATTTTATGGGCAGCCCCCCGGCAAACCAGCCCGTGTATGGGCAACCCCAACTCAACCTATCGTTGTGTGTTTAATACCACCTTACTGACGACTGACGACGGAAAAATAAAAAATAAACAATGTACAATCTATCATGTACTGGCGTCTACCGGACACGCCTCCGCAACGCCATCTACTGCCCAACCCCCGGAATCAGCACATCGTGCATCGGGTATTGTCTGTGCAGAAGCGCGGTGACTACTTCTTGGTTGGCGGGCGAAACGGCGACCCCCCCGTACTCCCCGCCCCCCCCGTTCCGCACCACCGCGACCAAAAGCGCTTCCCTGGCCCGATAAAAAAGAAAGTGTCAGTCCCGAAGTCTCGTATGGGCAATCGCAGAGGCGGAACGTGGTGATTGGGAAACACGTACCGCTCGTCGTCGTACGCGGCGCTTTCCGAAACCTCCCCGCCTCGGAAACAAATCTGCCCCCCCCCCAGGAATCGAACCGCCTTCCAATGATTTGAATCCATCTGCGTTGTGTTACCACCTCCGAGAGTGTTACCACTCGCAGAACCAACACCAAGACCACCCACCCACCGGGACGCTTCTTTTTCGCACTCCTTCGCAAGCCGCTCGTGGTCGTTTTTCGTGGGCGCGCCTTCCCCTCCCGTGGGTTGAAACCGCAACGCGGTGACGGACCCGCCGCCCTTGCCCAAAAACTCACACGCCACAAACGCGTGTGACCGGTTCGTCGGGGGTAAGGTGGAGACAGGCAACGAACCCCCAGTGAACGCAACCACCGGGATCTTCTTCCCTGAAGTGTTCCCCCTGTAACCACCACCATCCTCCAACACCCACTGTTCCACCAACCTTCTCGCCAACGCATGCGTGCCCGGTAGCGCTATACTTCCTACCGGTATTTCTTTAGAAGTTTCCCTCGGATCGCCGTGCTTCCCGAGCTGCGATTGTGTGCCAAGAAAAGGGTCAGTCTTTCGGACCGCGTGTATGAGTAAACAGTCACCCGTAATCGGGCCTCCACAGTGTTACGATTTGGGAAAGGCCCAAGGCCGTACCTGCTCCCTCAACCAGTCCCGGTGGAACCACCGCGCGTCCTTCAGCTCGTTGCGGTCCAGGTTCGGGCTGGGGGGGTAGCTGAATTTGGTGACGGACGGACGGCTTGTTTTGTCACCTGACCTCGAATTTGACGTTAACAGAATCGTCTTCTCCAAACACTCCGCCCTGAAGCCCACCATGAGCTGGTTGGGAAACGGCCACGGCTGCGACGTGACAAACGCGGTGCGCTCGTGTTGCACGGAAATCCCGCTCTCCTCCGCAACTTCCCTTGAAACCGCCTGTTCCAGGCTCTCGGATTGATCCACGAAACCCGCGAGGCATGAGTAGAAACCAGGCGGCCACTTGGAGTTTCGGCCGAGCAAACAGAAATCGCCGCACGTGGTGAGCGTCAACACCGCGGGCATCAGTTTCGGGTAATTCACGCCTTTGCACTTGGTTTCCGTGTCGTCGCGGCAAATCGTTTTGTGGCCTGCTTTGATAAGCGCCGTGCGGCTGCCGCACTCGGCGCAGAACCGGACGGTGCGCTGCCACGTGAGCAGACCGGCGGCTTGCGCGAGGACACCCGCGTCGGACCGTTTCATGAACGGACCGACTGATTTCGCGTCTCTGGTTTCGATTTTGTTTTGGTCAAGCCACGTTTTTTCTTTTTGGGCATCGTCACTTCGGCCTTCCACTCGCGCCACCGCGTTAACAACCGCGGTTTCGATACCAGTCACGTCCGCGCAGAACAACGCAGCCCCGTCGCTTCCTCGGAAGCCTAGGAAACTTATTTTTTTTCGGTCCAGGGTTTCGGGAGGGATTGATGAAAGAAGCGCTTGCGCCGGGCGGTACCGAACGTGTAGTTCTTTTTGTTCGTCTCCATTCGCATCATCATCAATCCCAACCGGAATCACCCAAACCTTGGTACCCGTGAGGGGCAGAAGCACCGCGGTTTTCGTGTCTGACGCCAGTGCAATCGCGTTTGCGTCACCTCGGAGCTCGGAACTCCGATCCGCGTCGGAAAGCGCGAAGAACGGAACCCCGTCGTGGTCCACGAAGGATGCGCCCGCGGAAGATGGGGATGTGTCGACCGAACGCATTGCACCCGGAACGCAATCGCGACGCGAACGAAACCGGTCCTTACTCCACGACCCGCAGGCGGCGCGACCGCGCGACACGGGAGACGCGCGGTAGGACGTACCCCAGGAAGTGGAACACGCCGCCGCCATAGCCGCCATCGCACCCAAGCACAGATCCACGCGCCGCGTGGAGTGCTTGTGACGAAATCTGTTATCACTCAAAAAGTAAAAAAGCTGCTGTCGACAGTTCCCAGAAAAGGCTCAAGTTATGGGAAAGCAACGACTGTGCGGCGGTCTCGCACTTGCCCCCACGCCTTCCTCACGTCCCAGCATGAACCCTACCACCGGCACCCCCATCCACCCCGATCTCTCCACGTTCGACCCCAACGAGCAGCTCGCGTCCGTGCTCCTCTCCAACGTCACGGACTTCAAAACGCGCCTCAACCTGAGGGCGGTGAGCACCGCCTTTTTACACGCGGAGAGGCAAGACGCTTCGACGCCTGTGGACGTAGAAACGACGCACAGGTTCGGCGAGATTTGCCATAAGGCGGGGAAACACAAGCACGCGTACGAGTGGATCAAGAAAGCCAGCGAGCAAGACCAAGGCCAGTCTACGTTCAACAACTGCGACTCTATGTTGAGACTCGCCGCCTGTTTGCAAAAAGGGAAAGGCGTCGAGAAAAATCTGGACAAAGCCATGAAGTGGTGCAAACGCGCCGCGGAGGCTGGTAGCACGCACGCGATGATGTTACTCGGATTCTCATACTTTGCAGGCTTGCAAGGCGTGGCGAAAGACAAAGCGATGGCGGTTATGTGGCTTCAACGGGCTGTCGCAGGGGGCGATCACCCGAACGCCCTGTTCGTCCTGGGGCAGATGTTCATCAAAGGGGATGGGGTCGACAAAGACGTGACGCTCGGCGTCGAGTACTTAGAAAAGGCAGCGGATCTAGGTCACCCCGTGGCCCAGAACCAGCTCGGGATGATGTACAAAGACGGAAGGGAAGGTGTGGTACAAGACGTTGAGATGGGTCTGAAGTGGTTGGAAAAAGCCGCAGAGCAAGGTGAAGCCGAAGCGCAGAACGTTCTCGGCCTGCACTACCTCCAAACCGAGAAGTACGAGAAGAGCGTGTCGCACTGGGAGAAAGCCGCCGAGCAAGGCAAAACCACCGCTCAACTCGGCCTTGGGCTATGCTACGCTAACGGGCTCGGCGTGGAAATAAACATTGAGACTTCGTTAGATTTCATTCTCAAGGCTGCGGAGGGTGGTGATGAGCATGCCTTGCAAACTCGCGCGCAGGCGATGCAAGCGCTATTCCAGCACGCAGTTTCTATGACGGATGCATCGATAGCCAACCGACCCGAATCCCTTCGGCTGATGCGCAAGTTGGCGGACCTGGGACACGGTCCCGCGGAGGATATGCTCGGGAAGTAGTTCGAGTGCGCTTTGTAAGAGAGATAGGCTTGGATTGAAAAGAAAAAGACGCGACGCTTTCGGGTGCAAAAATCTGAACGTCGCACGCACGCAGTATTAATACGCACAAAAACCGCACGAAGCGCGGTGACAAGTCCGCAGGTCACGGCCGTATCGGCAAGCGCCGTCTTCATTTTACCTCGCCACGACTTCGAAAGCGCCGTCCTCGTCGCTTTCCTCGTCCTCCGTCTCGTCTTCCTCCGCGTTGCCCGTTCCCGTTCCCGGAATGGCGTCGGCGTCTTTAGTTTCATCCCTCGCTCGTTTCGACCCCAACTTTAAAGTAACACCAGCGCTGCCATCGCTGACATCCTCCCCAGCATCACTCGCTTCCTCTTCGTCTTCCTCATCCGAGTTACCTTCTGAGTTACCTCCGTCGCTGTTGCCTTCCTCTTCATCGCCGTCGTCATCGTCGGTTTCCGAATTTTCGTCAACCCCGAAATCCTCGTCGCTGTTGTCGTTTTCCGAGTCTTCCATCATCTCCGCGGTTCCCGTCGTTTCCTTCTCGTCACCGTCGTCCTCCTCGCCCTTCTCCACGCAGTTCTTTGCCAGGTACCGCCGCACCCCCTCTAGTTCTTCACGTGAGATGTTGGCGAACTCGCGGGTTTCGTTTTTTTCGTTGTTATCGTCGCCGCCCAAAGTTTCGCCTTCGCCTTCGTCAAGAGTAACGCTCAAATCGAACGTGCTCCCCACGCCTTCCGCCCGGCCAAGTCGCAGGTCCGCAATTTGTGAAAACGGTAACCACAACGAAGGCCGGTCCACGAACGCGAACCCGTCCGGTACCAAAAACAGAAATCCCTGGTTGAACTTGAGATTCGCCTTGACGCACCCTTTGTTCGCGACGCCCGCGAAGCCGCCGTTTCCGGTGAGTTTCGGTCGGCTCGCTTTTTGCGCCCCGGTTGCCATCTCCAGAAAAGCCACCAAAGCTTGGCCTGGATTTCGAGTAGTCCCTCCGTCCTGGTCAGTGCAACCGCGTTCCAACCTCGCATCTAATAAGCCCATGTCTTTGCGTTTCACAACCTCTAGCGGTTTGTCCTTTCCCCGGACCTGCGCGAGGAGCGTTTTTACGCGCTGCTTTCCGACGGTCAAAGCCGCCTTGCCGTCAAGCGCGATCATCACGTCTGACGTGTCGTTGCTATCGCCGCGTTGTAACGCCAAAACCTTGCGCACGTCTTTGTGGTTTATCAAATACGTGGTCGTGCCTTTAGGGGTGGCGCTTTCTAACGCGAATTTGTCACGCAACGCGTGCACCGTGAACTTTCCCCGCGGCGACACAAACGAAACCGGCGTTGCGGTGGAACACAGGATCTCGTCGTCCGTGAACCCGCGGGGTAGTGGTGTCTGTTGGGAAGGTGCGGTGAGGGCGATGCCGTCGCGTTGCTGTGTACCTCCCTGATTCGCGAGCGCTTGGGCGACTGGAACCAGGTTTTCGGTGACTTGTTCCATCAAACGAGCCACGTCGACGGTGAAGGGCATCGCACCGACCTCATTACTCCCGACGCCATTACTTGCTTCGTGCAAAGCCTCCGTCAGTACGTCCACGAGCGGTTGCAAACACCCAGTCGCTCCCGGTGCGGCGGATTTTCGAACCGCGTTGATGGATGCCAAGTGGGTCTTGGCGAATTGAAGCGATGTGACGGGTGCCTCGGACATCGCGGGATGCCTGCCGAGAGCTTCGGCGTGCCCAAGAAAGTGCCTACATTTCAAAAAACCGAAAACTTTGAGCTTTTTTTTTTGGCAAAATCATGATTTCTTTTTCTGGATATTTTTTACACAGCCTCTGAACTCTCACCAGTGTACCCTAGTAGTTAGTATACACTTCGGAACGCCTTGATCACTCATATACCGCCTACAAAAGTCTACGCCTTTTCCGAGATGTAATTGTGGTGCCCCACGGTGGGTTTGCCCGACAGAAAGGATGTCAAAAAAGTCGATTGCGGCTTCTCCGTGTTTTTAACGATGGCGTTGCTCTCCGGTTCGATGAACTTCGAGATCATGTGGTGCCTTTGGAAGTGGTGCGCCATCACGGTCACCATCTCCTGCGTGGCTTTGAAGAGCATGATGTCGATGACAGCGGGGTTGTCCGTGGTGGCGCGCCTGAATTCGTTCGCGAGCCGGCTCCTTAGCCTCGCCGTCGTCGTCACCTCCTCCAGCCAGTACGTGCGCATGATCCACGGGACCTCGCGGCACACCTACCGGGTTTTGGGGAGGGGAAGGTGGGAGGTTAGGGTTAGGCTTTAGGGTTTGGGTTTAGGGTAGGGTTTATCTACTAATACGGTTTAGGGTATCAGAAGACGGAAGACACGGGTCTTCACAAGCGCCGCGCCAGCATTTAAAACGCGAGCATTCGGCAACCCGTGTGAAAAAGCAGTCTGAAAATGGATGGAACAACCCTAGCCATGTCTGGTTGGGTGGACTCGGGGCGGACAGGATGGGCGTAACACGAGCTATCGCTCGCGCAAAAATGTGACTCACATCGCGGAAGAACTGCCGCGACCGCGCCTTGGCTTCGGGCAGAGTGGCGCTGAACACGGGGGCGCCCGCGGGGGCGCTCAGGCCTTGGCTCGTCGCGAGCCGAGACACGGATACTCGCAGCGCCATCGGGCACTGATTAAGTAAGCGCAACGGAGACGAGTGCCGGATCGCCAAACGTGACAAACGTTTCACAAACCGACGCTTACGCTTGTCGGGAGTGTGTGGACACACAACTCGAAGCCGACGCCGAGCCGCGCGTGCCGGTGTGGCAGCGGCGCCGCGAGCCCGCGACGGGAAGGTAGATCGAGAAAAAAATGGGAAAAAAATGAACTCGTATGAGCAAACAGTCACAACAAGCTGAGATAGCGATTCTGGATTTCGGGTCGACCAGAGATGTGTGCCGTTCGGTTCCGGACTCTCGCCAAGTCCCCCTGTTCTCGAGACCCCACTTCTAGACACGCACGTTCGCGGTGGAACCCTGGTTTCCGTCGCGCGCGCGTGGTCCACCAGTCCCTCGTCATGAGCCAAGGCTGGGGGAACCCTCCGCAGGTGCGTTTCCGAAGGTTGCGGCGCGTGTTTCGCCCGTTGTTTTCGGTTTCAGATTCGGGACAGCTGCGGAGTCTCATCAACGTTCATCACGCGGAACGTCCCGCACACGCACCTCGTATGACCTCACCACTGACGCGTGCACGCCCCACTCACCACCACTCGTTTTCCACAAACCAGCCGGGCTTCCCCCCTTCAGGGTCCTCCCCCCCGGGGTACGGCCAGCAAGTCCCAGGGTACAACCCGATGCCAGGCCTTGGCGGTGAGATGCACCACCGAGGCGGAGCAGGGGCTGGCCCGCCTGGTAACAGCGGCGGGTTCGAGATGCCCACCATTCCCCTGTCACCAAAGTCTTTGGCAAGAGTGGGTCTAGGCGCGTACGGGGACAAGTTCCTAGGCGCCGGGACCGCGTTCGTGTCGAACAACTACGCCAAGTACTTCTCGTCAAAAAAAACCCAAGCCTACTTTGACGTGACCGAGGCGTACGCGTTTGCAAAGATGAAACTCATTCTGTGTCCGTTTCTGCACCGGGGGAGCTGGGCGCGGGTACCGGCGGGGGCGGGCGGGCCGGGGGTCGGGTACGGTGGCGCGGGGGGGAATTCGTATGGAGGACAGTCACAAAATAACCCGTACGGAGATTCGATGAATCCGGGGCTGAACGGTTCGTCCCCGCGGCTCTTCAAACCGCCGAAAGACGACATCAACGCGCCCGACTTGTACCTGCCTTTAATGGGTTTTTGGAGTTATGTCCTAGCCGCTTCCGCGCTGCAAGCGAAGAACGAAACGTTCACCCCGGAAAGCGTAGCGACGCACTTTTCGTGGGGAGGCGCGGTTTGGTTTTTCGAATCGCTGCTGGTCTGGGTGGCGCTGCGAAGGTTCGTGTTGCGCGTTTCCCAAATCCCGCCGACTGTTTGCCCATACAGGACTGACACTTTCTTTTTTTATACCTCCTCCAATTTCTTTTACCCATCGTAAGCTTATCCTCCTCCCGAGTCAAGGTATCCGCGCCTTGGCTGGACATTGCGGCGTACACGGGGTACGCGTTCGTGTTAGTCACGGTGCAGTTGCTGGTGAAGCTCGTTTTGACATCACCGATGAGTTCCGGCATGTTGATAGGACAAACCGTTTGGGGCGCCGTGTGCTCAGGCGTTTTCATCGTGAAAACCGTGAAGCGAGTCATATTTTCGGAAACCCGCCTGCACCAAAACGGGTTCGCAGGTCTTGGGGCGTCGCACAACTACGTGCTGCTGGCCCTCGCCGCGTCGCAGTTCCCGGTGCACTGGGCTCTGGGGAGAGTGGTGTGAGGGATTAAGGTACTTGAGGGGTCCTATAGGTTGCATCCATTTACACTAATTTCCACGATGTGACATCAAATCTACTGTCCCGACTAAACACGCCAGCTACTAATGAACCTTCGCATCGAGGGATAAAGGGAGGCGAGTCAGTACGCTCTCAATCGAATCACCAAATGCCAAAACCAAAAACCAAAACTACGACGCGAGGATGTGCGCTGTGGTTTAGGCGCGGGGGCATCGCTCAGCCGCCGCGCTCTGTTACCCAGCGTAACGCCTTGGCTGTTTTCGGGGCGGTGTATCGCCGGGTGGGTGTGGGGACCACCCACCTGGTTTCATGATGCCCCTTCCGGGTGTTGCATTCGGGGAAGCTCGGGGACGACACCGATTTGCTCGGGGAGACTCGGGGACGACACCGATTTGCCAAAGAAAAGAAGGGGGGGCTTACCTCACATCCCGGTGACCATCACCGGGGGGCGAGGGTACCTTTACCTCATGGGAGGCGAGGAGTGTGACGATGGGGCGCGACGTGTGATTTTGGACGACGTCTACCCGGGTCGCGCGTGGCGCCCACCTCACGCGCGACACGATGTGGCGACCGTGGCGACCGAGAAAATGCAGGGCTTAATCAAACCTGAGACTCACTTGGTTGCCACAAGGAGTGCATTAAGCGGTGCCCTCACGGCAAAGTGAAAAACAACTGCGCAGAGTGCCCCACGGCAAGGTGAAACGCAGCTGCGCAGAGTGCAACCCCTGCTCCCACGGAAGGTGAAATACTGGTGCGCGGAGTGTAAGGCTGGAAAATGTGCGACGAGCATTTGTTAAAAGATGTTATGAGACTACAGTAGGTAGACACCCAAAAGTCACTGCTTCGCCTTCTTGAGCGTTCTCCCAGGCGCGAGACTTTTCGCCTGTTTCGATTTTCCGTCCTTCCCGTTTTCCTTTGTACTTTTCTTCCCCTCCGCCTTTCCCTTTTTCGCTTTCGCTTTTTCGTCCAGTAACACGCGCGCGCGTTTCGCCATCCGCCCAAAGCGCGTCGCCTCCCGCCTCAGCGCGATTTGTTCCGCGAACAGTTTCGTGTACACGAAATGCTTCCTCAACGCGTGGGAGGGGTCAAACTGTTGCGTTTTCTTCTTTTTGTTTTTTTCCATCGCGGAAACAGAAACCGACCCCGCAAACTCGCTCTCCACGCCGCGCACGAAAAGGCCCAGGTCCGTGCCGAGTTTCAAAAACGCGTTGCGGGACTTTTCCCCGCGCGCCGCGGCTCGGTCCAGAGGGCTCAGCTTGGCTTTCTTTCGAGCCGGGGGAGGTGTGATTGAAGGTCGGAAATTTCCCCTGGTGGTGCTGTGCAACCTAGCGAGCTCTGAAGGCGCGTGGCTCCCGAGCGCGGGCGCGACGGACCCGGAAAGAGGCATGTTCGCCACTTCGCTCGCCGCCGCTCTTACGGCGGGGTGGTAGTGGTTGGCCAGGATTGACAAATCCCACAGCACCGCGGACAACCCCCCACTGGTTTCCGGGTCATCGCTTTTCAGGTTAAACACCCCCGTGCCGATGCGCTCGTTTTCCAGAAGGCACCGCGACCTCGGGTACTGCGCGAGGAGCATCCGCGAAACCCCCAGCACCCCGACGCATTCGCCCGCCTCAGCGGACAGCGCGGCGGACGCGAGCCTCTTGGCGAACGCGGCGACGCGGGCTTGGTCCACTTGTTTCTGCGCGCCGAGGAACTTTTGCAACGCCCGGACGCGCAGCGTCCCTCGGTCCAACGAGTCGTCACTCGCCGCGGCGACCGGGTTGGACAACAAAAGGTGGTCGTCGTCGCCGTCGTCGGCTTGGGTCTCGTGAGAAGACGCGCTCCCGAGCGACGAACCCCACCCCACCGTCCCCACGCTCGGCTCCCCGAGCATCACGTAAAGCTGCCGGTGGAACTCCCCCGCGTCCACCTGTAACGCCTCGCCGTGTCCTGAGGTGATTTCGCAAGCGGTGAGCAGGCACCGGGCTTTCTGGTCCGCGCTCAAACTGTCGCCTTTTAGCAGTCTGCGAAAAACCTCCATCAGATCCGCCATGAAGGTGACGGAAATGAGGTGCGTGAACTTCCCCAGCCCGACCAGCGCGGGGGTCATCAAGGGAATACCAACCGCCGGCATTTCACTCGCCGCGTTTTTCAGCACTCGAAAGTACATCTCGAACGTCGCCTCTAGCATTTTCGACTGCAGCTTTCGTTTCTTCGCGTTGTTGTTTGACGTGGCGCCTTCCTCCATATCCCGGTCCAACAAATTCTCCTCGTTCGCTGAGGTAATATAAGAAAGTGTCAGTCTTTCGTAATGTGTATGAGTAAACAGGGAAGAGTAATCGGGCCGAACAGTCGTTGAATTTGGTAAATTCCCAATACCGTACCTTCGTCTTCGCTCGCGTCCGAGGCGTCGTCCACGTGCCCGAAGCTCTTTAAACGTTCCTTTTCCGCCTTTTTCTTTTCCTTCGCCGCCCGGCCTTTCCGGATCATCTCCCGTTCCTCCGCTTTCGCTTTTTTGGTTTGCTTGCGCGATAAAATGTCCTGTTTCTTTTTCTGCTCAAGCGCGAGCGCGCCTTCGTCGAAGCGAATTTCCAGAAACGGCGCCAACGCGTACGGCGAAGTGGTGCACTTGCCTTGCTTCACGAGTTGCGCGGTCATTTGAAGCGCCTCCAACGTTAAATCTCCACTCCGGTCCGCTTTGATCGCGTTTTGTATGGAGAGCGCCACGGTGGGCGCGCTTCGCGAATCAACCCGCCCCAGGTGCGGCACCAGCGCGGACAAAACGTCAGTCCTGAAGTTGAAGTGCGGCAGCGCCTGGCGTGAAACAAAGAAAAAGGTCAGTCGGAGCGAGTCTTGTGATGGGCGATTTTCGTACAGTGGGCAAACAGTCGGCGGACTCTGGTGCAATTATTGGGGCGTGGTAAGACTTGCGTCACTGCACTCCATACAGGGCATCAAACAGTGTCAGGCCAATACGTACCTGTAAAAGCTGGCACAAACACGTCAACCCTACTCCGGGCGCTAACCCGAACCCGCCGCCTCGCAGCGCTCGAGTTTTCTTCTCGCCGCCTCCTCTTCTGACGACGAGCCGTACAAAACCCTTGTACATCTTCAAAAGCCCAGCTTCGAAATCCCGCAGCTTTTGCGTTTCCTTGGTGACTTTCATCGTTAACTCTTTCTCGGTCAGCGGGCGGATCCGGTACCCGGGCACGACGTCGGCGAACACGAGCACCGCCGACAACGCCCCTAGCCGGGCGATCGTGGGGTCCCGGTCCTCCGCTAAGGTCAGGACCTCCTCTAGCTCGTGCCACCTGGATTCCGGGTCCTCCAGCACACCCTGACACGCCACACCGATGCGTTCGCGAATGGAAACCAGCTTCTCTTCAAAGCTCATCTCGGCTTCCGACGCGGCGGCGGCGGCGGCGCGCGAGCGCCGCGCCGCCGTCGCGGGGTCCACGTCTTGGTCATCTTCTTTGTCTTCATCGTCAGACTGTTTGCCAGTGTCATCTTCATCCCCAGCTCCATCATTTCCATCTTTGTCATTTCCGTCCCACCACTTCTCGCTTTTCTTCTGTCCGTACTCGGTCCTTTGCATCTCCTCCGCTAACTCAAGCGCGCGCCGGCTTTTCTTCCCCTTCACTTTCTTCCCGTCGTCGTCCACGCCCTGGTCGCCGTCGTCCCAGCTTTCCCGTGCTTTTTCCACCGCCGCCCTCGCCGCGGCTGAAAGGTTACCCAACTCCAACTCGTCCAATTCAATCGAGGCCGGGCCGGTTGGTTGGTGCACCACGGTTCCGTCCAGGCGCTTGACAGGCAGGGCCAGCGTTTTTTTTTCGCCGTCGTCGTTTTCGTCGTCGTCGCCATCCACGACCCTCGGCCCGCCGCGTTCAAACTCCGCGGTCCGGTCCTCCTCTTTGACCTCTTTCCGTCGTTTCCGGCTCGTGCTGTCGCCACCAGCGATGCCATCCACGCTCAGCCGAGTTCCGAAAAACGCCCCGTACGCGCGGTGCGCGTTGACGAACGCGACGTCGTCCTCATCAGGTTCCAGCTCGGCATCGTCGGTAGGCGCCGCCTGGGGAAGTTCGCGTTTTTTCTCCCCAGGCTTGGCAGGGGCGCGTCGGTCCTTCTTACCCATGCTTGGCGTTGGGTTGGGACCACACGAATGAACCTGTGAGTCTGTCTCGAAGGCACGCGTACGCCTGTAAGCCACAAGCAACGCGTTCCGTAGCCGCGCGCCGCCGCGGTCGCGAATGGCGATGGGGCGAATGGAAAAGGTTGGGAAAAGTTTGGCGGCGGCGGCGGTTTGGTCGAAGAAACTTGAGTCGCGTGCTGTTTTTGTGGTAAAAGTGCCGTCTCTCGAGGTATCATCAGAAGCCTTCGAGGTCACAACGCTCGGCGCGGAGAGCGAGCGCGCCCTGTGGCACGCGGTGTGCCGAGGCTGCCGCGTCCACGGAAGTCGCACGCGGTCGGGTTCAAGGACAAGCACCGCGCCGGCCAACCTCGGTCGCCACTTCATGAGCGAGGTGGGTGTTTTCCTTTCGCGAACTCCGGCACAAAAAGAAGCCTTCGCGAATCTCGGCGATGCCCCTCGCCGACCCCACCCCCGGTGTCTGCGATGCCGCGGTCCCTCCTAGTTTGGTAAAGCACACGGAACAGAAACTCCGCGAGGCGTATTTCCACGCCGCGAAGGCGCGTGTCCGGGAGTTGGAGCTTCACCCCGGGCGGCCGGTTCACGACGCGGATGGTTGGGCGGCGAACCCGGGCGACCCAAAGGTCGGCATCGAAAAGACGATTCAAGACTTGAAACAAGCGGCGACCAAGGAGGTTGAGGTTTCTTTGGAAAAGGAAAGCGAGATAGGGGGTGCTGCTTTTTCAGTGGATCAGGCGCTGGATGCGCGTGAAAAACTATCGAATACGCTTAGCATCGGCAGTGATAGCATCGGCAGTGCGCATTTAGTGTCACCCTCCGCCCCGCCGCCGGCGAAGCGCGCGAGGACTGACGACAAAAAAAAGACACAAAAAAGCAAAAACGTAGCCTCCGTTTTTGCCGCGCTCGCAACCGCCACCACTAGACGCGTGCGATGTGATTGGCAAAGCGCGTATGGGCTGTTAGTCACCAAAACATTGACAATGCACCAAGTAGTCGCGGATTCACAACACCAGCAGCAAAGGCAAAAGTGGCGCACGGAGACGATCACGGCGCGACACAAAGATTTGCGGAGTCGCGTTGCAAAAAAGGAAAAGGGAAAGGAAAGGGAAAGTACCGACGGCGACGAAAAAGTTGACGACTACCAGACCTGGCACTTCGCGGCGAATTTACCGGTGTGCGATCGAAAAGACAGAACGCAACTGCATGACTACGCGGAAGCCGCGGAGGAAACCGGGCGGAAGGCTTGGGTCACCGAGGCGCTGCGGTGGTGCCACGACGTTATTATAAACTTCACGAAAAACGGCGGCGCCGTGGAGTTCGCGGTGAAACACGAGCGGAGGGCGTTTTTTAAACGCAACGCGCGGAGGATGACCGAACGTGAACTGCAGGCGTTGCGGCAATCACTCGCGGCTGGGTATTTGGGCGCACGCGGTGACCCGGGGCTGGTGCCGATGCGTGCTGACGATGTGTCTCTTGGTGACGGTCTAACGCGGTGTTTCTCTGCGGAAGAAAAAGAAGCCACCGAAGCCGAAACAAACGAAAAAGAACCTTCCAACTCTCGTCCCCTTCCGGTTGTGTTGGACGTCGGTTCGTGTTGGGACTACTTCCGGGTTTTCGAAACCCGAGGGTGTTACAACGTCACCGCGCTTGATTTGTGTCCCCGAAGTGTTGACGTGTTCCGGTGCGACTTTCTGGAGCTACGGGTGAGTGCCCCGGGAACCGAAGTCGGGGCGGAGGATGACGAGAAAGGTCCCGGTCTGGATGGCGACGAGTCCAAATCGGCGAACCACGACCCTCAACCGAACCGACCAAACCGACCAAACCAAAAGTTTTTGATTTCCCTCCCCGCCAACTCCGTCTCCGCGGTGGTGCTGTCGCTGGTGCTTTCGTACGTCCCCAGCCCTGAGCTACGGGGGGAGATGATACGCAAAGCGCGGGAGGTTTTGCTGGACAACGGA
>Ga0302131_1000662_pt1 | contig 20278 bp, 15 predicted proteins | sample CB9_20m_MG_FD_203105 | JGI IMG/M metagenome (GOLD analysis project Ga0302131, IMG submission 203105) | Marine microbial communities from Western Arctic Ocean, Canada - CB9_20m | ecosystem: Environmental > Aquatic > Marine > Oceanic | place: Canada: Western Arctic Ocean | collected 2017-09-19
TTTTTCTGAATATACAAGCCAGTTTGGACATTGTTGTACCCAATCTTCAACCCCCCAGCCACGTGATATAAACTCCCGGTTTGTCTCACCAAATCCGTTAGTACTTCTACCATAACCGTTTGAGGTATCTTACCACCTTTCGACAAATTATCTTCTTCGTTTTTACGCAAGTTAATTCCAGTTTCCTATTATTGTTTTATTTCCAAACACGCGTGAACCCGTACGGATACACGTGCTGTATTTTGAAGTCGGAAGAAACAGATCGACACGGGAGGACAGCTTGATCATCCCCATCAAATCGCCCCGATTGACACATTGTCCGGGTCTTGACCAATTGACTATACGTCGCGCAACTTGGCCAGCAATCTGATTGATTCGAACTTGGCCGTATGGCGTATCGAGAATGGTTGTAACCTTTTCATTGTATTTTGATTTTTCTAAAATGTGTGCCAAATTAAACTCCCCTGGTGTGTAGACTGTTTCGCGAACAGTTCCATCGGTGGGAAACCATTGGGCATGCACATCAAGTATTGAAAGATAGATTATGATTTGGGTAAGTCCGTTCGGTAAATCGATAATATCGAGCACCGTTCCGTCACATGGCGAAACGATTCGTGTTGGGTCACCCGTTACCGAAGGTCTATCTGGGAGTCTATAAAGATATACCAACACACATAAAATACCAATCCAAACACTTTTGTACTTTGGAAACACATGTGTGAGAAGTATGCACACAACCACAAGATCTATCGACTCCTTGAACAGAAGAGTCTTCATTATTGTGACGAATCATTTTTTCTCAATTCGAATAGAAAAAACCGGTCCACCTAGTCGATAAACGTTTGTTGCGTGGAAGAGTAGAGTGGAGTGTTATATGTTCACAAATGTCGCGTTCGTTCGAAATATAACTTGAATTAGAGAGGTCGTCTATTTTATAAATAGCATATCCGTTGAAAGCCGACTCGACATCCGTATAATTTTCCGGGGTATGTACTGATTTGTTGAGCGCTTTTTGACGCAGGTCTCTATCTTTTATAGGGCCTGTTAATGGTATAAAAGCAATATTGTCATACGGATTTAGAACAAATGGAAATGACAACAAAGAACTTATTACCCTACCATTCACAAACACTGCACTCCAATCATCATCCAATAATGTCAACATAAGGCCATCCGTATTCGTTTCACCTACTATATCCATATCAACAACCAACATAAACGTAGACTTTGAGCAATTCAATTTGACGTATTCCAAGTACGTTTCCCGTAAATGAGCCATCCGGTGAATTCTTTCAAACCACCCACGTGGCATCGAATTTTCATGATTCCAAGTTTTGAGGTTGGTTCTATCGTGCACAATACCTTTCTCGTTTTCTGGTGTGAGGATCACGACCCGGTGATTTTCGATTTGCCATCGCAAGAGACGCGTGCGGGTATCGTCTACACTGTTGTTTTCTACGATAACAATCTTGTAGTCGCCGAAAAGATTCCCAATCTGTTCCAATTCTTTTTTTTTTGCTACAAGCTGGGATGGCTTTAAGTTTCTCGCTAAACCACAAATAACGATCGAACTCGCCTCTGCGACTTCTTTTCCGTGAATAATTGTTTGCGGTGGGTAGTGCTTATTTTGTTTACGTATCGCCCATGAACATGTAATTAACAACACAACACACAATAGCACCAGGCTAAAAAGAATTTTCATTGGTATACAATAAAGATATATTTTCCATTTATTTGACTCGCCTGTAAACAATAAAAACAAACACTATCACCATCCATTGCCAATGGTACTTTAGAATGCACGTCAGCTGATTTTGGCGATATTCTACGGACGTATTCCATACTTTCCCGTTTAAATGATTGAAATACCTGCCCGTATTTTCCGGACATTTATCCGTGTATTCGATACATCGGTCACACGGCGTCCATTCTTTCAATGGGATGTAATAAACACCCGAGTCTCGACCGATAGCGGTTCGAATTGCACGCGGACCGGTCGTGTAAATAATCAAAGGAATACGCAACAACCGCCAAATACTGTTATACAATCCGAGATTACAACATCGCCTGTGTCTTTCGATCATCAAGTGGATACACTTTATTAACAAAGGATTGCGTTTTTTTTTTGAAATGATAAAGGCGTTTGTTTGATTTGTTTCCCAAGATGCAAATACCAAATCGCCACGCGTCCACAGGGGGGACTCGTCAATCGCGACATTGGGTACAACATCCGTGTCCGCGTATATACCGCCCCTTGCATGAAGGACGGCTATCCTGAACATGTCCGCCTTTTGCACACCAAAAGGTAAGTCGTCGTACGTCGGGTAAAACTCTGGATACTGTGTTCGCATAAACGTATCACATGCGCGATCATCCCAGAGTATGTGCGTGAAGCGGGGATGAAGCCGTTTCCACTCCGATATCGAGTACCGCATGTCCGGAGTGAGCGTGTTCGCGTCTTTCCAAGTCTGATGGATTTCGATCGATTGGGTAGTACCCCAACTCATGAAATAAAGATACAAATTAATGGACGAAAATCCACTTTAAGACCGTCGCGTGATAAACCAAGAAACAGTTGCAATGAACGATCATCAATCTCCTTTCATCACAATCACCGGCAACATTGGTTGCGGTAAATCAACTTTGTTGACGCGTCTCAAGGAAAACTTTCCCATCGTGGTTGTACCCGAACCCATCGAAGATTGGGGAGATTGGTTGCGTATGTTTTACTTGAATCCTGATAAATCTGCATTGGGTCTTCAAGTAAAAATATTGACCAGCTTCAAAGAGATACTCGATAAACATAAAGATGAAGGAATCCCAGTGATTGTGGAACGGAGTCCGATTGAAGGCATTGAGGTGTTTGCAAAAACTCTTCTGGATTCGAATGTTCTCTCGGGTATGGACATTGATCTTCTACATGAACTCCTCAAGTATTGCGGCTGGGCCCCTCGAGCATACATTTACCTTCAGACAACGCCATCAAAGTGCATGGAGCGCATTCATTCCAGGAACCGAGGGGTCGAATCTAATATTTCAGAGGACTATGTCGCGAAGCTCCACGAAAAATACGAGGATTTATTCATCGGAGAGTCGCTGTTCCGTAGCGACCACGTTTTCATCATAGACGCGGACGATACGCAAGAAACAGTCTACCACAAGGTGGCTGCGATGCTTGTCGAGAACAACTGGTTCGAACCATCGAGTGGAAACCGTCCGGTCACTCCTGTTCTACAGGTTCAAAACAACGGGTTCCATTGATGATCGATTCGATTGTATCAAAAAGCGTGGTACTCGTCCGATAAAAAACATGAGCTGAAGACAAATCGAGCGGAATAACCTCTTCAAGCTCCATTTCGTACACTGTCGCGGAATGTAACTTTTCACGTTCGATCTCCGCGTTTTCTAATTCGTAGACGATCACTGTGCTGTGACCAGGTCGGAGAGCATAAATATAACTCATTAACTGTATTTGATACATTTAATGAAACAAATGGACGCAATGTTAACAATCCTCCGACTCCGTGTCACTCGCATCCAAGTAGTCGTCCACTTCTTCAACGTAGACTGGACCGCTTTCTGTGTGTTCAAAATAATACTGAACAATGTCATCGTCGTCGTGTTCGACTTCATACGACTCGATCCAAGGCGAAGATTCACTGTTTGCGAAACGACAGGTCGGACAGGTTGGTTTAATACGCTTCCATTTTTCAATGCAAGATGCGTGAAATATATGACCACATTCTGTCGTCGTTGTGTCTTCTGTAAGGTCATCGAGACAAATTGCGCAATTGTCACTCGCCATCGCTTGTACTGTATTGACCGATAAAGCCTTAAATGGAGGTTAATCCATCGGTGGCGTGCACCCGTAACCACCCCCATAAGCCTGTCCAATGTTTCTGCATTCCAATAATGCCGCGTCTCGGGTCATGCACGTTGGATAATCACCCGCCGCTAATCTACACTGGTACCAGGGGTCCCCAAAGGCGTTACTATCACATTGATCGTTTGTGATGTCACATGGCACTTCAAGTACTTCACACAGTTCAGTAATCGTGTTATAAGAATGACGAGCATCATACACAACTGTACAGTCTTGCGTGTTGGAAGGATCGACACAAGTTGCGTTATTCCAAACCTTTAAAATATTTTTGCAATCTCTAATTTGATTATTAAGTATTTTACAACTCTTTTCCTGTTCGTTCCAAATCCATATTGAATTCCCGTGCCCAACCCCCCTTCCAAGATCCGCACAATCTTGTGTCGTCGATGGGAGGAAACACTCATTTCCTTTTAATAATTGCCTAGGACTCAAAGCATTGCATTCAGCCCATGTTTTAGAGGCTGTGGTTCCCGAGGCCGTGGTTCCAGAGGCCGTGGTTGTCGAGGCCGTGGTGGAAGCGGCCGTGGTGGAAGCGGCCGTGGTTCCAGAGGCTGTGGTTGTCGAGCTATTGTACACAATTGAAGCGGCCGTGGTTGATGCGGGGGTTTTTTTTTTTTTTTTTGGAACAAGAAAATAATACGAGACCGATATTATAAGCAGTATTAAAATCAATACTGACATACTATATGTTATAATTTCTTTCCCGAAAATACTATAGTTGTACCCCTTGGAGTGTCTTTGTGGTCAATCTCCAAAACCCCATGATGATGCGACGCGTGACAAGACCGACATAAAACCAAAAGATTGGACTCGTGATTCATCTTGGCGTTGTTTTTTCTACCCTTGAAAGTCACCTGTTCGTTCATGTGATGCGATTCCATGTTTTCCGTGGTTCCGCAATGCGCGCATTTCGTAATGTATGTACTCGTGTTAAAATGACTTGTTTTCGTAGAAACCAGGTGTACCGCCTGGTTCGTTTTCGCAGCACGAACGTAGAAGCACGCCTCGAGAACGGAAGCGTGTTGTGCCATAATACATTTCGCAACCTCGAGTCCGTAGCGCGTGTCACCCATTCCGTCTCGCAAGACCCTTTCGTAAATTACATTTTCTTTTGAAACCGTCGTCGCCATGTGTTTTATTGAAAGAGCCGAAAGTGTTCTCGTTCCTTTGAACGCGTCAATCAGTTCGAGGTCACTCGTCAGCTCATGCAAATGGCTGGCGAAAATAAACTTGGTTCCCTTTTCGAGAAGTGCGTGAACCGTGGAGACCACCAGAGCCGATTGTGAGTGCATCTCGGTTCCTTTACACAACTCGTCAGCAATCAGGAACGAGGCGTCGTCCGAATAATTGAGAATGTTGTTGAGTTCATCAAGCTCCATGATGAATGTTGATTTGTTTTCGTAGAGGTTGTCATCACAATTAATTCTCGCAAAGATTTTTGTAAACGGCGAAAAGTGAAAAGAATCTGCACACACAAAGAACCCCGCTTGAGCCAAAATCAAGTTGAGGGCAATGGACTTTCCATATGTAGATTTACCCGACCCGTTGACTCCGTAAATAATCATACCATTTAGTCCCTTTACAAGAGATACATTGTTGCCCGTATAACGACACATCATCTGATCCGCAATCGGGTGTCGCACGACGGTTCCGCTGACAAACGCCTCCCCCTCTGAAACGGAAGGACGCGAATATTGGAAATGTTTGCACAGATGACAGCGAGAAACGATTGTGTCCTCGTACGCAATCGAGGCAGAGGTCTCTTTCAATAGTTTGATGTAACTGTTTTTCACGTGTTCGATCACCGCCCTCGTTACCGCTTTCGCTTGCTCCAAGTACGCGTCCTCAAGTGTGTCGTATTCTTTGCAGAGTTCAAGTATGTACTCATTCTCAACCCGATGCACCTTTTTAAAAATCTCCCGTGTTTCGATTTCGCTGGAACCGAGCTTGAGAATAAAGAGGTTTTTTGCTTTCAGGAATTTCGGGTCAATGTATAATCCATAACCGGTCGGATACCCTCGCTTGTCGTGTTTTTCCAATCGAATAACGGCTACAGCGTTTTCCACAGGAAGGTCGGAAATAATTCCAGACAACCTTTCCTTGAAGGCTAAAACGGCGTCTTCCATGGTGTCTAGTAATTCGTCGTATTTTCGTCGCGGAAGTCCGGTCTCAAAATCGATACTTGTGTCGAGGAATTCTGCGAAAGTGTCCAAGTTGTTGAATTTGTTGTTACACAAATAGAGTCTATGTAAAATCGGTAGAACCTCGCCTTCGGGTTTAGTCGTCATGTTTTTGATTAAACGGTCCATGTCAGGCAACGATTTCAATACGGGTATATACTCTTCAAAAGTGTTCATCCATTTCTCCGTGTCGTCGTACAGGGTTTCAATACACTTTTTTTGCACCTCGGGGTTGAGAAGTTGATGGCGTAAAAGACGTTTTCCCATCGCTGTTTGAGTATGATCAACGATAGACAACAAGCCACAACCTCTGGCGCTTTTGAGAAGATCCAGTTGATCGATGGCGTTGTTATGGAATGTGAGCACGCGCTGGCTCAGTTGCCTCGGGACAGATATCACGGAGAGAACCGTGTTATGACAAAGATGCAGATAGTTCAACAGTACGACGGTTGTCACCACGCAGTTTGTTTGGGACAAAAAAACAAAAACCGAGTCTTCGTAAACCGAAGAAATAACCTCTTTCAACCATTTGGTCTGACTGTATGATTTATAATTGTCGTCGTCGCTATATTTCTTCACCAAACTCCGCCCCTTTAAAAGGGAGTTCATTTGGACGGACAAGACATCCGAATGTTTCATGAATAAAATAACCTCAATCGGGTCGTACTCTTGAATAAACATGCACAATTCGTCAAAGTTTTTCAATGTAGCAACTCCCAAATTTCCAATCGAAGTATCAACGACAGATACATTGAATAATGATGTGTGTACGTGGATACAGCATATGTTGATATCATTTGTGGAATCGAACGTCCCTGGTGTATGAACTTTGATCAATGTGTACACCGAATCAGTCTCGTTTTTATCCACTTGATAAACGCAATATTTTGCGTTTATCAATACGGTTAGATTCTTCAAGAGATGTACCTTGTTGAACGTGTAACACACCTCGTCGTCGTATTCCTTTGTATCAATACCCACCATCTGATTCAATCCTAAAACCATTTCAATCTTGGAAATGAGATTGAGATTTGCTTTGTCGGAAAACATTACGTACGAGGCTCCCAACTCCATGAATACAATTCCATGGGTACCGTGCTCTTTTACAGCCATCGCATCCCAAGACGCGTATTCGCTGGAACTCATTTATCAAGGTCACTCGCCACGTCCTTAAGTCAAAAAAACAATCACTTAAAGAGCCTCGCTCTCTATGTTAGAAGAGCACTGGAATGTGTGATCCAATGGAAAATTGGTTAGAATACGAACACCAAATGGTGGATCATCATGCGAAAACCACGTCACACAAAACATACCATTGGAGTGTTCTTCCCGAAGAGGTTATTTACAAATGCGGGCTGTTGACGGACGCAAACAAACACCGCGTGAAGCGTCTCATCAACAAAAATAAATTGAAGAACAAAATTCTAATCGGTGACCGATTCGGGGCGGACGCAATCGCACACAACGAAAAAGAAAATACGTACCACATCCTACAGATGAAATGCTACTTGTCTAGTAGAGTCACTTCTGAATGTTGCGCCAACTTCACCATGAACTCTTGTATGATAATGAAAACTCTGGGTTACTTGTACACGGCGAAAGACAATCTTGAGATTTCCTTCGGCGAGAATATTACAACGATCAACAATCCCGATGAGCAGATTAGGCACTGTGTGGTTCCGTTCATTCCGAGCAACGAGGAAATCCAAAAAACATCCCGTTCAGAAACATCCTACGGGTTGCGTTCGTACCAGGTCGAAGCCGTCGACGCCGTTGCTCACTCGACCACTACCAAATGTCTCCTCCGATTAATCACGGGGTCTGGTAAAACGCTCATCGCGTCCCATATCGCGGTCAACGAGGCGAATCGGTGCGACCACTTCATCTTCGCGGCACCCCTTTTGGTGAGTGTCGAAAACCTGGAAGAACGAGTTCGGTCATTCCTTCCCGACCACACACATATCGTCGTGGACAGTGAAGGAACGACCGACCCCGTAGAAATTCAAAACAAGATTCGGTCGATCAAAAAATTGTGTATTTACGTCACCTATAAAAGCCTGGTTAACATTATCTCTAAACTCGACATCAACACGACAAAAACATATCTTGTCTTGGACGAGGTTCACAATGCCCTGAACAACAAAACGTTGTGTGCTTTTGCGAATCGGTTCGCAAAGTCGCTTTACTTGACCGCGACAGTTCCCGAGGAGTTGACCGACGTGTTGGAATACGAAACAACATACACGTACAACATCCGTGACGCCATCGAAAACAACCACCTGGTCGACTACAACGTGTGTATTCCCATGATGGTGGAGCCCACCGACGGTTTGGATTTGACCATCCCAGACGAACTCATCGGGACGTCTGAAACGACGCTTTGCAACATGGCGCTTTACCTCGCGTGTGGTATGCTTCGTTTCGGGAAGCGGCGGTGTATCGCATACATGACAACGATCGACGAGTGTGAACGCTTCAACAAGGTGATCACCGACGTTTTTCTGCGGTTCCACGGGCTGGACATCGAGACGTGGAAGATGGATTGTACTACGAAAAAGAAGGAACGTAAACGCATTTTTAGCGAGTTCGAAGGCGACGGATACGAGCAAATACGAATCCTGAGCAACGTTCGGATACTCAACGAGTCTGTCGACCTTGTGTCGTGCGACTCTGAGTTCGTGGCGAATGTTGGCGAACACACGAACGACATTACGACCGTCCAGCGTCTGGGACGCGGTTTGCGTCTCGACCCGAAAAACCCTACGAAAGAAATGCACATGTTTCTCTGGTGCGACGACTTGTCCAAAACGGTGAACTCGCTTGAGCTATTGAAACACCAGGACCCGCAGTTCCATAAGCGTCTGAAAACCGTGAACACAAACTACGACACGACGTTTAGCGGGGAATCGCGCGAGATGGGAGAAAAGCGAACGGGTGACTACGAAGACTTTGTTCGCATGAAGTGTTTGACTATGGATGAACGATGGGACGCACGCCGTGTACAGTGGGACGCCTTTTACAAGAAATTCGGCAGGTATCCTTCAGAAACTTCAGAAGACGCGGACGAGAAACGTTTGAGGAAATGGCAGAGTCATCAGCGTGAATACTACAAGAAGGAAACGCTTCCAGAGGAACGTGTTAAGGCACTCGAAGCGACCGAAGGGTGGGTGTGGGAATCTACTCCATTCGAAGATAACCTTGTACAGTGGGCCGTCAAGCGCACAGAACTCGGCAGGGAACTTTCACCACATTCAAAGAACGCGGACGAGAAACGTTTGGGGATATGGCAGAGTAATCAGCGTAAATACTACAAGAATAAAACGCTTTCAGAGGAACGTGTTAAGGCACTCAACGCGACCAAAGGGTGGGTGTGGGACAGGGACGAATTCGAAGAGAACCGTGTAAAGTGGGCCGCCAAGCGCACAGAACTCCACAGGGATCCTTTTCAAAAATCAGAGGACGCGGACGAGAAACGTTTGGGGCAATGGCAGACTGATCAGCGTAAATACTACAAGAAAAAAACGCTTTCAGAGGAACGTGTTAAGGCACTCAACGCGACCGATGGGTGGGTGTGGGACAGGGACGAATTCGAAGATAACCTTGTACAGTGGGCCGCCAAGCGCACAGAACTCGGCAGGACTCCTTCAGCAATATCAAAGAACACGGACGAGAAACGTTTGGGGAATTGGCAGAGTAAACAGCGTGTTTACTACAAGAAGAAAAAGCTTTCAGATGAACGTGTTAAGGCACTCAACGCGACCGAAGGGTGGGTGTGGGAAACTACTCCAGGCAAAATCTATACAAAACCCAAACCATTCGAAGAGAACCTTGTACAGTGGGTCGCCAAGCGCACAGAACTCGGCAGGAATCCTTCACCAACTTCAATGGACGCGGACGAGAAACGTTTGGGGAAATGGCAGAGTGAACAGCGTAAATCCTACAAGAATAAAACGCTTTCAAAGGAACGTGTTCGCGCACTCGATGCGACCGAATGGTGGGTGTGGGAAGCTACTCCAGGCAAAATCTATACAAAACCCAATTCATTCGAAGAGAACCTTGTACAGTGGGCCGCCAAGCGCACAGAACTCGACAGGGCTCCTTCACGATATTCAAAGGACGCGGACGAGAAACGTTTGGGGAATTGGCAGAGTCAACAGCGTAAATACTACAAGAATAAAAAACTATCAGAGGAACGTGTTAAGGCACTCGAAGCGACCAAAGGGTGGGCGTGGTCGGCACGGTAGAAACTAAATAATATAAAAACAAAGAAAAGGTGTATTTAAACACCACCCAAATTGAAATCAGCTTTCAGAATCACTTAAAGAGCCTCGCTCTCTAGGTTAGAAGAGCAAGCAACCGTAAAAGTATGTCGGGCATTACATTCGAAGAGAACCTTGTACAGTGGGCCGCCAAGCGCACGGAACTCGGCAGGGAACTTTCAAAAACTTCAATGGACGCGGACGAGAAACGTTTGGGGCAATGGCAGTGTCGTCAGCGTTATTACTACATAAATAGAACGCTTTCAGAGGAACGTATTCACGCACTCGATGCGACCGAATGGTGGGTGTGGTCGGCACGGTAGAAAGTAAAGGGTTTTGTGAATACATAATATAAAAATAAAGAAAAGGTGTTTTTGAACACCACCCAAATTGAAATCAGCTTTCAGAATCACTTAAAGACCCTCGCTCTCTAGGTTAGAAGAGCAAGCAACATGATGACCCGTTCATCTTCGCGCGCAGCTTCCGGGAAGATGATCAAGGATGTACTCGAGGACCCTTGTATCGCGCAGTGTATTGCAAAGCAACTTGGTCGACTTGCCGACGAAGACCCGTCGGCAATCTTCGCCTCATTGAAAGCTTTTGGTGAAGTATCGAGTGATGCTCGATTTCGTGAGGCGGTCGAGCCCGAAATCACTATCGCATGGTATCGTAAGTGGTCTAAAGACTGGGCTGCAAACACGATGAACATCACAGAAAAATTACAATTCCAGGCAATTGGAATTGTAAATGCCAATGAGCTGCTCAAGCTTATCCAGGAATCGGACAAGGAAATCGCCGCGCAGTTCAAACAGATGTGTACGTTCATGATTCGTCATAAACGAGTTGCGATCGAGTTGGGAGATGATGATGATTCCATGTATGATCTTATGATCAGGATGGTTGGAAGGCTTCCCGAATTCGAAGACGATGGTCGATTGTTCATCAAAGAATTCTTTCCATTAAAGGTGCAGCCGTGATGGAAAAAAAACAAAAAAGAAACAGGTGTTTCTCAACACCATCCAAAATGAAATGACCGTGTTGCTTGGCCTACGGGGTAATTATAAATATATAACGTATATTACAAATGTCTCTTTTAGTAACAGTGGAAGTTATAACATATTTTAGGACATTCTATGGTGATTACGACGAAAGATGGGAAGAACCGCCAATCGCTCGACAGAAATCGTTCTTCTCGTCGAAGGGTTCGAACCTCCTAAAGCCAAAACAAATGGATGGAGAAGCGTTCAAAAAATTTGAATTGCAAAGATTACAAAAGAATGATACGTTTTTCAACTTTCAAACAGAAAATGGAACTCATGATTTTTACTGGCCTTCCATTGAAAGTTATCCTGGTTATTCAAACTACAGAAACCATAAAATATATAATCCCGCGGGTCCGTTAATGAAACTTGTTACAAACAAAAAGTCGGGTTTTTACAAATATTACTTACCAAAAGAAAGACCAACCTTGACCTGGTTGGACAAAGCAGTCAGTTTATTGAGCTACGAAGATGATGAAAAAATAAAAATGATTAGTACGAAAATAAAATATACTAGTAAGAAGAAACGTGATTATCAAATAATCACCTACGTATTCCGAATAAAGGATTCGAACGAAAAAGATTGGGAATACTGGGAAGAAGATATTGATAATAAGTTGAGAATGGCTAAAGAGGGACGTATTGGAGACCACATAAATTTTCATTATTTCGATAAAAACTATTACAGCCGGGTACTTGGGCGCCTGCAGAAAACAGAGAATCAGAACAACAACAAAACCTCGTTCACGCAGAGAAAAAATTGGAAAACAGCGATAATGAAAATTGAAGACTATAAAATAAGTGCCAAACTAGAAGCAAAGAAACCCAAGACTTATTTGAATCGAATCAAACAACTTCGTCGGTACGCAATGTAAAGCTAAAGCGAAGCCTTCTCGAGTCGGATCACCTCCGTTTGTAATAAAACCGCGACAAAACACCACGTCAAATACGGAACAAGAAGGAGTTTGCTCTGCGTGTCATTCTCCAACATACACAACATACATAATAGCGTGAGTATCAACATAAATATCATGTACAGTCCTATGATGTTTTGTTTGTACACACGAACAACGACTGGCCACGATGTGCAAATCATCAGATTCAGAACAGCCGTCAAAACCAACGGGTAAAAATACTTTGACTTTGTTTTGCGCATTCGGTTCAAAAACACACCAAACAGGATGTAGATGATCGTCCAAACAATCCCAAACACATATCCCGGAGGTTGAAAATGAGACTTGGGGCCTTCGTTCCATTTCGGAGACCACACCATGGTGACCAACGAGGAGAGCGCGAGCGGGAGAAATACAATAAGGTCGTTATCCATGTGCTATGTGGATATATTTAAATATCAATATCCATTGGTTTTTTCTTACATTTATAATGATTTAAACCATTCGATGATTATAAATGTAAATGAGTTTGAATCTTTTTTATAACAATGGAAGCGATGTGTGCGTCGGAATAGACGAAGCTGGTCGTGGATGTATGATGGGCCCAGTATTTGCCGCGGCAGTGGTATGGAACCCCGAGGTGGACGCAACGAATATAAAAGACTCGAAGAAGATTTCCAGAAAGAATCGTGACATGTTAAGGACATATATCGAAGCCAATGCTGTGGCGTATGGTATCGGTATGGCTACCCACGAAGAAATCGACGAATTGAATATTTTAAATGCGACTCATTTAGCCATGCATCGTGCCTTGGATGCGACGAAGGATGCGCAGTATGACCTAATCTTGGTAGATGGACAGTCGTTCAAACCGTATAAATGCAATGCTCATGATTGTATAATAGGAGGTGATAATATATATGTTTGCATCGCGGCCGCCAGTATCCTCGCAAAAGAACACCACGACGAGTGGGTATTGACACATTTTAAAGACGATACCAAGTACGATCTCATCCACAATCGGGGCTACGGAACGAAAAAGCATATACAAGGGATTAAGGAGAATGGTATTACAGAACACCACAGGAAATCGTTTTGCAAAAATTATCTATTACGTTAATTTATTTTAGGATTAAATGGCTGTAGGTAACGCGTCCAGCATGCTTTGATCTATGACACCGTCGTACATACGGATGTGTTTGAAATAGTTGGGTGCGGCATTATTGCTGTTCAAGCGCAAAGTTTGTCCAAGAAACATCATTGGGTCCACCATATTCACATTAAGAGGTGTCTCAAGCATTAGTTTGTTGTCAAGATACAAAGATAGCTTACCCTTGTTGGCGATTAAATCAGTACCTTCCTGGTCAAAATTGTACGCACCCGTCAAGACGTGATGACCCCATACTGAATCGGCCATTACGAAATCGCTGCCATCGGGCCAATTCAATGTTTTACCTCTGAACACCGCCGACGATCGGTATGAATATCCGTCTGGTGAAGTTCCCGAATGGGGAGGGATCATTTGTTGGTTTTTGAACTCTATAAAGCCATTATTACCATCTAGCAGACTTCCAAATAGGTGTAGTTTCAACGTAAGGATGTCTGATGCTACACCATCTCCAGCATATTGACCATAAATTGCCATAAAGTTAACCGCTTCATCAATGTCGTTGGTAATGAACTCCATTTGTAATGTGTAGTTTTTCGTCGGCATAGGTGGTAAACTTGTGGTTTGAAGGCTTTGTCCTTGACCCATACGATACCACGTATCGCCATTAACCGTTTCGAATGCACCGCTGCCTGATATGCTTACAAGGGCGTGAGCAGCCACACCCGACACTTGTTCAGTCAGGGATTGCGTGGAAAAGTCGTAATGGTGGACGAGCCTGGGATACACCATGGGAGAAATTCTAACGAATCCGTTAATGCTATCAAGGTATTTTGCGTTTCGAGTCGATGATAATGAAATATTTGTGTTTGTCCCGCCATAATACGATGAACCACCACCACCACCAGCACCATGACCATCACTCGCTATCCCGCCACCACCACCACCGAACCACCCACCACCACCACCACCGCCAGCATAGTCATTACCGCCTTTACCCCCCAAACCACCTGATCCAACACCATATCCTCCCGCGTAGGGTCCTGTTCCTTCCGTTCCACCATTCCCACCGTCGTGAAGTGCTCCAGCAAGTGCATTTCTTCTTCCAGTTCCTCCTAGACCAACTGAAGTTATGGTGCCTAGTTTTCCATAGGAAGCAACATTAGGACCGCCACCGTTTGTACCATTCCAAATGGTCGGCACTCCCCCAGCACCACCTGATCCTCTATCAGCACCACCACCACCGCCTCCCGCGATAGCCATCCATGTGTTTGTTGTTGGATCGAAGACTCCAGACGCACCACCACCACCAGCAGCGTGTCTACCAGCACTACGATCCACCCCAGGACCCGCTACACGTATTTTATATGCAACATCTTTTTGAACGTCGATTTCAACTTCAATAAATCCACCCTCGCCACCAAGATAAGTACCATAGTTACCACCCGTCCCACCTTGTAGCCAAACCAAAATTGTACCATCACCAGGCGAAGTCCATATTTGTTCTGAACCGTTATAATTGAAATCAATCGGGTCAAAATCGAGTACTACAGCAAGGGGATCGGTCACAATTCCAAGTAAGGTGTTCGATACAGGGCTGTTTATGTTCGTATTTTTTATCACGCGGAAGTTGTACGATGTTTCGGGTTCCAAGCCGACAATATCTGCTCCAAAGGCACTGCTTGGGTGCGAAGTCGACACAAAGTTTAAATCGGACGCCTTTTTGTACTCGAGTTCGTAGCTAGTGACTATGGCGTCACCGTGGTTACCACGTGGATTCCACGAAAGGCTTACCGAGGTGGATGTTTTGGAGACGACGGAGAGTGTGGGTGCCGAAGCTTGAATCGCTAAAGTGGAGTCGGTCACGACAGAAGACACGGGGCTGTTCACGTCTGTGATTTTGGTCAATTGGAAGTCGTACGACGTGTTTGAACTCAATACGTTGAGGATATACGAGGACACACTATTGGCAACCACGACCCCAGTCCAAATCGAGGCCAATTGAGTCTTATACTCGAGGAGGTAAGGATGTCCGACCGTCAGAGCAAACAAACCAGTAGAAGTACCATCTTCTGTAAAATACGTATCTCTATAATCATTAATATCATCACGGTCGATATTAATCCCGAAAGACGGATCTTCGACGAAATCAATCCTGAAATTTGGTGTCCGAGTATTATCGTACCATTTAGTAACCATTTTGAATGCGTCTCGTGGAATTTCAGCGCTCAAAAGTATATTATTGAAAATGGGTGCGGTTTCGGTGCTGCTGTTAAGTCCTTCAAATCTCCAATTAACATACGAGCCATTTTGACTGTCAGTCAAGGCATCTTTCTTACCATCCAATGTGCTTGGTGAATTAATAATATACTCTGTGAAACCGATATAAGTTAATTGATAGTCGCATACCGTTCCATCTTGTTTGTAAAACGATAGTTCAGTTAAAACAGTAGCGTTTTGACCGATAGTTGGCATATCTGTTATCGTTAAATTAATCGTTCGTGGTGTGTTGCTGTTCATCAACGCGTCGCCGTTGTCGTTTTCCACCCACGAAAGGCTGACCGAGGACACTGTTTTGGAGGTGACGGAGAGCGTGGGGGGCAACGCTTCAACCTTCGCGGTGGAGTCGGTGACAACGGACGACACGGGGCTGTTCAGGTCTGTGATTTTGGTCACGCGGAAGTCGTACGCGGTGTTGGACTCCAAGCCGATCAAAGTCTTGGATGTGGAAACTACGGCCACTGATGCGAACGTCATTTCGGACGCTTTCTTGTACTCGAGTTCGTACCCCGTTAGGCCTGCGTCGCCGTTGGAGTTGGATACCCAACCAAGGGTGATTGAGGTTGGGGTTTTGGAGGCGACGGAGAGCGTGGGAGGTAACGCTTCGACCTTTGTGGTGGAGTCGGATATAATGGAGGACATGGCGTTGTTCAAGTCGGTCCGTTTGGTGACTCGAAGGTCGTACACCGTGTTTGAACTCAATTCGTTGAGGATGTATGAGGACACACTATTGGAAACCACGACCCCAGTCCAAACCGAGGCCAATTGAGCCTTGTATTCGATAAGATAGTCGGTAACTGTGGCACCCGAGTTGGCGTTTGCGATCCACGCGAGGGAAAGGGAGTTTGTCGTTCTGGCCGTGGTTTCCAACGTGGGAGCGCTGGCCTGGTCCATGGTGGTACTGGACAACATTGTATGCGGGTTGTTCACGCCCGTCTGTTTGGTAAGACGTATGTGGTACGGTGTATTAATCGACAACCCTGAAAGCGTGTACGACGACGCGGTGTTATCCGTTAGAGAAGCGGCGGTGTTCCACGTGCGGAAGACGGCGGTTTGTTTCTCCATGTCTTCAAACGGAGTATCCAACGCGTTGGGTCCTGACGTGGTCATTTTTAAAACGCGGATCGTTGCGCCTCCGATCGTGATATCCATGGTGGGTGAATAGTTGGCTTGATTATACACCAAGTCTACTCGGTAAACGATTGCGGAAGAGTCGATTGGCGTGAGTATGAATGAATTACCGAGAGCGTAATCACTTGAGCGCCATGAAGTGTTAGTGAGAGGCGTTTTTACGTCGTTCAAAACTCCACTCCATGGATTGCTCCACGTACCCGTTTGAGTGATCATATACGGAATAATGACCCCATTGATGTCTGTCAACCTAAACTCATTGACATTCATTATTTTGTAATACACTGCCCAGTCTATAATTGTTATCGTCACCTGACCCGAAGGTGTGGTTGGAACTTGGGTTGCGTCGCTGTATTCAACTGCGTATCCTGTCACGGAGGCGTCGCCGTTGTTGTTGTCCGTCCACGAAAGGGATATCGTTTGACCCGTTTTGGCGGTAACATTCAAAGTGGGCGCAGAGGCGGGTGTTGGAGACGTGGTAAAGCTCAACGTCGGCGACACAGGGCTGAGTTGACTGTTATTCTTCACCACTCGGACGTCATAAACGCTGTTTGATTGCACCTCTTCCGCGTCCAGTCTGTATGTTGCTGTCATATTACTGGTGGTTCTTGACATCCAGCCTGTACCAGGGGCACTGGTTTGTTTGTATTCAATGGTATACGACGTAGTTTGAGGGTGATGCGTCGTCAAAGAGTCTGCTGTGTCGTTTGAAGACAAGTAAACAAGAACGTCAGTGGGTCCAGTGACCTCCGTTAAAAACGTCGGTGCGGGCGCCTGGATGATTTCATGGTGCAGAAGCGCATCCAAGTCGTTCGTTTCCGTCCATGGTTTCGTCAGAACGCCGTCCACGGTCAGATAATCGACAAACTTGTCCACTTCTGCAAACTCCTGATAGTTACCCAGCAGAATCTTCAAGCTTGCCGAGTACTCGAGGCTCGCGAAATAGATTTCCACTTTGTGGACGGGAGTTTCCGTTGTCGGGGTCAGGGTCAACAAGGTTGCGCCGTTCGTCCACGCCGCGTTCCCGTCCGTGGCGATAGCGTTTCCAAACACCAACTGGGGTTGGTTCACGTTGTTATCTGAAAGTCCTTGGATCGCCTCTTCTACTGTAGACGACCCGCCCGTTTGAGGGGAAATCCACACTTCGTTGTCCGTAGAATTGAGCATTGTGTTGTACGTCAACAGGTTCTCCGCGATATCATACAACCGAATCTCCGCAATCACGAGGTGGTCCTGTGGAACTTGATTCGCAACGATGCGCACTGTATTCGCACTCGAATCGGGTTCGGGTGTGTCGTCTGACAACACCGTGCCGTTGGAAGCCTTTACCCGATTGACATCGGGGCGGCCGTCCGTGTATCGAATACGGATGGTGACATTACCCGTGACGGGATGAGGTCGGGAGGTGGTGGTGGTGTACAACGGGGTATTCGAAACGTCGCGAACGATCTCAATCACGCTTCCATCCGATCTAACCGTACTACTCGATTCTCTCCCTGATGCCATGACACGTGTCCGTGATACGGCACCTCGTATGTCGGGTGAAGTGACGGTGTCCGTATACACCAACGTGTCTGTTTCATTTGTGGTTGTGACAATTTTAGCACCCGATAATTGGACGACAGAGGTGGCTTTTGTCCCCACCTGGTTGTTGGTCGCGTCCACCATGGACAGGATGCTTGTATGACCGCCGAGTGAGTGTTTTATGTAATGTACCTTTTCTCGAAGACGATGCGCGTCAGGGCTTTTAAAGGTTACAGATTCAATAATTTCGTCGTCAGGGTCGTATGTGACTGTCGATTCGCTGGTGTCCAGGTTTTGTGTATGCACTACAGAGTTTCCGTCCACCTCAGATGTCGTGACTGTCGATTGATCGATGACTGCTTCAGAGACGTCGAGCGTTTGAGTGATCACCTGGTTCGTTGCGGGAATTTCCTCCACCCGAACGCGCTTGTTGTCCTTGTCGGGTTTTGATATTTCCACCTTTCGAAGAACGGAATCTGACATATTTTTAACTTGGATTTTTCTGGAGTGATCGGAAAACCGAAACGTGGACGTGATTTCATTCGCGACGAGGTCACCCACGAGCGTGTGTTGAACAAGAAGGCCGTTCGTCGAGTCACGTGAGGTGGTTCGTTCGTTGTTCGTTATCACGTCCAGGAACCGTTTCGTAGTCACTCCGTTGGCAACCGTCTTGGTCTCAACCGAAATGGTTTCGTCGACCGAGCTCGTGGTAGTTGTGGTGGTGTCGTTGGTCGTCGTCGTGACTTGCGTACGAAGCACGACATTCGCAAGATTGCGTATCACGGTCGTTTTATTCAAACCTTGCGTTGAAATCGTCCGCAGTTCAATGACTGAGCCACTGGAGGACGGGCCGTCATACACCCGTTCTATGATCGTGTTGCTTGCTGCCAGATATCCAAGCAAGTCGGTACGCACACCGTCTACGACTTCAATCCGATAGTACAACTTCAGTTCGTCTGGGATTGTTGAAGTGTAGTCGGACGGGAAAACATATCCGTTGCCTAAAGCCGCTCGCTGTGCAGATGTTTCATAGTACGTTGTTGTGTCGATGTAGTTGTTGTATTCAAAGTCTCCCAATTCGGTTTCGCTGCGTTCGACAAACGAATTTTCAAAGGTGAATTGTTTGCGGACAAACGACCCGTCTGTTTTCTGTTGAACGATCCACCTCCTGGTCGCGTCTTTGTAGGTGTACCTCCGATAATTGATTTCAGAGGCTGCGTTCGTCGTGTATTCCAATGCGTTGGTGGTGAGGGTCCGTTTGTGCCGCGTCTCACCTGAAGGGAACGTCGTTTGGGACCCTCGAAGCTCCCCGTCGACCTGTGCATAAACGAACGAGCTACCGTCTGGACTCCGAGACGCGGTGGCGATAATGCTGTTGGAAGAGTCGTGAACTACGTAGGCTTTTATTCCAGACGACGCTGTGGTGATCGTGGTACTTGTGTTGTAGAAATCCAGATTGGATGGGATGTTGACAGGAATGATGTCGTTGAAAACCTTCAAAGAATCCACAGACGCGGGGACTATAAATTCGAGGTTGGTTCCTTCGTTCACATACGCGACTGTCCATCCATACGTCGAAGGATTTGAGCCGATTGCTAAGGTGGTCCCCGCCTCCAAGGTGAAGGAGTATTTGTGACCGACTTCAAACGCGGTTAAAGCGGGTGTGATTTGATTTGACGAAGAAACAGTGTATTGATGCACAATCGTGTTCAAAGGTATGTATACAATGCTAGAAACAACCTCGTTGGTCTGTGTGTTGGTGGTGGTCGTTGTCACATGGAGGGATGTTCCGTCTGTGCGTTCGACAACCATCTCGCCGTCTGTCGTCTCAATTATGGTAGTCGCAATCAACCCTCCTATGGGGTCGGTTTCAATGAGCGTTTCCACCCCGTTTACCGTGGTTTGACTGATGTAAGACAAAACTGAATACCCGTTCGCGTCAGCTTTCACTCTACGCGTGGAGCCGTTGCCCAATGACTC
>Ga0302131_1000669_pt1 | contig 20118 bp, 17 predicted proteins | sample CB9_20m_MG_FD_203105 | JGI IMG/M metagenome (GOLD analysis project Ga0302131, IMG submission 203105) | Marine microbial communities from Western Arctic Ocean, Canada - CB9_20m | ecosystem: Environmental > Aquatic > Marine > Oceanic | place: Canada: Western Arctic Ocean | collected 2017-09-19
CAATTTCTTCATTCTTAAAAAATCACTCGAAGTGACATTTAGTTATTAATAATAAAATTCTCCAATTGTTTTAAACTAATTTTATGCTCATAAATTGCTTTTCCAATAATAACACCTTCACAACCCATTTCTGCTAGTTTAGGCAATTCGTTAAATGTAGAAATTCCGCCAGAGGCAATTAGTTTTAAATTTTTTACTTCGGATAAAATTTCTTTATAGATATCAAAACTGGGGCCTTGTAACATACCATCTTTAGAAATATCTGTACAAATTACATATTGAATTCCTTTTTGCTGATAATTGTTTATAAATGGTATTAATTCCAAAGAACTTTCTTCTTGCCAACCATTTGTAGCAATTTTTCCACCTGAAGTATCAGGATAAAAATCAGCTCCTAGAATTATTTTTTCTGAACCATATTTTTGAATCCAGCTTTCAAAAATTTCGCTATTTTTTACGGCAATACTGCCGCCAGTAATCTGATTTGCTCCTGAATTAAAAGCGATTTCTAAATCTTTATCAGATTTTAATCCGCCACCAAAATCAATTTTTAAATTCGTTTTAGAAGCAATTTGCTCCAAGACTTTATAATTTATAATCTTACTCGCTTTTGCGCCATCTAAATCTACAAGGTGTAAATATTCAATTCCTGCAGCTTCAAACTCTTTGGCAACTTCTAACGGACGCTCATTATATATTTTCTTTGTATTGTAATCGCCTTTTGTTAAACGAACACATTGTCCGTCGATGATATCTATAGCTGGTATAATTCTCATTTTATAATTCTAAAAAATTCTTTAAAATACGTTCTCCTTCGACCCCACTCTTTTCTGGGTGAAACTGCACTCCGTAAAAATTATCTTTTTGCAATGCGGAAGCATATTCGAATTCATAATCTGTTGTTGCAATACTTTCTTTACAATTCTCAGCATAAAAACTATGCACCAAATACATAAATTCTTTTTCTTTAATTCCTGTAAACAAATTGGATTTTAAATTATAAATCACATTCCAACCCATTTGTGGCACTTTTACAGCTTTCGAAAATTTCTTCACCGAAACATCAAAAATACCCAAACCTGCGGTGTTTCCTTCTGCGGATGAAGTGCACATTAACTGCATTCCTAAACAGATACCCAAAACAGGTTGTTTTAAGGTCGGAATCACTTGATCTAATCCACTTTCTTGCAACATTTTCATGGCAGAGCTTGCTTCACCAACTCCAGGAAAAATTATTTTGTCGGCAGCTCTTATTTCATCAATATTATTTGATAAAACAGCATCAACACCTAAACGTTTAAATGCAAACTGAATGCTTTTAATATTGCCTGCACCGTAATCAATAATAACTAGTTTCATATTAAATATTCAATATAAAATATTAGAAGTTAAATTGAAACTGTTAATTTACTTTGTACTTCTAATATTTAATTTTTTACTTTATAACACTCCTTTTGTTGATGGTAAAAACATTTTATTTGAATCTCTTTTTACCGCCATTTTCATCGCTTTCGCAAATGCCTTAAAGATTCCCTCAATTTTATGATGTTCGTTGGTACCCTCCGCTTTAATATTTAAATTACATTTTGCGCCGTCTGTAAATGATTTAAACAAATGGAAAAACATTTCTGTTGGCATATCTCCTATTTTTTCTCTCTTAAATTCTGCTTCCCACTCTAACCAATTTCTTCCGCCGAAATCAACAGCGACTTGCGCCAAACAATCGTCCATCGGCAAACAAAAACCATAACGTTCAATACCTAACTTATTCCCTAATGCTTTGTTAAATAATTCACCAAAAGCAATCATGGTATCTTCTATGGTATGATGCTCATCAACCTCTAAATCACCCGCTACTTTTATGGTTAAATCCATGGCTCCGTGTCTTCCAATTTGATCTAACATGTGATCGAAAAAGGACAAACCTGTATGAATATCATTTTTACCAGAACCATCTAAATTTACTTTGATGTAAATCTTAGTTTCATTTGTATTTCTAGTAATTTCAGCAACTCTATCTTTTAATTTTAAAAATTCATAAATTTCTGACCAATCGGTGCTTGTTAAGGCAATACAATCTGTGATTTCTTGTTTCGAAGTTTCTATTTCATCAGCTCCTAATTCGGTGTTTTCAGCTAAATAAATACCTTTACAACCTAAATTTTTCGCCAATTCCATATCTGTAATTCGATCGCCTAAAACAAATGAGTTTTTTAAATCATACGCCTCCGAAAAATACTTGGTTAATAAACCTGTTCTTGGCTTTCTAGTTACTGCGTTTTCATGCGGAAACGTTCTGTCGATATGAACATCAGAAAAAACAATGCCTTCTTTTTCAAAAGCAGACATTACTTTATTTTGAGCTGGCCAAAAAGTCTCTTCTGGAAAAGAAACGGTTCCTAAACCATCTTGATTTGTAACCATCACCAATTCAAAGTCCATTTCTGAGGCAATTTTTGCCATGTATTGAAATACTTTCGGATAAAAGGCTAACTTTTCTAAACTATCTAATTGATAATCTACAGGCGGCTCTAATACTAAAGTGCCATCTCGGTCTATAAATAATACTTTTTTCATGCTTAATATTTACTTTCCCAAAAGATTTTAAAAATCTTGTAGGTATTATTTTATGTTTTTTACTGAATAGCTTTCAAAGCAGCTATTAATCGCTGGTTTTCTTCGCAAACACCAACACTTATGCGCAAACAATTCTCACATAAAGGCTGTGTAGTTCTATTTCGAATTACAACCCCATATTCGATCAATTGCTGGTAGCGTTTTGTGGCATCATCCACTTTTATTAAAAGAAAATTACCATCAGACTCATACACTGTTTCAATAAAACTCACACAACATTCTAACTCATGCTTTAAGCGTTTTCTTTCACTGATTAATTGGGCAACTTCATTTTTAATTTCATCCATTTGCTGCAATCTACTAATTGCTCTTTGTTGCGTTAATTCATTTACGTTGTAAGGCGGTTTTATGTTATTTAAAACCGTAATAATTTCTTCGGATGCATAACAAACTCCTAAACGTATGCCTGCCAAACCAAATGCTTTTGATAAAGTTTGCGCGATAATTAAATTTGGAAATTCTTTTAACCTTTGCAACCAACTTTCTTTATCTGAAAAATCGATATACGCTTCATCCAAAACCACTAAACCATTAAATTTAGAAAGCAGCAATTCAACCTTTTCAATTATAAATGTATTTCCTGAAGGATTGTTAGGTGAACACAAGAATAAAATTTTAGAATTTTCATCAGCAACTTCTATAATTTGATGAATATTTGGTTGAAAACTATCGTTTAATAATACCGTTCTGTTTTCAATAGCATTTATATTTGCCAAAACACTATACATTCCATAGGTTGGTGGTAATGTGATTACGTTGTCTTTATTAGGCTCGCAAAAAGCTCTAAAAATTAAATCTAAAACTTCATCACTACCATTTCCTAATAAGATGTTTTTCTTATCGATATTTTTAATTTCTGATAAACGATCTTTTACCTTATTTTGCTTCGGATCTGGATACCGGTTTACGCCGTTTTCAAAAGGGTTTTCATTGGCATCAAGGAAAATCATTTCGGCAGTAGATGTATCGATATACTCATCTCTTGCTGAAGAATATGGTTTTAGAGATTTTATATTTTCTCTAATTAGACTATTGATATTAAATTTATTTTTCATAATTTTAAGACTCCAAAAATAGTGCTTTCTTTATGTTTTTTACTGCAAATCTTTTAAACGAATTGAAACCGCATTTTTATGCGCTTGCAATCCTTCTGCATCTGCCATCAATTCAATAGCATTTCCTATGGTTTTGATACCTTCTTTAGAGATTTCTTGGAACGTAATACTCTTGGTAAAACTATCTAAATTCACACCAGAATACGCTTTCGAAAATCCGTTTGTTGGCAAAGTATGATTGGTTCCTGAGGCATAATCTCCTGCACTTTCAGGCGTATAATTCCCTATAAAAACAGAACCTGCATTTTCTATCTGATCCACATAAAAATCATTATTATGAGTGCAAACAATAAAGTGCTCAGGACCATATTCGTTAATCAATTCTAAAGCCATTTCATCATTTTCAACAAAAATCGATTTTGAATTAGCGATTGCTTTCTGTGCAATCTCCATTCTTGGTAAAGCTAAAAGTTGCTTTTCTATTTCTATTGAAACATCCTGAATTAACTCTTTTGAAGTAGAAACCAAAATAACCTGACTGTCGGCACCGTGTTCAGCTTGACTTAATAAATCGGAGGCTACATAACTTGCATTTGCAGTAGTATCAGCAACCACTAACAATTCACTTGGTCCTGCTGGCATATCAATCGCAACTCCATATTTAGTTGCTAATTGTTTTGCAACGGTAACAAACTGATTTCCAGGGCCGAATATTTTATATACTTTTGGAACTGTTTCCGTGCCAAATGTATATCCTGCAATGGCTTGAATTCCGCCAACTTTAATGATTTTTGTAACGCCACATAAATAAGCTGTATACAGAATTGCCGGATGAATTTTCCCTTCTTTATTAGGGGGTGAACACAACACAATTTCTTTACAACCTGCAATTTGAGCAGGAATCGCCAACATTAAAACTGTTGAAAATAAAGGGGCTGTTCCACCCGGAATATACAGACCTACTTTTTGAATCGGTCTTTTTTCTTGCCAACAAGAAACCCCGTTTGTAGTTTTTACAAAAACTTTATCTGTTTTTTGTGCGATATGAAACTTGGTGATATTTTTTTTTGCAAGTTGTATCGCTTTTTTTAATTCTTCGGAAACCAATGCAATCGCTTCCTGTATTTCTTCCGAAGAAACACTATTATTTTCTAAAGAGACACCATCAAACAACGCTGTATATTTATGCACTGCCGAATCTCCATTTCTTTGAACATCATCAAAAATTTGATTCACAGTGTTTTCGATATCATCGACCGTTTTTGTTGGCCTTTGTAATAGTGTGGTCCAATCTTTTTTTGATGGATTTATAATTATTTTCATGGTTCGTATTTGTCTATAAGGTTTTTGAACCTTATGGATGTTGTTATTTTAGATTTATTGATTTCTAAACAAGGTTTACAAAACACTGCAGAAATAAAATCGTTTTAATTGAAACTGAATAAATCCTGAATAAAGCTTATGGTTTTACAGGTTCTAAACGTAATTTTAAATTTATAAAACCATTTTTTCAATAGGACAAACTAAAATACCTTCTGCACCATTTTCTTTTAGTTCATCAATAATTTCCCAAAATTCATTTTTACTAATTACGGTGTGCACAGAACTCCAGCCTTCTTCTGCCAATGGCAAAACGGTAGGACTTCTCATTCCAGGCAACAAAGCTAGAATACTTTCTAATTTTTCATTCGGTGCATTTAACAAGATATATTTTGAATTTCTTCCTTTTAAAACCGACTGAATTCTAAATTGAATCTTTTTCAAGATAGCCATTTTCTCTTCAGATATTTGAGAAGAAACTGCTAAAACTGCTTCGGACTTTAATAAAATTTCAATCTCTTTTAAACCGTTTTTAAAAAGTGTAGAACCACTTGAAACAATATCGCAAATTCCATCAGCCAAACCAATATTTGGAGCAATTTCGACAGAACCATTGATAATGTGTAATTCAGCATTTATTTGTTGTTCTTCTAAAAACTTTTTCACAGTTTCTGGATAGGAAGTAGCAATTCTTTTTCCGTCTAAATCTTTTAATGAATTCGCCTCAGACTCTTTAGGAACTGCAATTGAAACTTTACATTTAGAAAAACCTAAACGTTCTATAATTTGAATGTCAGCTCCTTTTTCAATTAAAACATTCTCGCCAATAATGGCTGCATCGACCACTCCATCTTTTAAATATTGAGGAATATCACCATTTCTTAAGTAGAAAACTTCTAAAGGAAAATTTCTAGCGGATGCTTTTAACTGATCTTTTCCATTGTCGATAGAAATACCAATGTCTTTTAAGATTCTCATTGAATCTTCATTTAGTCTTCCTGATTTTTGTACTGCAATTCTTAAGTTACTCATTTTTGTTTTTTTTGATGCTTGAGCAAATGGCGTTTAAAATTAAAAAACCCGTTTGATTTGCTCAAACGGGTTTAGAAATATTTTGATTTTATTCAATACATCTTTAAATCGCTTGATTGCAACTGTAAAAATGATGATGATGAAATTGGATAAAATTCATGGTTTTTTTATTTATATGCAAAGATTCTAATTTTATTTCGAATAATACAAATAAACTTCTAAAAAAATTGTTAAACTAAAATATTTATCAAAATTAACAAATTTGTTTAAATTTTAAATTAAAATAATTAGCTGTGTTTTATTGAAATCAAAATAGTTATCTATTGACTTAATCAAATTTATATTGACTGTTACAAACAATTAAATCATAACGCATTGATGGTGCATTTAAATGATTTGTTTTTTTTTGTTAAAATAGAATCTGTTTCATTATCACAGTTAATAATACGTCGAATTAACTAAATATATTACAAACAAAATAATTTACAACTGTAGTGATTACATTTTTTGGAAATCTGACACAGATTCAGGTTTTAAAGCAAGATTAACATTGGCGAAAGAACGATTAAATTAGCCGCCTGCAGACACTCAATTAAAAAGGTATCATAAATGATGTTGCTGATGCGGTAAGTGCTGTTTTAATACACAAAGGATTAAAAAACAGCAATAGTTAAACGATGGATGCTGAAATACTTGAATCAGAGCTTCACTTAATTACCCGATTGGATGGGCACGCCGAAGTAACAGAACAGACCGAGATATTTAGCAACACGTTTTTAAGGTATTCTGATGAAGCTGCTTTAATCAAAAAAAGCAGCATATTAGGCTAATATTTTCAGTATCTCGAATAGATGTTGTGACTCTGAGCAGGTTCGACTATTCAGTGAAATTGTATCGAAAAGTATGTATGATATTAAAATTTATAAGAAACATATTAATAGAAAAATAAAAAACCTTGATACAAGTGTATCAAGGCTTTTTATTTTTCTATTTTGTAAGGTTTTACTTTTAAAAAAAGTACTATATAATCCTTAGAATATTACTTTTTTTGAGTTGGTACTGGTGGTGGTCCATCAGGAATAATAGCGGTATACACTTCACCACCTTTACGTTCTAGATATTCTGCTTTTACTTTGGTCACCATTTCTGGATTCTCAAAAAGATCTAACATGGTCATAGACATTGCTTTAGAAGCATAAATCATTCCCTTATGTCCAATGCTCATTCCGCCACATGCAACGACTGCCCAAGAATGCCAAGGTGTATCTTTTGGCGCTGTTGTTACCCCTAAATTTATATTCGCAACATTCCAACTAACATCACCAACATCGGTAGAGCCTCCTCCAGGATGCTCTCTGGTTTCCTTCAATGGCTTAATTTCACTGTCCATACCCGTTTGTGATTTTTTCGTAACTTCTTGTATTTTTTTACCAAAAGCCGTTTCAGCATCCGTATAGGAAATAGGACCTAAAAGCTCAAGATTATTTTGCATTATCTTTCCTCCTTCTCTATTTACTAAAACTTCATAAATACCAGAAATCAAAGAAACCTTATAATCTACATTGGCCATAATTGCGGCGCCTTCGGCCATTTTTCTAGTTTGCTCATACACAGGCATCATTCCAGATCGTTTGGTATCTCTAACCCGCATCCATAACCTAGCATAATCTGGCACTACATTTACGACTTGACCACCGTCTTGTATATGATAATGCATTCTAACTGTTGGTTCTACATGCTCCCTATAATAGTTAATTCCTGTTGTATATAATTCCAAAGCATCAGAAGCACTTCTCCCATTCCATGGATCCATAGAAGCATGCGCTGCTTGGCCAAAAAACTCTATTTTAAAATCGATTAATGCCAAAGAACTTTGCACATCTGCCTCAATACTTGCCGATGGATGCCAACTAATATTTACATCTACATCATCCCACAAACCAGCTCTTACCATCCAAATTTTACCGAAAAATTTTTCTTCACTTGGCGTGCCAAAAAACTTAACGGTACCTTTTATTTTTCCTTGCTCTATTAATTCTTTAATAGCGATCGCCGCTCCCAAACTACCTGCACCAAATAAATTATGACCACAACCATGCCCGGCAGCACCTTCATTTAAACTAGATTTAGTAGGTGTTGCTTTTTGCGAAAGACCAGGCAACGCATCAAACTCTCCAAGAACACTAATTACAGGTTTGCCAGAACCATAAGTCGCTACAAAAGCCGTTGGCATTTCCGCAACACCTCTTTCTACTGTAAAACCTTGTGCTTCGGCATAGTCTGCTAAAATTTTAGCTGAGGCATCTTCTTCAAATGCAGTTTCTGCTAAATTCCAAATTTTGTCACTAATCTCAATTAAATTGGCTTCGTGTTTAGCAATAGATTTTAATAATTGTTTCTTATTTTTAGTCAGTTTTTGACCTTGTAATAGTCCAGGAGATAAAAATAATGCTAGGACACATAGTGATAGTATTTTTTTCATTTTTGATTCGTTTTGACCAAATATACTGTTTATTAGTTCTTTCAACAAAACAGGAGGTTTAAAAAAATAAGAATACCCGGTTTTATACTAAGACTTAAAGGACTTATTGAATACTTTAAATTTATTTCTGTAAACGAGCTATCATAAAGAATTTTTTATGTTTCAGAATGATGCTTTCTAGTTATACGATTCTTCCGTAAGACAACTTCTTACTAAATAAAATCCTGATTGTTGTGCTTATTTCCTATTAATAAAACTTTGAAAATCCTGTTTAATAGCAGCTAAATAATTGCAAAAAAATGCTGTAAATAAAAAGTATGTAACGTTTATTTTTCTCTTTTAATTTTAACTTTGTAAATAAAAATAACCTTTGTTAAACGAGTTTAAACAAAGGTTATTTGGTTCTAAATAATAAGTAATTTCTTTTATTCTGTAATAACAGCCTCTTTAATTTCAAGAACTTCAATCTCAAAAATAAGATCTTTCCCCGCTAAAGGATGGTTACCATCGATAATAATACTTTCTTCTTTAACTTCAACGACCATCAAATTTATTTCTTGTCCCTCTGGTGATTTAGAAACTAATCCCATGCCAACTTCAGGTTCCATGTCTTGTGGAAGATCTTTTTTATTTACTTCTTGTATTAGGCTCTCATTTACTTCTCCATAAGCTTCCTCCTTAACAATGGAGATAGTTTTCTTTTCATGCAACTTCATATCAATTAAACCTTTCTCAAGTCCAGGTATTAATCTTCCTTGTCCTAAAGTAAACTCTATAGGTTCTTTTCCCTCCGAAGTATCAAAAACTTGACCATCAGATAATTTACCTGTGTAATTTACTTTTACTATGTTATTTCCTTTTACTTGACTCATACTATAATATTGATTATTAAAAATAAACTTTACATAACTCTTATGTAGCCCTATTTTTAGTTTTAAACTTACAAACTCCTATCTGCTAAAATCAAGCCAAAAAAGAATGGTAGAATACAAAATAATCTATAAATAAGGCGAAAACAAACACATTATAAGCCTAGCCTTACAAAGCCAAAATTAGTACCCGTATTTTTATTTAAATATTCTTAAATCTTAGGAAGCTATCGGCAACTTTGTCAGTTAAAGTTTAAAAGATATGCCAACTCTGTAAAAGAGAGAGTTTATAAAGTGTTGGAGAAATATTGTATTATTATGCAGAACGCTATTGAAATCAAAATACATTTTGATTGAATTTATCAAGTGTAGCTCATAAATGCAGAATCTCTTTACCAGTGCTTATTTAATAAAGCGATTCTTGGGTAATACTTTCCTATAAATGTAAACACATCAGAACAAGATACGTTTTTAACGGAAAGCTCAAAGTATGAAGTAACCATTTCTTTACTTTTTAAAGAGGAGTTTTCTAAATGTATAATATTTTAAAAGTAACTTAGATACTAAAAAATAACTATCGTTTCAAACACAAATAAAAAAAATTACTCATTTCGGATACAGAAAAAGCTCAAGTTTTAAACTTGAGCTTTTTTTTATGTTATCTTCTTCTTTTAGATTTCTGCTTAATAAATAAATTTAAACCTAATTTACTAAAACAATTTTTTCTATGTATTAAACACTCAACTCGATTAATTTAGGCAAATTGGGTGTTTTCTCTACAAATTCTTCTAACACTTTAAAGAAGTTTAAAATATCTTCTTTCTCGTTATTTGCATTAATTGTTACCAATCTAACAAAGGTATCTTCTTCAAAAGAACCAAAACCTACGACCGTAATTTGATGCTCGTACAAAGCAGTACAAAGCGCCATTGGATCTAAATTTTTATAATTGAAACAAACAGATATTGAATCCTCGAAGCTATATAATGTATAATCAGGATTGTTTCGAATATAGTCTAATGCAACATCTGCTAAATCAAATTGTTGCTCTACAATTTGTTCTAAACCTTTAGTACCTATCGATTTCCAAAGTGTCCAAAACTTTAAAGCATCATTTCTTCTTCCACATTGAAAAGAAGTTTTACCCAAGTTAAAATCATCTCCGTCTGTTTGATATAAATAATCTGCATCATTGCTAAACGAATCATGCAAATGTTTTTTATCATTCACTAAAATAATAGAGCAGGTTAATGGTGTTCCAAGCATTTTATGGGCATTGTAACTAAAAGAATTCGATCGCTCCACTCCTTTTACCAAATATTTATATTTCTCACTAAAAATAACACTCCCGCAATATGCACCATCGACATGCAACCAAATTTTATGTTTTTCGGTAATATCAGCTATTTCATCAATGGGATCAAAAGCACCCAAGACAGTGGTTCCTGCAGTTGCATTTACATAGGTTGGAATTTGCCCATTTTTAATATCTTCTAAAATTTGCTCTTCTAATTTATCAGGAATCATACGACCTTTAGAATCTGCTTTGATGTATCGAATATTATTTCTCCCTATCCCTGCAAAACTTGCGTTCTTCGAATTTGAATAATGACATTCTTCAGAAGTATAAATAATTAATGGTTTCGACATACCATTTAACCTGCAGGCAGGATCTTTTGCGTCACGTCCCATAATTAAACCCATATAATTACTCATAGATCCACCTGTTGGAAACGTGCCATTACTTTTAGCACCATATCCAATTAAACCGCAAGATTGTCTAATAATTTCTTGTTCAATACCAACTTGTGGACCTGCTACCTTATAAGTATACATGCTATTATTGAGCAAAACAGCTAATAAATCGCCTAAAACAGCTTTGCTTTGTCTTCCTCCAAAAAGTTGATTAAAGAATAAGTTTGTTGCGGTTTTTGGTGTTGAGGTTAGTACTTCACAAAGTAAAGATTTAAACGCATCATCAATCATTGCATCCTCATTAAGCGAAAGATCAAGTGCATCGTATAATTTGCTTGATGCTATTCTTTCTGCTACCGGATTTTGTACTTCTTCATTTAGTAAAACTTCAACAAGTTCATTAAATAAAGTTAAATCACTTTTTATATCAGACATTCTGTTTTTTCTCTTTTAATTTTAATATTAATTATGAAGTAGTATAATAAGACAAGTCCCTACTTACAAAAGTTTTTGAAGTTTCATTAAAAATGGTGCATTTACGAATTGGTTTTGCATATAAATGAAGTGACATGCTTTTTTTATTAGAGATGTTTTCTAAACGATGAAACCCCATAAAATCTTTCATATAGGTAATTTCATTCCCTTTTGAAATAGCAGATTTTACTAAATTTAAATTACCTGTTTCATCTGGTTTGTAAATCGTCTCTTTAAATTCACCATTGATAACTTTTACCCAACACTCTTCGCCTCCATGGTCGTGTATTGCTGTTCGATGTCCTTTACACCAGCAGATTAAAATCAATTCAAACTTTTCAGTATCTACAATACAATTTCTAGTGTAACATTCATCTGAAAATGAAGCATATTTCTTAAAAGCATTTTCTTTAAATTTTGTGGAGTGTATTATACGATTGTAAGTCGTCCTCTCTCCTTCTGAAAGGGCTATAATTAAATCGTCTATGGTTTGAAGTGTCTCTTTACTATTTTCGTTAAAATTCAAAATAATGCTTTGGTTTTTTTTGTTCATTTAATGTACAAATCCAAGGTCATTCCCTAAATCTAACTAAATAATTGATCTGACTTATTTTACAAATTCAATATAACAAATATAGTGAATTTTTAGCTTTTTTAATGTATTTTTAGTAATTTATAAAACTATTTAATCCAAAAAATTACCAAATATCCTATTTTTTTGTCTATTTTTCAATTTCTTAAAAACAGTATTTTTATGTGTTTTTTAAGATTTCTAAATAAATTTGAATAAATTAACCATAACGACCAAACACTATGCAAGACCAAAATTTCATAATCAAAATAGCTGTATTAGCAGTTTATGTTGGTATTTTATTTCTAATAGGAATTTTTGCTTCTCGGCGTATAAAAAGTATGAGTGACTATTATGTTGGAGGAAAAAAAATGGGCTTTTGGGCAGTTGCTTTTTCGGCAAGAGCAACGGGCGAATCTGGCTGGTTACTAATAGGACTCACAGGAATGGGTGCAATGGCAGGATATTCTGGGTATTGGGTTGTTGTTGGAGAGTTACTAGGTGTTTTTATTTCTTGGCAATTTATGGCAAAACGCTTCAAAAAAAGATCTGACGCCTATGGCGCTATTACAATTCCAGATTATTTACAAAGTCATTTTAAATCTTCAACGCATACGCTTCGAATTATAGCAGCCTCTGTTTTAGTAATTTTTATTGTTATTTATGTGGCTTCACAAATAGACGTCACAGGTGTTGCCTTTAAATCGATGCTAGGTATTGACTATAAAGTTGGTGCATTAATAGGCTTTTTTATTGTGCTTGCCTATATTTTTGTTGGTGGTTTTGTTGCAGCAGTTTGGTCTGATTTTTTTCAAGGATTACTCATGTTTTTTGGGCTGGTTTTATTACCAATCGTTGTTTGGTTTTCTATGGATCATGGCGCAGGAATCACAGCAGGATTAAATGCAATAGACCCGACACTAACCCAAGTAATGGGTAGAAGTAACGACGGTTGGATGAACCTTTTTACAATCTTAGGGTTTTCCATGATAGGACTTGGGTTCTTAGGTTCGCCGCAGGTATATGTCCGCTTTATGTCTATTAAGAACGAGAAAGAAATTGATAAAGGAAAATGGGTGGCAACTGCTTTTACTTTGTTTACAGATGCCGCCGCAGTAACTATTGGAATTCTTGCACGTATCTATTTTACAAAAGAAGGTCAAGATCCTGAAGCCATTTTAGGAAATCATGGCGAAGATGTTTTAAGTATGATCACTGAAGAATTCTTACCCACAATTTTAGTTGCAATCTTTGTGGCAATTGTTTTATCCGCAATAATGTCTACCATTGATTCTCTTTTGATATTAGCTTCGAGCGCAATTACACGAGATTTCTATCAAAAAATATTTAGACCAAATATAAAAGACGAGAGTCTAACGAAAATTTCTAGAATATCTACGGTTATTATGGCTTTTACGGCTTTAATCATTGCTATGGTTATGAACTATGTATCTCCCGATCGGCAAATGTTTTGGGTAATACTTTTTGGTTGGTCTGGAATTGCTGCTACCTTTTGCCCTGTAATTATTCTATCACTTTTCTGGAAAGGATACTCGGAAAAAGGAGCGATTGCCTCCATGATCTCAGGATTTATGGCTGTTATCATATTTAATTTTGTTTTTAAAGAAATGGATAGTATTGGGGAATATTTTGTAGCTATAGACGTACTAGCACCTTCTTTTGCGGTTGCCATGTTGGTTGGTTTTATTGTTTCAAAAAGATACCCTCCAAGAGCAGAAGCTATTGCAATGATCGAAGAAATTGATGCAACTATTGAAACGGAATAAATTCAATTTTTGAGTACGACAGTTAAAAATTAACTTGGTGTGCTATTCTAAAAATAAGAAAAGCTCAAGTTTTAAACTTGAGCTTTTTAATTTTATATAGTTTAGGCTACTGTTTGTTCCTTATCAGAATTACAGAGCTATAAAACTACGCTTTAAAAACAATCTTACGCATACGCAAGCTTGCTGGAGTAACCTCTAAATATTCATCTGCTTTAATATATTCCATATTTTCTTCTAAAGAGAAATCTACTTTTGGTGCAATTTTCATAGCTTCATCTGTACCAGATTTACGCATATTTGTTAATTGCTTTCCTTTAATTAAGTTCACAGCCATCTCATCTGACTTGCTGTTTTCTCCAATTACCTGACCAATATAAATTTCTTGATTTACATCAATAAAGAAGCGACCTCTATCTTGTAAACGATTTAATGCATAAGCAGTTGCTTTACCAGCTGCAGAAGAAACAATTGCTCCTTTTACTTCTTCAGTAAAGTCTCCTTTATAAAGTCCGTATTCACTAAATCTGTGGTTAATAATTGCAGTACCTGCTGTTGCAGTTAAGATTCTATTTCTTAAACCTATTAAACCTCTAGAAGGGATTGAAAATTCTAAATGTTGTAAATCTCCTTTAGGTTCCATAATTAACATATCTCCTTTTCTAAGAGACACTAAATTAATAGCTTTAGAAGCCATCTCCTCAGGCACATCAATAGACAATGTTTCCATTGGCTCATGTTTCTTACCGTCAATCACTTTAAGAATTACTTGTGGTCTCCCCACTTGTAATTCATATCCTTCTCTACGCATTGTTTCAATCAACACAGATAAGTGTAATACTCCACGTCCGAAAACGTTAAATTTATCTTCACTATCGGTAGTCTCTACTTTTAATGCCAAGTTTTTTTCTAATTCTTTAAACAGACGGTCACGAATATGACGAGAAGTTACAAATTTACCCTCTTTACCAAAGAAAGGAGAATTGTTAATCGTAAACAACATACTCATTGTAGGCTGATCTATTTCTGTTCTTGGCAATGCTTCTGGGTTTTCTAGATCTGCAATTGTATCACCAATTTCAAATCCATCAATACCTGTAATTGCACAAATATCTCCACAAGGTACTTTATCCACTTGAACCTTACCCATTCCTTCGAATACGTGTAATTCTTTTATTCTTACTTTTTTAGTAGTACCATCTGCTTTACATAACATATAATCTTTAGCTACTTCTAAATCTCCACGGAATACACGTCCAATAGCAATTCTACCTGTAAAAGCCGAAAAGTCTAATGAGGTAATTTGCATTTGTGGTGTTCCTTCGTTGTAAGTAGTTGCTGGAATTGATTCTAAAACGGCATCTAATAAAGGTATAATGTTGTCTGTTTGGTTTTTCCAATCAGTACTCATCCAATTGTTCTTTGCAGAACCATAAATCGTAGCAAAATCTAATTGTTCTTCAGTTGCTTCTAATGCAAACATTAAATCGAACACTTTTTCATGAACGATATCAGGAGTACAGTTTTCTTTATCTACTTTATTTACAACTACAATCGGAGTTAAACCTAAGTCAAGAGCCTTACCTAATACAAAACGAGTTTGTGGCATTGGTCCTTCGAATGCATCTACTAATAATAAAACACCATCAGCCATTTTTAATACACGCTCTACTTCTCCACCAAAATCGGCGTGACCAGGAGTATCAATTACGTTGATTTTTGTGCCTTTGTACATTACAGAAACGTTCTTAGAAAGAATTGTAATTCCTCTTTCACGTTCTAAATCGTTATTATCCAACAATAAATCTTTACGTTCTTTACGATCGTCTAAAATTTTTGCTTGATCTATAATCTTATCTACTAGGGTTGTTTTTCCATGATCGACATGGGCTATAATAGCGATATTTCTAATTTGATGCATGCGTGCTTTCTTAAATTTCGTGCAAAAGTAGTTGTTTAGATGCAATTTATCGAGATTCTAAGTATTTATTTTGTTTACTCCTTATGGATTTCTCCATATTTAAAAATTAAACACTAATTTTTCACTAATAATTATACCTATTTAAGTATTTCATAAGTTTTATGAAAAAAAATTGTTTTAATTTTAGATAACATTTAAGATAAGTGGAACTGAGTTACATCAAAAAAAAATATCCCATTTTCGATTAAGTATTTCTCGGTAGAAAGTTAAATAGAAATTATTACTATTTCAAAAAGTTAAAAAATTGGGTAATAGTCTCGCTATACTTCATTGATTTACGCTTTTATTAAAATATAAAAAACAAATAACTACCGCACTTTTAAGAGTTATAAAACACCATTTTCGAAGCAAGAATAGCTATTTTCTAATAAAGGGTAACTGCAAATTATTATGAAACATCTTCTTTAAATGCAGAGGGTAAAATATCTGGTATCAGTTTAATCAAGAGAGGTAATAGCAAAGCGCCCCCTGGAAGTAAAAAAACAGCTAAAGCAGGTATCGCCTTGCAAATATCTAATAACTGTATTTTAATTTTAGATTTCTCATCATCAGACAAATTAGAGTGTGTCGATTTTTTAATCAACTGAACCGCTTCTTTGCTTTGCTTTAGTTCCTGTCCAAGGCGTTTTTTATTTTTCGAAAGCAACTCTTTAATTTCATCTATTGTCGAATTCATTATAATTTTCTACGTTTCCGTTCTGTTTTTAAGAGGTTTAATTCTCTGCTCGTTTGACCAGCCACTGAGGTATTTTCCTCTGCTCTTCTAATCAAATAAGGCATTACATCTCTGACTGGGCCAAATGGCAAGTATTTGGCCACATTATACCCATAATCTGCTAGATTATAACTAATATTATCGCTCATACCGAATAATTGACCAAACCATAGACGACTGTCATTTTCTTTAATATTATGTTTTTTTGCCAACTCCATTACTAAATAAGAACTATCTTCATTATGTGTGCCAACAAATAATGCCATTTTTGGGTGCTCCATCATGTATTTTGTTGCCGAATCATAATTGATGTCAGAAGCTTCTTTATTTTCACAAATCGGAGAAGGATACCCTTTTTCTTCGGCTCTAGCTCTCTCTTTTTCCATGTATGCACCTCTTACTACTTTCATCCCAATATAAAAACCTTTCACTTTTGCTTTTTCGTGCAAAGCTTTTAGATAGTCCATTCTGTCATGTCGATACATTTGAAGTGTATTAAAAACAATGGCTTTTTCTTTGTTGTAGGTTTCCATTAATTCCTCTATCAATTCATCTGCAGCTTTTTGCATCCAGCTTTCTTCTCCGTCAATTAGTAGAGGCACATCTTTCTCTAAAGCTAATTTACACACTTTATGAAAACGAGCTACTACCCTATTCCATTCTTCTTGTTCAAAACTATTTAAAGATTTACCTTCAGATATTTTTTGATATAGCGCAAACCGTCCAAATCCTGTTGGTTTAAAAACAGCAAAAGGAATCGATTGTTTTTCTTCACAAAAATCAATAATTTTTAAAATTTTTTCTAAAGCTCCATCAAAACTTATTTCTTCATTTTTGCCCTCTACCGAATAATCTAGCACACTATGGACCTTGCCATTATTATACATATTTGCTATAATTGGCAAACAATCATCTTCATTAATACCACCACAAAAATGGTCGAACACTGTAGAACGAATTAGCCCTTCTATAGGTAAATGTGCTTTTAATGCAAAATTAGTTACAGCACTCCCTATTCTTACCATTGGCTGGTTTTGTATCATTCTAAACAAAAAATAACCACGTTCTAATTGTGAATCGGATTTTAGTGCGAAAGCAACTTCAGTATTGTCAAAAATTTTCATCTTAAAATATATTATTGGTAACAAAGATAGTTCAAGAGTGCGGATAATTCAATAATTTCTATTTAATTTGTACTCATAATAATTTTACTTATGAAAACCATACAAGCAGCAACATACCCTGTTCATTTCCAAAAAGATAGTTACCAAGAGCTCTCTAATTTAATTGATAAAAACAACTATTCTACTATTTTTATTTTGGTTGATGAGAATACTTTTGAGCATTGTTATCCTAAATTTATTCAAAATTTAGTAACGAACAAGCGAATTGAAGTCATAGAAATTGAATCTGGAGAAATCAATAAAAATATAGAAACTTGTGTTGGAGTTTGGAATGCCATTACCGAATTAGGTGGTGATCGTAAAAGTATTTTAATAACTTTAGGTGGCGGAGTAATTACAGATTTGGGTGGTTTCGTAGCTTCTTGTTTTAAACGTGGTATTGATTTTATTAACATACCAACCACCTTATTATCAATGGTTGATGCATCTGTTGGCGGAAAAACAGGTGTGGATTTGGGCGTGTTAAAGAATCAGATTGGGCTGTTTGCAAACCCTGAAATGGTTTTTGTAGATAGTACATATTTAGAAACAGTTTCAGACCGTGAAATTAAATCTGGAACAGCAGAAATTCTAAAATATGGAATTACGTATGATATAAAATTATTTAATGAAATAAAGGATAATAAAAATTTAAAAATCAGTGACTTAATATTTAGATCTATAGAAATAAAAAACGAAGTTGTTTTACAGGATCCTAAAGAACAAAATTTGCGTAAAATTTTAAATTTTGGTCATACTTTAGGACATGCAATTGAGTCTTTTTACTTAGAATCTAAAGAGAAAGAAAACCTTACTCATGGGGAGGCAATTGCTATCGGAATGGTTTGTGAACTTTATATGTCTTTAAAATTATTAGAATTTCCTGTAGAAAAACTAAACGAGGTAAAACAGGTTGTTTTATCCATTTATAATAGAACACTTCTTTTAAAAGATGATTTTTATAATATAATAGCGCTGCTAAAGCATGATAAGAAAAACATTAACGGACAAGTAAATTTTGTCCTCTTAAGGGATTATGAAGACTTTAAACTAGATTGTATCGTTTCTGAAGCGCTAATTATTGAAAGTATGGAATTTTATAATCTATAGATTTCTGTAGAAAAGAATAGAACAAAAAAAATCCTACTACTTTTGAAGTAATAGGATTTTTTATTTTATGGAGCTTTTTTAACTCTATATTTTTTTCACTTTTACCGCGTTCATTCCGCGCATTCCTTTTTCAAGTTCAAAAGAAACTTTATCATTCTCAGCGATTTCATCAATTAAACCACTAACATGAGTAAAATATTTTTCACCATTTTCATGGTCAATAATAAAACCAAAACCTTTTGAAGAATCGAAGAAATTAACTTTACCTTTTCTCACAGGATCTTCCTCCGGCAAGTCTTCTTTTTTAGTTACTGAAATCTGAATATCTTCCAATTCATATTCTACTTTTAAATCTGGATCTGGTGGAGTATCTGTTAAATTCCCATTATGATCTACATAAGCAAACTGAATTCCCGCTGGCCCATTTTCTTCTCTGTCCGCTTTTCTAGCGTCCATTTTCTTTTGCTTGTCTAAACGTTTTTTTAAACGTTTCTTTTCTTTTTCACTTTTACTAAATGTTTGTTGCGATTTTGCCATTAAAAAATATAAGAGTTTTAAATTATTGTTTCTGATAAGATAAAATACCTAACTGGAAATTCAAAACCAAACTAACGCTAACTAGTGTAATGACTGGAGTGTATTCTTTCTTATCATGCAAAGATAACACTTATTCAGGAATTATTCTGCATTGAATTGCCTCAGATGTTAAAAAATTATTAAATACTATTAAAAAATAAAGTTTTTAATAGTATTACTATTACATTTGCAGTTGAATTAAAAGTATGAAAAATTTATTATCTGTATTAAAAATTTCAGTTCCTGATAAAATTTTTATCAAAGATCCAGAAACATCAGAACTGGGTAAAAGAATTATTGAGCAAAGTATCGTTTTAATCAATGAAATAGGTTTTGATAGTTTTACTTTTAAAAAGCTAGGAATTAAAATTGGATCTAATGAAAGTTCGATTTACCGCTATTTTGAAAGCAAACACAAACTACTTCTATATTTATCGTCTTGGTATTGGGCTTGGTTAGAATATCAATTAGTTATTGAAACTTTTAGTATTGCGGATCATTTAGAAAAGCTTCAAAAAGCAGTTACTATTGTTACAAGAACCGTAGAAGAAGACACTAATTTCTCTCATATTAACGAGATTTTATTATACCGAATTATTGTAAACGAAAGTTCTAAATCTTATTTAACAAAAGAAGTGGACAGAGATAATATAG
>Ga0302131_1000688_pt1 | contig 19867 bp, 17 predicted proteins | sample CB9_20m_MG_FD_203105 | JGI IMG/M metagenome (GOLD analysis project Ga0302131, IMG submission 203105) | Marine microbial communities from Western Arctic Ocean, Canada - CB9_20m | ecosystem: Environmental > Aquatic > Marine > Oceanic | place: Canada: Western Arctic Ocean | collected 2017-09-19
CACACGGCCAATCATGTTTTTAACACCATTTTCTCTCACAATACCATCTGTTGCATAAGCCCCATCTGGTATAACCACTTCTGGATTAATAGTTTTCAAACCAACTAGCTTCCAACGAGAAGGGTCCACCATATTAGAACGCAAGTGAGCACGCTTTCCTAAGAAATCATCTTTCTTTTTTGATATAGCCCATTGTAGGTTTAGATCTTGAGGGATTACAGTACCGTCAGTTTCATCACCAATCATAATGAAGCCTTTTTCTGCACGCATCACGTGCAGACATTCTGTGCCATATGGTTGAATACCATATTCTGCACCAGCTTTCATGCACATATCCCAGAAGGCTTGGCCATCTGAGGCAGGTACAGCTACCTCATAAGAAAGTTCACCCGAAAACGAAATACGGAAAGGGCGTGCCTTTATACCACCAATCTTACCCTCAACAAAAGTCATGAATGGCAATGCTTCCGCTGAGACATCCATACCCCCTAATTTTTCTAAGACTTTACGAGCATTAGGGCCAACTACTGCAATTTGCGCATACTGCTCAGTGACGTTTGCAGTGTAAACTTTCCAGTCCCACCATTCAGTTTGCAGCCATTCTTCCATCCACGTGTGGATGCGGTCAGAGCCCCCAGATGTTGTATGACATAAAAAAGTTTCTTCATCTAATCGTGCAACTACACCATCATCAGATAAAAAGCCATTCTCAGTACACATAAGTCCATAGCGACAACGCCCAATCTTTAAATTTGACATCATGTTTGTGTATAGCATGTCTAAAAATTTACCTGCATCAGGTCCTTTTACGACAATCTTACCCAAGGTCGAAGCATCTAATAATCCAACATTATTGCGGGTATTTAAAATTTCTCGTGTAACTGCCTCTTGCACATTTTCACCTTCTTGCTGGTAGCAGTATGGACGGCGCCAATCAGCAACCGGCTCAAAGAATCCTCCATTATCTTTTATCCACTGATGAATCGGCGTTTTACGAATAGGTTTAAACAATTTACCACGGGCATCACCAGCAATAGATCCCATAGAAATCGGGTGATAAGGAGGGCGAAATGTTGTTGTCCCAACATTTGGAATATCAGCATTCAAACTATCTGCTAAAATTGCCAATCCATTAATATTTGATAATTTGCCCTGATCCGTTGCCATGCCAAGTGTTGTGTAGCGTTTAGTATGCTCAACACTCTCGTACCCTTCGAGAGCCGCCAGACGTACATCAGAAATTTTTACATCATTTTGGTAATCCAAAAAGGTCTTAGTTTGTAACTTTATAGACATGCCTTGAGGCATTTGCCAAATTTGTTCTATTAGAGCCTCTGGCTCTGCAAATGCTTTTAGAGGTATTGATGCTGTAGGTTTGTAACCTATTTCTTTTAACGTTTTACGGCATTGAGAGATGGCATCTTGCATTGAGCTTTTAGCATCTAAATATCCATTAGCTGTACCACCAACTATTACAAAGCCAGTTCCATCTGCCCCTAATGGAGGTCGTTTTGGATCTGGTCGGAACATTGCTTGATTAGCGTCCCAATTTAGCTTTCCACCACAATGTGACCACAAATGTACAATAGGTGACCAGCCACCTGACATAGCTACTACATCACATTTAATTTCTTCTAATGGAACACCCTCGCCTGCCTGCAAACAAATTGAAACGCCTGTAACATTTCTGGACCCTTTTACTTTAGAAATCCCCATACCAGTCTCAACGCGAATGCCCATTTTACGAGCTTGGTTTGGCAAAGCACCGTCTACTGAAACTCGAGCATCTAGAATCACTGCTACCTTTAGACCGACCTTAACTTGTGCAATGGCTGTACGATATGCATCGTCATTATTAGTGGCAAGAACCATGACATCTCCACAAGAAGTGCCGTAATCAACGATATAATCACGTACAGCGCCTGCCAGCATTACTGCTGGAATATCATTACCAGCAAACGATAATGGGCGTTCAATTGCACCAGTGGTAGTGACGATACGCTTAGCACGTATGCGCCATAAACGATGCCGTGGCCCATTTTTTTCTGGCGCATGATCAGTTAAACATTCATAGCCTGTAGCCCACCCATGATCATATACCCCAGCACCCATAGTACGAGCACGCAATGTAACATTAGGCATTTTTTTTAATTCACTTAACGCATTTTTAATCCATTTTGAACTGTCTTTATCATTGATCAAAACATCATCAACAGGTGCACGACCTCCCCATGTGTTTGTTTGCTCTAGTACTAAAACTTTGGCACCAACGCGGCCAGCCTCAAGAGCTGCAGCCAATCCAGATGTACCACCCCCTACAATTAAAACATCAACATGAGCATAAAAATACTCATACCTGTCGTCATCTTTTTCTGTTGGCGCAGCGCCCAAACCTGCGGCTTTGCGAATAAAAGGTTCAAACATATGTTTCCAGGCAAATCGTGGAAACATAAATGTTTTATAGTAAAATCCCGCTGGAAAAATGGGGCTCATAATGCGATTAACACCACCAATATCAAATTCTAATGAAGGCCATGCATTTTGACTTTTTGCATTTAATCCATTAAATAATTCAGTGGTTGTTGCGCGTTGATTAGGCTCAAATTTACCACCACCACCTAAACCGACAAGTGCATTTGGCTCTTCAGGGCCAGATGCAACTATGCCGCGTGGACGGTGGTATTTAAATGAGCGACCAACCAAAGTTTGTCCATTAGCCAAAAGCGCAGAGGCTAATGTGTCACCTTTAAATCCAGTCAAACGCTTCCCATTAAAGGAAAACTCTACCAACTTAGTACGATCAATTAGACGGCCACCTGTAGATAATCTTGTGCTCATTTTACAAAACCTTCCCACTCAGGGCGTTTCTTTTTTATTTTATTTATAAGAGATTTTGGCGGTACCAATGATTGGGCAGAATAAGTTCCGAATACTTCCAACGTCACAGTACACCGCGCAACATTAAACCATTTCCCACATCCAAAAACGTGACGCCAGCGCTCAAAATGAACGCCTTTTGGATTGTGGCGCATGAACAGATAAGTTTCCAAATCATCATCAGATGCTCCAGTGCCAAACCGTTCAATATGGGCCTGCCCATCACAGTGCAAGTCGGTTTCATCAGCTGTAATCTCACAATTAGGACATTTAAGATTCAGCATTTTATACCTCGCTCAAAAAGTAATTATCAATTTTTTTCATCATCATTTGATCGTATCCAAACATTGATCAATAGTATTCTTTGCTTGGCGTAACATTTCCAGATCTACAGTAATTTTATCTTTCAAACGCAACAAATTAAACTCTACATTTTGACTATTAGCAACTCTCTGGTCAAAACCTGCCAGGTCAGTGTCCTCAGTAAATGGTAATGCAAAAGTGTTATTAACAAGTTGTAATTCACGGAAAATGAATGGCTCATCATCAAAGCGAATGGTTAAAATATCATTAGCTTGCGCTGATTTAATACCCGCGTTGCCCACCACTTGCCATCGGTCACCACTTTTTAATTTATAAGTAGCAAAAAATGATGGTATGCCATTAGCGGATGAAGTACTAATAGTCGCCCAACAAACTTTTGATGACTCAACTTTAGTAATCTGAACTTGGCCTGATGTTTCATAAATTTCCATGGAGTTATTTTGTGCTATTGCCATAGATCCAAAAGAAATCATTCCTAAAATAAAAATAATATTTTTCATTAGTGTGCTACTCCTGCGGCAACGCTTTCATCAATAAAGCGGCCCTCTTGAAAACGGTTGAGACCAAATTGAGCACCCAAACCAGTTTGCTCATCCTTGGCCATTAATTCTGCCATTGCCCATCCTGAACCTGGGATTGCTTTAAATCCACCTGTTCCCCAACCACAATTTATGAAGCAGCCTGATAATGGTGTTTTTGATATTATTGGAGACCGATCACCTGTTACATCAACAATACCTCCCCAGTGTCGCAGCATTTTCAATCTGCTAACCATTGGGAAAGTTTCAATCAGAGCGCGCACAGTTTCTTCTAAATGATGAAATGAGCCGCGCTGCGTATAATTATTAAAGCCATCAGTCCCCCCACCAATAACCATTTCGCCTTTGTCAGATTGTGACATATAGCCATGTACGGTGTTAGCCATTACCACAACGTCCATACAGGGCTTAATTGGCTCTGAAACTAGCGCTTGAAGTGCAACTGATTCTAGTGGAAGTCGGAAACCTGCCATTTCAGCCAAATGTCCAGAGTTTCCAGCCACAACAATGCCAAGTTTTTTGCATTTTACATTGCCTTTGGAGGTTTGTACGCCCATCACCTTACCACGTGACTGCATCACACCGGTAACTTCACATTGCTGAATAATATCCATTCCCATTTCTGAACAGGCACGTGCATATCCCCATGCAACTGCATCATGGCGAGCAGTGCCGCCGCGTGACTGCCACAAGGCGCCCAATACAGGATAGCGTGGACCTGAAAGCTCAATGATAGGACATAATGCTTTAACTTTTTGTGGCCCTATATATTCTGTTTTAACACCCTGTAATTTGTTTGCGTGTGCAGTGCGCTTATAGCCACGAATTTCCGCCTCAGTTTGAGCCAACATCATAACTCCACGTGGACTAAACATGACATTATAATTTAAATCTTGTGACATTGTTTCATAAAGAGATCGCGCTTTCTCATAGATTGCAGCGGATGGATCCTGAAGGTAGTTTGAGCGAATAATTGTAGTATTACGCCCAGTGTTACCTCCACCAAGCCAACCTTTTTCAATTATGGCAACATTAGTAATTCCATAATTTTTACCAAGGTAAAACGCGGTTGCTAATCCATGCCCACCTGCCCCAATGATTACAGCATCATATTCCTTTTTCATCTGTGGCTTTGCCCATGCTCGCTCCCATCCTTGATGATAAGAAAGTGCATTTTTAGCTATAGCAAAAGCAGAATAACGTTTCATGGCATAGTTACCTTCAATCAAAAATTTGGCATTATTGTCAGTATGACATATTACAATGTCAATCCAGACAAAAATACGTTTCGATTCATAACATAACCGACATTTTTTAAAAAAAGAAACTTAACTAAATGAAAAATATGGCTACGTAGTTAAATTTTATGACTCCACTTTGCCTCTTCACAAGTTTAGATAATAAGTTGAAGAGGATTTCTATATGATTTGGTTCTTAGGCACTGCTGCATGTTTAATTTGTACTGGTTTTATTGTACGATCTATTTTACGGCCCAAAACAATCGATATAAGTGCTGCAACAAAAGATTTAGCATTGTATAAAGATCAGTTGCGAGAAGTTGATAGCGATTTAACCCGTGGAGTTTTAAACGAGGCAGACAGTGAATCTGCCAAATTAGAAATCTCACGGCGAATTTTGGCAGCTGATAAACGTGCCCAACTGGAAACACTGGCAAATCCAGCTCCAATCATTGTCAATAAACTGTTAGCAGTTTTTATAATAATATTAGTTTTAACTGGCTCATTAGGCATTTATGCTAGCTTGGGTAAACCCAACCTACCAGATCGCCCCCTAGTTGCTAGATTAGCCGCCGCCCAAGAGGCCCGCGCGCAACGCGCAAGCCAAGAAGATGCTGAAATTAAGGTTCCAGATGAAAAAGTTAATGTTCCAGAAGATTATTTAGAATTAGTCAGAAAACTTCGCGAAGCTATCCAAAAGCGACCCAATGATGAACAAGGTTTACGTTTGCTTGCCTTACATGAGTTTCGCTTAGGTAAATATCGTGCTGCTCGAAAGGCACATACGCGCATCATGAAAATTGTTGGTGATAAAGCAACTGCTAAAGATTATATTGATTTTGCAGAAGTTATGATTTTCGCTACCAATGGCTATATTTCACCTGAGGCAGAAATTACTTTGAGCCAAGCATTAAGATTAAAACCAAATGATGGGCGTACACGCTACTACTCAGGACTAGCAATGGCACAAAATGGGAGAGCTGATGTGGCCTACAGGCTTTGGGAAGGGTTACTCAAAGAAGGACCACAAGATGCACCATGGATCCCATTAATAAAAAGCCAAATCGATGATATTGCTCGTTTAGCCGGAATTAATATGTCAAATCAACCCCTCCCGGGACCAACTACAGATCAAATCAATGCGGCATCAGAAATGACAGAAGACGATCGAAAAAATATGATCAGGGGAATGGTTTCTGGCTTAGGCGAACGCTTAGCATCAAATGGTGGAACAATGAATGAATGGGCGCGATTAATTCGTGCTCTGGGGGTGCTAGGGGAAACAGCCCGTGCTTCAGAAATTTGGCATGAAGCAAAAGATGTTTTTAGAGCCAATCCAAAAGCTTTAACTCTCTTACTGGAAGCAGCACAAGCCGCTGAGATTTCTCAATGAGTTATTACGATGATTTTATTACATTTGCAGGTTCAATCCCAAAATTCAAATCTTTGCTAGGGTTAGATTTAGGAACAAAAACTATAGGAATTGCAGTTTCTGATACTTTGTGGTCAATCGCAACGCCACGGGAAACAATTAAACGCAAAAAATTTGGTCTTGATGCTGATGCCCTAGAAGTCATTATTAAAAATACAAATGCAGGAGGCATTGTATTAGGACTTCCTATGAATATGGACGGAAGTGAAGGGCCCCGATGTCAGGCAACACGGGCATTTGCCCGCAATCTAGCTGCACGTTGTGATTTGCCTATTGGTTTTTGGGATGAAAGATTATCAAGCATAGCAGCTGAACGAGCAATGCTTGAGGCTGATATGAGTCGAGCAAAACGAGCAAATGCCATTGACCACGTCGCTGCAAGCTATATTCTTCAAGGCGCCTTAGATCGCATTGGAAACCTTGCATAATGGATGAAGTTTGGAAACGTGAAGAGGTCGAAAGTCCTTGTACAAAGCTATGTATAATCCACCCTGAAAGTGGTTTTTGCATGGGTTGTTACCGGACAGGCGATGAGATTTCAATGTGGTCAAATATGACCCCTGCTGAACGGCGCGCCAAAATGTTAATATTACCTGCACGTCGTAAATCAGTTAAAGGTAAACGACGTCAGCGAAATTAATAGGTAATTAATTAACCCAAAATGCTTCACGCAACATGTTTGATGCAACTAGAATCAAAAATAATGCAAATACCCGCTTTAAAGTCTTAACATTTAATTTATGAGCTAATTTTGCTCCCATAGGCGCAGTTATCATCGTCATCGAAATTATTACTAAAAATGCAGGGATATTAACATATCCAATTGTCATCGGTGGCTTGCCTAACATAGGAGGTTCTGTGATTAGGAATCCAATGGCACTAGGAAATGCAATTGCAAGACCAAAACCTGCAGCAGTTGCAACTGCTTTATGTATTTTAATCTTATGCAAAGTCATAGTTGGGACTGCAAAACTGCCCCCACCAACGCCCATTAACACAGACAAGAAGCCTATCATTGAGCTAAGCACACCACGACTTACTCCCGTGGGCATTTTATCCGCGATGTGCCAGTCACTTCCACTAACTGCCATATAAACTCCAAGAAAAAAGCCTAATATTCCAAAAATTATTGTTAGAGTATTAGATGGCAGTTTGGCTGCAACAAATACCGCAATCATTGCACCAAACATAATACCAGGAGCCCACGATTTAAGAATACTCCATTCAACCAGTCCTTTTTTATTATGGCTTAAAACTGATCGAATCGATGTAAAAACAATAGTTGCTAATGATGTTGCAACGCAAATTTGCATTAGTTGAGGGTTATCATATCCCAATCCAGAAAATGCATAATAAAACGCAGGCACTAGAACGATCCCGCCACCTACTCCTAAAAGTCCTGCCAAAATTCCAGCAAATGCGCCTATGGCTAAAAGCATAAAAAGTGTTGGTAGAAATATTAGAAGGTCTTGCATGATAAATTCCAATTCTAATAAATATTAACCATCTTGGGCTACACTTTGCAATCTTAATGTAGCAGTTAAGGCCCTCTCGATCACATCAATTCCAGCCCCTTTGATATGTGCTTCTTCTGATAAAGTACGCTTCCAAATCCGCGCACCTATTTGGCCTGCAAATAGTCCAAGCATATGGCGTGTTATCTGATTAATACGCCCACCTAAATCCAAATGACTTTGTATATATGGCAACATTTCACGAACAATATTAGAAGGTGTTTTTGATGGGGTATCATGCCCAAACAACGTATCTGCATAAGCTAATATTTCCATTGGGTTGTGATATGCAACACGTCCAATCATTACACCATCTAATCCTCTGTTGATTTGCTTAACAGCATCAGAAAATGTTTGTAATCCACCATTTAAAATAATCTCTAAATCTGGTCTACTTTTTTTAATCTTATGCACAAGTTCATAGTCTAAGGGTGGTATATCTCGGTTTTGTTTCGGAGAAAGTCCACTTAACCAAGCTTTTCTGGCATGAATGGTGAATGAATTCACCCCAGAATTTGAAACTTTTTCAATAAATTTAGGCAAAATTTCATGAGGTTCTTGATCATCAACGCCGATCCGACACTTTACTGTAATTTCAGCACCAGTTGACGCATCCGTCATTGCTCTTACACATTCCGCAACTAAATCAGGTTCCTTCATTAAACAGGCACCAAATCGGCCTGACTGAACCCGATCAGATGGACAGCCTATGTTTATATTGATCTCGTCATACCCCGCATCACATCCCATGCGCGTAGCTTGAGCAAGTTGATTTGGATTAGAGCCCCCGAGTTGAAGCGCAATGGGGTGTTCAAGATCATTAAATTCTAACAAACGATCCGCATCACCATGAATTAAAGCTGGTGCAGTTACCATTTCTGTATACAGCAGTACATCTTTAGATATCAGTCTATGTAAATAGCGGCAATGACGGTCGGTCCAGTCCATCATTGGGGCGACAGAAAGTGTTCTATTTATTAAATTCACGGATGACCTACTAATATTATTGGATATATTTAGAATGTTTTAATGAATCTGATTCATAAATAATAGTGCGAATTAGCTTTATTAGAAATTGCCCAAGAAGTTTGTGCAGGTAACAGTAAATCAAAGAACTTTTATAAAGCTATTTAATTTGCAATGAAATTTATTCTTTGCATGAAATTGGGTGTACCAAATAAGTGGCCAAAGTAAATTTTATCTAATAACTAAACGCTACGTATTCTATTATACACAGCGCACTAATGAAAACATTTAGGCCTACTTTCATACACACAGGAGCATCAAATCTCTTCATTAGGCCAAGTCCTAATCCACAAAGGTTATCTTTTAAACTTTCCCGTTGAATGACTGAAATCCAGGGTAAAATGCGACTTAAGGTCGTGAAGTTTAAAGCTGTTCAAGGATCTTGAGTAATATTTAGCGTAAAAACAATAAAAATGTCGATTCTTTAAAGTATTATTTTAATCCTAATAACAACCCACCACCTGGTGCTATTGCATCTAGCTTTAGGGCATTCAAAATAGACCAAGTTGTTGCAACTGAAGCAGATAATGTTGGCAATCCAGATAATTTTTCAATTTTTTCTATTGCTGGTAATGACGGCATTTGCACACAAGCAGATGCAACAATACCATCTATTCCTCTTGTATCTAGTTTTTTCCATAGGTCCGCAGGAGCATTGGGATCTTGAGCTGCAACTTCTAAATTATTAGGTATTTCTAATGCCAAAAAATCTTGGACTTCAATACCTTGATCTTCAATATAATCAACTACTAGCTTTGTTAATGGTTTCATATAAGGGCATATAATAGATACCTTTTTAATATTCATGGAATGTATCGCATCCACAAGCGCACCGGCAGAATTTATTGAAGGTGATGGCATTCCATTTTCTTTTGTTGCTTCAAATAAACGCTTTTCAGAAGTCTTATGATATCCATAGCCGCGGCTCATAATTGCTACTAGGCAGGCATATGCTTGCACCTCAACTGCAGCATCAGATAATTCTATAGCGCAACGTACGCTTTCGTCGTCCATGCGTTCCAACTCTTCCTTTACAACACTTTTCATTCTCATTCTTGACGAATGAAAGGTAAATCGATCTGATAATATAGCTTCACGGTTACGTAATAAAGCTGGTATTTCAGTCTCCATAGTAACATTTGAGCTTGGTACAATAAGGCCTACTCGGCGATATTTAGGTATCATAATTTTAGTCCTTCATAATTTTGTTTCAACGTGCGAGCCCCATCATTTTATCAGGCAACCAAGTTGCAAGGCTTGGAAATACACAAAGTAAGATGATTGCTAGAACCATACAGGCCACAAAAGGAAGTGACCCTGCTAATATAGTTTTAAGAGGGATATCTGGCGCAATGCCATTAATCACATAGAGGTTTAGTCCAACTGGTGGCGAGATTAAGCCAATTTCCATATTAATGGTTAGCACAACGGCAAACCAAATCGGATCAAAACCTGCAATGGTGATTATGGGCAATAAAATAGGCGCTGCCATTAATATTACAGCAACTGGGGGTAGAAAAAAGCCTGCAATCAAAAGAAAAATATTAATAGCTATCATTAATACCCATCGATTTACATCTAAAGTTCCAATCCATTCTGCAATCGATTGCGTAATGTACAGACTTGAAAGCATATAAGAAAACACACCTGCAGCTGCGATAATAAATAAAATCATTACGCTTTCTTTTGTGCTGTCACGCAAAACCTGCCACAAGAGACGAGGATGCCAGAGTTTGTAAATAATCATTGCTATTAATAGACATAGCAATGCGCCGACAGCAGCAGTTTCAGATGGCGTCGCAATACCGCCATACATCGCATATAATACTCCAAGGATTATCAATATAAAAGGTATTACGCGAGGTAAAATTTCAAACCTTTCCTGCCAAGAGTATGAACGCGACGACAACAGTGCAGTATTTCCTGATTTCCATGTTGAATATAAAGACCATGCCATAAATAAAATCACGAGTAACAAACCAGGAATTACACCTGCTAAAAATAAGCGGCCAATGGATGTTTCAGTTGCAATACCATAAACGATCATGGTTACAGATGGTGGAATTAGAATTCCTAATGTACCGCCTGCTGCGATAGAGCCTGCGGCAACTCCATCAGGGTATCCACGTTTACGCATTTCTGGGATACCCATCTTCCCAATAGCTGCACAAGTAGCGGGACTTGATCCAGACATAGCAGCAAATAAAGCACATGCTCCAAGATTTGAAATCACTAATCCACCTGGAACTCGCGTTAGCCATCGTTCCAAAGCTTCATAGAGGTCTGCGCCAGCTCGGGTTGATGCTATCGAAGACCCCATAATGATAAACATGGGAATCGATAAAAGTGCAAAACTATCTAATTTACTAAATAAAATTTCAGGCATTAATTCAAGTGAACGAAGCCCATCAAAAGTAATTAAAAATCCAGCAGAGACAATCAATAAACCAATTGCAACTGAAACCCCAGAAAAAAGTACTACAATGGTTGAGATTGCGACCAGTGCACCAAGAAATAAAGGATCCATTAGTTTGCCTCCAAACCGAAAGGCGCATCTATCTTCAAGATAACAGCAACCAAGTCAGCTATAAATTGTAAAAGTAAAAGAGAGAAGCCAACTGGCAGAGCAAAGTACGGAATCCACAAGCGAACAGCCCATATTGTGTCTGATGTCCAACCTTTTGACCAGGCAAGGTGCCAGTAATCATAACCATAATAAACCATGACAGCCACAATAGTTGATGAGAGGCTCAACGTAAAAATACTAAGACAGTAACGTAATCGAGGGGAACACATTATTGGAATTAAGTCCACATTCACATGCCCTCGCATACTTTGTACATAAGGTAAGCCTATGAGTGTTGCCGTAACCATTAAGTACACAACCATTTCAGTTTGCCAAACAGTCGAACCATTCAAAACAAATCGAACAAAAATCATCTGACATGTAATAAAAACTGATAACAGTATCATTCCAGCCGAGATCCAACCTGAAAGTGTAGAGATAGCTGCTACTATTCGCAGAAACCGGTTGTTGCCTGTCTTAGATTCTACAGCGGAGCTAACACTTGTCATCAAATTTTCCTTAAATAAGAGAATGGGCAGCAATATAAACTACTGCTGCCCAAAAAAATTAATCTACAGATAACGCCAAATCAAGTAGCTCTTGTCCACCTGGAACATCTGCAACAAACTTTTTGTAAGATGTTTCTTTAGCAATCGCGCGCCATGCTTCAAAGTCTGCTGGAGACATGTTTGCAATCTCAACACCTGCGTCTGCAAACACTTTAACAGATGCAGCGTCTTGCTTCTTAGCTTCTTCTAAATAGTATGTTTGAGCCTTTGCAGCCCCTGCTCTTAAAGCAGCTTGTTGTGCGTCTGATAAACTTTCAAACTTTGATTTATTCATCAACATTGGCTGATACATGAACCAAAGCGCGATATCGCCAGCAGGTGTATAGCATTTTACCTGCTCATAAATACGATAAGAAACAAATGAAGATGATGATGTGTTTGCAGCGTTTAAGACGCCTGTTTGCATCGCAGAATAAATTTCTGATGATGCCATTGAAGCAATAGATGCACCTGCACCCACCAACATTTGCTCAAACGCTTTACCAGCGGCACGTGTTTGCAAGCCTTTTACATCGTCAGGATGCTTAATGCATTTATCTTTACCAACAAAGCCACCTGCAAGATAACCATGCACAAGAACCATTACATCATCATCTGCCATCTTTTGTTCAAGGACAGACATAAATTCTGAAGTATTAAGTCGGGCTGCGTGATCGTGGTTTTTAACCAATCCCGGCATTAGAGTTAGGTTGAAAGCTGGTTGTTGTCCGCCCGCATAACTTAGTGGGAAAACAGTCATATCTAATTGGCCACGGCTTAGCGGTTTATACTGCTCACGTGGCTTGAAAAGTGATTTTGATCCAAATATCTTAATCTCGAGATCAACATTTGCAGCAGCGACTTCATCTGCAACTATTTGCGCCACTTTATGCCGGACATCTTTAGTTGACCATTGATGAGATAGGCGGAGTTCTTCAGCTTGCGCTATGCCACTTGCAGCAAGTGTGAATGCCGCTGTCGCGGCCATTAAAGTTTTTCTCATTCGTTCCTCCCAAAACAAATATACTAAGAGAATCAAAGTATATTCGATTATAATGCATTATATGTATACAGATACAATCTATAAAAATACATAGGATTGCATATTGCATCCATTTAGAAGATTCTGTTATGATAAATATAACAAAAACAGTGAACTAAGATGGCGCGCACAGCTGATAAATTAATTTCTAATATTAGAAGAGAAGTATCCTCGGGTATTCTAAAACCTGGAGATCAACTAGAAGTTAATGCACTTGCTGAAAGATTTGGAGTATCCAGAACCCCAATTAGAGAGGCCATTCGAGCGCTTGTTGATTACGGCGTCCTAGAAACTCGCCCCAGAAAAGGTTCATTTGTAAGAATATTAAATGCAAAGCAATTGTTTGATTTGTTTCAAGTTGCCGCTGAATTAGAAGGCATGGCATGTAGGCTGGCTTCACTGTCTCTTACAGAATGTAGTGTTAAAGCAATAGGACTTGAGTTAGCGAAGTGTAAAAAAGCTGCTGAAAAAGAAAATAATATTGAGTATGCCATGGCTAACTTGGGCTTTCATACTGCTATACATAACGCTAGTGGAAATGATTGGCTTATAGAGCAATTAAGACAGCTACAAATAAATTTAAATTCATACAGAACTATGCCATATAAAATTCGAGGTAGAATCCAAAAATCCACAGATGAACATAGAGTTATTTGTGATGCCATACTTTCTGGTGATGGAGACACCGCATGTAATTTGATGCGCGATCATATGATGTTACAAGGCAAAAGATTACCAACAATCATTGCAACACTTGAGCAGCAAAAAAAATAATATCCTAATGTTTTAATTACATAATAAGAATGAAAATAATAATAGCATAAATCATTATTGCAATCAGTTTGTACATGGCAAAACGGCTACCAAACAAACATCATTTAAATGCAGCTCCAACCCTAAACGCTGGAAATCAAAAGATCAGGACACCTGGGAACTATACAAAGAGGCTTTAAATAGAACATGCAAATCTTAAAGTCGTAGTTCCGCTGGCTATATTGAGAATAGGAATTCATATTGAGTTAACTGCTTCTAACATTACTGATATTGGAGTAATCATACTATTTCATGGGCCCAAAGTTAGGCATCAAAATCCACTTTATGGAACCAAGAACTTTAATAGAACTGAATTAACTTTAGCCAATATTACACATCATTGCACTACCGAACGCTTCGAAAAGTGGCTTAGATACATTATCTTGAGACGCGTTCCATTCTGGATGCCACTGAACCGCATATGCAAAATTAGTAGCATTTTCTACACGAAGAGCCTCAGGAGTACCATCTGTTGCGTAGCCTTCAATTATTATTCGGCTACCAGCGTCCTTAATCCCCTGCCCATGAAGGGAGTTCGTTGTCACAATATCTTTACCAAAAATTTTTGCAAAATGTCCACCTGGGACTAGTTCAACATCATGCCGCATCGCAAATTTTTCATCTATAGTACCATCAGGAGGCATACGGTGATTCATGCGCCCTGATATTTCACGTATTTCCGGGTGTAAAGATCCACCGAAAGCAACATTAAATTCTTGAAATCCTCGACAAATACCCAGAATTGGTACCCCTAGCTGAACACAAGAACGAATTAATGGAAGAGTTACGGCATCACGATCACGATCAAAAACACCATGCGCCTCGGTTTCTGCTTCTCCATATTCACTTGGGTGGATATTGGGACGGGCTCCAGTTAACAAAATACCATCAAAACGTTCACAAAGCTCATCTATATTAGTAATAGCTGGTAAAGCAGGAAATATTACCGGCATTGCCTTAGTAACATTATAAATAGCCTCAAGATTAGCTGTACCCGCAAGTTGCACTGGATAAGAATCATCCTGCAAATAAGAGTTGGAAACAATTCCAACGACTGAGCGTCTCATAGAAAGTCCTGTATTTATTTTAATATGCTTAGTTTAATTTAGTTTGACATAAAAAATGTAAACATTTTTTATGCATTAATTGTATTGTTTCTCCCTAGGGTGAGCCAATGTGACCCAGTCCTGAATTCACATGGTTATAAAAAAATTAAGTTATACATGAAACAAACTTTGTCTACATCCATAATAAATTATTTTAATCAAATGAAAACCTCAATGATTTTAATTCATACCATAAGCCTTCAAGTCTAGTTGGCATTTATTTATAAATTTGATGTCCCATACAAACCAAGCCTAGAAGGTTTTTAGCCGATTATGTGATTTCAAAAGCCCTGTAGGAAATAGCTTTTATCCAAAGTCCAAGTACAAAACAAGTTTTAGATTCATTCAAAGTTGTAGTTGATCAACGAGAAATACCATTTCCGCTGACGAGCACATCACATACTTAAACTAATATTAAAGCGACCTATTTAAGATAAAAAATATGAAAATAATGAATATATTAGTTTGTATTTTTGCGTGAAAAATCAAATTATTTTTTTTATAATTATATATTCGCAAATGCACACATTCATAACATATCTATTATTATTAACTTTGAAATTGTTTTATAATAATACAGTATAAACTTATAATTAATGTAAAATTCTTTCGCAAAACAATGGCAACCCAACATTAAAAATCCGTGTAAACTTACTCTCATTATCAGGACAAACAAAAATGGCACTAACAGCAATAATTGAAAAGCATGGTGGACCAGAACAGTTTAAATTAGTGGACCGTGATGTTGGTGAACCTATAGCTGGTGAAATTCGCATCGCTCATAAATTTATAGGCCTTAATTTCATAGATGTGTACCAACGAAAAGGACTATACCCAATGCAATTACCACATGCGATGGGCATGGAAGCTTCTGGAATGATCGAGGCTGTGGGCGAAGGCGTAACTCATCTTAAAGTTGGTGATCGTGCTGCTTATGCATCCAATCCACCTGGCGCCTATACTGAGGCGCGTGTAATGCCTGCTGCTCAAGTTTGTCCATTGCCTAATGGCATTTCATACGAGGAAGGTGCGGCAATGATGCTCAAGGGAATGACCGTTGAATATTTATTTCACCGTACGTTCCCCATTAAATCAGGCGATACCGTTTTGTTTCATGCGGCTGCTGGTGGTGTGGGTCTTTTCGCCTGCCAATGGGCCCGTTCAGAAGGGATTACATTAATTGGAACAGCTGGAACAGACGAAAAATGTCAACTAGCCCTTAAATACGGTGCGACACATTGCCTAAACTACCGAAATGATGATTGGGTTTCTCAAGTTCGGAAACTAACAGATGGCAAAGGCGTTGACGTAGTTATGGACGCTGTAGGAAAAGATACTTTTGATGGATCACTCAATTCTCTAAAACAACTTGGTATGATGATCTCTTTTGGGAATGCTTCAGGTTCAGTTCCCCCTTTTGATGTCAGTATTCTAGGGAAAAAGGGCTCATTAAAAATTACGCGCCCAACAATATTTACCCACATAGGTAAGCATGAGACCTGTCAGGCCATGGCACAACATCTTGCAAAAAAAGTACTGGCGGGAGATGTTAAGATAAACATTGGCCAGCGATTTGCATTACGAGATGTAGCAAAAGCACATGAAACGTTGGAGGCACGAAAGACATCAGGCTGCACTGTATTGAGTATCTAAGCTTTAATCCTTTTTTTACGATCGCTCACAATCAAAAATTCCAAGCCAAAAACACAAGAGTATTACTGTAAAAATTTTAGATATTGATCTTATGATAAAAATATTTCTTTGTACTTTTCACGAAGTACGTTTTTTTGCACCTTACCCATAGTATTTCTTGGTAACTGATTCATGATTATAAGTTTCCTAGGATGTTTGTAGCGTGCCAATTTCTCAAATATTTTATTTTCTATCACAGAAATTTTAAACTCCACATTTGTGTCTTCAATAACTAAAATCCCGAGTGGCGTTTCACCAAAATCAGGATGAGGAACACCGATAACTGCACTTTCAACCACACCAGGTTGGTCATCTAATACTAATTCAATTTCCTTAGGGTATACGTTGAAACCACCCGAAATAATAAGATCTTTCTCACGTCCAATGATTTGAAGATAACCATCTTCATCAACAAGGCCAAGGTCTCCCGTAATAAAAAAGCCATCTTCACGGAGCTCTTCTTTTGTCTTTTCAGGCATATTCCAGTAGCCTTTAAATACATTTGGCCCTCTAACTTCCAAATTACCAATTTCTCCTGTGGCTAACTCAAGGCCACTTTCAGGATCCGTTATCTTTATTTCAACACCCGGCAAGGCGAAGCCAACAGTCCCGGCTCTACGCTCACCATCATATGGATTTGAAGTACTCATATTTGTTTCGGTCATCCCATAACGCTCTAATATACGATGGCCAGTACAGTTTTCAAATTCAATATGAGTTTCAGCCAATAGTGGGGCACTTCCAGAAATAAATAGGCGCATATTTTTTGTTAATTCTGCATCAAAAGCAGTTTCAGATAAAAGGCGTGTATAAAATGTTGGGACCCCCATCAATACTGTCGCTTTCGGCATATTATCAAGTATTTGACTTACATCAAATCTTGGCATTAAAATAATCTTACACCCAGACATGAGAGAAACATTTACTGCTACGAATAGTCCATGAGTATGAAATATTGGCAATGCATGAAGCAATACATCTTGATCATTAAATTTCCAATATTTTGTAAGCGTCTTTGAATTAGATAATAAATTATTTTGAGTCAGCATAGCACCTTTTGATTTACCAGTTGTGCCTGATGTATAAAGAAACGCAGCTAAGTCATCTCCATTGGTGTCTACAGGGGAAAAACTATTTTTTTGTTGTTTAGCAAGATCTGTAATGCTTCCTGTTCCATCTGCGTTTAATGTTTTGAGAGTGACCCCAAATTTTTCCAATATAGGCTTCATATCATCTACTTTTTTTTCATCACAGATAAATAGCTTCGCACCACTGTCATCTATAAAATAGCCCACTTCAGCAGTTGTATAGCCAGTATTTAAAGGTAGAAAAATAACGCCTGATTGGATACAAGCAGCATATACACATAAAGATGTTACCGACTTTTCAGCTTGAATGGCAACTCTGTCTCCCTTTTTTAAACCGAGAGCATGAAATGCATTTGCAAGACGTGATGCTATTGCGACAAAATTACCATGAGTTGTGATTTTACCATCAATAGTTTCAATAAATGGTGTATCAGAACCTATATATCCTCCAAATAATGTATCGTATAATGGGTTGCTCATAGTTCGTTCCTAAAGTTTTTCTTTGATGGCTGCTTTATTAAGAGAAGTAACTTCAATGGATGCTGCTATTTTTTTTTCTGAAGCGAATTTCTCGTGATTAGATGGAATAAGAGAGAGATCATAAAGATAGTTAACCATAGCTCCAAGTGATTGTAGTTCACCTTTTTTTGAAATGTCTGCATTTTCGTGGATTGCATGCACCAGTGCGCCATTGCCCAAATGGAAGCGCGCAACCGAATCATAGGGAAATCCATTATCATGCTTCCCATTTAGTAAGTAATGCGCGGCTAACTTTGAAATATCATTAGAAGCATATCCAATTGTTTTTCTGCCAGTCTCTTCAAGCCATTTTTTAAAAGTTGGTATCGGTGAAAGTGTGACAAAAGTCTTCAAGTTTGTTAATTCGTAGGATAAATCCTCAACAACTTGCTTAATTAAAGAGTTTCCAAAGGATATTCCTGCTAAACCAGATTGGCAGTTTGAAATAGAATAAAAGACTGCCGTGTTGGCTTGCACATGATCGCCTTTTGCCCGCTTATAACTTAACACCGATTGAATCGAATTAGGGACACCGTATGTCAAAGCAACCTCAACGAAAATGAGTGGCTCATTGGGCATTGAAGGATGAAAGAAGGCAAAACATCGTCTATCTTCTGGCTCTAATCGGCTTCTTAAGTCTTCCCAGCTCGTAATTTCGTGCACAGCTTCGTATTGAATAATTTTTTCTAATACATCTGCTGGACTTTGCCAACTAATTGGCTGAAGTACAAGAAATCCACGATTAAACCAAGATGTAAATAGATGACGGAAATCCAAATCAACGGCAGCTAAATCTGGGTTGTCTCTAACATATCTTAATAGATCAGACCGCATTGCGACAAGTCTTCCAGTCGCTGCAGGTACTTGGTTTAAGCGGCGGACCAGCTCTTGTCGCCTTGATTCAGAGGCGGTCATAAATGCGCGATAACACGACTTTGTTTTATTAATTTCATATTCTGCTAAAGTCTTTCGAATACTATCTGGTTTGATATCAAGCTCAAGTGAGAGATAATTGAAAAATTCTAATTTTTCCTCATTATTGAGTACAAGATATCGATCCAATATTTTGCGTGCTAATGTAACACCCGATACTTCGCCACTACTTCCCAATAGGACTTCAATAAGATCATATATATTACGTGAATCTTTTTCCTTTGACCACGCCCAGCTTTGAGGCCTATCAAAAACTGCTGTAAGTATGTTGACAAATTGTTTCAACGTGCGAGCCCCATCATTTTATCAGGCAACCAAGTTGCAAGGCTTGGAAATACACAAAGTAAGATGATTGCTAGAACCATACAGGCCACAAAAGGAAGTGACCCTGTTAATATAGTTTTAAGAGGGATATCTGGCGCAATGCCATTAATCACATAGAGGTTTAGTCCAACTGGTGGCGAGATTAAGCCAATTTCCATGTTAATGGTTAGCACAACGGCAAACCAAATCGGATCAAAACCTGCAATGGTGATTATGGGCAATAAAATAGGCGCTGCCATTAATATTACAGCAACTGGGGGTAGAAAAAAGCCTGCAATCAAAAGAA
>Ga0302131_1000689_pt1 | contig 19856 bp, 26 predicted proteins | sample CB9_20m_MG_FD_203105 | JGI IMG/M metagenome (GOLD analysis project Ga0302131, IMG submission 203105) | Marine microbial communities from Western Arctic Ocean, Canada - CB9_20m | ecosystem: Environmental > Aquatic > Marine > Oceanic | place: Canada: Western Arctic Ocean | collected 2017-09-19
CTGGCTCGGGTTCTGGCTCGGGTTCGGGTTCTGGCTCGGGTTCGGGTTCTGGCTCGGGTTCTGGTTCTGGTGCAGGTTCCGGTTCTGGCTCTGGTTCTGGTTCTGGTTCTGGCTCTGGCTCCGGTTCGGGTTCGGGTTCTGGTTCGGGCTCTGGTTCGGGCTCTGGTTCTGGTTCAGGTTCTGGCTCTGGCTCCGGTTCGGGAGCTGGTTCGGGTTCTGGTTCAGGTTCAGGTTCTGGCTCTGGTTCTGGTTCCGGCTCGGGTTCTGGTTCGGGTTCCGGTTCGGGTTCTGGCTCTGGTTCTGGCTCGGGCTCTGGCTCAGGTTCGGGTTCGGGTTCTGGTTCGGGCTCTGGTTCGGGCTCTGGTTCTGGTTCAGGTTCTGGCTCTGGCTCCGGTTCGGGAGCTGGTTCGGGTTCTGGTTCAGGTTCAGGTTCTGGTTCGGGCTCTGGCTCTGGTTCAGGTTCTGGCTCGGGTTCTGGCTCGGGTTCGGGTTCTGGCTCGGGTTCGGGTTCTGGCTCGGGTTCTGGTTCTGGTGCAGGTTCCGGTTCTGGCTCTGGTTCTGGTTCTGGTTCTGGCTCTGGCTCCGGTTCTGGAGGGGGCTCTGGTTCTGGGGCTGGCTCCGGTTCTCTAAATTGTCCTATTAAATACGAATCCGATATATCTCCTATCTCTAGCGCTGCACGATTTATATGCCTATAATAAGCTGAGTATGTTTGATTTATTTTAATTATTTTATACGAGGACTCTATTTCACTGTAAAAATTTACGGTTTTTTCTGTATTATAATTGAATGTAAACATCCAAAGTTGTGCACTTGCATCTGGGAATTTGTTTGGATTGTTTCTTATGTATATATTGTTTTTCCTTATATCACTCTCTGTCTCGGTTATTGTTTCAAAATAATTCCAATTATTATTTTCATTATAGTGTTCTAATACTTTTCTAGAGGAATTTTCATCTTCGTTTGTATATAAACTCAATGATACTCCCGTTGGTGCTGTTGATACAATTGCTGTATTATCTGGCGTTAATGGTGCTGGCCCACCAACATAGGAGATTGGATTTTCTACATAAGATGAATCATAGTTTACAGTGTATCCTAAATCCTGTAAGATGCCTAATGTTATTTTACTAATATATGTTGTTGTACCTATTGTACTAGTTAGTATTTCATCTGGAAAATATGGATATTGTCTGCTAACATTATCTGTTGATATTAGCTGTCTTAATTCTACATTGTATGTATCTGGTTCGCCTCCTTCCTCTAAATGAATAAATGAAGCATCTATGTTGTTTTCTAAAGGAATGTAATGTATATTGTTATCTATATTATTTACTGTATCATATGATAGCTCTGTTAGCAATTCTCTGTACTTTAATATTCCATTTGTTCCTACATAAAAATACCTAGAGTCTATTAAATCATTCCATATTGGACTTGAACCTATACCTAAAAGATGTAATGCTTCATGAATTATTAATATTACATTTATATTATATGAAATATCACTAGTACCTATTTTATATTTTGTTGTTATGTTTATATTAGATGGATCTAAATAGATTTCATCTAGTGTCGCATCCGATGAAGATATTTTACCATCTACACTTTCTTCTTTTATAATAAAACTAAAATTACTGTTTACTGTTACAAAAGAATTTAGTATTTCAAGTGCATTATTAGCATCATCTTCTATGAGATTTTCACGTGTATTATAATTAGTATTTGAAACTCCTGTTGGTAACGATTGCGAAAACGCCACATCTGCCGGCAATAAATGTGAAAGCACCACATCTGCTGGTAATGATAATGAATTTGTATTTGATGTTTCTATAAACTGAAAATATATTCCGTCTTCTGGAAGTGGTTCTGGTTCTGGTTCTGGTTCTGGTTCCGGTTCTGGTTCCGGTTCTGGTTCTGACTCATACCATCTAATTACCTCATACTTACCATTTATTACTGTTACTGCTGAAAATTCACCCACCTGACTTACTCCACAATTTGCTCCTGTTGAACCACTTACATATCCTATTACTCTTTCAATTATTATCTCTTCATGTTCAGGTTCTGGTTCGGGTTCTGGTTCGGGTTCAGGTGGTATGTCTATCACACGACCTATATTACTTGCTATTATTGGAATATTATAATATTTGTTTCTTATTGGCGACGAGTCACTATCAAAAAATTTACCAAAAATTATAAAATAATATTCTGTCCTTAAAATTATATAATTATCTTTTTCATTATTGTCTACATCAAACAATTCTATTGTTTGATTTGAATTTAAACTTATATCTAAAAATAAGAAATCTAAATAATAATTATTATTATAAATACTTGTTGAATTAGTTTTTATGTAAATATCATCTCCATCTAAATATATTATAAAATCTGATTCTGTATCTGATGGTTCATATGAATATTTTACTATTGATTGACCTGTAGTAATATAAGCTAATTTTGTAGAATTATTATAATTTTGTCCATCTACTATTCTACCTAAAACATTATCTGCAAACCCATCTAATGGAAATCCATTAATAGATAATGATGTTTCATAATTTGATACTATTCTTACTATTATATTTGATATTTCCTCATCATCGTCATTTAGATCTGGTACATATGGCTGTTCTTGTGTTGCACGTTTTCCTCCTAACGATTGTTTTAATCTTTGTGCGCACAACATAGCGGACGACATACGATTTGTTGACGAGGTTGAATCTACATTTGTCTTTGCACTTGTTACTTCTCTTCCTTTTCCTACTTTGCAATTAAGATGTTGCAAACTTGCCAACTTAAACCTCATATAATTAGTTGTTATATAATTTTAACTAATTATACTACATTTCACTTTCATAATATTATGATGTACCGCCTGTTGTATAACATGTTATACCATTTTTTTTAAATCCGTGCGGAACAGGTATTAATTGTAAACAGTTATATTTAAGTTTATTTAAATATACTGAGTAACTATCGTCTACTAATTTCTCTTTACTTACTCCACAATTATCTTTCATATATAATTTACCTCCAATATGATATCTATTACTGCATGTTCTTTTAACATTTTTATCGGTTGATTTTGGACAACCTGCAATTGTTGTTTTCTTTTTTTTTATGTATTCTCCCATATCTTCTATCTCTATTAACCTGTGTACTACATATCTTGGATATGTTGAAAACATCCATTTTTCTTTGGTATGTAACATACCTCTTGTATTCTTTGTTGATAATTTTACTCCTGTTTGTGACGTTGAACAGCTACCTGAATTTGATATTATTACTGGATATTTATTTGATCCACATGCTCTTGCTCTGTTGCCTGATTTTACTTTACAAGACGTTCCTCCTCCATGTCCTTTTGGTAAGGATCCTTTAAATGGTGTTCTTGTTACCGATTTTGCTAAATTTGTTGGTCCTACTGATCCTATAACACGTATTACACCATTTAATGAAAAACCATTTTGACTTACTGTACTTGAATTAATACGTTCTCCATAAACTACTCTTGATTTCTTTTTTAATGTTGCTAATGACATGTATATATTAAATGAATAAAAAAACACGATCATTTGGTTCTTTATTTAAACATCGTAGTAAAAACCAATATAATTTTGTGTAATAAATTGGATATAATACTTCTTCTATTTTTGATATATTTTTATCGTCTATATTTGTATTTAATAAACTATATAATAGAATATTTCCTATATTGTAATAAACTGATTTTATATTTACTTTAAAAGGTATTATTTCTTTATTTATTTCCTCTTTCATTTCTTTTGGATTAAAGATGGATACTTTATCTATTATTCTTTCTATTTCTATGTCACCTGTTTCTATATTTAATTCATGTATTTTATTTACATTTATAAATATGAACTTTTTGGAGTCTAATACTATTATATCTTCTAATTCTATGTTTATAAACATTAAATTATTTTCTTCTAATTTTTCCTTTAATCTTGCTATATTATGAAGTAAATTTAAAACTAAATTATATTCTAATTCTTGCTTTTCTAATAATTTTTTTAATGATACTATTTTGTTTCCTTTAAATGTAATTGAACTACTTTGTAAATAGTTTATATCATTCTCATTAAAAAAAGCTTGATAAATTTTTATTAATACTTTCATTATTTCTAGTTCTTCCTTATTTTCTAATTCAAAATAACCATTATATTCCAGTATTTCTATACCTTTTACTTTATATCTTTTAATCATTATAAAGTAATTCAATAAATTATATTTATATTTAACAGTTATGTGTATAATAAATACCATTCTTTTTAAGTATTTCAAATATGTTATCAAGTGTTTCAGCATACTCTAAGCTATCTAAGAATTTTTCTAATTCTGGTTCATTTATACCATTATTACCTAAAAATAATATATCTCTTCGTATTTCATTATTTATCATTATTCTAATATGTTCAAAATAAGTATGTCCATTTAATTCACAAAATCCTGATACATTTTTAAGCCTATTATACAACTCTTCGGGCATTATAAAAACTGGATTATTTATACTCATTTATTGATTAAATACAAAATCATAATTTTTTTATTCAATTTATTTGAGTCATGACTCTAAACAAAGTCTATTAGCTAATCTGTTTGCTATTGCTGGTCCTGAAAAATCCTCTTCATATAGTTTTCCAAAATTTTCTATTTTAGGATTCTGTTCTTTTTCTTCACATTGAGATGTTATTTTATCTAAAAGATATTGTTTTATTCTATTATGACGATTTGTATGTTTTCCATACTTCTCGTACGTTTTATGAGTCTTGTCTTTTCCGCGCTTTCTTTCCTGTGAGCATCCTTTTTTGTCTCCCATTTTTACACTTTGTTACTTTAACACTATATCTAAACTATTTCAATTTTATTTATTTATTTATTTATTTATTTATTTATTTGACCGTTACTAATAAAATTGAAATGCTTTTTAATCTACTAATTATATCAAATCTTGTCCTACACAGACTCGCTACATACACACACATTAACAATCATGTCTAGCTACTATCGTACCGCCTCCAGCCGACCCGTGACCGAGCAGCTGCGTCGCCAGCGCATGCAGCAGCGCAATGCTGACTACCAAAAGCGCCGTCAGGACAACAGACCTGAGTGGATACGTCGTCAGGATACAGCTAAGATGGAGTCGGTAGCATTGGAGCGTGCTCAGAAGACACGACGCACAGAGAATGGCGATTGGATCACCGCCAAGACTGGAACGCGTGTCCATCATTCCGACAAGGCAGACAACCAACACTACATACAGGGGGGCAACGCCTTTGGATTATTGGACAGGCATTCCGAACACGATGAGCCTTCTGTCCCTAAGAAGGAGGCATTCCCTGCTCTATCTAAACCCATTGAGGCTGTTACACCTAATCACACCGGTTGGGCTGATGTTGTAACCACCGATAAACCTACAAATAATAATCCGCCTATCCCTCCTCCTCCTCCTCTCAAACGCTCTGTTGTGGATGTTCATCGCACAGATTTCTCCTCTCCCGCCAAAACCTGTTCTCCAAATCCATCATTGCTTCTTGCTCCTCGTAAGACACTGAACCCTGTTCGGTGGGGGGATGATTCTGACGACGACGACGACCATGTGATTCATCGACCCACGGAGTTGATCTGGGGAGACGGTGCTTGGTAAATTTATACCATTAACTTTGTCTTGCTATTGGATTACTAAATTTTTTATTTGCATCTTTTAATCTTTATTATATATATTATGATTGATTCTACATTTAGTAATTCACAATTAATAAGTAATATGAATGATGGTGTTACTGAGTCAAGTAAAAAATATGTTAGAGCGCTTGTCGTTTTAAGTTCTTCTAAAAATTCCGCTGCTACTTATGAAAGTAAAAACAGTGCCGGGGACGTTGTTTATAGTGGTTTTACATACTCTTTATGGAAAAGAATTAAGGAAAGTTTATCAGCTAATTATGAGTTTAAAGAAGAATTTAAAAAAATATCCGATTATGATAATATTATTAATAATGTTTATAATGATAAATATGATATTGTTGTCGGTCTTTTTTATAGAACTCCTAAAAGATTAAACATGGTTAATTTCTCTTCACCCATTATTTTAACTCAAAATTCGGTATTAACATATGACAAAATTAATTATATTCAGAGACTTTTTATTACCATGAAAGACCTGTTAATTGGTCCAATGATTCTTTTATTAGTTTTATCTATCATTTTTGGATTTATTTTACATAAATCTGAACCCGCACGTTCTTCATATATTGATCAGGTTACTAAATCTAAAATTAAACCTAAGAAATTTAACCTTGGTTTGCGAAGATCTATTATGACCACTATTGCTGCTTTTTTTGGGGAAATGGGGTTTTTAACTGAAAATACTACACTCGGATATAAGGGCTTATTTGTTGTTGTTGTTATTATGATTGTTGCATTTGTATTTGTTCTTGTATTGCAAGCGCAAGCTACTACATTTGATGCTGAACTTCAAAAACGTGGCGTTATTACTAGAAGTAATATGAAAAATAAACATTTCTTATGTTTAAAAGGTAGTGCTGCAGCTAGGAAATTTGAAAGGCTTGGAGCTAAAATTACCTACAGCAGTAAAATGAATTTTGAACAATTACTTGAATATTATGAAAAAAATAAGGATACATATAATGGTGTTACTGTTGACAGCATGACTGGTACACGCTATAAGACCTATAAATTAAACTTGGAATCCGATGATTTCGGTTTACAAATGATGGCCTTTCCTATTAATAAAAATAATATTGATTTACTTAGAGATGTTGATAAAGAAGTCTTGAAATTACAGGAAACTCTTGAGCAAGAAAAAATATGTAAAGGCTTTTTTGAAGGGGACGATTCCGAACATTTATGTGCTGTCTAAATTATTTATTAGTATTTGAATTTATACTAATAAATACAAAAGTACCCGTGGCGGGACTCGAACCCGCAACCTTCGGATTAGAAGTCCGACGCGCTATCCAATTACGCCACACGGGCTGTTTTACCTTTCCTATATAAATAAGAAAGTAGCGGCAATAGGTTTCGATCCTATGACCTTCGGGTTATGGGCCCGACACGCTTCCTCTGCGCCACACCGCTTGAACTCCTCCACTTGGGGTCGAACCAAGGACCTCACGGTTAACAGCCGTGCGCTCTAACCAACTGAGCTATAGAGGAAAACACACTAAATACTATAAATATAATTTTTTCTTTTTATTTACGCAAAAGGTCTTACCGGGGATTGAACCCGGGTCGCAGGATTCAAAGTCCTGAGTGCTACCACTACACCATAAGGCCTTACCACGACGGTGAGAATTGAACTCACGCGTGCAATACATTATGGCTTAGCAGGCCATCCCCAACAGGCGAAGTTAACCACTTAGACTACCTTGGATGTAGAAAAAAACACCCGATGTGGGACTTGAACCCACGACCACAAGATTAAAAGTCTTGCGCTCTACCGACTGAGCTAACCGGGTTGAAGTGCATGGTGTGGGGTTCGAACCCACGAGTGCGAACACAGTAGATCTTAAGTCTACCCCCTTGGACCTCTCGGGCAACCATGCATATAGAAGGTACTTATCCTCTATTTAACAGCATTGATCCTAGTGGGTATTGAACCCACGACCTTTGGCTCATAAGACCAACGCTCTAACCGCTGAGCTATAGGATCACATTGCTTGGAGTGGGGTTCGAACCCACGCGTACGTATACAGTAGATCTTAAGTCTACCCCCTTAGACCACTCGGGCATCCAAGCTGGGAGAAGGTGGAGGCAACACGATGATCCTGGTGGGTATTGAACCCACGACCTTTGGCTCATAAGACCAACGCTCTAACCACTGAGCTACAGGATCTTTAATTTTGTGAATGCTGCTTAGAAAGAATTTGTTATTCTTTTTAAACTTCGCCTACCACAACAATTACCTAACTCTGATAATAAATATTATTGTAATCATCATCTTTACCGAATAGACATTCTGTTACACACCTTATCATGCTATACTCTTGATTTCTCTTTAACCCACTTTCTTATAATCTTTATTTGTGCGTTTGGTAGACACCTTATCATGCTATACTCTTGATATCTCTTTAACCCACTTTCTTATAATCTTTATTTGGCACGTGTTTAAAGTAATGACGCTTGAATGTTGATTAAAAAGATTTTGTTATTCTTTTTAAACTACACATAACATATACCACATATCAATTATATTACCTGATTCTGGTACACACCTTATCATGCTATACTATTGATTTCTCTTTAACCCACTTTATTATAATCTTTATTTGGTGCGTTTTTTAAAGTATTGACTTTTGAAGTAGCATCCTCCATTCGCAAACGCTGTTACAGCCACTAATCCAAATACTAATCCAAGGTGATACTTTACTTGCATCGTTCTATAGATATCTAACCATCCCTCTCGCTCTTTCATGCTGTCTAAATAAAGTATGATCCAATCTGATTTCGGCGCTAATATATAATATAAATAATTTGTTACTAATGTTACTGTTAATACTGTGCACATAACCATATTATTTGTTACCTTCTTATTTAGTGAATATGTTAATATTACTAGCAAAAATGATAGTAATATACCTAAAATATATCCATGATAATATATCTTACGTCTCTCTTCTATTATTTTTGTATATTTATTTTGTAACTCTAAATTTAAATTATCAAAAAATGACTTCTTCTTTTCGTCTTTTCCTATTCCAAACATAAAGTAAATGTTCGCAATTAAAAATACTAATCCTACCGAACAACTTATCGTACACTTCATTATATTTTATTGATATTTAAATATATTAATATACTATGTTTATAAATTCATACTATATTAAATGTGTGTTTATCATTTTTATTTACATTTCAAATGCTTTCAATATTGGTAGGTTGCCTAAAAACATTAATACTAAAAAACTTATTACTTTATCTCCCGGAGGATTATCCGGCTTTTACTCACTTGGGGCTACATCCTACATTAAACAAAATTATAATCTCACCGACTATGTCTTTTTAGGAGCTTCAGCTGGAGCTTGGAATGCTTTAATGCTTACATATAAACATGATAACTATAATGTTATTGACGAGTTATTTAATCAAGAACTATTTTATAACAGCAAAAATTTACCTAATCTTCAACAAAATATTAAAAATTATATTTTAAATACATACTCATCAGACGATTTTTATTTACATAAATTATATTTATCTGTATCCGTTTTTAATTTATTTTATTTTAAATCTAGAGTATTATATAACTTCTCTTCTATTAATGATGCAGCACAGGGCTGTTTTTATAGCTCTTATATACCTTTTGTTACTGGCAATGTTAAATTAATTAATATTAAAAATCTTATTTTTGATGGCGGATGGCCTAGGTTTCCGCCCAAAAATATTTATTCTTATTTTACTATTTCTCCTTCTATGTGGGAAAGGAATTTTACACGAGCTGAAATATTTAAATATCCCAATGATCATAACTTTTTTAAAAATTTATATGAACTCGGTTATAATGATACACGAGATAACAAACACATTTTAGATAAATATTTTTAGTATAATCATAATAAAGTTTATTTACTACTTTTATTATGACACAAACTGAATATGGTAGTGTTGCTGTTATATCTCAAAAAACTATTCATTATACATTATATATTCAAAATTTATAAATTACAGCACCGTGGACGAGAAGATTTTGGTATATCTTGGTACGATACCTATTTCTACAATTTTGCTGTATCTTAACATATGGACTTTATTACACAACAGCATACTCATCCGTTCACCTAATCATATAATAATATTATATTCTATAACATATTCCTTATGCTAAATAAATTTAATATTTATATTTATTATAATGAATTATATGAATTTAGGAAAACTCAATAATGCTTATATGATTATTCTCTTTTATGGTTTGTTAGCTACATTTACCGCTACTATCGGACACTTCTTTGATAAAAAAAATGGCTTCTCTAATGGCTACGTCGCAGGCGTTGTTTTGTCATTACTTTTATGGTTTAATGTCGGCAAAAAAATGTCTAAACTATAATTTAACATATTTAAATATATTTAATTACTATACTTCATCATGAGTTATAATAATACTCATAACGATATTATTAATACGGTTAATAATATATACGGTGATACATCTGTAGATAATATATTAAATGCTATGCAATGTTTGATTATTGATTCTAATACCTCTAAAATACTTTATAAATATCTCAAAAATATTACATCTGATTCTAATATTTTATTAAAAGCTAAGTTAGTTCTTAATAAACGAGGGTTTACTCTTGATAAACAGCACTTTTTTACTCCGTGTCCAGCTCCTCATACAGATGCATGCATTCATCACTCCCACACTTATCCTGCTCCACCCCAGACACATCATACAGATGCATGTATTCATAACTCACATACTTATACTCCTACATACACGACACAATCTCATAGTACATTGTTATGAATATTTACCTGATAATTATTATAATTTATAATTGAAACATTATTTAAACAACTCATTATATTATTTAATAGTCTATGTCTAATACCGAACTATATACGACACTTGGTATTAATAAAACCGCTACTGAACCTGAAATTAAAAAAGCTTTTAGAAAACTTGCTCTTAAAGAACACCCTGATAAAGGTGGAGATCCTGAAAAATTCAAAAAAATACAATCTGCTTACGAAGTCCTTTCTGATCAAGAAAAAAAAGCTAAATATGATCAATTCGGTATTGATGCTATTAATTCAGAATCTTCAGGAAACGCTTCTGATCCATTTGATTTATTTAGTGATATGTTCCCCGGCAGAAATATGCACCGTTCATCTCAACATAACAAGCATAAGGTACGTCCTGTTAAAAAGGTGCTTGCTGTTTCTTTAGAAGACCTATACACCGGTAAAACTGTTAAACTCAATATTACAAGAAACAAAATTAAAGGCGAACCTATTACTTGTTCTAAATGTGACGGAAAAGGCATTATTATACAAATTCGCCAATTTGGTCCTAGTGTTATACAGCAAATGCAATCCACTTGTCCTGCATGCAGGGGATTGGGAACACAGTGCTCTTTTGTTAAAGAAGCCAATATTGTTACCATAGATATTGAAAAAGGTTCATTTAATAATAATATTATTAAACTATCTGAAATGGGCGATGAAGCTCCTAATGCCTATACCGGCGATATATTGTTTGAATTATCCCAAAAACCTCACGTATTATTTAAAAGAAAAGGTCATGATATACTCATTAAAAAAGATATTACACTTTCACAAGCTCTAACCGGTATTGATTTTACAATCAATACACTTGATAATAGAACCATTAAACTTACTACTCATACACCCACAGGTATTAAAATTATTAAACCTACCTCTATTCAACTTACGGACGATTCTTTTAAAACTATCCCTACTGTTATGATGGTTAAAAATGAAGGGATGCCTAAACCTAACACAGGTGGTCTTGAACACGGAGATTTGTATGTTATCTTTAATATCATATTTCCTGATGTATTACACCCCAATACTATTGATGTTATTACTGATTTATTTCCAAATAATGGAATTACTCTTTCTTATGACTCTGATATTGAAACTGTATATCTTGAAAATACCTCTTTAAAAAATTATGGTAAAGAAGATTCTAATCAGGACGACCGTATTGACGAGGAGGATTCTAATCATCAATGTTCTCAAAGTTAAATATGCGGTTTTTTTGTCTTATTTATTATATACTAATGAAAAATTATAATCCTATTTGGATTGATATACACAATTTTATTAATATGAACAGGTCTCTTTTTCTTAAAAAAACAAATACACAATTATTTGATAACGAAATTCAATTTCATTCTATTATTAGAACAAATTCATTTTACAGCGAAAATAAGAAAATTTATACATGGACTAAACGTTCTAATTTATTTCAAAATACTGCCTTTTATGTATACGGTAATCCATGGCCTTCTTATGACTTCTAAATTAATTATTAAATACTACTTATAAACTAATCATTGTAAATATTTATCTACAATGATTAATATCATATTTACTGCTATTGGTTATATTGGTTCTTCTCTTATTGCTACTATGCGAATTACACAAATTCGTCATACTGTTAAATCCGATCAATTGAAAGATATTTCATTATGCTCTGTCATTTTAAATATGTTTGCAAGTGGCTCTATGTTTTCATATTCCTGTTATTATAAACTTTATCCTATTACTATTGCTAGCGGAACTGTTGTATTATGTGATACTGTTCTTATTTCATTATTTCATTATCATAAAAATAAAACTCCTTTAATTATTGAAGGTTGGGAACTTGATAAAGATAAAATAAATCATATGGGACATTTATCTCCAAAAAATGATATAGGTATATAATATTACGTATCTATTATGTCTGAAATTACAAGCAAAAATACATTTAATACTTTTGAAACTATTATGGATCTCATGAATCAACCTAACTTTAGAACACTTGTTGATAAACATTTTAATCAATATTCTGAAATTCAAAGCATAATTGTTTTTATAAAATCATATCAATATTTAGAAATGCTATATCTTAAAAAACATGGCTTACTACCTACAAGAGATTATATTTCTGAAGGTATTAAACAAATTATGGCTGATTCTAAATTAAGGCGTTTCTTTATTGATTCTTCTCGCGATTTTATGAACGACTATGATACGTTTGAAAATATCGCCAATCAAAATCTTGGTTCTAATCTAATCCTCAATAATTAATAAATAATATTTACATATATTATAATGCTCTCAAGAACTTTAAGACTTAAATCTCGCCGCTCAAAATCTATTACGCAACATGCCGGTTCACCTCGCCGAGGTGGTGGCAAACGCAACCGCTCTCTTAGTAAGAGAGCCGGTTCACCTCGCCGAGGTGGTGGCAAACGCAACCGCTCTCTTAGTAAGAGAGCCGGTTCACGTCGCCGAGGTGGTGGCAAACGCAACCGCTCTCTTAGTAAGAGAGCCGGTTCACGTCGCCGAGGTGGTGGCAAACGCAACCGCTCTCGTACTCAAAGAGGGCGGGCGCGCCGCAACGTATAGACACATGGATACATGAAAATATAATTTATTATAAATTTATTTATGTATGCCCTTCCTTGTTAACATAATACCATTATAATATTTTTTTATATTATAATGGATTCACTACTTATTATTATTATTATCACCCTTTTTGCTGTTACTTTTGATTACAGCCAAATTTGTTTCAATAATATTAAAAAAGAACCTATAGGAACTTACGTTAGACTCTAATAGCTTTCAATATTCTTTTTGTAATATTCTTTTTTGTTCTCTTATTTGTACCCTTTAAATATACTTTCGGTGCCATACCATCCTTATATGCTTCGTTTCATCTGTATTCACATAAACACCATTTATCTCCCGGTCTAACCACTGAATATAAATCATTCCCTTTTGATTTTGTATATCTCAAAAACTTTTTACTAATATTTCCACAAACCGTATGCGTTCCTAAATCATCTTCACCTGTCATACAGTATCCGTCCCTGTAATAACCTGTTAATGGCTTTAAAGAACATGACTCTAATTCTTTATTTAATATGTTTTTCTTATATGATTTACCACCACGCTGGTGGCAATTTTTATAAGGTGCACAACTTGAACGCATAGTGAATCCTATTGGATTTTTACATTTACTACGTGTAAATCTTCTTGGTAAATTAAAAATCTTTTTATATTTTACTCTTATACATTTCTTATCTTTTTTTGTATGTTTACAGCAACTTTTCATATATATATATTAAAAAATACTTTATATTTTGCTCTTTTCTATCTCTCCATCTATCAACCACCTATCAAACAGTCCCGGTGACTTATCCTTCTCAATTGATAGAGCCTGTTTCAGTGCATTCTCTTGTTGCACACTGTAGGGTTGCAGACAACTCGTTCGCAAAGAAATATCTGCATCTTTGAAAACCATGTCTTCGTGAATCCAATCTCCCATACAGCGACGAGTGACAATACATGATTGTCCTCCGCCACATGCGCAACCCCAAGCCTCCGCTAATGTAGTTTTGCGTTGGGATCGTGTTTCTACCATTCTTTGGCTTTGCTGTTTCATATTTTTTTCTTTAAATGCTTTTCAATTTTATATTAATTTTGTATTTAAATTAATATAAAAAATCGGTGTTTTATTTATTCATCATTTAATATCCGCAAATATATTCGTCGGTACACCTTCGCCTTTTACACCTGTTGTTTCCAATATATTCAATTTATTATAAACATTCTCATCTTTAGAATACTACTTGTCGTTAATGTTTACTAATTTTCCTTTAAAACGTTTCTCCATTCTCCTTCCCACTTGGTAACTGTTGAGACTTCACATCTCTTCGTCGCGGTTTATAAATGCTGTTCCTCTTGAACTATTGTAATTATGATTTTAAATTACAATATTTAGCGTATCCTTTTAGTTAATTTATTTGTTTCAGTTCAGGTCAGTATTTTAAGTTCAGTTGTTTCACAACAATCCGTTTTAGTGGTATTATAATATAGTTTTCAGTATAATATACTCATAATTATATTTAAATAATAAATTATTATTTAAATAATAATTTGTTGTCTTTTATAATATGAGATTATTACCTCTTATTTTATTATCATCGGTTTATGCTTTTATTCCTAGTCTCAATTATAACTCACGGAGAGACATACTCTACGCCCCTATTATGACTACATTCATATCCTCTTCTATGGGAAAAATAGAGATACCACAACAATCTCCGCCTGAAGAGGTATCATTTCAACCGCTATTACACAAAGGTGGAATATATGGTTCACAATTTAACGTAAGAGTTGTTGGCGAAATATCAGAAGAAAATTGTGCACAATTAGCCGATGTTTTAATTAATTGTGATAACGACGCCAAACAAATTCAAGAATCTGAAAATATATCTAATGTAATTTCATTACATATTACCAGTGGCGGCGGTGCATTATTACCCACACTATATATATGTGACCTTATTCAACTAATTGATACTGATGTTTACACATTTGTTGATGGATACGCATACTCCTCTGCTTCTTTGATATCTGTTTGCGGCAATAAACGCTTCATCACAAAACATTCCTCCATGCTTATACATCAACTATCCGCCGATATTTCAGGCAAGTTTGTTGAAATTAAAGATAAATTTAACAACGCCGATCAACTCATGAATAACGTAGCAGATATCTATTTATCTAAAACTAATATTACATTACAAAAACTTGCCTATTTATTACAACACGAAATTATGCTAAACTCTACAACATGTTTAGAACTTGGACTTGTTGATGAAATAATTTAAATTGAGTTTAACTTATATATATATATATACTTACTATATACTATGAATATATACAGACTATCAGTTATCATTAATTACTCTTATGCTTTTATTGCGTCGCCCACTCTATATCGCCATACTGTTCCTATTGAGAGATATACACCACATCGCTATTCTATTGATGAATTCATTGATGACCTTGAAAAATATGCCGGTAATGTCGCTGTTGGCGCCGAGAGCGTTCTGGATGAACTGGTCGGCATTGATAAACAAAAACAGTTAGAGGGTAAACTTATTCCTATTCCTATTCCCGTAGAAAATGATTTTCCACCAAAACAATAATTTATAATATTAAATTGATATACATTTAATGATATATTATATATCTATTAGATATGCAATGTCTCTATATTATGTGCCTTTCTCTTGCTTGCGCATTCGTTCCTGTCCTCAAACCTAATAAAATGCGCAACTGCATCTTTAAAAGAACTAATCATATTATGATTGATCTTCACGATGATTACAATGAACCTGACAATGAACCTGAAAAAATCGTATACAGGCATCGCGGTATCCCTCCTAAACTTTGTGCTAGCGAACAAGAGGAACAAATGCTTGAAAAAAGGATACGTATATCTAATTACTTTGAACAGTGGACTACAACCATGGGTGCTGATTGGTGGAACTACCCCGATGAATCATTGGATGAGGAAATACTGTATATGTCTCTTAAAAAAAGTTATAATAATCTTACAGTCGATGATAAAATCATTATTGATCTCGATCAGGAATTTTAGAAAATGATGATTTCGTTTGAACTATTCATTTATGCGGTATGATCGTATAACATCTGTGTCCCCACCATAAAACCGACACCGCTAATGCTAACCCTAATCCTAATACCTGTTTTTTATTTGGTTTTGGAAGTCTATTTTTATTGTATGGAGCTGTTAATAAAATTGTTGCATACCACCCTATAACTGCAATTATTAATCCTAAAAATAATGCAATATACCTATTACTATTAAATACACTTGAATCCATATATATTTAATACTAATATTATATTATGTATACTTCATTCAAATCTAAAGGTTGCTGTCCCGGTATCCTACGGCGCAGTTTAATTAAAAATATCGGTTGTCCATGTTATCCCCCCACAGAAATACACACTCTGCAATTTGACACCCATTTATCCACCCAACAATCTACACAACATTATATACAAAAAAAGAGTATATAATGTTTACACAGCAAACTACCCCACAATCTACCCTACAATACTAAATCGGAAATGGGTGACATAACCGGAAATGGGTGTCAAAAAAACACCCATGAAAAAAGGGTTTTACCCCTTTTTTGTTTTTTTTGGTTTTTTTGGTTTTTTTGGTTTTTTGGTTTTTTGACTTTACACGCAACCTGGTGCTGAACAGCAGTTGGGGTGGGGGTAGTTCCCATCCTTATCGCAGTGTGCTGCTGAGCAGTCGACATCCGACTCGCACCCCGGACACGGCTCATCATTCTCGGCGATGTGCTGTGCCTCCAGCTCCCTCAGCCACTCCTCCTCCACCGGCTTCTGCAATAGTTCAATCCTCGGTTTGGGTTTGTCAGCACGCCGAGGATTGACCTTATTACCCCGGCTGGCAGACACCTTCCAGAACCAAGGTTCGTCGTAAACGAGTTTCACCTCTTCGCCCTTCACCAACTTCTCGCGAACAGCGTTCGCATCACGAGTGATTGACCACTCCTTGAAGTGGATAAACACCCGCTGGTGGTTATCGCGCTGCACCATGTCGATCCGCTCGATCTCACCTAGATGAAGCTGTTTGAAGACGTAAGCGATGCGGCGGTCCGTGATGTTAGGAAACACCCACGGAATGCACAGCGACGGTTCCGACTTCGACAGCGTCGAGAGGCTAGTGAACGAAGACATTATTTGAGTTTTTTGGGAGAGTTTTACTGTAGAACAATTGAATATAATACCCTAGTACCATACAAAGCATTTCAATTTTTTATAATATTACTCATTTATTTATAATCAATTAAAAACTTTTCTCTAATAATAAACAGCAAACTATATATTAATACTAACTCAGAAATGAGTGACATAACTATAAATAGGTATTTATTTAAATAATATACTCTTTGCTTATCTATATGGATCAATGGTTTATTATAGATAAAAATGATTTAACTGTTAGGGATATACCGCCGCCATCATCGCCACCACCAAGACCATTGCATAAACCGCCACCAAAACCACAAAGACCTGCTTTTAAGTCTGCTGATAATCCTGCTGTTATAAAACAACCTAAATAAAAACATTTAGAAATCCCAATCCTCATCGACTGGTTCCCAGTCGGCACCCCGCCAGTCCTCACCATCAGTTTCCCAAAAGTCGTCATCTTCGTCATCCGTACCTGGGAAAGTTAGTTCATTAAATGGGGTTTCATTTCCAATAGCAATTGCCCTTTCTATCTCTATACATCTTCCCAAAGAATCTTTTTTTTGTAATGTTGGTAGACCCAACAGCACCCCTGCTGCTGTAATTATGCTGTTTATATGTCTGGTATCCTGACCCCGTTCTGTGGAATAACGGGTAGCAAAACTATACTCTATATCCGATGCGAGGGGGGCGCACATCGCAGGTGGAAGACGGTTATACAGCGGTAGGAAATATGGCGGCACGATGGGTGTCTGTTTTAAAACTAGATACCCTGGCCATCGCATAGGCATAAATAGGTGCAGGGGGCCACCCACTCGCCATTCCATCTCCTCGTATAGTGCACGCCACCCGCTGTTCAACCGTTTTGTCACCTGCAACTCTGTCGTGTACTCGTGCACCTTTGCTGCCAAGTCGTAGGGAAGTGCGTTCAACAGTGCTAGTGCCATTTCTTTTCAGGTTTCAGAAAAAGATATTGCTACGGTTGTTATACAAAAAGTATTTCAATTTTATATATTAGTGGGTTATAAAATGAAAAAAGGGTTTGCCTTTTTTCTTTTTATGTCTTTTTTATTTTTTTATTTTTTATGGGTTTGTTTTACATCCAAGCCGTCGCTTGGTCCTCACGGTAGTCCGCGTCGTGGTCGTAGTCAATCTCACCCCCCGGCACCCAGTCCACTTCGTTCCAGTACTCTCCCCAGTCCGCTTGTGTCTCCAACTCCAGCATCGCCGTTGGGATGATAGTACCATTCACCGGGATCCAGTTGCTGTTCACCCGCCGCAGCAGGAAACCCGGGAACTTGTGGTAGCACGTGCACGTATCCACCTTACACCAGTGGAAGTCACACGAGTCAGCGTGTCCGCCTCGCCAGCTCATCTCATCGTGGATATCCTTCCACCCGTTGGTCAGCCGTTGTGACACCGACAACTGGATGGCGTATCCGTTGACCTGCTGTGCCACGTCCTGAGGGAAGATAGAGAGAAGTGCGATAGACATTGTTTCGGGAGTTGAGAGTTGATTGTTTGAATTCTATAAGAGAATGATTGATACAGTACAACCTACAAAAAGCATTTCAATTTATTTCTTTATCACCCATTTATCGAACAACATTTAATTTTTAATTCCACACTGCAATCCACTATTTAATTTACACAAATTAATACTACATCGGAAATATGTGACATAACCAGAAATGGATACCATTTTATCCCCTAGACAAAAAAAGAAAAAATGTTTTTTCTTTTTTTTCTTTTTTGCTGTTTATGGGTTTTATTTTTTGCTGTTTATGGGTTTTCTTTTTTGCTGTTTATGGGTTTTCTTTTTTGCTGTTTATGGGTTTGGTTACCGCGGGTCGTGGAAGCCAGCGTAGCGCGGGTCGTGGGTGGTGTGCCAGCGGTCCCTCCCCCAATCCAGATACCCCTCCTCATCCTCATCTTCAATCGTCCATTCCTCATCCGAAGCTTCGGACAACGTTTCATCATCGATGCACATTAACTGCCACTCACCCAAGGCCAACTCATCGTGGACAGCCTTCCACCCGTTGGTCAGGCGTTGTGACACCGACAACTGGATGGCGTATCCGTTGACCTGCTCTACTACGTCCATAGGGAAGATCGCGAGAAGTGCGTTAGACATTGGTTGACTGTTTGAGAATTGATTGTTTGAATTCTATAAGAGAATGATTGATACAGTACAACCTACAAAAAAGATTTCAATTTATTTCTTTATCACCCATTTATCGAACAACATTTCATTAAAAAACTTTCTCTATTCTTCAACAGCAACCTACCTATTAATCGTAATTCAGAAATGGGTGACAGAATCAGAAATGGGTGTATATTTATCACCATATCAAAAGAAAAAATGTTTTGTTTTTTTTGTTTTTTGCTGTTTATGGGTTTTGTTTTCTTGTTTTTTTGTTTTCTTGTTTTTTATTAAATATACCCGCTAATTAGACTTGACATACCCTCGTGGCCCCATATTTTTTTGGTCCAAATCCTAGACCCCCATATTTTTTCATTGTTTCGGGTTT